>JADMIO011694147.1_pt1 | contig 53412 bp, 42 predicted proteins | sample 8958161 | NCBI WGS metagenome assembly JADMIO01 (sample SAMN16585339, study PRJNA669376) | soil metagenome | isolation source: Crop rotation soil | place: USA: Cullars Rotation, Alabama | collected 2011 | reverse complement strand
GACAACTTGTCCACGTGGAATTCTAAGCTTAGGATCCCAATGTGCTGGAAAGCCGTTGGGAGTCAACTTCATTCCGACGATCAGCATCGTTAAGCAGGCCGCTGCGATACCCGCCGCCAGAAAGCGCTTCCAGAGGGGCATCGGAGGCGCGAGCCTGTCGCGGGTAAAGATGAGCGGTACGGCCTGCTCCACGGCGCGCTACTCTACCCAGCGCCCCAAGGGCACGCAACTTTTGCCCTGCGGAACACGGTTTGTTATTGCCCAAATGAGCGTCGCACCGATAAAGAATCTGCATGTTAAGTATGCAAAACCTGAATGAGAAGTGAGGCAAATGCCCTTATTTATATCAACCAGGCAGTATGGGGTATTGACAGTGTAGCGGTATGACCGCTAATTTGTGCGGCGTCAGTTTTTGCGAATTGACGGCCAACCGATCTCTCGGCGTCCTGGGTGACTTCTAAACTGCTTTCCGGCACCGGGTTAAGTGAAAATGAAACGAACTCGAAAAGAGTGAATTCTATGCGCGTGTTCATGTTGGGTTGGGAGTTCCCTCCCTTCATCAGTGGCGGACTTGGAACTGCCTGCTATGGCCTGACGAAGGCGATGAGCGGGCTTGGGACGGAGATTTTATTTGTCCTTCCCAGGCCGGTGACGTCGCCCTTTTCTACGCATGTGAAGTTGCTAAGTCCGCGCGCGGGTTCGCCTCTGGAATCACCGGTGACGGAGTTTCGGCTGGACGAATTTGAGCATGTGAGTTTTCGGGCGATTCAATCGAAGATGGGCGATCCTTATGCGCGGCCGCAAAAGGGCAAAGCCGATGCGGCGCGGCGGGCGAAGGGGCTGGTGCCTGAAGATGAATCCGCTGACGCGCCGGAAAGCGCGGCGAGCGCGCCGACGATGGGCGAAGGATCGAAGGGCGATCATTATGGCGGGGATATGTTTGCGGAGATTCAGCGGTATGCGACTCTCGCCAGTGAGATTGCGCGGCATGAAGAATTTGATGTGGTGCATGCCCATGACTGGATGACCTTTCCGGCGGGGCTTGCGGTGGCGGGGATCAAGGGCGTGCCTCTTGTGGTGCATGTGCATTCGACGGAGTTTGATCGCAGCGGCGTGAATGTGGATACGCGGATTTATGATATTGAACGGCGCGGAATGCATGGGGCGATGAAGATCATCGCGGTGAGCATTCTGACGAAAAATATCGTGGCGCATCATTATGGGATCGAGCCGGGGAAGGTTGAAGTCGTCTACAATGCCGTTGAAATCAATGGGAATGGTTTTGACGAGGAAAAGTACAAGATTCACAAGGATGAGAAGATCGTTTTGTTCCTGGGGCGGATCACCATGCAGAAAGGGCCGGAATATTTCCTGGCGGCTGCGAAGAAAGTGCTTGAGGTGATGGACAATGTGAAGTTTGTGATGGCGGGAAGCGGGGACATGATCCGCCGGACAATTGAGATGGCAGCGGCGATGGGGATTGGGCACAAGGTTTTGTTCACGGGATTTTTGCGCGGGCCTGATGTGGAGCGCGTGTTTAAGATGGCTGATCTTTACGTGATGCCCAGCGTAAGCGAGCCATTTGGGATTGCGCCGCTGGAGGCGATGAGCCATGATGTGCCGGTGATTGTGAGCAAGCAGTCAGGCGTTTCGGAAATTCTCAATCATGCGCTGAAGGTGGATTTCTGGGATGTGAACGAGATGGCGAACAAGATCGTGGCGGTGCTGAGGCATCCGCCGCTGGCGAGCACGCTTCGGCAGCATGGGTCATTTGATGTACGGAAACGGACCTGGGTGGATGCGGCGCGGGAGTGCGTGGGGGTTTATGGGCAGGCGGTGGGGATGGTTAATGGGAAGCATTAATTAATTGAATTGGCGGAATCGGCGACCGTGCTCAAACTTCTACCGCTGAAGTCACGGCGCGAACCGTATTGCGGCCTTCGCGTTTTGCGGCGTACAGCGCTCTGTCGGCTGCGATCTGTAGTTCGGTTGCGATTCCTCCACATGAAGCGTATTCCGCTAATCCGATGCTGACAGTTACCCGGTGTGCATCGGACTTGTCGTGAAGGGGTTGTTCGGCCACTTCCTTGCGGAATCTTTCCGCCCATGAAATTGCTTTTTCCACCGTTTGGTCGGGCAGCAGGACGAGAAACTCGTCGCCGCCGAATCGGTACGCCATGTCCGTTGAGCGAAGCGAGCTTTTGAGGATCGCCGCCACGTGCCTGAGCACCTGATCTCCGATGGCATGGCCATGGCAATCGTTGAACTGCTTGAACTGGTCGACGTCGAGCACTGCACAAGAGAGCGAACGGCCATAGCGCGAGGCGATCGCCACTTGTTCCTCGATCCGCCGGGCCGCTTCGCGGCGGTTTTCCAGCCCCGTCACTTCATCGCGAATGGCCAGGTCGGAAAGCTTGGTGTTGAGCGAAATCAATTCACTGGTCAGGCGAAGGGATTCCTGGTGGCGGACGGCCAGTTCTTCCTGCAGGTTGACCAGGCGAGTCCAGGCGCGAAGGCGGGCGAGCAGTTCTGATTCATGGAATGGCTTGGAGAGGAAATCATCCGCGCCGGCTTCGAAAGCCTCAATCAGCCTTTCCCTGTCGGACAATACGGTGAGAATCACAAAATGGGGCGAGCGCGGGAGCTGACGCCCGCGAACCCAGCGGCAAAGATCAAGGCCATTTACGCCAGGCATGATCCAGTCGGCAATGACGATATGAACGGCGGTTCGCTCGAGCATGTACATCGCCCTTGGCGCGTCGTCGGCTGAGAATACGTCATGGCCAGCGGCGGCAAGATGCTCTTCGAGGATCGCGCGCGAAATCGGATCGTCGTCAACGACCAGAATGCGAAGAGTACTGTTTTGAAAACTCATAATCAGGGTGCCTTAAGCTGCAAGCGGTACAATTTCGCGGAACCGATCGCGAATGGCGATGAATGCGGGCTCGGCGGTAAGAAACGCGTCAATCACGCGCGGGTCGAACTGTGCGCCTGACTCTTTCATAATGATGCCTTTGGCAATGTCGTGGCCAAAGGCATCCTTATAAATCCGTTTTGAAGTCAGCGCGTCATAAACATCAGCGAGGGAAACGATTCGGCCACACAGGGGAATATCATCTCCCTTTAGGCCCGCGGGATATCCGCTGCCATCAAAATGCTCATGGTGGCTGGCCGCGATATCGCGCGCCATCCGCAGAAACTTTGTTTTGGGAAAGCGGGCGAGTGCGGCGTCGAGGGTTTGCGCTCCCAATGCAGCGTGGGTTTTCATAATCTCGAATTCGCGGTCGCTGAGGCGGCCTGGCTTGAGCAGTACGCTGTCAGGAATTCCGACTTTGCCGATGTCATGAAGCGGGCTGGTGGAATAGAGCAGTCTCAAATACTCGGCGTCGATTTCTTCGGTGAAGTGGCCCATCGCTGGCAATTGTTGCGCCAGCGCACGGCAATAATTCATGACGCGCTCCAGATGCGCGCCGGTTTCGGGATCGCGCGATTCAGCCAGTTTCGCCAGCGCGAAAATGGCTACATCGCGAGTCTCCAGCGAGAGAATGCGCTCCGCCGCATGAATACGGGCGAGAAGTTCCTGCGGCTCAAAGGGTTTGGAGATGAAATCGTCCGCCCCGGCCGACAAGCCTCGGACACGCTGCGCGGTGGCGTTATGAACGGTCAGCAAAATGACATAGGTGTAGGATTCCAGGCCGCCATTGCGAATGGCGTCGCACAAGCCCAATCCATCGAGCCGCGGCATTTCCCAGTCGGAAATCACGACCTGGCAATGTGCGTGCAAAAGGATGGCGATGGCGTCGCGTCCATCGGCCGCCGTCACCACTTCGTGGCCGGCGTCGGCCAGCGTGTCGCGCAGTAACTCCAGCGCGATGGGATCATCATCGACAATAAGTATGCGCATTAAAAACCCTCAAACACAGACAACTGCATCTCCCTTGCCGGAATGGGCCAGGGCCGTCGCGGTGGGAAGATAATTCAGACATTCCTGGATCTGCGATTCGAGACGGCCAAGCGATTCCATCGCCGCCGACAATTCCTGCTGATGCCCCAGTTTCTCAAGTTCAGCCGCTGCGGTGCTGACTTGATCGGCTGAAAGATTTGCCGAGGAGCCCTTAATGGTATGGGCCACGCGGGAAACCAGTTCCCAGTTGGCCGCGCTCAAACCTTCGCGTAATTCGATCAATTGAACTCGGGCCGTTTCTGAAAACTTGTTCAGCAGCCGCTCGATCAGATCGCTCTTTCCCCGGCAGCGGCGAAGGAGCGAAGGAACATCAATGGGCGCGGTTGCCGGTGTAGTCTCACTTGGCGATGTTGCTGACGGCGCTGCGGCAATCGGGGTTGATTGTTCGACATTCGCGGATGCCACGCCTGCTCCCTCGGGCGTGCTCTTGTGGCGGATTTGGGCGCGAATGGCCGCTAACAGAAGGTCCGGATCGATTGGCTTTGTCACGTAGTCATTCATGCCCGCAGCTAAACAGCGGGCGCGGTCGCCTTGCACGGCATTGGCGGTCAGTGCGATGATCGGCACCGCGGCGCGCGAAATCTTGCCGCTGCTTTCCATTTTGCGGATCCGGCGGGAAGCTTCAAACCCGTCCAATTCAGGCATTTGGCAGTCCATCAGGACAACGTCGTAGCCCTTGCCGCTAACCGCCTCAACCGCCGCAGCGCCGTTAGAAACGATGTCTACGGTGCAACCGGCGTCGATCAGAATTTCTTTGGCCACTTCCTGGTTTACTTCATTGTCTTCAGCCAGCAGAATCGAGGCCAATATCGGCGAAACGACTCCACCATGATTCGCGCTTGAGCGGAATGCCCCAAAACCTTCAGGCTTGCAACTGAGAATTTCAGCCAGCGCATCGAAGAGAGAAGATCGTCGAATGGGTTTGCTCAGGCAGGCGCGGAATCCGATCGCGCGCATTTCGGATGCGTCGATCGGATTATCCATGGCGGTCAGGAGAATCAGGGAGATTTTTCGCAACATCGGATCGGCCGCGATCAACTTCGCCAGTGTCGCCCCATCAATTCCGGGCATCATCATATCGATAATGGCCACGCGAAACGGCCGGCCTGCCTTCGCGGCCGCATAGAGCTGGTTCAGCGCCTCTTCCCCGCCGGTCGCCGTTTCGACGTCCAAACCCCAGGTCATCAATTGATCGCGGAGGATTTCGCAATAGGCGGGTTGATCGTCCACCGCCAGAACCCGCAACCCCTTCATTGCCGGCGCTAACACAGCCGATTGCGGTTGCACGGCAAGCACGAACTTGACCGTGAACGAGAACACCGATCCACGGCCCATCTCGCTTTCTACTGCAACATCTCCCCCCATCGCCTGCGCCAGTTGTCGCGCGATCACCAGCCCCAGTCCCGTGCCGCCATATTTGCGCGTGGTGGATGAATCAACCTGAGAAAAGCTTCGAAAGAGGCGATCGAGCCGGTCCGCGGGAATACCGATTCCCGTGTCGTGGACGGAGAACTTGATGGTGATTTGCCGATCGTCCGCCTCGGACACGCCGGCGCGAATGATGACCTCGCCGGAATCGGTGAATTTGATGGCGTTGCTGACAAGATTCACCAGCACCTGCCGCAAACGGTCAGGATCGCCGCTCACTCGCACCGGAACTTCCGGCGCGATCTGACAGCCAAACGCAAGCCCTTTGGCAGTCGCCTTGGGCGCCAGCATTTCGACCACGTCTTCAGAGATGGTTCGCAGATCGAAATCGACGCAGCTCAATTCCAGCTTCCCCGCCTCGATTTTAGAAAAGTCCAGCACATCGTTGATCAGCGACAGTAAGCTGTCGCCCGACGAGCGGATGATGTTGGCGTATCGGAATTGCTGCTCGGTCAATCCTCCCTTGCGAACCAGCAAATCGGCCATGCCGATCACGCCGTTGATCGGGGTGCGGATTTCGTGACTCATATTGGCCAGAAACTGGCTCTTTGCCCGGTTCGCATCTTCAGCCTGTTCCTTGGCGCGCAGCAGTTCCGCTTCATTGCGTTTTCGAGGAGTGATATCGCGGACGTAAGCGACAAATCGCGGCTTGTCGGCAAGAGGAATTGCAGTGACGGCGATTTCGATGGGAAACTCGCCGTCCGCGCGAATGCCCGAGGCTTCAATGCGTTGACCCAGGATCGATTCGCCTCCACTCTCGAGCAGATTCATCGCCAGACCGCTGGTGCGATTTTTAACTAGGGCGGGGATGGCGACGAAATCATCCAGGGAGCGGCCCAGCGCCTGGCTTCGCGTGTGGCCGAACGTGTATTCAGCCGCCGGATTAAACTCCGTAATGTGCCCTTCATGATTGATCGCAATGATGCAGTCGAGCGCGGTATCACGAACGGCTGACAGTTCAGCATTGCGTCGGCAGGCGTCGGCGTTGTGCTGGGCGATCGACCACATTTCCTGGGTGCCGCGAATACAGGCCGAAATCAGAAAAACGTCTTCAAAAATGACCCAGCCCGCATGTTCCAGCCAGCGCCAGGGACTGGCCGTAAGAATGCCATAGACCGATTCGGGAAGAAAAACCCCCCGCAGATAATGGTCGGCGGCGACGATGATGGTATTGGGAATCAAGACCCGCCAGTCGCGATAAAAGGAAAGAAACGCCAGTGATCCGAAAACGTGAAAATGCGTTTCGATCCGGCCGCCGCTAATGTGAATCAGCAGCGCCGATGTCAGCGCCTGGCAACCGGAAATAATTTGCCGCGTGCTGGCGTGCCCCGGCCTTAAAAGCACCAGAAAAATCGGAGGAAGACTGATCAGCCCCCCGACAAAAATCGCCGCCCACACATGCGGATGGACGTGGCTTTGCGAACCATTCCATGTTCGTGGAGAAAGCACGATGGCGGCGATTATTCCGCCGATCCACTGGAAGGCCATCAAGCCGGCAAAAAGGCGGTCCGTTCGCCTGAACAGACGCTGCCGCGCGTCTTCAAAAAGGAGTTCAGCGCTGGGGGCGGCCGTCTCTGCTTTGGGTAAAGAGATCGCGGTATCGGTCATTGCGGCCACCTTTCATTTGAGTGCGCGATCGGCTCGTTAAACAGGGCGCAACCATAGACCGGGGTGTGATCCACTTTCGGTTTTTCATGAGCGACCAGGGCAAGAATCGCGTCCTCGCCGTCGTTATCGCCAAAGTGGCCGCGAGCGCCTGTAATTCCGCCCGAAAAAACCAGCCGTCCCTCTAAATTATATAGAAGAATCTGGCCCGAACTCGCCGCGGCGAACCGGCGCGCTTGCGCGCCGCGCTCATCCACTTCACCATGAACACCTGGAATCGCCTGAGCCAGTTCCAATAAACCTGCGTCTTCCGCATCATCCAATTCCCCCGGGAAGCGCGTGACATAAACCGTCGCAGAAATTCCCGCTCCGCTCTTTGCCATGAGGCGTGCCAATTCTCCAAGCGTGGCCCTGCTGCATGGACATCCCGCATGAACGAACGCCAGCAGATTGTATTTGCCGTTAACAAATGGCGTGTCCTGGTTCGCCAGCCATGCCCGCGGTGCCTGGTTTTGGACGCCGGGCGAAGCGTCATAAGCCCACAACCAGCCAAGCCCTGCGACCAGCAACAGCCCCCAAATTCCCAGCGCAAAAGCGGGTATCAGGCGCGAAGAGAAGCGTCCTATCGCTCGCAACTTTGAATGTTCAACTGGCGCTCCCACTTGTCAACTCCTTCGTGCGCAAGAATTCGCTGTTAGGCACACTACGGAAGTTATCGGCTGGGTGAGAACGCGGCTTAATTCACATCCGCTCGATGCTCAGAGACCGATTTATTCCCGCGTGACCGATGCAGTCGAGACGGGCAGCAACTGCATCGCGGTTTCATAAACCATTTGGGGCGTGATTCGCGTCATGCAGCGATGATCGAGCGGGCAGATTTTTTTCTGGCAGGGGCCGCAAAACACCTTGACCGCAACCTTGCGTTCGCGGTCGAAATTGATTTCGGTCCATTCGGGATGCGTGGGACCAAAGATGGTGACAACCGGCACTTCAAACGCCGCGGCGATATGGCGCGGGCCGGTGTCATTGGTGATCATCAGATCGCACCGCCGAACAATCTCTTTCAGAGCGCCAAGCGACAAACCCCTGGTCGAAAGATCGATAGGCGGATGTTTCATGCGCCCCAGAATTTCGTCGAGAATGGCGCGCTCTTTAGGTGCGCCGCTGATCAGAATCGTTGCGCCCAGCTCCGCGACAAGTTTGTCGGCGAGATGCGCGAAAGATTCCGCCTGCCAGCATTTGGCTGCGCCGTATTGCGCGCCGGGATTAAGAATGATCAGCGGAGGCCGACCGGCAGCAGCGGGACGCTCCAAGTCCGCCGGTAATCCGCAACGCTCAAAAACCTGCGCCGCCGCCCGGCGTTCGCTTTGGGTCACGAACAGCCGCAGCGACATATCACGCTCGTGCGACCCCAGATACTGCGCGATCCCCATGTAATAACGGACGATCGGAAACGGCACGAATTTCCCACGATCCTTTTGCGGCAGCAGTTTGTCGGAAAGCAAAAACCCGCGGCCATCGCGATCGTACCCAACCACTTTTTCGATCCGCGCCATCTTGCAAAGCAGGGCGGTCTTAAAGGAATTCGGCAGCAAAATCGCCATGTCGAATTTCGCCGAGCGAAGCCGGGCAGCCAGATCAAACAATCCCTTGCCGGCTTTGGCGCGCGTCTTGCCCGTGCGATATGTCACCAGGCGATTCGCCCAGGGCATCCCCGTATAAATCGGCTTGACGTAACGCCGCAATAGATAGGCAATCTCAGCGTCCGGATAGTGCGATCGCAGCGCCCGCAAAGTGGGAGTGGCCATGACGGCGTCGCCCACCCAGGAGGGCTGGACAACTAGGATCTTTTTAGGAACAACGGGCATCGGCGCGACAGTATAGCGGCCAATCGCCCCGGAGACCAACACCTCATGGCGCGGAAATTGTCTGCGGATTTTCTGAAGCCGCAGCAGGTCCAAGCGTCACAATCGTCATCGGATCAAACGGATACTTCTTCATCAATTCCCGCAGCGACGCCGGTGTCACAGCCATCAATGTCGCCTTGTCCTTTTCCAGCGAGCGGTATTCCTTGTTGTACATCCACTGCCCGCCCAGGCTTCGCATCCGGCCGATCGGCACTTCCCCCGACAAAATCAGCGACGACGCGATTTTATTTTTCGCCCGCTCGACTTCATCATCCTTCAAATCCGTCTTAACCTTTTCCAGTTCCGCCAGCGCGATCGCCAGTGCTTCATCCGTGCGATCCGGATCATTCACAAGCGAAAGATAAAACGATCCGCACAGATCGTGCGGATAAAAACCAAAATCCGCGTCTTCGGTGATCGCATTATCAACCAGCGCCCAGTAAAAACGCGAGCCATCCGAATCGCCGATCACATCCGACAATACCCTGGCGGCGAAGCGGTCTTCGTCCTGCGCGCTGGGCCCGGGCATCATGCCCATCGTATAGGCGCGGTTCAGCTTCGGATCCGGGAGCTTGATGCGCTGCGGCATGTACATCGGATGCGGCTGCTCGCGCGGCGCGTGTACTCGCGGCCAGTCGCCCATGTATTTTTCCGCGAGCTTAACCACCTCATCAAATTCAAGCCGCCCCGTCGCCACCAGCACCATGTTCCCCGGGCCGTAGCGGCTTTTAAAATAATCCGCCATCTCATCGCGCTGCAGGCGCGAAACCGAATCGGCTGAGCCCAGCACGCTCATCGAAAGCGGATGCTTGCCAAAATGCTGTTCCATCAGGCGCTCGTAAAGTCGATGTCCCGGATCATCGAGATACATCGCGATTTCTTCGAGAATCACTTTTTTCTCGGTCGTAAAATCTTCCACACGAATCGCCGGCCGCAGCAGATGCGACAGATGCTCCACCGCCTGCTCGGTGAATTCCGGCAGAACATTGGCGTAATACGCAGTCATTTCCTGCGAGGTGAAAGCGTTGTAACGCGCACCGATTTCATCAAAAATCCGGTTCACGTCCTCCCAGGTATATTTATTCGATCCCTTGAACATCATGTGCTCGAGGAAATGCGATACGCCATTAAGCGTAGGCGCTTCGTCGCGCGCCCCGGTCTTGACGAACAGACCAAGCGCGATGGAATGCGAATCAGGATTCTCCTCGGCGATAATGTCGAGGCCGTTCTTAAGCTGATGGTGATGAAAAGTCAGTGCCATAGGTCCCTGATTATAGGGGCGGCCCGTCACGATTCGAGGGGTCGGACAGGAAGCGCAAAGATTGCCCAATGCCGCCCCGGCGCGCCTCCGATGGCGATATCTGAATCAATTGATTGACACAGAAACCGGAAACCACGTCACCGGCGTCGATTTTCCCGTTGAAGTCGCGGCGCCTGGCGTCGGCTCGATCGCCTTGCCCATGCGGTGCGTCACCACACTCACGCCCGTCGGATAAACTTGAGTCACCCATTCGACATCGGCAAACCCGCACGCCAGATAAAGCCTCCGCCCCGTCGCCGTTGCCATCAGTTCCAGGTGTGAATACCCCGCGTTCGCCGCCGCTCGCTCGCACAGCGCCACCAGCGTGCGCGCCAGTCCTCTGCGGGCAAAATGCGGATGCACAAAGAACCCGCGCAACCGCGCGGCCCCGGTCGCCGGATCGACAATTTCGTGCGGATCGCGCGCGTTGCCGCAATCGTTGGCCATCAAGGCCGCGCGATAGCTCCACCCGCCCGCGGCTACGATTTCGCCTCCGTTTTCGATCACAAAATAAGTCCGATCTTCAATCAAGGTAATATTCGCCGCCAGACCAAATCGCAGGACTGCATCGATCTGCCGGGGCGTGTAATCCGGCGCACAAAGCGAGGAGGTTGCAGTGCAGGCGAGCGCGGAAATGGCGCGTAAATCCTCGCGGCTGGCGCGGCGAATGCCGATATTGCGTAGCGGTCGCATGGTCAGGCTCCTTGTCGTTGGTTTTGCTTCGCAAGTCTTACAAACGTCTTGCGACACCAAAGGAACGACAAAGAACCGGCGGCGAATTCCCGATGACCTCTTTAGGGCAGCGCGGGCTTCCTCGCCAGCACCAGCGGCGAAGGCCCGGGACCATCCAGCGTCCGGATCTCGCCAAAGCCCGCCTCCTTTAGCCAACCCGATATCTCCGGCACCGTAAACGTGTCGCCGTCATCGGTATTCACCAGCATATTCACCGCGAAAATGGCTGCGTTGGCAGGCCCGCTGCGATTATCGTTGCTCAAAAATTCCGCGATCGCAATCTGCCCGCCCGGCGCTAGCGCCTTAAACGTCTTCTGAATCAGCGCCTTGCTCTTGGTCGGCCCTTCGCTGTGCAGAATATGCCCAAGCGTCGCCAGCGTATGTCCCTGGCCAAAATCGACGCTGTTCAAATCCCCTTCGATAAAGCTGAACCGGTCGATCACATTAAACCGCGTGGCGATTCGCCTGGTCACAGGAATCACCACAGGCCAATCCACCGCTGTCACGCGGACGTTTGGCGATTGCTGCGCGAGTGCGATTCCCCACACGCCCGATCCTGCCGCCAGATCGAGCACCTTCACCGGAGATTTCGATTCCGCCAGTTTCAGCGCCTTGCCCAGCCCAGTCGCGGCCGGGTAACTCATGGGGAATATATCCTCGACGAAATTCTGGAAAAATTCCGCGCCGGCTTTTTCCTGATTGACTGAGGCGGGTGGCTTGCCGGTCTTTAGGATCTCATTGATGCTCAGCCACTTGGGAATGAGCTGCGTATCAATGTGCTTGAAAATGCCGCCTTGGAATGCGGGCTTGCTGCTCACTAGAAACGTCTCCGATTCAGGCGTGAGCGCATATCGATCTTTCGCATCCTTACTCAGCAAACCCAGCGCCGTCAGCGCGTTGGCTGTACTGCGCACCGCGCGCGGATGCGTGCCGGTCCGCTGAGCTAACTCGTCGGCCGAAAGCGACCCATTAGCGAGCGAATCAAAAAGTTTATGCTTGATGGCCGCGCCGATAATCAAAGGCGGGGCAAACCCCCAGCACATTTGCATGAGGCGTTCGGGCGTGAGAGGCGAGGCGGCGGGGTTGTTGGTCTGCATGCGGGAAATCCTTTCTGAAAAAACTTTCCTTACCTATATCACATCGTTGGCCCGGATTGCGAGACCGACAAGTGACCTGCTTAGGGCTATCGGGCTAGAATGCAGGAATATGAAAGGGCTTAGAGCGCACGGAAAACTGGGAGAGTTGCTTCAGCCAATCACCGCATTTCTTGATGGCTGCTGGTGGTGTCTGGGCGGCTGCGGCGCATCCTATGGGCCGCGCTATCCCGGCAAAGATACTACGCCCGATCAGCTCGCGCGCTGGCGCGAAGAGCTCGCCCGCGCAGCCGATGAATATTCTCTCTGGGTGGATTTTGATTGGCCGAATTATCGCGTGGGAATTCCCGGTTTCTTCAGCCGCTACGCCAGTGGCATCAATACCGATTGGAAGATCTACTACGCTTCCGATGCGCCTCAGTTGCCGGTCCATTCCTTCGACGAGGTGCAGAGTAAATCGATCGGCTGGTTCGAGCCACCGCCACCGCTGCCGGCGGATATCTGCATTCTCGTGCGCGATATCGATAATGCATATTGGGATCTCTTTTTTCGTGATGATTGGGCGTATGACGCGGTAAGGTTTTATCTTGAGGAGCGTGCTGAGGAATTCGTGAATATCGTTGAGACGAAGAATAGGGGCGGGAAGAAATCACGCAAGCGGCGTTAAAGTCCATGTCGTTATAGATATCGCAGTCGAACGATCTTCTCGATCAATCCCACCAGGCCCGCAAGATCACCAGCCCCCGGTCTGCACCTCCAAGCGCATTATCGATTTCTTTAGCGTCGTCTTTCACGTCAATCATCGCAGCGAATTTTTCGCCGGGTATCTTCAGCTTGAGCGACTCTGCTGCCGCTTTGTTGGGGCACAGCACGAAGAGCGTGTCGGCATTCCAGTAGTTGTCTTCGATGTTGCGAAGCTTGATCATCGACATGGGCTGGAGCCAGTGGCCGCCTTCGTTGATGCCCAACCGATCGATGATTAATCCTCTCCAGAGATTCTGATTGTCAATGAGGATCTGGATCAATTCATCGACGCTGTACTGATCTGCAACGCTACGTCTGAGAAGTTCAAGTTGCAGTTCCTGCACGGTGGCGTCGGCAAGGCGAAGTTGGGAAAAATTTGGATTGATAGGACGCGGTTTTTGCATCGGAAATCTCCATACCTTTATGAGCGGATCGATTCCCTTGAATTTTACATGACCCCAAACGCGCGGGTCATTCCCCTGAACAGGTAATGCGTCCGATTTGGGGATTGTCGGCGCAGGAATGAAAAACCCCACCTGAAATCAGGCGGGGCGTTCATGCTTCGTAATTTCAAACGCTGGCGTTAATCCAAATTCATCGACATCAGGAACTGCGCATTGCTCGGCACCTTCTCCAGCCGTCCCTTCAGCAATTCCACCGCTTCCACCGGATTCATATCGCTCAGCACCCTTCGCAGCCGATACGTAAGCTCCATTTCCTTAGGATCAAGCAGCAGTTCTTCGCGGCGCGTGCCGCTGGCGTTGATGTCGATGGCGGGGTAGACGCGGCGGTCGACTAATCTTCGATCCAGGTGCAGTTCGCTGTTGCCGGTGCCTTTGAATTCTTCAAAGATCACTTCGTCCATCTTACTGCCGGTATCCACCAGCGCCGTCGCCAGGATCGTCAGGCTGCCGCCTTCTTCGATGTTTCTTGCGGCACCAAAGAATCGCTTGGGCTTTTGCAAAGCGTTGGCGTCGACGCCGCCGGAGAGGATCTTGCCGCTGTGCGGGATTTCGGTGTTATAAGCCCGGGCTAGACGCGTGATCGAGTCGAGCAGGATCACCACATCCTTGCCAAATTCGACATAGCGCTTGGCCTTTTCGATGACCATCTCGGCCACCTGCACGTGACGCAGCGCCGGCTCATCGAAGGTCGAGCTGACCACTTCGCCCTTGGTGTTGCGTTCCATGTCGGTGACTTCTTCGGGACGCTCATCGATCAGCAGGATGATCAGCACGGCTTCGGGGTGGTTGGCGGAGATCGAATTGGCGATCTTCTGCAGCAGCACGGTTTTGCCCGTGCGCGGCGGGGCGACGATGAGCATGCGCTGGCCTTTGCCGATCGGCGTAACCAGATCGACAATTCGCATGTTCAGTTCTTTGACGCCGGCTTCAAGGATCAGCCGCTTATTCGGATGCAGCGGCGTCAGATCTTCGAAGTTACTCGTGTCCATGATCCGCTCGGGGTCTTCGCCATTGATGGCTTCGACGCGCAAGAGCGCAAAATAACGTTCCGATTCCTTAGGCGGACGAATCTGCCCCTGCACCACGTGGCCATTTCGCAGGCCGAACCGGCGGATTTGACTTGGGCTGATGTAAATGTCATCCGGGCAGGGCAGATAGTTGTATTCCGGGCTGCGCAAAAATCCGAAACCGTCCGGCAGGATTTCCAGCACGCCTTCGCCATACATCAGCCCGTTCTGGCGGATGCGGCTGCGCAGAATCTGGAAAATCAGATCCTGCTTCTTCAGGCCAATGAAATCCTGGATGTTTTCGTGCCGCGCGATCTCATGCAGCGCCTGCACATCCATCTGCTGGAGGTCTTTGATGTAAAGTTTGCCGCCCTTGACCTGCTCGTAGCGGGCGTTGGTCTCAGCGTCAAGCGAAGCGACGTCTTCGCCCGTATTCCCCTGTCCGCCGGTGTTGACGGCTTCAGAACCCTTTTCCCGGGGTGCGGGGGGCGCTTCAACCGCCACAGCCGTGTCGGCGGCTTCTTCCGCCGCTTCAACGTCCTGAAGCTCCGGATCATTCTGTGCTTTATCTTTATCCGTTGATCGTTTTCTGGTCTTGGCCATTTGGCTTATGCCTCCGAAAGAGATGTGATTTTGTTTTGAATGTAAATGCTAAAAAAGGGAAATCATTTTCATTGATGTGGAGCGTCATGATTGGCGGAACTTCGCCAAGGGATGCGCTCGACTTTGCGAGGGTTCTATCTTTCTTGCAGGGATGCTTGGTCGCCCGCGCGTAAATCCGCGGGAAGGGAGGACCTTTCTCAATCGGTATCTTCCAAGCGTGCTCTCATCGCGCTGTTTGTAAGGATTGCGGAAAGAACTTCTCGGACTTGGTTACAGGCAAACCCCACGTCTGCGGTGTTCTGGACTATATATTTAGACATCCGACGCTTAAAGTCCAGTGGTAGTTGCAAATTTTCTCTGCGCGTCAGTTCCGCGTCATCCCAGCCGCGGGTGGCTTGCACCCGGGCCAGACGCGCTTCCCGGGGGGCGTCCACAAAGACGATTGCATCGCACTGATCGGCTGACCCGACCTCAAATAATAGCGGTATATCCCAAATAAAAGCAAGCACTTGCGTATTTTTAACTGCCGCAGCCATCGCCGCCTCACGCAGCGCGCTCACCCTGGGATGGAGCAGCCCTTCCAATCGTCTTTTTTCGGCAGGCTCATCAAAAATAATTCGCGCCACCGCCCGCCGATCCACTTCATTTTGGCTGTTGATAACCTGTTCGCCCCACCAGCTTTTCAGCGTTTCTTTGATCGCCGGATCGCGATAAAGCGCACGAACCTGATCGTCGGCCGACAGAACCAGGCACCCGAGCTCGCCAAAAAGGCGGGCAATCAACGACTTGCCACTGCCAATTCCTCCGGCGATGCCGATGACGGGTTTACCTGCAAACATGGCAAGTTTATCTTACGTGTTTTTGTTTTTTGAAGGAATGAACCCGACCGCGAAGCAGGCGGCCATCACCGACCAGAACACCCAGAACGCGGTGGACGACGGACTGTGGAAGTTAATCCGTTCGGGTGCGCCAGGCGGATTAAACCACCAGTCGAGCAGCAATTTCACGCCGATCGCTACCACCAGCAGATACGCCGCCGTTTCAAAGCGGGGGAAGCGTTCGAGGAGTTTGATGAACAGCACCGCCGCGAAGCGCATCAGGATGACGCCGATCATCCCGCCTACGACCACGACCCAGAGCTTGTCATGCGGCCCGGTATCGTATGATTTCTGTTGACCGATGAGCGCCATGGCCGCGACGATCGAATCGACCGCGAACGCGATATCCGTGAGTTCGATCACCAGCACCGCCTGCCAGAAGCGCAGGCTGTGCAGGGTCAGCGGCTTATTCGACAGTGGCTTGGGAGGCGGCAGCGGCTCGCCGGTGGCGGCGTTTTGCAACTCAGGCTGGCCGTCGGCGCCCACCTTCAGAACCTCATCGTGCGGCGCCTCGCCAAAGATGAAATGCTTCAGCGCGACATAAATGAGGTAAGCCCCGCCCAGGAACTTCGCAAAATTCCACCGCAACAGCAGGCTGGCGGTAAAGATGGCGGCGACGCGAAAAATCAGCGCCCCCAGCAGCCCAAAAGTCAGCGCCTTCCCCTGCAAATGCCTGGGCAGCCGCCTCGCAAGAAGCCCCAGCACCAGCGCGTTGTCGATGGAGAGAACGCCTTCGAGCACGATGAGCAGACCGACGAGAAACAGATCATGAAAAGCAAAGGTCTGCTCTAGAAAGCGGAACTCGGCGAGGGGATGAAAGAGGGAAGGGCCAAAAAACATTCGCGGTCATGGTAGAGATTATGGCCGCTGGTGGAAGTCTAAGTTGTTTCGATTATCAGGTCCCAAACAACCGGTCCCCCGCATCGCCCAGGCCTGGGAGGATGTAGCCTTTTTCGTTGAGTTGTCTGTCGATGGCGGCGCAGTAGATGGGGATTTCGGGGTGTTGGGCGTGCAGGGCTGTGATGCCTTCGGGAGCCGCGACGAGGCAGACGAATCTCATGGCGCTTACGCCTGCCTGTTTGAGGTAGGTGACGGCGGCTGCGCCCGAGCCGCCTGTGGCTAGCATGGGGTCGATGAGCAGCACTTCGGTCTCCGCGATATTGGGCGGGAGTTTCTGGTAGTAGGCGATGGGGAGGAGGGTTTCTTCGTCGCGTCTTACGCCCAGGTGGCCCAGGTGTGCGTCCGGGAGGAGGCGGAGGACGCCGTCGGCCATGCCTAGACCGGCGCGGAGGATGGGGACCAGGGTGATGGGTCTGGCGAGCTGGCAGCCCGTCATGGGTTCCATGGGCGTGTGGATCGGCCTGGGTTTGGTGGGCCAGCTTCGGGTGACTTCGTAGACCATCAGCGAAGCGATTTCATTGAGCAGCGCTCTGAACTTGCGCGGCTCTGTGCTGATTTCGCGCAGCTCGGTGAGCTTGGTCTGGATGACAGGGTGATCGATCAGGAAGACGTTGCTGGCGGGCATGCGAACAAGTTACCCAAAGTCGCGGGTTAATGCTCGAACGATTTTCGGCGTGAGCGCTGCATCAACGCAAATGCGGCGAAACCGGCGACCAGTGTGGCGGTGGCGGGCTCGGGGACGGCTGTGCCGGTGGCGTCGAGGGATTGGGTTCCCGTAATGCTGGTGTCCTGAGTATTCAGGGTCAGATTGAGAATGACATGCGCGGACGATGCGCCAGCCGGCAGGTCAAACGGGAGCGGATCGAGCTGCGTGGCGGGGGTTGCGCTATTCGTGAGATCGACCGGGGCGGTTTCGGTGATGTGGGCGGTGTTGCCGGTGAGGGTGATCTGGCCTGTAAGCGGGAAGGGCGTGGGCTGGGTGGCGACGTCGAGCGGGCTGCCCTGGAAGGTGACGCTGGCGGCGATGATGACCAAGGGCGTAATGGTGAAGGAGTATTGGTTATTGCCCAGCGGCGTGAGCGTGCCGGAGGCGTCGCCTGGAACCTGGGTGGCGGTGAGGCTGCTGACGGTGGCATTGCCGAGCGGCAGGTTTAGCGGAATGCCTAGGTAGGTGGAACTGGGGTTGGTGGTACGGAACGTTTCGAAGCTGACGGCGGCGGTGACCGGGATGGCGGCGGATTTACCGCCGAGCAGATCGGCGGTGAAATCCGCGAGGGTCATGGCGCCGCTGGCGAGATCGAAATGGGTGTTAAAAGTGCCGGTGGGGGCGAAGGTGATTTGGCCATCGGCGTCGGGGTTGAAGCTGTTGACTTTGACGGCGGTGTTTTCAGTTGCGCCCGGCGCGAGGAAGCCGGGTTTGGTGTGGGTGCCGGTGGGGTTGGTCGCAGCGTCGTAGTTGCCGATGAGCGTGCCGCTGGTCGTGGCCTGAACGTGAAACTGGGCATTGCCGCCACTGGGGGGCTGATTGATCTGGAAGGAATAGTCCTGGGCATTCACGGTGGTGACGCTGAGCAAGAGCGCGATGAGCATCGCCCCGTTTATCGGAAGTTTGAGCATGATTGTCCCTCTCCGGATGGGGTTACTGGTTGGGGGGTGGATTGTTGAAATCTTGAAGTGCGGGGGTGAGAAGCCGGGCAAGGGAAAAGTATTGAAAAGTGGGACATTGTGGGACATTTTGAGACATTGGCGGATCGCTAATGGGCGCGCGGCGAATCGAGGCGAGCTTGCCGATGACTGGCGGTTTTGGACTTCGATTTCTGATTCCACGATGCCCTCCTATAAGAGGGCGCGCAGTTGCGCTGTGGGGGCACCTTTTGCGCAACAGAAATGGATAAAGTGGGGTTTTGCGGGGAAATGCTGGGGTAAATATTTTTAATTTTGGTGCCCAGGGGATTGCGCGCGGAGGACGTGTTTTGCGCACGGTATAGGGTCTGAAACCATCCGACGATTGGGGATGCCGGGAGTGTGAAAGCTCCCGTCCCTTTCGGCGATCCGGGCCTTTTCATTTGTTTTTCACCGGTGCTCATCCGTGCCTCGTCGGTGGCAACGGAGTCGCCTGGTGATCCAGATGCCGGGCGCGAGTGCGGTAATGAGGCATATCAGCCAGTAGGGCAGCCCGAAACTGAAGTAGCCGCTCCCGCTTTGATGTTGGTATGTAAACCCGCTGCCTCCTTCGCCACTCCAAGTTCGCAGGAAGTGCCATCCCTCCGAAGGATTCTGCGCGCGTTGATTCTTCCGGAACTTTGGGGCGTCGAGGTCCTGGGGCCAACGGTTGTATTCGATTCCCGTGTTGTGCGCCCCCAGCATATAACCTGCGTGTCGAGAATGGTAAGAGAGCATATCGCTCATTTGGTTTCCCGGAACCCAGAGCATCACCGTCACCAGACAAGGCAGCAACGACAGCCCCGTGACCCCATTGAAAATATACCGTCCCATCCGTCGCACAAAAGCATGTTACCCTCTTCCGATCCATTCCTCATCTTCTTCGCAAACGGGCCGTTGACTCGGGTCGTCGCTTGAGGCTCCGAGCCCGGCTTGTTTTGTGCGGATGTGGGGTGTCTTATGCGGCCCAGACGGGGGTTTCGGTTTTGTCGTTTGTGATTGCGGTGGTTGAGAAGAGGTTAGGCATGACTACCGCCGCGGGGTTGCTGGTTTTGGGGATTCTTACTGTGAATTGGCCTATTGCTTCTGGGGCGGTGAAGTTGGCGGTCATGTCGCTTACTTCATTTTGATTCAGGTTGAAGGTGTAGAGGCCGTTGTCGCCTCGATCCCATGTTCCGTCTCTGGCGGCCAGGCGATAGAAGGCGTCTACCTGGGTACCGTTGTTGCTTGCGGTTTTGCTTAATAGGCGGACTTCTGAGGAGAAGTTTCCTGGGCCTGTGACGGTGATGTCGCCGCTGTTGATGGAGGCGAGGTCTACGCCGGTGTCGTCGGTGTAGCGGATGGTGAATTTGTAGAATGTGCCGCCTATGGTTCTGACGCGCAGGCCTGTTAAGAGCGTGGCGACGGGCGGGTTGCCGGCGACGTGGGTGATGGCGTTGACGTGGCCGGATACGGCGAATTTGAACTGCGGGGCGGCGGGGTCGTTGGTGGGAATGACGACCTGTGCGGAGGCGTCGCCAGGATTTGTGGTGAGCATGAGGATGCCGAGACGCGCGGTGCCCCCCGCGGGGACGGAGGCGGGGAGGCCTGCATCGATGGCGAAGTTGGTATTGCTGCTCAGAAAGGCGGCGGGGTTGAGGACCAGCGGGGCGCTGCCGCTGTTGGTGATGATGAAATCTCTGCGGGCGAGCGAGCCGACCGAGACGGTGCTGAAATCGGTGCCGTCGGCGGCGGAGGGGGTGAGGTCGTTGTTGGCGACGGCGGTTTTTTTGCTGGCTTGGACGGCGATTTTCGGGTCGGGCTGGGCGGCGGCGGTCACGGTGAAATCGTAGGCGTCGGTGGTGGTGCCGTAGGGGATGTCGCTGTTGGTGGTGCAGAGCATGAGATACGAACCGGCGGCGAGCGTGCCGGATTTGGAATCGTGGGTGGTGGGCGAATCGGCTGTGGGATCGACTTCGACCTTGGGGAAAATCTCCTGTTGTTCGCTGACTTGCAGGATGCCGTCGTCGTTGGCGTCGCGGTAGATTTTCATGGTGACGCCGTAGCTGTCGGAATTTGGCTTATTGAGGGAGAGGGCGACGTTGTTGTTCGGCGCGGCGAGGTCGAAGTGATAGACGCTGACGCCTGGGTTGGTGACGGCCGAGCCTGAACCGTCGGTGACGCGGGAGTAGGTGAGGTCGCCGGTCTTATGGGCGGAACCGATGGTGCCAAGATCATAGCCCGCGCCGACAGCGTAGGTGCCGACGGTACCGGTGATTTCGAAAGTGAAGGTGTCGCCGTCGCTGGATTTGATGACGACGTTGCCGGTGTGTTTTCCGGGGATGGTTTTGTCCAGCTGGATGGTGAGTTCTTTGGGCGTGGCGTTTACGGCGAGCAGCGTGCCGGCGGCGGGGCCTGAGAGGATTTTGAAACCGGTGGGAACGGTGAGTTGGGTGATGGTGATGGGGGTGTCGTTGGGATTGGAGATGTCGTAGGTGACCGAGCGCGGGCTGCCGGTATCGCCCTGGCGGAAGAATCCGTACTGGAAGAATGCTGCGCCGCTGCCGGAGGTGGTGTCGCCGTTATTGACCGGAGCGCCGCCGCCGGCGAAGACCTGGACGCTCATGAGCTGGCGCGATTCGAGGGGTTCGAAGGCTGGAGAGGATTGGTGTGGGTGGGCGGCTCGCATGATTTCTTTCCTTCTTTATGTCACGTATCCTAATGCGGCGATTGGGGATGGATATTGCCCTGAAACGGGCTGGGCGTTGACTGAGTCGTGATTGACCCTGTTTATGTGGTTTGGAGGAGTTATGCGGGCCAAACTGATCGCTTTTGGGATGCTGGGAATGGCGTTTTGGGCGGGGCAGGCGATGGCGAAAGGCAGCGGCAGCCCTGTTCAGGTCGATAACAGTTTACGAACGCCGGCGTTTCAGCCGCTTGGGCCGGATTATCAGGTGAGCGTGGAAAATCATGGGCTGCTCAGCGGGAATGGGCGGAATGCGTTTTTTAGTTTCGGGCGCTTTGATGTGCCGGCGGGATCTACGGTGTCTTTTACAGGGCCTCTTGGCGTGCGGAATGTGCTGGCGCGGGTGACGGGCGGATCGGCTTCGACGATTAATGGGCAGGTGCGGAGCGATATGGCGGGGGCGAGTTTTTATCTGATGAACCCGAATGGGATTATTGTGGGCAAGGGCGGATCGTTTGATGTATCGGGGTCGCTGATCTTGACGACGGCGGATGAATTGCGGTTTAAGGACGCGGCGTTTTCGGCGCAGGGGGGCAATGCGCCGGCGGCGCTTTTGTCGGCTGCGAATCCCGCGGCGTTTGGATTTTTGAAGCGAGCGCCGGCGAAGATTTCGGTGAATGGGCTGGCGGCGCTGGGCGCGCCGGCGGCGGGGACGGGGAAGACGGTTTCGCTGGTGGGCGGGGATCTTTCATTGAGCGATTCGACGTTTCATGCGGCGGCGGGGCGGATCAACCTGGTGGCGGTGGGCGGGGCGGGGGAAGTGAAGATGGATGCGGGACTCAGATCCGGGTTGACAATTTCGCCTGGGATGGTGATGGGGAATATTTCGCTGGAGAAAGAATCAGAGCTGGATCTAGGAGATGGCGGAAGTCTGTTTGTGCGGGGGAACGATTTTTCGATGGATCATTCGACAATCAGCGCGCGGAGCGAGCAGACGGCTGGGAAGAAGACTCTCGCGTTTGATTTGACGGGGGCGTTTACGATGACTAATCAGAGTTTGATAACGGCGGATACGCTTGGGGCCCAGAGCGGGGCGAATATTCGGGTGAATGCGGCGGCGATTCAGCTTTCGGAAGACTCGCGGGTGCAGGCGAATGTGGGGCAGCCTAATGATGATGGGCTGAACGCCAGGATTTCTGCGCAGAATCTGCTGGCGACGGGGAGGGCGGGGAATATTAATTTGTCGGCGGGGTCGCTTACGATTGAGGATCTCGCGTTTGTGTCGGCGTTCGCGTTCGGGCCTGGGCGCGGGGCGGATATTGGAATTGATGTTTCGGGGCAGGCGACGATGACGGGACCGGTGGCCAGCCCGCGGCGGCCTGAGAAATTTCAGGCGCTGTTTACGGGAGTGATCGCCAAGACGGATGATCAGGCGGATGCATCGGCGAGCGGTGGGGTGATTTCGCTGCGGGCGAGTGAATTGACGCTTGCGCGCGGGGCGGAACTGGCATCGACGACGAAAACGGCGCGGCGGGCGGGGGATGTTCTTATTAATTCGGATCGGATTTTGATCGATGGCGCGGGCCGGCAAAGTCTGACCGGTGTGGAGGCGCGGGCCGGAGATGCGGATGCGGCGACGGGGGCGGGAGGGGATATTGTGGTGCATGGGTTTGCGGGGGGCGAGTCAGCGGCGCGGTTGCTGACGCTGCGCGATGATGCGGCGCTTTCGGCTTCTACATTTGGACGAGGCGTGGGCGGGAATGTGCGGGTCTATGCGAAGCGGATTGAGATGCAGGGCGTGGCGGGAGGATTCACGGGATTGTTCGCGCGATCGGCGGCGGTTGCGCCGGCGCTGGGCGCGGCGGGAGACGGGGGGAATGTCGAAGTATTTGCGGGGGATGTGCATATGACGAATGACGCTTCGATTTCGGCTTCGTCGCGCGGGGCGGGGAATGCAGGAAGCGTCACGGTTCACGCTACGCATGTAACTCTTGATCATGCGACGCTGGGGGCGGCGGCGAAACGGTCGCCTTCGGCGGGGGATGTGACGGTGGATGGCGGACGCAGTGTTACGCTGCTGAATAATTCGGCGCTGACGACGCAGGCGCTTCAGGATGGCGGGAATATTCATATCCGGGCTAGGGATGTGGTGCGGGTGGATCATAGTCTGCTGACGGCGCAGAGCGGGGCGAGCGGGAAGACGCTTACGATCGATCCGATGTTTGTGGTTTTGAATGCTGCGACGATCAATGGGGTTGATTTGAACAGGACGCTGACCGTGACGATTGACGCGGCGAATTTTTTAAGGTCGCCTGATTCAGAGATTTTGACAAGTTTGCCGCCTCGGTTGCCGCCTGATATTGACTTGTCGAACAAGGTGGTGCCGCTGGAGAGTGCGACACTGGATATTTCTTCGCGGCTATTGGAGAGCTGTAGTTTGCGCGTCGGGGCGGAGGGGATTAGTTCGTTTCTGGTGGTGGGGCGCGGGGGGACGCCGATCGAGCCGGGCGGAGTGTCGCCGGCGCTGGGGAAGAAGCCGGCGCGGTGAGGAGCGTCAACTTTTCTCTGGTGTTTTGACGTGGAATTCACGGCGGCTGCATAGGTAGGCGGCTAGCAGGGTGAAGATCAGGCCTGCGATCAGCAGGACCATGATGCAGGTCGAGATTTGCGGGTGTTCCAGAAGAAGGGGATCGCGATCGATGTCGAGTTGCCATGCTTCGGCGGCGATGTTTTCTGTTCGGCCTGGAATGCCGGGGAGGTCGACCATAAATCCCATCGAGCGATAGGCGATGATGCGGGTGTAATAGATGATGGTGACCAGCCGAATGCTGATGGGGAGGTTGGCCAATACGCCTTCGAATATTACGGCATAGAGAATTCCCAGGATGAGCGCGCGGCGGGTGAAGAGGCTCATGAAGCCGAAGAGGCAGCAATACGCTGTGACTGCAAAAGAATGGATCAGCATTGCCTTGAGGCAACGGGTGAGGATGCCCGGACCTTGGGCATGGTTGCCGGCGTAGACTGCGATGTAGGTGAGCGCGGTGAAGAGACATGTCAGCGCGATCGTGGTGGTCAGCGTGGCCAGGAGCTTGACAACATAGAGCGCCCATTTGGGAATCGGACGAATGAGGAGATAGGTGAGGGTTTGTTCTTCCTGCTCGTCCTGGATCATGCCCGAGGCGTAGATCAGGGCGACCAGCGGAAGCAGCGCCTGAGGGAGGAACATGAAGGCGAAGACAAATTCCAGGCCCATGGGAGGGGCATCGGGGGCGGTGGCGCGCACGACCATGGCGAGCACGGCTGGAAGAACGAAGAGAACGGTGATGACCATCCATCGTTTGCCATGAAGATGCTGGCGGAGCGTGAGGACATAGAGCGCCCAGAGCGCGGCGAGGCTGAGCCTGGGGTGATCGCCCAGCCGCGAGCCAGGCGGGGTCTGGTATTCCAGATCGACTGTGGGGACGGGTGTCATGGGTTCACCAGGTATTTGAAGACGGCTTCGAGGTTGTCATCGTCGGAATAAACTTCTTTGATGGCGGCGCCCGCCAGGGAAAGCTGGGGAAGCCGGCTGTAAAAGGCGTCGGGGGAACGCGTTTCGACCATGACCCCGTTTTCGGCGGCGAGGACTCTGATTCCTTCGACATCGTCCCAGTTCAGGATCTGGCTGGCGAGTTTTCGGTACTGATCGCAAATGAGGACGATGTGATGCGGGTGCTTGTCGATGAGGTCGCGAATCTGGCGGATTTGTCCTTCGGCGACCAGGCGGCCGCGATTCAACAGCACAACATTGGGCGTGAGAGATTGGACTTCATGAAGGACATGGCTTGAGACGAGAACGCTTTTTCCTTCGCTGGCGAGACGCTGAATGATGTCCATCAGATCGCGCCGAGCGACTGGATCGGTGCCGGTGAGGGGTTCGTCGAGAAAGAGGACTTGCGGATCGTGTACCAAAGCCTGGGCGACTTTGGTTCGCTGGCGCATGCCCTTGGAATAGCCGCGGACGATGCGGTTTTTGTGTTTGGTCATGCCGACGGCTTCGATGGCGCGACTGGCGGCCTGGCGCGCGTCGGCGCGATTCATGCCGCTCAGACGTGCGGAGGTGTGGATGAAATCCCAGCCGGTCATCCATTCGTAAAAGGCGTCCTGCTCGGGACAGAGTCCGATCGAGCGATTGAGGACCGAATTGTTCCAGACTTTTTCCCCCAGAACCTGTACGACGCCCTGGCTTGGATAGAGTTGCCCGGTGGCGAGTTGTAAAAGCGTGGATTTACCCGCGCCGTTGGGACCGAGCAACCCGGTGACGCCTGGCGGGATGCGCAGCGTGAGCTTATTGATCCCGATCACGTTGCCGTACCACTTGGACACTTCGTGGAACGCAACGACCGGTCTCATTTCAGGCGGTCCAGCGATTTCACGCGGAAGTTCAGAATGCATGCAGAAAGTCCAAAAAGTCCAAGGAGCACGCCTGCCGACCAATACCACGGATATTGCGGGCCGGCGTTTCTAAGCACAAAGTGCTGACGCTGATCGGGGGGAAGGACCTGGCTCATGGATTCCCAACTGGCCCGGGTGCCCAGGAGTTGCTCGCCGATTCTTGAGAGATTGGCGGTGTAGGAGACGAGCGGACGCCAGTCGGATTTTGCGGCGCGGAGTTCTTCCTCCTGGAAAGCGATCCGCCTGCGCTGCTGATCCTGCTGCCAGGTTTGTATTGCCGCGGGGTCATTGGGCATCGGCACGTAAGCAACCCGGCCATAGTCGTGACGGCGCTGGTCTCTGTCCACTTCCTGAAGGATGGTGGAAAGACTTGCGCCAATGAGAAAAATGCCAAGCCAGAAGAGGGCGGTGTACCGTGAATTGCGCGAAAGCGAGGAAAGCGCCAGGATGAGCATTCCGGCCGAGATCGAGATGACCAGGCCATAGAGGATGCTGGCCAGAAGGATCGGAAGGGTATCGCCAATGATGGTTGCATCCTGGCTGAAGAGAAGGCCAAGAATGTAGGCGGCGATGGCGGGCACGATCATGACCATCGCCAGAAATGCGGCGATGATGCCGAGTTTGCCGAGGAAATAATCGAGTCGGCGAAGCGGGCGCGAGAAATAGAGGGGGAGGGCGTTGAAGCGGAGGTCCTGGCTGATGAGATTCGGGCCGACCATGAGGATCAGGATAATTGAGAGGTAGAGCTCGACCAGGAGAAATCGGCTGAAAAAGAGCGTCCAGATAGCAACGCGGTAGTGGAGCGGATTGGCGAGCACCTGCGGCGCGAGAAAGCCGAGAATTCCGGAGACCTGGCCGACCAGATCGGATTTGCGTTCAACCAGTCCCCAGATGCAGAGCATGAAGGCGAGGACCAAAGCCGGCGCCCAGGCGAGGAAGAGGAAGGCGCGGAGGAAGAGGTTTTTCCTGCCGATCTTTACGCCGTGACGCGTGATGGCGAGCCAGCGCCAGGCGTGGCCTGAAAGCGTGCCGGACCAATGTTGATAGCCTTGATCAAAGATGGGCACTGGGTTGCTCCACGGCGTTGAGGAAAACTTCTTCCAGCGTGCTGCGCTGCGGCCTGAGGTAACGGATCTGCTGTTTCTGCTCCGCGGCGATTTCCCAGAGCATTTGCGGCGATGCCTGATCGGGCAATTGCACCAGGATCAGGTCGTCGCGGATTTCGGCGGTGCATCCCAGCGCTGAGAGACGGTCGGCGAAGGATGCCGGTTCGGCTTTGAGGCGCACTTCAAAGCGTTGCCGGTGCGCCTGCTTCAGTTCTTTAATGGTGCCCTGGGTGAGCAATTTGCCGCCGCCCAGCACGACGACATAATCGCAGACGGCTTCCACATCGGGAAGGAGATGGCTTGAGAAAAGGACGCTCATGTCCTTGTTGTGGGCGAGATCGTGGGCAAGTTTGATGATGTCTTCGCGGCCTGCCGGGTCCATGCCGTTGGTGGGTTCATCGAGGATGAGGAGCTTGGGATCGTGGACGATGGCGGAGGCGAGTTTCAGCCGCTGCTTCATGCCGGTGGAATAGGATTCCACCTTGCGGTAACGCGCTTCGCCCAGGCCTACGTAATCAAGAACTTCGTGGGAGCGCTGCAGGGCGTCTTTGGCCGACATGCCCACAAGCTGGCCCGCGTAGGCGACGAATTCGACGCCTTCGACGCGCGGGAAGAGGCATTCGTCTTCGGGGGCGAAGCCGATGGCGCGGCGGATGTCGAGCTGGCGATGGCGGAAATCCATGCCGAGGACTTCGCCCGAGCCTTTATCCACGGGAATCAGGCCCAGAAGGGAGCGGATCATGGTGGTTTTGCCCGAGCCGTTGGGACCCAGCAGGCCGACAGCGCCAGCGGGGACGCTTAGCGTAAGGCCGCTGAGCGCCGTAACCGGGCCGTAGGTCTTGGTTACGTCCTGAAACTGGAAGAGCATGCGCGTTCCTTCCATGGTATGACGTTGCGGAGGGGGAAAAATTCACGGAAGGATTTAAACTGAGGGTAACCGTCATCCTGAGCGCTGGAAACGGTATTTCGCCGAGACGGGTGTTCGCGAAGGATCTGGCTTAAGTTTCAAGGCAGATTCTTCAGTCGCCGCTAGGCTCCATCAGAATGACGCACCTCGGGAGTTCACGCTATTTACTTTTCCGGTGGCGCACCGGCGTTGCCTTCGTCGTAGTAGTTTCGACCTTCGTAAGTGGTGACTTTCAGGTATTGGCTCCAGGTTTTGTCGCCGATTTTCTTCTCGGTTTTGAGCGTGGACGTTTGCGGCTTGGCGTCCGTGGCGGGGGCGTCGGCGAGGGCTTCTGTCAATACCCGGCCATCCATGGGGCGATCGAGTTTGAGTCCAAGGATGCGGGCAACGGTGGGGGCGACATCGAAATTGCCTGAGGGAAGTTTATCGACCCAGGCTTTTTTGAAATCGGGCCCGGAGGCGACGAGCGTGTTGGCCATGTCGTAACGCGAGAGGCTGACGTGCATGCCCTGGCCTTTGTCCATGCCGTCGCAGACGACGGTGCCGAGGGTGCCGTACTGGCTTTTTTCATCTTTCCAGCGAAGGGAGACGACCACGTCGGGGGCGTCGGGGGAATCGATGGCGACGTCGGCCAGTTTGAAGGTGCCTTCAACGCCGTCCTTGGTGAAGATGACACCCGCCCAGTCGCTGGTCTGGAGGAACTTGATGAGTTTCTGGCGGACGGTTTCATCATGGCCGACAATATAAAACGTATCGGAGCCGCCCAGACCAGTGACGATGATATTGCCTTTTTCGGGCGTTTTGTGATAGGCGCCTTCGGCTTTGAAGCCGGCTTTGCGGAGGAGGTCGCCCGGATCGATTTTCTTGGAGATGGTGGAGCAGCCGTGATCGGAGGCGACGATGATGTCGGTGCTGTCGCGGAGGCCCTTTTTATCGAGCGTGGCGAGCACGGTGGCGAGGCGGTCATCGGAGGATTTGTAGGCGAGCTTGGCATTTTTTGAACCTACGCCGGTGCCGTGCTGGGAGAAATCGGGTTCGTAAAGCCAGAGCACGGAAAACGCCGGCACGCCATCCGCCCAGAACTTTTCCGTCAGGGCGCGGGTGGTCCAGATATCGCGGGCGGTGTTGACATAATATTTCCAGTCGAGGCCCGGCGGAAAGGGACCCTCATCGGCGATGATTTTGTCGAGGGTGGCGGAGGGGATGGATTTACCTTCGAAGAGGGTGGGCTGTTCGACCGAGCGATTGAGATAGCTGCGGTCCCAGAGCAACGCGACTTCCTTGGTGCCGGCGACGACGGTTTTCAGGCCATTGGCGCGGACGATTTCGGGAAGCGTGGCGGCGTGAAGCCAGCCGGTCTTGGTTGAACTGTCGCTTTTCCAGGCGAAATACTGGTCGTTGGTGTCGATGGGGTGGAGGAGTTCGAGTTCGGGGCGGTATTCTCGGTTGCCCATGATGTCGCTGGTGGCGGGCTTGGTGCCGGTCGCCAGCGCGGTGGCGTTGACCTGTGTGGAAGAGGGGTAGACGGGGTGGTGGGCGGAGAAGAAAGTGCCTGATTTTGCCAGGGCGGCGAGCGTGGGCATTTGCTCGGGGGTGATTTGATCGCGGCGCAGGCCGTCCATGACGACGACGACGACGTGGCGCGGTTCGGCGGCTTGGACCGAGAAGGTGAAGAGGAGGGCGAGGAGGAGGGTTGGGATGATTTGTTTCATGGGAGAATTCGGTGGTGAAAGTTTTGGGAAAACGATCGCGTCAATCGGGTTTGGGCGATTGACGCGATTTTTGCTCACTCGCAAAATGCGCTAGCCGCTAAAGCTGCCAGCCCGCGCATGACTATTAAAGCACTTTATCTTTTCCGGGAATAGGCATGGGTCTTACGGCCAGTTCGCCGAATTCCAGCTTGTCGGGCATCAGGCTGTGGTCGGACTTGATGGCGTCGGTCCAGCGGACGATCTGGCCGCTATAGGCGCTCATGCGGCCCATGATGGCGGTGAGGACGGATTCGGCGATGCGTTGGGCTTCGTTCAGAGGTTTGCCGGCGCGGATGCTGGCGAGAAGATCGGCGTGTTCGATTTCGTACGGATTGGTATCGGCGTCAATCTTGGCGGGGAATTTATAGCGATCGCCTTTTTCGGGTTCGATGACGCCTTCGCTGACGCGGGTCGAGCCGCCCACCCCCTGGAAATACTCCGCGGTGCGGTTGTAGCAACCATCCTGCTGGCGGGCCAGGGACATGACGTGGCGGCCTTCGCTGTATTCAAAGTCGGTTGCAAAATGATCGAAGGTCGTGCCATATTCCGGGCCAACGCGCGCCTGCGCTCCGCCCAGGCTGATGGCGAACTTCGGATGTTCGCCCATGACCCAGTTCGCGACGTCGATGTTATGCACGTGCTGCTCGACGATAAGATCGCCGCTCAGCCAGGTGTAATACATCCAGTTGCGGAGTTGGGCTTCCATGTCGGTCCAGCCCGGCTGGCGGGGCTTGTTCCAGAGGGTGTTGCCGATCCAGTAGACCTGTCCGGAGATGATTTTGCCGATTGCGCCGTCGTTGAGGCGCTTGATGGTTTCGATGTATTTGGCCTGGTGGCGGCGCTGGGTGCCAGCGACAAAGCCGAGGTTTTTCTGGGCGGCGAGTTTGCCGGATTCCATGATGGCGCGACAGCCGGGGGCATCAACGGCGACCGGCTTTTCAGCAAAGACGTGTTTGCCCGCTTCGATGGCGGCCTGGATCATCATCGGGCGGAAGCCGGGGGGTGTGGCCAGGATCACATAATCGATATCGGTGGCGAGAACTTTCTTGTAGGCATCCCAACCGGAAAAGGCGCGATCGCCGAAATCGAAGGAGGCCTTGGGCTTGTCCTTCCACATTTTGCGGGTCTCGACGATTTTGTCGGGGAAGAGATCGCCGATCGCATGAATCACCACGCCCTTGGGATCGATGTCAGTGATATTGCCGGCCGCGCCCCGGCCCCGTCCGCCTAGACCAACCAGACCGACCTTGATTCTGTCACTGCCGGCGGCATGGGCGAAATTGGTGCCCAAGGCGGCGAAAGCGGCCGCGGCGGCGGAGGCTTTCATGAGGCTGCGGCGGGTGAGAGGAGAGGCGCTGTTAGACGAATGGTTGGTCATCGAATCGATCCTTTCGAGCAGACAGTAGAGTTAAATTCCCGGGGGCCGTTGGTCCCAGCCGGGAAAGGGGTATATATCATACGAATGGCGGGGAAAGAGGCCAGTCTTTTTTATATATCGCAATGCGGTCGCGGGGTTGAGGGTTGTGGTATTATTCTGACCGCCAGTCCTCTGAGCGTCGCACCGCCGCTGGCTGGTGGATTCTGCTCATTGGCGCACGCCTTTACTTTCGGAGCCAACATCCTGCCCCCCATGAAGCCCGTCACACGTCTGAATGAAGAGGAACTGCTTGATGTTTTAGCTTCGCTGCGGAATGGGAATTTCACCGCTCGAATGTCGGGCCAATATGAAGGCACAGCGGGGCAAATCGCCGGCACTCTGAACGAGACGCTGGATGTGCTCAGCGAGTTCGCCTCTTCGATTTTACGCTTGACCGAGGAATTGGGAACGACGGGCCGCCTTGGCGGGCAGATGTTCATGGAAGATCAGAAGGGATCATGGAAAGCCATGATCGATGCGATGAACAAGATGGGCGCGAATCTGACCTGGCAGTTGCGCGTCGCCAGTCAGGCCGCCGAGGCCAATGCAAAAGGCGTCGATTTACGCCGGGTAACCGAGCACCGCGTTCAGGGTGAATTACGTCAACTGTGCCGGCATATCAATTCCCTGGCGGATCGAGTGGAGGGGAAGGAAATGTCGGAGATTGAGTTTGGGCATTGAAACTCAATTACTTACGAATTCCATCACCCGCATCGCATGTCCACCGCTCTTGCTTTCGTCCGAAAGCCGCAGCGAAAGCGTATGTTTCCCAACCTTCAGATCCGTCCCAAAAATCACCGTGCGCGGATAATGCAGTCCCTTGCTGAAGCGATGGAACAGATCGACGGATTGAGGCGGCTGGCCATCAATGCCGACGACGGCGATCCCCGCATCGGGGCCGGCGACGATGTAGGCGCCTACTGTTGTGCCTTCAAATTCCAGGGTTAATTCCGAGCCCGGCTCGGTGGCGCTGAGCATGGGAATCGACGCGAATCGCTCGCGTTTTTGCCCCGGCAGAGCTTTCCAATCGGGAATGGCAAGTGTGAACCCTCTGATGATCTTGGCATTCTTCGGGTCGATGAATTGGCCATGCTCGTAGTTCAACGGATCGAGCGGCTGCGGCGGATTGACGTGCGCGGCGATTTTGACAGCGGGCGGTTTGCTCCACGCGCGATTGAAAAGTTCATCGATCATTTTTGTGCAAATCGCATTGCCGAAGGGCGCGGGATGAACGCCGCCGTACTTTTTCCAGGTCAGATCGCCCGAAGCAATTTCGCTGGCGACTTCGGCAGCGAGATTAATCGAAGGCACGTCGAAATGCTTCGCAACCGCTTCGTGGGCTTCAATGGTCAATGGCGTTTTGCCGCCCTGCAAAGTTTTAAGCATCCCTTCATTGACGAAATAAGTCACGACGATATCGATGTCAGGATTAAGCGACCGCGCATGGCGGATGATGCCTTCCATCCCGCGGATGCACTCATCGCGGGTGTGGGCGGCGTCCTGATCGTCATTGACGGCGAATTCGACAAACAGCAAATCGACCGGGCCTTGCCCGAAGACATCGGTGGCCAGGCGAAAAGCGCCGGTAGTGGAGCAGGTGGAAGAAATGCCGGCGTCGATGAATTTGAAAGCGGTTTCCGGGAAACGCTTTTTCAGAAGATCGCAGACCATCGGGCGATAGCCGTTCATCTCGGTGATTGAGCCGCCTATGAAGGCAACCGTAGCCTTTTTATCATGGGTAAAACGGAGGCGCGAATTGTCGAGACTGCCGCGCATCTGCACGTGATCGCCAAACGGCTGGGCTGCGTGTACGTGAGTGGCGACAAGCAGAAATAGCAGCGGCAGAATTGAGAAAAGGTGTGGTTTCATGCATTTGATGGTGAAAAAGTGACGGTCAAAGAAAGAAGGCCCGTAAGGTGCCTTTGGGGGCATTTACGGGCCAGTTTCGATGCGGCTGACAGGAGTTGAACCTGCACACCTTGTGGGTACAAGAACCTGAATCTTGCGCGTCTGCCAATTCCGCCACAGCCGCTTGGAACGCCTGCAATATTAGGGTGCCGGTCATGCGTGTCAAGCCGCGTCCAAAGCGTATACTCACCCCGCCATGAATACGCCGCCACTGCTGATAAAAGGTGCATCGCTCCTCATCCAAGCCCAATCGCGCCCCGTTGCCAGGGACCTGCTCATCGCCGATGGCAAAATCGCGCGCATTCTCGATCCCGGCACCGGACCAAGCGGCGCTGGCGAACTCAACGCCAAGGGCCTGCTGATCTCACCGGCGTTTGTTGAGTCGCACATTCATCTTGATTCGGCGCTGGTCGATGGCGGCCGCTGCATCAATGAAAGCGGCACGCTTTTTGAAGGAATCGAAAAATGGCGCGAGATCAAGAAGACGTTGACGATTGAAAACATTTTAGAGCGCGCCGAAGAGACGCTTCGTCGCCAGGCCGCGCAGGGGGTGCTTTATGTTCGTTCGCATGCAGACGTTTCTGAATCGCGACTGGTGCCGCTCAAGGCGCTGCTCAAACTGCGCGAGCGCGTCAGAGGCTGGATGACGCTGCAGATTGTCGCGTTTCCGCAGGATGGACTTTTTGGCAGCGCCGATCAACTGGCGCGGATGGAAGAATCACTCAAACTCGGCGCGGATGTCGTCGGCGGGATTCCCCATTATGAGCTGACGCGCGAAGATGGCGTCAACTCCGTGCATCGGATTTTTGAACTGGCGGCGAAGTACGACAAACTTATCGATGTTCATTGTGACGAAGTGGATGACCCGCAAGCACGCTTTCTTGAAGTGATGTCGGCCTGTGCGCTTCGGGCGGGGAATGGCTCGAAAGTCACAGCCAGTCACACGACAGCGTTCGGCTCCTATGACAATGGATACGCCAATAAGCTCATGGGCTTTCTCCAGCGATCGCAAATGAATTTCGTCGCCAATCCGGTCATTAATATCGTGCTGCAAGGGCGTTCGGATACGTATCCGAAACGCCGCGGTCTCACGCGCGTGAAAGAACTTTGGAAGGCCGGCCTGAACGTCAGCCTCGGTTACGACTGCATCATGGACCCATGGTACGCCCTGGGCACCGGCAACATGCTGGATGTCGCGCACATGGCTGTTCATGTTTGTCAGATGATGGGGAAGGATGAAATCGATGCGTGTTACAACATGGTGACGTGGAATGGCGCAAAGACGCTCAACATCGCGGATCAATATGGCATTGAAGAAGGGCGCGAGGCGAACCTCGTGCTGCTTGAAGCGGGGAACCGGTTTGAAGCGATTCGCACCCGGGCGGCGCCGCGGTATGTCATTTCGCGCGGGAAAGTGCTTTGAAGCGAAGACGATTAAACACGAAGGCACGAAGGCGCGAAGAAATTCAAAAACGTGAAAATTCCTCAGTGTCTCATCGCTGCTTCCACATCCTTGATCGTCTTGGGGATTCGATCTGTCAGCGAAACGCCCCCCTTTTTTGTGATCAAGACATCATCTTCGATTCTCACGCCCAGCTTCTGATCAGGCAGATAAATCCCCGGCTCGATCGTCACTACCATGCCCGCGGTATAAGGCCCATCAGGTGTCACATCATGCACATCAAGCCCCAGTTGATGGCCGACGTTGTGAATAAACGCATCGCCAAAACCGGCGCTTTCGATCACCTCTCTTGCGATGGCATCAACTTCGGTATGGGTAATCCCAGGTCGCAGTGCTTTGATGGCCGCCAATTCAGCTTCCAGCACCGTGTTATAAATCTCCTTCTGATCGGCCGTAAACTTCCCACTGACCGGAAACGTTCGCGTCACATCGGCGGCATAACCGGCGAAGCGCGCCGCGGAATCGATCACGATCAAATCCCCCGCCACCAGCGGCTGGCGGTTGTCCATGTAATGCAAAACCGTGCCATTGAGTCCCGAGCCGACAATTGAATTATAAGCCACGCCGGAAGCGCCATTTTCTCGATAGGTCTGCTCGAGCACGCGATCCAGATCGGCTTCGGTAAGACCTGGTTTGATGAGCTTCAGGATGGCGTCGTATCCTTCAGCCGTCGCGTCGGCTGCACGCTGCATCAGCGCCAGCTCCGCGGTTGATTTCACCGATCGCAGCTGCGGCAGAAGTTGTGTGCGGTCTTCGATCGATAGTCCTGGGATGCGCTCGGCGATCTGTTTGAATGCCGCCAGGTCCGCGCCGACCGCCGCCGGATAAACGGCAAACGGGTGCAGACATGCCAGCCGTTTCGCCCGCCGTGCCGCGCCGGTCAGCGAAGCCGCGATCCAGTTGCCGCGGAGGATGGTCTCGAATCCGGTCTGCTCTTTGAGCGCGGTGCTGATCGGTTCGCGATATCCATCCCAGCGTTCCAACTCTGGATTAAGCGGGCGAAGAAAAAGCACGATCCGCCGCTTGGGGTTTTCGTTGGTGGGATCAAACAGCACCGCCGCCCCGGCTTCATTCTCAAGCCCCGTCAGGTAAACAAAATGCTGATCCGCCCGCCACTTCCCCAAGAGAGGCGGAGCGCCTTCCCCCGCGAAAACGATCGCCGCTGATCCGTTTAATGATTTCATCACGGTTTGACGGCGCGACTGATATTCTGACAGAGGAATCGCGTCGATTCGCTTTTCGGTTTTGGTTGGCATGGGCGGGGAGTCTACCGTCCCTGCTGCGAGATGTCAGATTTGCATCCAATTCACGAGACATGGTCATCCTGAGGGAGCCTAGCGGCGACCGAAGGATCTGTGTGGTAGTCAGGCAGTTCGTTCCGCGCAGATCCTTCAGTCGCTGTCGCTCCATCAGGATGACACAAAACGGTTCTCACACCGGCCGCAGCACCTGCGCCGTCCGCGCCGGCAGATAAACCTGCACCGACTGCTCGCGTTCCCCGCTTGGCGCCTTCTGCATCGGATAAATCGTATTGGGCATGATCAATCCAGGCCCCGCAAATTCCCGCGCATCGGTATTCAAAATAATCTTGTAATCTTTCGCATCCGGCACCGGAATCCGCAAATCAGTATACGAATTCGTAGCGTGAAAATTAAACGCAAACACCAGCGGCCCGCGCCGATAAATCAGCAGCTTATTATCCTCATGCACCATGAGCTGCTCGATCAATTTATCGCTAAGCACGTGATACTCTTCATCCAGCTTCTGCATCGCCACATCAAAATTGCGCAGCCCCTGATATTTAAGCAGCGGATTATCCGCCAAACTCCATTGCCGCCGGCAATAGTGATAGCTGTAACCATTCCCCTCGCGGGGGAAATCAATCCATTCCGGATGTCCGAACTCATTTCCCATGAAATTCAAATACCCTTCCCCCGCCAGCGTAAATGTGATCAGCCGGATCATCTTGTGCAGCGCAATGCCTCGATCGACCACAAGACTGTGGCTGGCCGTATCCATATGCCAGTACATGTCCTTATCCATCAGCCAAAACGCCAGCGTCTTATCCCCCACCAGCGCCTGATCGTGCGATTCGGCGTAACCGATGTGCTTTTCCTGATGTCGCCGGTTTAAGAGCGTGTGCAGGATTTCGCCCATGTTCCACTGCTCGTCGCGCTTTTCTTTCAGCAGTTTGATCCAGTAATCCGGCACGCCCATCGCCAGGCGATAATCAAAACCCAGTCCGCCCTCCGCCACGGGCCGCGCCAGGCCCGGCATCCCGCTCACATCTTCGGCAATCGTCGTGCAGTCCGTCTTCACCTCATGCGCCAGCAGATTGGCCATCTGCAGATACGCCAGCGCATCGCGATCGACATTGGTGCCGAAATAATCGTCATAAGTCGTGAACTTTTTCCCCAGCCCATGATCGAGATAGAGCATGCTCGTCACGCCATCAAACCTGAATCCGTCAAACTTAAATTCTTCAAGCCAATAGCGCACATTCGACAGCAGAAATCGCTGCACCTCATACTTGGCGTAATCAAACACCATCGAATCCCAGGCCACATGCTGCCCGCGCGGGCCGCCGTGGAAATATTGAAATTCAGTGCCATCGAAAAGGTTCAGCCCTTCGTGCGTGTTCTTCACCGAATGTGAATGCACCAGATCCATGATCACCGCAATTCCCATCCCGTGGGCGGTGTCGATCAGCCGCTTCAAATCCTCGGGCGTGCCAAAGCGGCTCGAAACCGCGTAAAAATTGCTGACGTGATAGCCGAACGATCCGTAATAGGGATGTTCCTGCACAGCCATGAGCTGAATCGCGTTGTATCCGCCGGCCTTGATCCGCGGCAGCGTCTTTTCGGTAAATTCATTGAACGAGCCGACTTTTCCCTCCTCCTGCGCCATGCCGACGTGGGCTTCATAAATCCGCAGGCTCGTCCGCGCTGAAGGCTTGGGGGCAGCGTTCTGCCACACATAAGGCTGGGGCGGCATCCACAACTGCCCCGAATAATTATGCGACCCCGCCTCCTGCACGACCCGCCGGATATAGGCTGGGATGCGATCGGTAATCGTCGAATTATGGTGCACCACCAGCACCTTCGCCAGCGATCCATGCGAAAGCCGCGTTCCATATTTCTCATCAGGCAAAAACAGCGAATGAATTCCATACTGATCCTGCACGAGAGGACAATCCCACCGATCCCAATGATTAAAATCCCCGATCAGCCGCAACTGCAGCGCCCCCGGCGCCCATTCGCGATACCAAACCCCCGGCGCCCCATGAAACTCCCCACGGTTAAACCCAAAAAAATGATGCCCCTGAGAAATCCCCCCCAAAAGCCCGCCCCCCGCGTCCACCTTCGCTAGAACCGACTTCAAATAATCATGCCGCGACCGCAACTGCGGCGCATAATTCGCCAGCCAGGGATCATCGAGAATAAGTGCGGTACCGTCGGTCTTGAGAGGAGTCGTGGTTGTCACGGAAGGGATTCTAAATGATCCCTCCCATTTGTCGAACGTGTTTAGCTGCGACCCGAAGGGAAGCGCGCTCTTCTCCCGTCATCTTTTTTAACCATGCACTTTCAATACGCTCCGGCATATATTGCCTACAAGGATTTCGACGTTTATATTTGCCATGCGCGAAATCAAATCATTTGATGAAACGCCAAACCACAAAAACTAAAAAGTTTCCCTCCAAAGCGTCCCTCGCGAAGAGTGTCCGCCACCAGCTTTTATCGTTGTACGATGGAGACATGACCGCGGCGTCCGAATGGCTCGACACGCCAATTCCTGCTTTGGGCAATCGTCGTCCGCGCATGCTCCTTCGCACCCTGGACGGCGCGCGTAGAGTGCAAGAATTGGTTGCCCGCATCGCACATGGAATTGTTTCATAGCTCCCGTGTCCGCCCCGTTTTGCTCGTCATTTCACCAGCTTCAACTCAATCCTCCTCAAATCCATCACCGCCACCCCCGATTTCTTCACAGGCCTCACCGTCACCGTCATCGCCCCCTCCGGCAACTCCACTTCCCCGCAATTCATCGTCTTAAAATCCAGAAAATCCTTCCCCGGCGCAAATTTCACCGGCAGCGATTTCTCCTTCCCAAACTCGATACTGATCTCCGTCCGAGGCCCCTTCCCTCCCAGCGAATACTCCAGATCGACTGAAAACTTTCCCCCTTTTTCAAGCCTCACATCCCAGCTCACGGTGTCTTTCACATCCGTCCAGTATCCAATGTTGTAAGGCCTTTCCCCTTTCTTCTCGAGCTTGGCATGAGTCGCATGCACATCGCAGTCCTGCGCTCTCAGCACCAGCGAACCATCCGCCTGCTGCTTTGGCCTCGTATCGATCAACTGAACCTCCCCCTCCAGTTTCACTTCCACCACCGGATCGCGCCCGATGGGTTTCGCGCGCAGTCCTTTAATATGCACGCCATCCGCTTCGTTCGTCCAAGTCAGCGCGATCTTCTCATCTCCCGGCACCTTCACCCAAGCCACCTTATTCGACACCGGCAGAATCAAATCGCTCCCGTTAGGCCAGACCGCCACATGAAGCACAATCGCCCCATCCGCGCCCGCGGTCGCCTTTCCCCAAAACAGCTTCTTAATCGGCGCGGACGCTTCCTCCGCGGAATTGGCGACAACACAAACCCCTCCCAACAATAAGAGCCACAGCAATGCAGCACATCGAAATTTCTTCAGATGATCTCTCAAAACATAACTCCATCAGTGAAATACCCACAAGACCCTCTTCTTGAGTTTTCGACATTATCGGGTCTACCCTCTAAATTAGAAAATACTATATTAATTCCCCTCGGAGGAAAGTCATGCAACGCCTGAGCTTACTCATATTAGGATGTCTGCTGTCCGGTTGTGCTACAGGCACCACCGAAACCGGCTACGAACCGCGCCATCTCGGAATGTCCGATGGCCAGCGCAGAGGCCTCTACGCCCCGCGCTACAGCATGGAACAAGCCCAGGCCCAGGCGGAACGCGAGCAGGAAGCCAAACGAAACAGGCCGCAAGTCGGCATCGGCGGACCTTCCTATTAACCCCATATCAGTCGATATACCCACCAGCGGACATTCCGCCCAAACCGATGCCACTCCCCCACGCACATCCCCTTTTATGGAATTGCCCGCTTCCGCGAGCCTAAGATCAAACCGGTGAGTCAACCAGCGATTCAACCTGAGGAATTTGTAACTGCGGTCACGCCGTTGCTCGAACGTCGGGATTTGAGCGCTTTACTCTCCTTTCTTAAACAAAACTGGAAACCCGAACAAATCGTCGAACTGCTCAAAAGCCGCCACTGCGATGCACGCAAAGTGGCGGCTTTGGCTTTAAGTCTCGTGGGTGGCGCATGTTGTCTTGCCCCTCTGTCCGAACAGCTCAAAGACCCAGATCCCGTCGTCAATGAAATGGCTGAGCACGCTCTCTGGTCCATCTGGTTCCGCAGCGGATGCGCCCAGGCCAATGAACAACTGGGCCGCGGCGCACAAGCCATGGATCGCCGCGAAATGAATCAGGCGATCGATCACTTCACCCGCGCCATTTCGCTCGACCCCCAATTCGCCGAAGCCTACAACCAGCGCGCCATCGCCCATTATCTGCTCGATCACTGCGAACAGTCGATCGCCGATTGTGAAAAAACCGTCGAACTCATGCCCTGTCATTTCGGCGCCTGGGCGGGCCTGGGTCATTGTCACGCCCACGCCGGCCGATTCGACAAAGCGCTCGAATGTTATCAAAAAGCTCTCTCCATTAACCCCCACCTCGCCTGTCTCGTCGAAGCGTGTGATGAACTCCGCCAGCAGGGGGATCAGGCTTAGCGGACAGTTTTTCGCCGGTCAGTGGCGAGCGTTTCACCAATCATTACCGGCGACTTTTTCTAAAACCCCAGTCTTAAACCCTTTCCGATCCGGCGCGGTATTTGCACTCGGGCTTGCGGGCATGGCCAATCAAAATCAACTCGACCGCTTTGTCTCCGCCGTCCATCGGCGCATGATTCTTCTGCGCGCAGCCGAGCGCCTGGGTCTCTGTGTGCTGGGCGGCTGCGTTGTCCTTTTCATTCTCATGCCCATCCTGATCTGGCGAAGTCAGGCGACCACCCAGCTTACTCTCGTCACATTGGGAGCCGCACTGCTTGCGGGAATCGTCTGGGCGCTCAGCTCGCGCCCCAGCAAACTCGCCGCCGCCATGGAAGCCGATCGCCAGCTTAAACTTCACGATCTCCTAGGCACGGCGCTTCTCCTTCAGCGAAGCAGTTCACCGGGCGATATCGAACAAACGGTGATCTCCCAAGCCCAGGCATCCTGCTCCCACTTCTCTCCCGCAACGGTCGTTCTCCATCGCCTTGGCGCGCGAGGCTGGGGCGGAATCGGCCTGGCCGCGGCGCTGGTAGCGGGCCTCTATCTAATGGGCCCCGACACCACGCGCGCCGAATCTCGCGCATCCTTAACACCCAGGTCATGGCAGGAAACCGAACTCGAAAACGACCAGGCCAACGCCACCCATCTGCTCACCACGCCCGATATGCGACGCCAGCGCGAAGGGGGCGGCAGTGACGAAGACCCGCCCAAATCCAATCCATCTGATCCCGATGAATCCACCACCGGCGCAGCCGCCACGAACACCAGTCAAGCCGCGCATAACGACGCCGGCGCAACCCACGAAGGCTCCGGTGCTGGCGCGGCACAATCCGCTTCCAAAACAAATCCCGCCAAAACCACGGATGTCACTTCGGGAACTTCCCACACCAACTCGCCAGGCGGCGATGCCGCGGGAGGTGGCGGCGCTTCCACCGAAAACGGCAACACCGCCGGTAAATCAGGCAATACCGCAACTGCCATAAAGTCCCATCAACCCGCCCCCATCTGGCAAAGCCTGTCGTGGCCCGCTGATCAGGAATCCGCCCGCTCGGCCATTCGCTCCGGCCAGATTCCTGACGCCTATCGCGAACTCGTCCGCGATTATTTCGAGCGAAACTAAATCGCGCTTGGCGCGGCTCATGGTCGACAGATTGTGGTGTCCGTGTCGTACAAAACGCCATAAATCTCTTCGCCGCCTCATCTTCTCGCGTTCCCCCGACTCCAGCAGCCTCTACCACAAAATCCCCAGGAACCGCCAACATTCTAATTCCGTAGTTGCATTTTGAGTTATCGGACCGAAAATAGGGTCCCGACGCTGGAGGTTCGCTCAGTGGCCCGCACGGTCGCGGGTCTTGCGAGGAGTGGAGAAAAACGCCGCATTATCGGTGTTTGGGATGGAGTCTCATGCGCGATTCGCTCGATGACTTAGAAATGGATTTGGGACGTTTGCCAGATAGTCGAAATACCGATACCGCTTCACCCTCCGCTGCCCAGCAGATTCGCCGCGCCTTGCGCGGGCGGCATGTCTGCCCGTACTGCGGCACCCAGCGCGAAACCGACCTGGGCGCCTGCACCCAGTGCAGCCTCGAAGACACCCCCACTACCCGCACCGCCACCCGCGGCAAGCTCGGCCCCTGGTATGTCCTGCAAAGCCGAAATCCATCCGCCCCAGGAATGAACTTCGCCACGCTCATGACCCTGGTCCAAAAAGGCCGCGTCACCGCCAGATCCGTCCTTCGCGGACCCACCACAGGACAGTTCTGGCGTCATGCCGCCAAGGTCAAAGGCGTCAGCCGCGAATTCCTCCTCTGCTGGAACTGCGGCAGCGACATCGCCAAAAACGCCCGCGCCTGCCCCAGTTGCAAACGTCTGCAAGAGCCCCCTCTCAATCCCGATGTCCTCCTCGAAAATGGCGAATTCAGCAGCGAAGAACTGGCGGAGGCCATGTGGTCCGATCAGCCGGCTGAATCATCGCAAATGGGCGCGCCGCCCGCCCCGCGCCAGGCCCCTTCGCAAATCGATCGCCTGGTCGCCAAAGGGGGCGTTCGCCGTGATTTGCCCACCCCACCTCTCGAAACGCCTCCAGGCGCACTTCCCACGCGCCCCCAGCGCGGCCTTTTAAACGACAATGAGGTGGAAGAGCTTCCGCACACCGGCCTGGAAATGGCTGTCTTCCATAGGCCTCAGCATCCCCATTCGCCACAGCGCCAGCGCGGCATTTTCCGGAAAATTTTCAAATCGGTCTTTGTCGCTTTGGTGCTGGTCGCCCTGGGCGTTGGCGCGATGTGTACCTTCGATGAAGTCTTCCGCATGCGCTGCAAAGGCTTTGCCAAGCGAAATTTCGACCGCGCCAAAGCCTGGATCAACGGCACCGATCCCAACATTAAACCCGTTCCTTCTTCCTATAATGACCCCGACGCGCAACCGGTTTACCAGCCAAGAATCAAGCCAGCGATAAACACGCCGCCGCGCGAAGATACCGCCACGACGCCGCGCCAGACTCGCCCCGCACCCGTGCCGCTGCCTAGTCTCATCTCCACCCCCGCCCAGCCCACCATCGAGCAATCAAGGCAGAAGGTCTGGGAGCTCTTTAACGCTGGAATCGCAGCCGAGAAGACAAAAGATTACGCCGCCGCCGTCAAAGCCTGGGAAGAAATCAAGACGCTGCCCGTTACCGAAGACGACCTTCCACTGAACCTTGATGCAAGAATCGCCGCGGCAAAACGCGCCATGAAGTAATACTTACGCTTCCCCCAGCGTTAGACAAAGGGTGCTTCACCCATCTTGCGTCGCAATCCGTTCCATGCCACCATTGCCCATCCTATGAACTTCGAATCCCGCCGGCCGGTCTTAAGTATTTGTGTTCCGGTCTATAACGAGGCCGAGAACGTACCCCTTCTCCACGAAGCCATCGTCAAAGTCGTCGATCCGATCAATCTCGAAACCGAGATCCTTCTGGTGGATGACGGCAGCAAGGACGATTCCTGGAAGCAAATCCAGGCCCTGGTCGAAAAAGACCCGCGCGTTCGCGGCATCAAATTCATGCACAACTGCGGCGAAACCGCCGCCAGCGACGCCGGAATGCGTCATGCCCGGGGCAAGTATGTCATGACCATGGACGCTGACCTGCAGAACGATCCGGTCGATATTCCCAAGTTCATTGAGGCATTAAATCAAGGCTGGGACTGTGTTTGCGGAACAAGAGTCGCCAATCGCGGCAAGGGCGACAAGTTCATCCGCGTCGCTTCAAGCCGAATCGCAAATTGGGTGCGAAATAAGCTATCCAAGGAGACGATCAGCGACGCTGGCTGCACCTATCGCGCCTTTAAGCGCGAATGTGTCGATAAGCTCAAGCTATACCGCGGCTTGCATCGTTTCATCCCCACGCTGCTGAAGATGGAAGGCTTTACCGTCACCGAAATTTCCGTCAGCAACAACCCGCGCATTCATGGCGAAAGCAAGTATGGCGTATGGAACCGCCTATTCAAATCCTTCCGCGATCTCCTGGCCATTCGCTGGATGAAATCGCGCCTGCTTAACTATCAGGTGGAATTGGAGTTAGACCGAAGCCGCGGCACTGAAACCCCAAAAATCGAAGTCACCACCAACTCAGTCGCCGCTGTCTCTCCTGCAACTGAAGTTCACACAGGGGCAGCCTAAACCATGATCGAGCTCACCGCTGACGAAGCCCGCGTCATAGGCGTCCTGATCGAAAAGGCGCAAACCACGCCCGACGCCTATCCCCTGACCATTAATGCAGTCGTAAACGGCGCAAACCAGAAGAACAACCGCGATCCGGTGACGCAGATCGACGACCAAGCCGTCCTGTCCGCCCTGATTGGCCTGCGAAACAAGGGCCTGGTCGTCCAGCAAGACGGCCCAGGCCAGCGCGCCCCCAAGTTCCGGCACCAATTCAAAGAGGGCCTAAACGTCAATACGCCTGAAATGGTGATACTGGCTGAGTTACTTTTGCGTGGTCCCCAAACGCAGGGCGAGTTAAGAGGGCGTGCATCAAGAATGCATCCGCTAGAATCGTTGGACATGGTCAAAAATGTCCTGCACCAATTAATGACCCGCCCCGAGCCACTGGTGAAAGAAGTCGCCCCCGCGCCCGGATCGCGCGCAGAAAGATTCGTACAACTGCTTTCGCCGGAGTTGCATTCGCTGGACGTGAGCGAGCGGAGGGAATCAGGAGAGAGTTCGCCGGTGACTGGGGCGGCAACGATGGGGCAGCGCATGGCACAACTTGAGAGTGAAGTGGCGATGTTGCGCGGAGCGCTGGTGAAACTGGCAGCGGAGATCGGCGCGGGTGATCCATTTGCGGAAAAAGCGCTAGCCGCTGAAGCGGCTAGCCCAAAGGTGGGCGAATGATTATTTGCCTTTGTAGGGTGGGCTCTGCCCACAGAGTTCGCGCCGATGACCGGAACATGGTGGGCATAGCCCACCCTACCGATGGGCTCAAGTGAAGATCGCCCTGGTTATTCTCCACGCTGACCCCGCGCGCGGCGGAGCTGAACGATATACCTTTGATCTTGCACCGGCACTGGCAGCGCGCGGACATGATGTAACACTCATCGCTTCAACATTCGGCCCGCGCCTCCTGGGAGTTAACTGTGTTGAACTGGGCGAAAGAGGGTTTACCAGACTGTCGCGCTACAGGCATTTTCTGGATTCGCTCGACACCCATTTAAACTTTGCCTCTTTCGACATCGTTCACGCCATGCTCCCCGTGCGCCGCTGCGATATCTACCATCCCCACGCCGGTATCGCCGCCCAGGCCATCGCCACAGGCCATCTTAAACACGCCGGCCCGATTAAGCGCGCCTTGGCCTGGCTAGCCAATCAATTCAATCCCAGGCGAAACGCCTTCGCAAAAATTGAGCGAACGCTTCTCACCTCCGCCAAACCGCCCATCGTGCTCTGTTTGTCGGATTATGTGAAGGACATGGTTCGCCGAAATTATCCCTCGCTTGCTGAAAATCGCCTGGCGACGCTTTTCAATGCGGTCGATCTGACGAAATACGATCCCGCCGCCCGCCCCGGCGCGGGCGATGCCATTCGTCAGAAATATCACCTCGCCAAAGACGACGTCATCGCGCTCATGGTCGCCCAGGATTTTGGCCGAAAGGGCCTGGCCGAAACCATCATGGCGCTGTCCCAAATCCAGCAGCCGAAATTAAACCTGCTCGTCGTCGGCAAGGACAACATCGAGCCCTTCAAACGCACCGCCATCCGCAATGGCGTAGACGCGCGCGTGAAATTCGCCGGCGGCGCCACCGACGTCTATTCCTTCTACGCCGCCGCCGACTTTTTCGTCCTGCCCACCCGCCACGATCCCTGCAGCCTCGTCGTCCTCGAAGCCCTGGCCATGGGCGTCCCTGTCATCTCCACCAAACAAAACGGCGCATGCGAAATCATCACAACAGGCGTACACGGTTTCGTCCTGCCCAGCGCCGACGATGCCCCCGGATTAATCCATGCAATGAAAGAACTCTGCAACCCGGAAGTCCGCTCTCAAATGAAACAAGCCTGCCTGACCCTCAGGCCGCGCCTCGCTCAGGAAGCGCATCTCGACGCACTCTGCGCCATTTATGAAACCTGCCGCGCGCCCATCGCGGCCACCACTTCCCCCACCGCCCTCACATAATACGGCGCGATATTCCCCGTTCGATTTCGGAACTCCAGCACATAGCGCTTGTTGATCGTATGAAAATGATCCGCCCGCCAGACACCCAGATGTTTTCCCCAGGTCGATGATTTCACGCTGACGATGCCGTCGTTTTCCCCTTCGACTTCCGCCACGACTTTGTGCGAGTGCAGCACGAACGGCGCGACCTTCCGCCACTCCCGCGCCGCCGAAATCGAAAAATACGCCACGCCCGGCACATCGGTAATGTTCTCGTTGAACTTCGCGCAAGCCGCCGTCGTCAGGTCGGCGATCCCCGTCACATCAAGCCCCAGTTTTTCCATCAGCTCAAACCCGCCCAGCCGCTTGCCGATATGCCGCACGCACCAATCCGCATACGGACTTCCACGGTGCGGCGTAGTGATCGTCAAAAGCGCCGCCACGCGATTTTCCATCCCCAGCTTGTGAATCATGTACCGCGCATCGAGCCCGCCCATCGAATGCGCCACGATTATGATCTTCCCCTCTCCGCTGCCGTTCAACTCCGTCATCCCCGCCTCGATGGATTTTTTAAGTTGCCCCGCCCGCTTGGCGATTCCCCCCGTCGGATGAACTTTAGAAACCAGCACCGGATACCCCGCCCGGCGAAGCGCCGTATCGATCCCCTGAAAATAAGCCCAGCGAAATTTCCCGACACCAACGCTGTCGTAACCGAAAAGGCCATGATGCAGGATGATGGCGGGGGGCATATATGTTGATTGTATTCTACCAGAGTGCGCAAATGTTAGTAGTCATTATTCTCTGTTGAAATCCTCCGCGGCACGTCATCCTGAGCGCCCAAAAGTGTATTTCGCCGATGCGGGTATTCGCGAAGGATCTGGCATGGTTTGCCACGCAGATTCTTCAGTCGCCGCTAGGCTCCATCAGAATGACGGTTTGGTGTGCCGACGATTTTGGCAAGGTTTCAACGAAGCGCGCGGAAGACCCCGGTTGTCGCCCAAGGCTCCGAGCCCGGCGTGAAAATCAGGCAGTTGCGACCATCGAGGCCGCCCCACTGTTCGTCGAACAAACCCCCTCAATCAAATCCACCGTCTCCCCGATCGCATCCTGCCGCACAATCCGCTCCGCCGCCGTCGCACAATTCCCCTTTACTTCCGCAGATTCCAGCAACCGCCCCAGCACCTTCGCCACGCGCTTCCCCGTAAATTTTTTCTGCGGAATCATATCCCCAGCGCCGAGCCGCTTCACCCAATGCGCATTATTCGGCTGATCGTGACTCATCGGCATAATGACCTGCGGCACGCCCCCCGCCAGCCCCGCCGCCGTCGTCCCCACGCCACCGTGATGCACCAGCGCCGCGCATCGCGATAGAATTCGCGACAGCGGCGCAAACGGAAACCGCCGCACATTTCCCGGCAATTTCGCCGGCAAATGCTCGTCAAATTTGCTCAGCAGCATCGTCCGCCGCCCAAGCCGCCCCGCCGCTTCCACAGCCGCTTCAAAAAATTCATGCCCATGCACATTGGCTGATCCAGGCGTAAAAACGACAGGCGGTTCCCCCGCGCTCAAATATTCATCCACCTCCGCCGAAACAGCCTGCGCCTCGCCCCCATCAAACATCGGAAACCCCGTCAGTTTCACAAATGGCGGATAATCCGGCTGCGGCGCGCTATACCACGCGGGCCACATCCCCACCGTCAACAGCGGCGAATGCATTGCCGTCTCCAGCACATGCTTCACAGGCCCAAGCCCCACCTTCTTCCGCACCTCATTGACTATCGGCGCCGCTGCGGGATCCACTACGAATCGGTCCACGATCCGCCAGATAATCCGCTTCATCCACGGCGGCACGATCGAATGATTAAATGTCCCGCGCATCACCCCCGTGTCATAATTCGTCCGAATGATCAGCGGCGACAAATGCGCCGTCACCACCCGCAGCCCCGTTTTCTCCGCGATCGCCCGCGAGCCAAAATCCAGCGAATGCGCCACCACCGCCGTCTGATCGTCAATTCGCGCCGTCACCGCCTCCATCATCCGGCCAATGAGCTGCCCCACCATCTTCATCACCATTTCAAACCCGCGCGTCGGATGCCAGATATTCGGGTCCGCAATATTCTTTAGATATTCCTCATCCGTCCCCACCGAGACAAATTCCAGCCCGCACCGCTCGATCAGCGGCCCAAAATGATCGCTACTGAACACCGTCACCCGATGCCCCCGCCGCGCCAGTTCCATGCCCAACCCGATAAACGGATAGTTATCCCCCGCTGAACCCACCGGTGTAATGAGATAATTCAAAATGCCTCATCCTTTCGCTCTCGCGGGAGTATAGGTCGATCAATTTGAAAATCCCACCGGTGCGCGTACACTCACGCCGCTCTTAGAAAATGATCGACCGAACAAGTTTCAGAACCCGTCATCCTGATGGAGCCTAGCGGCGACTGAAAGGATCTGCGTGGTCGCAGCGAACTGGTCTTCCGCGCAGATCCTTCAGTCGCTGTCGCTCCATCAGGATGACGGGTTCCGCCTCCAAATTTGATATTATGCCCAGGCGCACCGACATCCACACCATCCTCATCATCGGCTCAGGCCCCATCGTCATCGGCCAGGGCTGCGAATTCGATTATTCAGGCGTGCAGGCGTGCCGCGCTATCCGCGAAGAAGGCTATCGCGTCGTGCTGGTCAACAGCAACCCCGCCACCATCATGACCGACCCCGAATTCGCCGACGCCACCTACATCGAGCCCATCACGCCCGAAAGCGTCGAAAAAATCCTGGAAAATGAAAAACGCAAAGGCACGCCCATCGACGCCCTCCTGCCCACACTGGGCGGCCAAACCGGCCTCAACACCGGCATGGCCTGCTTCGATCAGGGCATCCTCACGAAATACAACGTGCAGATGATCGGCGCCAACCGCGAAGCCATCTGGCGAGGCGAAGACCGCCAGCGCTTCAAAGAACTGATGCACGAAATCGGCCTGAAAGTCCCCAGATCAGGCGTAGTCCACAACATGGAAGACGCCAGAAAAGTGCTAGCCGACATCGGCCTCCCGCTGATCATCCGCCCCGCCTTCACGCTAGGTGGCACGGGCGGCGGCATCGCCTACAACAAGGAAGAATTTGAGACGATCGTGCAGCGCGGACTAGACGCGTCGCCTGTCACAGAAGTCCTGATCGAGCAATCCGTATTAGGTTGGAAAGAATTCGAGATGGAGGTGATGCGCGATAAAAACGACAACGTAGTCATCATCTGCTCCATCGAAAACCTCGACCCGATGGGCGTGCATACAGGCGACAGCATCACCGTCGCGCCCATCCAGACCCTCACCGATAAAGAATACCAGCGCATGCGCGATGCCAGCATCGCCGTCATTCGAGCCGTAGGCGTAGAAACAGGCGGCAGCAACATTCAATTCGCCATCGATCCCGCCAACGGCGACATGATCGTGGTAGAGATGAACCCGCGCGTGTCGAGAAGCAGCGCCCTGGCGAGCAAAGCCACCGGTTATCCCATCGCAAAACTAGCCGCCAAACTCGCCATCGGCTATACGCTCGATGAACTCGCCAATGACATCACCAGCATCCGCGGCAAAGACGGCAAAAAAGAAGCCACCACCAGCGCCTGCTTCGAACCCACCATCGACTACTGCGTTATCAAAATCCCCAGATGGACCTTCGAAAAATTCCCCGATGCGGATGAAACCCTCACCACGCAAATGAAGTCCGTAGGCGAAGCCATGGCCATCGGCCGAACCTTCAAAGAAGCCCTCCAAAAAGGCATCCGAAGCATGGAAGTAAAACGCTTCGGCTTCGGATTAGACAAATACGACAAATGGCTAAACGCGCGACGTAGCACGGGCTACCAGCCCGTGAAGCAAGACCATGGGCAGGTTGCCCATGCTACACAAGACAATTCCGACAAAACCACCCAAGGCGAATCCGCCGATCACGAATGGCCCATCCCCGAAGCCAAACTGCGACGCAAATTAGCCGTCCCCAGCCAGGGCCGCCTCTACTACCTGCGTTACGCCCTGAAGATGGGCTGGACCATCGATCAGGTTTATGAGCTGACGAAGATCGATAAATGGTTTTTAGCGCAGATGAAGGAGCTGGTGGATTTTGAAGACGAGTTGTGCCGCTTCGCCGACGTCTATCGACGAAACGGAATGAACGTAGGCTTGGGAACACATCCATCCGACTGGGCTGTGGTCTTTCGAAAAGCAAAGGAATTGGGCTATAGCGACGTTCAGCTTGCAATGGTCTTCAACGGAACAGTATCGTTTGCGCATGAAATACGGCAAATGCGCAGCGTCGCGGCTTTCGGCAGCGTTCAGCCCGTCTACAAACTCGTAGACACCTGCGCCGCCGAATTCGAAGCCTACACACCATATTACTATTCCACCTACGAAACCCCATACACCATCGTAGGGTCCGCTTCAGCGGACGTTTCCAACCCTTCGCAAAGACCGTCCTCTAAAGCGGACCCTACCAATACAAAGACCATCACCGAAGACGAAATCCGCCTCTCCAACAAACCCAAAGTCATCATCATTGGCGGCGGCCCCAACCGCATCGGCCAGGGCATCGAATTCGACTACTGCTGCGTCCAGGCCGCCTTCGCGATGAAAGAGCTGGGCCTTGAATCGGTGATGATCAATTCCAACCCCGAAACCGTCAGCACCGATTACGACACCAGCGACCTCCTCTTCTTCGAACCCCTCACCCACGAAGATGTCCTCAATATCTGCGAGAGATTGAATGGAGGTCCCTTCAGTAGGGTGAGCTCTGCCCACAAAGGTGCGGAAAAAGACGTCGAAAGCGAAACGGTGGGCAAAGCCCACCCTACAAATCCATCCGACACAACAAAGCACGCCGGGGCAGAGCGTCGGGAGCGGAGCGACAAGAGCGCCGCCCCGGATCCAAACAGCAAAAACCTAGTCCAAGGCGTAATCGTACAATTCGGCGGCCAAACCCCCCTCAACCTCGCCAAAGGCCTGAAAGAAGCAGGCGTCCCCATCCTCGGCACCACCGTAGAATCCATAGACGCCGCAGGCGACCGCGAACAATTCCGCACCCTCCTCCAACAACTCAACCTCAAACAACCCGCCAACGGCATCGCCCGAAACGTCTCCCAGGCCCGCGACATCGCAAAGCACATCGGCTACCCCGTCCTCGTCCGCCCCAGCTTCGTCCTGGGCGGCCGCGCCATGGAAATCGTCTCCGACGAAGACCAACTCAACTACTACATGGCCAACGCCGTAGAAGCCTCCATCACCGACGCCCCAATCCTCATCGATAAATTCCTCGATAACGCTACCGAAGTAGACGTAGATTGTCTCGCAGATTTCGATCCCTCTACTCCCTCGCCCGGTACTCCGGGAGAGCGTCGGGGTGAGGGCCCTTCTCCAACTACCAACAACGCCAGCGCCGCCGCGCCGCACAATCCGTCGCTTGCGTCGTCGCGACCTAACTCCCGCGCCATCATCATCGGTGTCATGGAACACATCGAAGAAGCCGGCATCCATTCCGGCGACAGCGCCTGCGCCCTCCCCCCATATTCCCTCTCAAAGGAAATCGTAGAAAAACTAAAAACCCAAACCCGCGCCCTGGCCAAAGCCCTCCGCGTCCGCGGCCTCATGAACGTCCAGTACGCCATCAAAGACAACGAAATCTACGTCATCGAAGTCAACCCCCGCGCCTCCCGCACCGTCCCCTTCGTCTCCAAAGCCCACGGCATCCCCTGGGCCAAGATCGCCGCCAAAGTCATGGCCGGCAAATCCCTCGACGAACTCGGCATCACCGAACCGCCTCCACCCAAACACATCTCCGTAAAAGAAGTCGTCTTCCCCTTCAGCAAATTCCCAGGCGTAGACGTCATCCTCGGCCCCGAAATGCGCTCCACAGGCGAAGTCATGGGCATCGACGCCAACTTCCCCCTCGCCTACGCCAAATCCCAGATCGCCGCCGGCAACGCGCTGCCCACCAAAGGCCGCGTTTTCATTTCCGTCAACAACGCCGACAAAAAACAAATCGCCCCCATCGCCAGAATGCTCGTAGATTGCGGATTCGAAATCGTAGCCAGCGAAGGCACGGTAAAAGAACTTCAGCGCAATGATGTTCCCGCCACACGATTAGCCAAGCTCTCCGAAGGCCGCCCCAACATCGCCGACTTCATTAAAAACGGCCAGGTGCAACTCATCATCAACACCCCCACGAAAAAAGGCCCCGCGACGGATGAAGGCAAAATCCGCTCCATGGCCGTCCTGCATAAAATCCCCATGATCACGACAATGACCGGCGCCAAAGCCGCCGCCCACGCCATCCAGGCTCTGCAAAAATCCGGCTGGACCGTAAAACCGCTGCAGGAATATTTCGCCAAAAGCGATTCGTAATACGCCAGCCACCCCAAATCGTGGGTGGCATGGGCAAGTGTACTCGCTTGCCCGTGGTCTTCGGCTCTCGCAATACCCACGGGCAACGGAGTACCGTTGCCCATGCCACCCACAAGATCTGTGTGGGCGTACCACAGCCATGTCCGCCACTTCGCGCCCCCAAACTCTCGCTGTCATTTCCCCCCTTGCGAACGAACGCGCCAATATCGACGAATTCGTCAAAAGAGTCCTAGCCCAACTCCAGCCCAATGACCACTTCCTAACCATCTTCGACAACATCTGCACCGACGGCTCACTACAGCGCGCCAGAGAATTAGCCGAGCAAGACCCACGCCTGAAAGTAATCTTCGCCCCCGAAAACCGCTCCGTAGTAGACGCCTATTTCAAAGGCTACAAAGAAGCTCTGCAAACAAATGCCGACTGGATTTTAGAAATGGACGCAGGACTCTCCCACCTCCCCGAGCAAATCCCCGCTTTTCTCAGCGCCATGCAAAAAGGCTACGATTTCGCAGGCGGCTCCCGCTTCATCCCAGGCGGCAAATTCGCCGGCCCCTGGTCCCGCTACCTGGTCTCCAAAGGCGGAACCTGGCTGACAAATCGCCTGGTTGGCACGAGAATGAAAGACATGACCAGCGGCTACGAATGCTTCACCCGCGCTGCTTTGGAAACCGTCGTAAAAGAAGGCGTCCAATCCCAAGCCCACTTCTTCCAAACCGAAATCCGCGCCAGAATGCACGATTTCAAATGGACCGAAATCCCCATCCACTACGGCTGCCCCAGCAAAAGCGTAGGCGGCAATTCGTTGAAGGACGCCTTTAAATCCCTCTTCGCATTACGCAAACGGCGTGAGCAAATGCAAAAAGGAGAGACGCGATGATCAAGTTCGCCGCCTGCGTCATCACCACCATCCAAGAACCCACGCACTCTGTCCGCACGCTGCAGATGCGTTTGGCGCAATCCCACATCAATCTAATTGTCGTAGGCGATGTCAAAGGCCCCGCGCGATTCAAACTTCCTGGCATTTGCTTCATACCCCTCGAAGAACAACTCCGCTCAAGATTTAAACTCGCCAGACTCCTGCCCACCGGCCACTACACTCGAAAGAACTTGGGCTACCTCGAGGCAATGGGCAATCCAGTACTGGAAGCCATCTACGAAACCGACGACGACAACGCCCCGAATCAAAACTGGTCCCCAAAACAATCCACCATCACCGCGCGCACCGCCGCCTCTAAAAGCTGGTTCAATGTCTACCGCTGCTTCACCGATTCAAACATCTGGCCAAGAGGCCTCCCTCTGCAATATGCGCGTCAATCACCACCGTATCCTCTAACTCCATTAAACCCAATCAACTCCCCCATCCAGCAACTCCTCTGCAACGTTGCCCCTGACGTAGATGCCGCCTGGCGCTTAACAATCGCCAATGAACCCTTCACCTTCGACCCCGCCAAAACAGACCCCATCCACCTCCCCCCAAGCACCTGGTCCCCCTTCAACAGCCAAGCCACCTGGTGGTTCCGCGATGCCTTCCCCCTCCTCTACCTCCCCAGCACCTGCACCTTCCGCATGACCGACATCTGGCGAT
>JADMIO010603997.1_pt1 | contig 53418 bp, 60 predicted proteins | sample 8958161 | NCBI WGS metagenome assembly JADMIO01 (sample SAMN16585339, study PRJNA669376) | soil metagenome | isolation source: Crop rotation soil | place: USA: Cullars Rotation, Alabama | collected 2011 | reverse complement strand
AGTGCCTGAACCCGCCGCTCGTGTGGGAGCGCGACCGCGGCTTCTTCACGCTGCCGCCGTTCTCGGAGCCGGAGACGTTCGTGTTCCCGGAGGGCATCGGGCCGATCGAGTGCGTGCACGTGGAGCACGAAGAGGTGCTCCTGATCCCGCGGCACGTCGACTGCCGTCGGGTGTCGTTCAAGTACGGCCTCGGCGACGAGTTCATCCACGTGTTGCAGATGCTCCACAAGACGGGCCTGGCGTCGACCACTCCGGTGACGGTGCGCGGCGTCGAGGTCTCGCCCCGCGACGTCGTCGCGGCGGTCCTCCCGAACCCGGCCGAGCTCGGTGACCGGATGCACGGCAAGACCTGCGCGGGGACCTGGGTGACCGGGAAAGGCCCCGCCGGCGCGCGGCGCGAGGTGTACCTGTACCACGTGTCCGACAACGCCGAGACCATGGCTCGCCACGGCTCGCAGGCGGTCGTGTGGCAGACCGCGATGAACCCGGTGGTCGCGCTGGAGCTCCTCGCGGCCGGCACCTGGGAGGGCGCCGGCGTGCTCGGGCCCGAGGCCTTCGACGCCGTGCCCTTCCTCGACCGCCTCACGGAGCGCGGTGAGCCCTGGCACCTCGAGGAGCGTGTGCCCTAGGGGGCTGCAACGGACGGTGGTCGTGCCGATAGAAGAGGCATGACTGCGCTCGACACCCCTGCCTCGTCCCTTCGCGGCGAGAAGCGCCCCATCGTCTACTGCCGGCGCTGCCTGATCCCGGAGACCAAGCCCGACATCTTCTTCGACGACGACGGCGTGTGCAGTGCGTGCGTGCACTTCGAGCGGCGCGTCGAGGTCGACTGGGACGCGCGCCGGAGCGAGCTCGAGCAGGTGCTCGATCGTTACCGGTCGCCGGATGGCACCGCGTACGACTGCATCGTCGGAGTGAGCGGTGGGAAGGACTCGACCACGCAGGTCATCCGCATGCTCGAGCTCGGCATGAACCCGTTGTGCGTTACCGCGACGACTGACGAGCTCTCCGACATCGGGCGCCGCAACATCGAGAACCTGAAGGGTCTCGGTGTCGACTTCGTCGAGTACACGACGAACCAGGTCGTGCGGCGGCGCGTCAACAAGCTCGCGCTCTGCCAGGTCGGTGACATCTCGTGGCCGGAGCACGTGACGATCTTCACGCTGCCCGTGCGACTCGCGGTGCAAATGGGCATCAAGCTCATCGTGTGGGGCGAGAACCCGCAGAACGAGTACGGCGGTCCGGCCGCGGCGGCGACCGGCAACACGCTCACCCGGCGTTGGCTCGAAGAGTTCGGCGGCTTGCTCGGCCTGCGCGTCAGCGACCTCGTGGGTCAGTCCGGTATCGAGCCGAAGCATCTCGTGCCCTACATGTATCCGTCGGACGACGACCTGGCGCGCGTCGGCGTGACCGGCATCTTCCTCGGCTACTACATGCCGTGGGACGGGTTGCAGAACGCGATCTTCGCCCAGTCGTACGGCTTCGAGACGTGGCCGAACACGATCGAGGGCTCGTTGTGCAACTACGAGAACCTCGACAACCACCAGATGGGGATTCACGACTACTTCAAGTACATCAAGTACGGCTTCGGCCGCGCGACTGACATCGCTTCGATGCACGTGCGCCGCGAGCGCCTGCAGCGCGCGGATGCGCTCGAGCTGGTGAAGCGCCACGACGGCCGCTTCCCGTGGACGTATCTCGACAAGCCGCTCGAGGACATCCTGCGCAACATCGACATGACGTTCGACGAGTTCATCGCCGTGTGTGACCGGTTCACCAACAAGCGGCTGTTCGTGACCGACCGTCACGGTGAGCTCGTGCGCGACGATCGCATGGAGCTCACCAAGATCAACGACGACAACGTGCCCTGCAGGGGCGTGTAGTGGCCGCGCAACGGGTGGCCATCGTCGACTACGGGATGTGCAATCTCGATTCGGTGCGCCGGGCGTTCGAGGAAGTGGGCGCGCGGCCCTACGTGACCGACGATCCCGGTGATCTCGACATTGCCGACCGCATCGTGCTGCCCGGAGTCGGTGCGTTTCCGGACGCGATGCGCAGCCTGAAGGCGCGCGGGCTCGACGAAGCGCTCGCCAAGCACGTGTGGGTGAAGGGTGCGCCGTTTCTCGGTGTGTGCCTCGGCATGCAGCTGATGGCCTGCGTCGGTGAAGAGGTCGAGCAGACCGACGGTCTCGGCTGGATCAACGCCCGCTGCGTACGGTTCGTCGCGACCGAAGCCGATCGCCGGGTTCCGCACGTCGGTTGGAACGAGGTGACTCCCGAGCTCGACTCGCCCCTCTTCGACGGCATCCCGCCCGGCACCGACTTCTATTTCGTGCACTCGTTCCACGTGGAGTGCTCGCGCGCCGAGCAGGTGCTGGCGACCACCCCGTACTGCGACGGTTTCGTGTCGGCGGTGCAGCGCGACCACGTGTTCGGCGTTCAGTTCCACCCCGAGAAGAGTCAACACTGGGGCCTTCGTCTGCTCCGCAACTTTCTGGCGGCCTGATGCTGAAGATTCGTGTGATCCCCACCCTCCTGCACAAGAGCTTCGGCCTCGTGAAGGGTGTGCGTTTCGATTCGCGGCGTGCGGTCGGGAGTCCGATGCAGGCCGTGAAGGTGTACAACCTGCGCAACGTCGACGAGCTCGTGTTCCTCGACGTGACCGCGACCGCCGAAGGCCGCGGCCCCGACCTCGAGCTGATCGACGAGCTCGCCGACGAGTGCTTCATGCCGCTCGCGGTGGGCGGTGGCATCCGTTCGGTCGACGACGTGCGCGCGCTGCTCGCCGTCGGCGCCGACAAGGTGGTGATCGGTACCGCCGCGTTGCGAACCCCCGATGTCGTGCGCGAGGCCGCCGATCGATTCGGCTCGCAGTGTGTGGTGGTCTCGGTCGACACCCGCAACGGCGAGGTGTGCACGAAGTCGGGCCGCGTCCCGACCGGGCGTGATCCCGTCGACGTCGCGCAAGCGGTCGAGGAGCTCGGCGCCGGTGAGATCCTGCTCCAGTCGATCGACGACGACGGCGTGATGAGCGGCTACGACGTCCCGACGGTGACCCGGGTGAGCGAAGCAGTCTCGATTCCGGTGATCGCGTCGGGCGGCGCCGGCTGCTTCTCGCACATGGCTGAGGTCCTCCGCGTCGGCGGCGCCTCCGCAGTCGCCGCCGCGAGCATGTTCCACTTCACGGAACAGACCCCGATGGAGGCCAAGCAGTTCCTCGCCGAACAAGGCTTCCCCGTCCGCGTCTAAGGGTCCGGCCAGCGGTGGTGCACCGGGGTGGTCGGTGTCGTCCACGTGGTCCAGAGGGCGCGGTCGATCCGGAACTCGTAGAGCACGTGGTTCTCGTCGATGTCGCTGTACGGCATCGCTTCGCCGACGAGTGATCGATGCTCGTCGCCGTCGACCCGGCGAGCCCGACCCGACACGAAGAACGACTCGTCGTCCGCGCCCAGGCAGCTGTGGATCGCGTAGCTCCCGGTCCGGTCGAGGTCACGTTGCTTCGGTGAGACGATCACGAACGCCCACAACCTTCCGTCGACGACTGCAGGAATGAATGGGTGCATGCGCGGCCGCCCGTCGGCGCCGACCGTCGCGAGGAACGCGACATCGGGGCGTCCGGACTCGTCCTCCAGCAGCCGCCGGCCGGCGCGCGCGAGCTCGGGCGTGGCCGTTTCGAGCTCTCGCCAAGGAACCATCACTGCTCCTTCGTTGGTCGGGGTTTGTTTTTGGGGTGGCGGGGGTCGTGGGGTGCGACGAATGCTCTGCGGCCGGTGCCGTCGACGAGGGACCAGTCTTCGTAGGTCTTGCGGTCGTGGTCGTGGCTGCAGAGCGGGTCGATCTCGTCGAGTCGGGTGTGGTGGGTTTTCGACCATTCTTCGCGGTGGTCGTTCTCGAGGCGCCAGGTGCGGGTGCAGTCGATGTTCGTGCAGCACGGTGATCGCCACCACAAGGCGACTTGTTGGGCGACGGTGACCGAGCGGCCGAGATGGGTGACGTTGGCGACGTCGACACCTTTGGTGATCACGAGCTTCAAGACCGCATCACCCAACAGCTCACGCGCGACCGACACGGGGATGGGGCCGAGCCCGGCGATCTCGCAGGTCTCGTCACCTTCGACCGTGCCGCGTCGCAGGGCGCTGTGGTCGACCCGGATGATCGCCATGTTCTGCTTCGGCGCTGCCTTCGCGGGGGCTTTCTTCACCGGCGCAGGATCGGTGCCGGCGTCGGGCTCGGGCGCGGACGGCTCGGGGGCTGGTTGCCCGGCGCGGCGGGCGAGCTCGATCAGGGCGTCGAACGCGTACGCGCCGTAGGGCTCGTGCCGGTCCTCTTTGCGGGCGGTGTTGAACAGTTCGTCGACGATCGGACCATGGGTGGCCCGGAACTTGGCGGCGTCGTCGACGGTCCCGCGGCCTTGGAAGTTCCAGGCGCCTTCGGCGTCGGTGAACTCCTTGAAGAACCGGTTCTTACGGATCCGCTTGTACGCGTCGTCGGCGTCTTTCGCGCGGGCTTTCAGGCAGTCGTCGAGCACTTTCCCCAACGGGGCGTCTTCCGCGCCGTCGAGGAGCTCGTCTTCGGCTTCGGGGGCGATCTCCGCCGCGGCCGCGATCGCCTCCACTTTTGCCGGCGACAACTTCCCCTTCCGCAAGGCCTTCTCGGTCTTGGGGAGCTTCCTCACCCGCTTCGAGGTCTCGATCTGCTTCTTCGCGGTCGTGGGCGATGTCCCACCGAGCAGGGCGAGCTGATCTGCCGCGGAGCGATGCCCGTCGCGTTTCCAACGACCGGCCTCGTCGACCCGCCGGGCGATCAACAACTTCGCCGACGCGGCGCGTTGTTCGATCGTGTGCAGCGCAACCCACAGGTCGGTCGCTTCGCTCAACGGCACCGCGTCCGGGTCGATCCGCTCGACCAACACTTCGAAGAACTCGTCGAGCTCATACACGTCATCCGCGATCGTGCGGCGAGTCGAAGCTGCGGTGACCATGCGCCGAACAGTACAGAGGGGGTGAGACACTTAACCCCCCGAAAAACCCCGATAAACAAAGAAGAATTTGAATACTTCCAAGAAACTTTCGACGGTATGAGGCGCGGTTCCGGAATTTCCACGCGCACCAGTGTGATGAGATGGGTGCATGGCTGACATCACCCCCCACGAGACCGAGTTGATCGAGCGCGCGAACGCGTCGGGCCGCACCCCGGTCGTGTTCATCCACGGGTTGTGGCTCTTGCCGAGCAGTTGGGATCGTTGGCAGGAGATGTTCGAGGCCGCGGGATACACCGCGCTGGCGCCGGGGTGGCCCGACGATCCGAACACGGTCGACGAGGCCAACCGGCACCCGGAAGTGTTCGCGCACAAGACCGTCGGCGAGGTCGCGGACCACTTCGCCGACGTCGTCGGACAGCTCGAGCAGAGGCCGGCCCTGGTGGGGCACTCGTTCGGCGGCCTGCTCACGCAGATCCTCGCCGGGCGCGAGCTCGCGGCCGCGTCGGTGGCGATCGATCCCGCGCCCTTCCGGGGGGTGCTGCCGCTCCCGATCTCGGCGCTCAAGTCGGCGTCGCCGGTGCTCGGGAATCCGGCCAACCGCGGTCGCGCGGTGCCGCTCACCTACGACCAGTTCCGCTACGCCTTCGCGAACGAGGTGACCGAGACCGAGGCGCACGAGCTCTACAACACGTTCGCCGTGCCCGCGGCCGGAGTGCCGTTGTTCCAAGCGGCGACGGCCAACTTGAATCCGTGGACCGAAGTGAAGGTACGGACCAAGAAGGCCAACCGCGGCCCGCTCCTCATCATCTCCGGTGAGAAGGACCACACCGTTCCGTGGGCGATCGCCAACGCGTCCTACAAGCGGCAGAAGCGAAACTCGGATGTGACCGAGATCGTGGAGATCCCGGGACGCGGCCATTCGCTGACGATCGACAGCGGCTGGCGCGAAGTCGCCGACACCGCGCTCGCCTTCGTGCAGCGCTTCGTCAAGTAGCCGCGGCGCGCAGCGCGGTCACGCCCACTCGGCGCCGCGGCCGAGGAACAGTGTCGTGTCGTCGACGAAACACAGTTGATTCCCGTCGGGATCGAGGCAGTAGAAGGACCGCTCACCCCAGGGGCGCAGCTCGATCGCCGATGTGATCGTCGCCTCGGCATCGAGCGCCCGTTCGTAGACCGCGTCGAGCTCGCTCGTGGCGAGATAGATGTTGTCGGGAGCGGGGTGGAACGTGGGCGAGCCCTCGAGCGTCCAGTCGATCAACGCGATGATCACGTCACCACAATGGAAGTAGAGACGGCTCGGAACCGTGTCGTCGACGTCGAGCGCGAGCAACTGTTCGTAGAACGCCCGGGAAACGTCGATGCGAGATGCGGGGATCGCAATACGGAAGACACGCATCTTCGGCTCCTCGGTTCAGGTCGGTTGCGTGAGCTCGATGACGTTGTCGTCGAAGTCGACGTAGCGAGCCGACCGACCCCACGGCTGCGGCTTCGGCTGGTGGACGACGCGCGCGCCCGCGGCGACCGCGAGTTCGTGCGCGTGCTCGAGGTCCGGCACCCGGAACGCGACCTGGGCCCGGTTCGTCGCTGCACCGTCCTTCGACTCGTACAGCGCGAAGTGCATGAAGCCGCCATCGGTCCATGACGTCGCCGCGTGCCGGCCGCTGATCCAGCGGTCGTCACCCTGATGGTCGTCGATGTGCAGCGCGAGGCCGAACCCGTCCTGGTAGAGCCGAACCGAACGGTCCAGGTCGGAAACCGTCAGCACCACCGCGGTCAGCCGGTTGGCGTTCTCTGCCATCACAACAGATTGTCGCGCCGCTCGAACCGCGTGCCAGGGGAGGTGCTCAACTCGCGTTGGGGGGCGGGGCGACCGTGATCGCCCATCGCGTGCCGTTCCATTGCTCCGCCAACGGCTTCGAGTCGGACACGTAGGTGTACCCAACGGCCGTACAGCGCGATTCGCTCGCGCAGGAGACGGAATTGAGCTGCGAATATCGCGATTCGGGACTCGGGCTGGACACGACCTTCCAGTGCGTCCCGTCCCAACGCTGGACGAACGTCTCGGCATCGCCGGAGACGTAGTGGTACCCCACCGCCATGCAATGCGCGTCACTCGAGCACGAGATCCCGAACAACTCGTCGTACTGCGCGGGATGGACCGGCTTGGGAAGGTTGACGATCGACCAACGGGTCCCGTTCCAATGTTCGATGAGTCGCGATGTCACTTTGGTGCGAGTGGTGACCGCACCCGCGATGTAACAGCTCGTCGCCGTCGGACACGAGATCGCGCGCAGCGCCGGTGTCGCATTCCCGGCGAACGGGGGGCTCGGTACGATCGACCACCCGATTCCGTTCCAGCGGTAGATCAACGGCTTGGTCGCGGTTCGCGTCGCCGTCGGATAGGTACCGGCCGCGAAGCAACTCGTAGGACTCGCGCAGGAAATTCCGCTCAGGAACGGCATGCCCGCGCCCGAAGGTTTCGGGAGTTTGACGATCGACCAGCGATTGCCGTCCCAGCGCTCTACGACCACAACCGCCGAGCGACCGTCGGTCGGGTCGTCGGTGCTGCCGATGGCGAAGCAGCTCGTCGCCGTCGAACAAGAGATGGGGCCGAGCGTCGTGGCGATAGCGGGACTGAGGTTCGGGCTGGGCACGTGCGTCCAGTCGGATCCGTCCCAACGCATGATCATCGTGCGCGAGAGATCACCGCGGTTGTAGCTGCCGGCTGCGAAACAAAGCGTCGGGGTAGGGCACGAGACGCCGCCCAGGCGCGCGCCCTTCCCACCCGCGGGCTTCAGCGGGTCGACGCGCGTCCAACGGGCTCCGTCCCATCGCTCGCCCAACATGCGGATCGAGCCGAATCCGATCCCCCCGACTGCCATGCAGAACGTCGTACTCGGGCACGACACCGACGTGAAGGAGGCGGTCGTCGGGCGGTCGGCAGCACGCGCTCGGGCGGTGGGCACAACTGCCGTCGCGGCCATGAGTGCGACCGCCACCGCGACGCGTGCGTACCGAGGCCGGCGCGAGACTCGAAATCCGGGCACCCGTTGGCTACGGCTCATGCGTTCGGCCGCCTCCCCCGTGGGCGACGGTAGTCCCGCGGCGCCGCCGGGTCGAGCGTGCGAGGCTGGTTTCGCGATGGCACTCACCGACGACATTCGCGCCGTCCTCGCCGACCGGCCCGGCACCTTCGGCATCTACGCCCGCAATCTCGAGACGTCCGAGACGATCGAGATCGGAGCGGAACGGATCCTGCCGACCGAGAGCACCGCGAAGACGTTCATCCTCGTGCACTACGCGCGGCAGGTCGAAGCCGGCACATGCGATCCCGCTGCGCGTGTCACCTACGAAGCCGACGATCGCGCATTGGGGAGCGGAGTCGTGCGCTATCTCGCGCCCGGGCTCCCGCTGACGCTCGACGATCTCGCGTGGCTCATGATCATCGTCTCCGACAATGTCGCAACGCACCTCCTGCTCCGCGAGATGGGAGGCGCCGAGGTCGTCAACGCCACGATGCGCGCCCTGGGCCTGGAAACGGCGTGGCTGAATCCCGCGTTCTCGTTTCAGGACGTGTTCTCGGGCGAGCTGTTCGGCACGTCGAATCCGCGTGATCTGGCCGAGGTGTACACGCATCTCGACGAGCGTTGCCGGCGCATCCTGTATCGCCAGCAGTTCTTGAACGGCCTGCCGCGCCGCCTCCTGCACGCGAGCGAAGGCGAAGACCTCGGGTTCGCGATGCCGATACGAGTGTTCGGCAAGACCGGACTCGGGATCGGGAACTCCACCGAGTCGGGCCTCTTCGAGACCGATGGCGCGTCATGGGTCGTCGGCGCGATGGCCACCGATCAACAGGACTTCGGGAGCCGGCCCGAAGACTCGGCTCCGAGCGCGTTCGCGGAGATCGGGGTGCTGCTCCACAACGCGTGGGCCCGCCCCTGACGAGAGTCAGGACCCCGCGAGGTAGCGGGCCACTCCCGCGGCGAGCGCTTGCGCCGCCCGCGTGCGGAAGTCGGGGCTCTCGAGGAGTGCGGTGTCGGTCGCGTTGCGCATGTTGCCGGTCTCGACCATGACCTTCGGGACGTCGGACAAGTTGAGGCCGCCGAGATCGCTGCGTTCGACAAGACCCTGCGCGCCGAAATAGGTCGAGGTCGGCATACCGGTAGCCATGAACGTGTCGCGGATATCGACGCCGAGCGAGTGGGATCGGTCGTAGATGTCGTCGGTGTATCCGGCGACGCGCGCGGGGAGGTTCACGTGGAAACCGCGGCCGCCGGCCGGCCCGCCGTCCGCGTGGATCGAGATCGCGACCGCCGCGTGGGCGCGGTTCGCGAACCCGGCGCGCTCGTCGATGCACGGTCCCCATCCGTCGTTCGATGAACGCGACATCACCACCTGCGCGCCGGCCGCTTGCAGGATGTCGCGCAGACGTATCGCGACGTCGAAGTTGTACGCCGACTCGGTGTAGCCGTCGTCGGTCTGGGTCCCGGTCGTGTCACACGCGCGTGACTGCGTACCGATGAACACGGGCCGGGAGATCTCCGAGGCGTGCACCCCGTTCCCTCCGTTGTGGCCCGCATCGATCGCGATCGTCTTGCCCCGTACTGCGCGCAACGCACCGGACCCGCTCCCGGTCGCGACAGGTGGAGGTGGAGGTGGAGGAGGAGGTGGCGCAGCCGTGACCGTCACGCCCGCCGCGGTGACCGGAGGCGCCGCGGTGGTGGGCGGCGGCGGAGGTGCGGTCGTCGTCGTGGTGGAGGTCGACGTGGTGGTCGCCGGGCGTTTCGTCGTAGGCGGCGGAATCGTGGTCGAGGTCGTCACCTCGATCGACGGCTGCGTCGGACCGGGCGCGACGCGCTCGGCATCCGAGCCGGTGTCGTGCCCGACGCGCAGCGCCAGGGCAACACCGCCCAGGACGATCACCGCGATCGCGATGACTCTCGTGACCGTTCGTCGGCGCGGGTTCACGGGCTCCGGCTACGGGAGCAGCCGGAAGGGCGCGGGCGCGGCCGCGGTCTCCACGCGGAAGCTCGCGGCCTCGAGCAGGTCGTCGACCGTCAACTTCTCGGGGACGCGAACCATTGCGATCCCATGGTTCGACAGCTCCTCGGCGAAGAGCAGCTGGTGGTTGTCGCCGATCTCGCCTCGCTCCACCTCGCGCGCCACGAGCAGCGGGAGCCGGCCGGAGGTGAGCGTGGAGTTGGCCGAGCCGGTGCCGGCGTGGGAGATGACGACGTCGGCTTTGGCGATCGCGGCGTCGAGCTCCTCGGCGGGCACCCACGGCGTTGCCTCGATGCCGAGACCCTCGGTCGGCGAGCAACCGGTCTGCCACAGCGTCTCGATCGGTGATTCCTGAAGCTGTTCGAGGATGCCGCCCGAGCGGAGGATCGGCGCGACCGCGTCGAGCATGCGGCGGAACGAGTACTCGTCGCTCGTACCGACCGTGACCACCGCGCGGTGTATGACCGGATGATCCGACTGCTTGATCGCCACGAACCGGTCGAACACCCATCCCGGGTAGTGCCACGGTCCGCGGGCCAGGCGCTCGTACTGCGTGTAGAGCTTGATCCCCGGCACCGTGCGCAGGATGTGCCCGGTGCGTGACGGCCCTTCGAGTCGGGTCGAGCTCTCGATGTAGTGCGCGCGCACGCCGCGCACGGAGAGGTACGGGAGGAAGCCGACCGCGAGCGCGGAGCCCGTGGAGATCACGCGCGTGAAGTGGTGCTCGCGGTGGAGCCGGTGCGCGACCGGGATCGTCCGGAGGATTCCCAAGACGTCGCGCTCACGGACCTCGGGGACGAACTCCGCGTTCTTGTCGCTCAGCAACGAGCGGCTCTGCGCGTGGTCGTTGCTGACCCAGAGCTCGGCGCCGTCGTCGACCGGTAGGCGAGCCGCGACCTCGACGAGCTGCGACAGGTGGCCACCGGCCGTCGCAACGAAGAGCGTGGGCATCAGTGAGTCCTGCGGGCGCGAGCGGCGGCGCTCGGAGTACAGGTCTCGCAGTCCATCGCCGCCCTCCTCACTCGCTCATATGTGCCGGCCGACGCGCACGCCGTCGACCCGAAACGCCACGGAGATCCGAAACCCTATGCCGCCGGCAATGAAATTCGGTAACCGCTTGCAGAATATTGACGGAGGAATCAGGCGATCGCGGCGGCAAGCGAGGCGACCACCCGTTCCTGTTGTTCGATCGTGAGACTGGGATATATCGGCAAGGACAGGAGGCCTTCGTACGCCCGTTCGGTCTCCGGGAAGTCCGACGGCGTCACGCCGAAGGGAGCGAACAGCGGGTGCCGGTAGATCGGCACGTAGTGCACCTGCACGCCGATCCCGTCCGCGCGCATCGCCACGTACACGTCGCGGCGGTTCGGGACCCGCACCGGATAGAGGTGGTGCGCGTGGCGAGTGCCCGCCAGCGCCATCGGGGCGGCCTCGACGTCCAGCGTCGCCAATAGCGATTCGTACCGGGTCGCGATCTCGTTCCGGCGCGTCACGAACTGCTCCAACTTCGCGAGCTGTGACGTTCCGAGCGCGCACTGGATGTCGGTGATGCGCGCGTTCGGCGTGAGCTCGGAGATCTCGTAGAACCAGCCGCCGTGTTGCGGACGCGACACCATCCCGTGCGAGCGAAAGCGCCGCAGCCGCGTCGCGAGCTCAAGCGAATTGGTCGTCACCGCGCCGCCCTCTCCCGTCGTCACGGTCTTCACCGGATGGAACGAGAACACGCACGCGTCCGAGTGCGCGCAGTTGCCGACCGGACCGTCCGGTGTCGACGCGCCGAGCGCGTGCGCGGCATCCTCGATCACGACCCGCGGCCGTGCGACGAGCGACCCGAGATCCACCGGCAAGCCCGCGTAGTGCACCACGACGAGCGCGTCGCAGCGACCGATGTTCCCGAGCTCGAGGTTGAGCGTCTTCGGATCGATGTCGATGAACGACGGCTGGGCGTCGACCCACAGCGCGCAACTCGCGCTGGCGACGAACGACAGCGGCGATGTCGCGACCGTGTCGCCCTTGCCGATGCCGGTCGCCCACAGCGATGCGTGCAATGCAACAGTGCCGTTCGCGAACGCGACTGCGTACTCCGCCTCGGTCACGTCACACAGCGCGGACTCGAACCGCTCGACCGCGGGACCTTGCGTCAGCCAGTCGCCGCGGAGCACGTCGACCACCGCGGCAATGTCGTCGTCGTCGAGGCATTGCCGCCCGTAGGGAATCTCGATCATGGGATGCGGGCGCGCTAGGCGAGGACGGAACGGAGATCGTCGATCGACAGCCACTCTTCGTTCGTGTCACTGGCGTACACGAAGTCGTCGTCGCAGGGCTTGCCCACTGCGCTCGGCCCCATCTCGTCCCACCAGGGATGTTCGGGCATCACGAGGTACACGTTGCCGGCGTCGATGGCGTGCCGCGCCTCGTCGGAGGTGATCAGCAGCTCGTGCAGCTTCTCGCCGGGCCGGATCCCGATCACGTCGGTGGGCGCGCCCGGAGCGATCGCCTCCGCGAGGTCGGTGACCCGCATCGAAGGAATCTTCGGGATGAAGATCTCGCCGCCCTCCATGTTGTCGAGCGCGTGCAGCACGAGGTCGACGGCCTGAGGGAGCGTGATCCAGAACCGGGTCATGCGCTCGTCAGTGATCGTGATGCGGCCGTCGCGCTCGAGCTGCTCCCGGAACACCGGTACGACCGATCCACGCGATCCCACGACGTTGCCGTAGCGCACGCATGCGATGCGCGTCTGGCGGGTCGCGGCGTACGCGTTGCCCTGCACGAAGATCTTCTCCGCGCACAATTTGGTGGCGCCGTAGAGGTTCACCGGGTTCACGGCCTTGTCGGTCGACAGGGCCACCACGCGGTGCACCCGGGCGTCGATCGCGGCATCCACTACGTGTTGCGCGCCCAGCACGTTCGTGCGAACCGCCTCGAACGGGTTGTACTCGCACGCCGGGACCTGCTTCATCGCGGCCGCGTGCACGACGATGTCGGCGCCCTCGACCGCGCGTGTCATGCGCGAGCGGTCGCGCACGTCGCCGATCAGGTAGCGGATCTGCCCGTCGCCGAAGCGCGTGCGCATCTCCGACTGCTTCAGCTCGTCGCGCGAGTACACGCGCAACGTTGCCTCCGGCCAGCAGCGCAGCACGCGCTCCACGAAGGCGTTTCCGAACGAGCCGGTACCCCCGGTGAGCAGGATCGTCGAGCCGTTGAGATCGAGCATCAGTGCCCCTCAGTAGCGTTCGTGAGATTGGTGGTGTTGCTTGAAGTCGTGTGCGACGCCGCGACCTCGCGTACGGCAACGGCCGCGGTCGCGAGCACTGCGTCCCACTCCTCGCCGATGTGGCGATAGACGAGTTGGATCGAGGGGAACCACGGCGAGGTGTCGCTGCCGAGGTCCGACCAGTCCCAGCGGTTGCCCATCATCACGGTGGGCGCGCCCAGGCCGCCGCCGAGCATCGCGACCGCGCTGCGCGGGGAGACGACGAGGTCGAGGCACTTCATGAGGGCCGCGACTTCCTCGAAGTCGTTCATCAGGTCGAGCCAGTCCCAGCGGTGGATCTTCACGCCGAACTTGCGCTCGGCGGTCACGAGATCGCGCTCGCAGTCGTCGTACTGGAGGTTGATCCACGTGACGTCGGGGATCGCGAACAGTTCGCCCCACTGATCGAGTTGCGTGTACTCGAGTCGCCGTTCCGCGGTCTTCACGCGGCTGCGCCACGACATGCCTACGAACGGTCCGTCGCCGATCTCGGCGAGTCGCGCCTTCCACGCGGCCACGCGTTCGGGGTCCGCCACGAGGAACGCGCCGCGGTCGGGAAAGCGATCGAGGGCAGAACGGAAGTGCAGCGGCAGGCTCCCGGCCGGAATCGCGTAGTCGAAGTCGTGCATCGTCTCGCCGACCCGGAGATCGAGCGTCTGGGCCCGGACCTCGGCCTTCGTGAACGACCTACCGAACAGGGTTGCGAGCCGCGGATCGGTCTCGATCACCACGTCGGTCGCGGCGTCGATCAGATCCGGATAGCACGATGCGAAGAGGATCTCGTCGCCGACGCCCTGCTCGCGGTAGCAGAGCACGCGTCCGTCGGGTTGTTCGGGAGTCCAGCGCGGCTTGTTCGTCGGGCGCTCGCTCCCGCGCGGGCCGAGCAGGCCCCATTCCCATTCGTTCCAGCCCTCGACGACCTCACCCGCGGTGAGCAACACGTACGACGCGTTGGAGTGCATGATGTCGCTGTCGGGCTCGAGCTTGATCGACATGCGCAGGTGTTCGATCGCTTCGTCGAAGCGGCCGACCTGGGCGTACGCGATCGCGAGATTGCTGCGCGCCGCTGACGACCCGTTCGACAGATCGAGCGCGCGCTCGAGGCACACGATCGCTTCCGGGAGATCGCCCAACAGTCGTTGCGTGTTCCCGAGGAGGGTCCAGAGGTTGACGTCGGTGTCCCAGCCCAGCTCGATGCACTTGCGCAACGACACATCGGCGCTGCGCAAGCGGCCGAGGTGGTAGAGCACTTCGCCGAGCACCGCGTGATTCGGGCCGTGTTCGCGTGCGAGCGCGGTCGCGCGCCGTAGCGCCGCGACGGCTTCGTCGTAGCGCTCGCTGTCCTTGAGCACCTGGCCGAGGTTGTGCCAGGCGTGCCAGCTGCGCGGGTCGACCCCCACGATCTTGCGGAGCATCACCTCGGCGTCGCCGTTGCGCTTGGCGCGGCGCAGCGCGTTGGCGTAGTTGTTGAAGAAGCCGAGGTTGTCGAGGCTCACTGCGCCGACGCGCGGCATCGCGGCTTCGAAGAGCTCGATCGCCGCGTCGGCGTCGTCCTTCTCCGAGAGCACCGCGCCGAGCAGCTGCGCAGCGCCCGGTTCGCTCTCGTCCTGTTCGAGCACTTGACGACAGAGGCGTTCGGTCTCGGTCAGGTCGCCCCGCCCGTGTGCCGCGACCGCCCGGTTCAGCAGCTCGTCGATAGCGACGCCCAGCGTCTGGGCCCGTTTTCCTCCACTCACGCGCGCGTCCTCGAGTGCCGTCGGATCTCAGATCTCATCGGCAGCCGACCGGGGGTCGGCCAGGCTTACGCGCCGACGTCGACGATCCGGCCCGTGGGCGCCGGGGCGGGCGGGCGGCGGCCGGCGAGGGCCCGGAGGCACTCACGAATGCCGTCGATCTCTTTCGCCGCTCGGGCCTCGAGGTCCCGCGAGCGGCGCAGGAGGGCCTCGGCCCGGGCTCCGAGCTCGGCCGGGATCGGCCCGGCCGGGAACGCAGGCTGGGGCCGCTCGGGCGCGGGCGTGCCCTGCTCGAGCGCGTCTTCCACCGCCACCAGATCGGCCTCGATCTCGTCGAGCGTCAGGTCCCAGGATTCCGAGCTCATGACAACCCCTGAACGGAAGCACCCGCGTTCGGGGCGGCCGAGCCGGCCGACACGAGGCCGGCCGCTTCGCGCCACGCGTCCCGCAACGGGAGGAGCATCTCTCGACACGCGTGGATGCGCTCCGCGTCCTTGTGCACGTTCGCGTCGATCAGCGCGTCCTGCACGTGCTGGTACACGAACGCGAGGCTCGCGCCCCCGGGCCATTGCTTCAGGTCGAGCGACGCGAGGAGCTCGTGCACGATCTCCTGGGCGTGGATCAGTGCCGAGTGCGTTCCGTACACGTCCGACTGTTCGAGCGACGTGAGCGCACGATCGAGGTCGAGCAGCACGCGGTCGTAGAGCGCCACGATGAGCTGCCCGGGCGACATCGTGTGCACCGAGTCGCTGCGGTACTTGTTCCGTGCGGATTCGTACGTTGCCATCGATCAGCCGTACCGGTCAGCGCGAGTTGTTCGAGAACGACGGCAGCTGGGTCAGTGCATTGGTGAGCGCGTCACCCGTTCCCTTGAGTCGGTTGATGACGGTCTCCATGTTCGTGAACTGCTTCTGGAGCAGCTCCTGGTACGAGGCGATCTGCAGTTCCATGCCCGCGATGTCGCTCGTCAACGACTTGATCATCGCGGTGAGGTTGGTCTGGGTCAGGGTGACGAAGCCGGTGACCGCGTCGGTCGCGTCGTCGATCGCCGTGCTCGCGCGTTGCGCGATGCCGGGCGTGTAATTGAACTGGCCGAGGTTGCCGAGCGTCGAGCCGGTGATGTTGACGGCCAGGCCGCCGACTCCGGGGGTCGTGAACGGCACCAACAGTTGCTGCCCGCTCCCGGTGGCCGCCTTGCCGTCGATGGTCCCGGCGACGTCGGTGCCGACGAACGAATTGAAGGTCGTGCCGTCCCACGCGATGTCGAACTGCGCGGTGTGCCCGTACGCCGAGGACTTCACGTCGAGACCGGTGCCGTTGATGCTCGCCTCGAGCGACAAGCCCGCGTTGGCGAACGCGGTGTTCAACCCGTTCACGACGTCGCTCTGCGTGTCGGTGGTCTTGACCGCGTACGTGATCTGCGTGGTGCCGACCTTGACCGCGATCGACGATGCGACGCCCGTGGGCCAGGTGCCGTTCATCCCGGTCGACGACGCCTGGGTCGCGAGGTGCGTGACGTTGACGGCGTAAGAGCCCGCGCGAGTGGAGTCGGACGCGGAGACGAACGAGATGTCGGGGTTCGTCGACTGCCCGCCCTGCGTGAACATGCGCGCGATGTCGGAGGGGTTCGCGTTGTACGCGGCAAGGAACTTCGAACGGTCGAACTTGAAGCTGCCGTCGCGGTCGGACGAGATACCGGCCAGGCCCGGGCTCACGAGCGCGGTTCCGTTCACCGCGTCGTTGAGCGCCGCGGCCAAGCTGTTCTCCAACGTCCGGGCCGAGAGGTCGCCGGTGAGCGGCTGCGCGGTCTTCGAGTCGGCGTCATATGACGTCACGGAGTCGAGCGTCTGGTGCAGCTTGTTCGCGGCGTCCACGAGCGCCTGCACCTTGTCGGCGAGGCCGGCCGCATCGCGCGCGGTCGACACCGTGACGGGCGCGATCGTGGTCCCGAGCAGCGTGAGGGTCACACCGGAGAGCAAGCCCGACACGACGTTCGAACCCGAGGTCACGGTGAAGGCGCCGGGCCCGGTCCCGACGGTGACCTGGGCGTCGGCCGCCGCGTTCACCGTGAGGAGGCCTCCGGTACCGGCGCCGAACTCGGAGCTCGCGATGTTGAGGTCGTTGAGCACGCCGGTCGTGGCCGAGGTGAGCTGCAACCGCCACTGGTTCACGCCGACCTGCACCGCGCTCGCGATCACACCCGCGTCGGCCGCGTTGATCCCGTCGACGACGGTTTGGAGGCTGCCGTCGCCGGTGCCCACGTTGGTCGTGTTGAGCGTGCCGGTGCGGAGGCCGCCGGAGAACACCGCGCTGATGGAACCGGTCGGCGCGTTCAGCGTCGCGGACTGGCCCGGCGTGATGCTCGTGAACGTCTGCACCGCGCCGCCGTCTACCTGCAGCTTGCCGTCGACGCCGGTGAGCGGAGATCCGTCGGTGGTGAGGCTCAGCGATCCGAGCGCGTTGCCACCGGTGACGCGCAACGTCGCGGTGCTGCCCTCATGCGTCGTGGCGAGCTGCAACTTGCCCGACCCGTCGATCGAGGCCGACACCGCGGCGCCGGCCGTCGTTGCCGCGGCTTGCACCGCGGCGACGAGTTGAGCAGCGGTGTACGTGCCGTGCGCGAGCGTGAGCGTGACCGGGCTGCCGTCGATCTCGAGTTGCAGCGTGTCGTTGGAGGCGTTGACCAACGTCGACGCCGCCAGCGTCGAGCCACCGAGCTTCGTCGCTCCGGCCGACGCTTGGGTCACCGTGATCGCGTGGTCGCCGAGGGCGAGCGCGTTGTCCGACGCGAGCGTCGAGAAGCCGAGCGCCTGGCCGCCGGTCGCGAGCAAGATCGCGGTGTCGGCGGCGAGTGCGGCGCTGCCGCTGTTGAAGATGTTTCCGGAGCGCACGCTGCCTGCGGTCGCGAGCCGGTCGACATTGAACGTGAGGTTGCCGACGGACGATCCGAGCCCGGCCGAAACGGCGACCGCGTTCGGGTTCGACGACGACGCCGTGATCGCCTGCCACGAGACCCGGGACGAGATGGCGCGGGAAGCGGCCAGCAACGTGGTCGTGTCCGCGGTGATCTTGGCGTAGGCGAGCTGCTTCGCATTCGCCGCTGCGATGCGCGCGTTGACCGGCCCTTCGCGGCTCGCGCGCTGTACGTCGACGAGCTGCTTGATGATCGAGTTGGTGTCGAGCCCGGTGCCGAGGCCCGAGATCGACTGGGTGGGCGTGCCGTTGAACCCGGTGATTCCGGTCGCGGTCGGTCCCGTCGTCGTGTTCGAGCCCGAGATCGCCGATGTCACGATGCGTTCCTTCCGAGGTCCCCGTAGCCCGCCCGGAATCCAATAGGGGGTGGGAGAGTTGCCTCTCCCACCCCTCTATCGGTCGAGTCCTGCTTCGTTGCAGGAGCTCCTTGCTGTTACTGCAGCAGCTTGAGGATCGTCTGCGGGGCGGCGTTGGCCTGCGCGAGCATGGCGGTGCCGGCCTGCAAGAGGATCTGGTTCTTGGTGAAGTTGACCATCTCGAGTGCCATGTCGGTGTCGACGATCTGGGACCGGGACGACGACAGGTTCTGGCTGGTCACCTGCAGGTTGGAAATTGTGGACTGGAACCGGTTCTGGACCGCACCCAGTGCTCCACGGTTGCTCGACACCTCGGCGACCGCGTCGTCGACGAGCTGCTGAGCGCTGGCGAACGTGGCCGTGTTGGTCACGTCGATGCCCGACAGTGAGGTGAACGCACCGTTGGTGCCACCCGTGATCCGCTCGTCGCTGATCGACAAGGTGATCTGGTCGTTGCTCGTGACGTTGGCGCCGACCTGGAACACGCCGCCACCGGTGGTGGTCGTCGAGGCCGAGGTGGCCGTCACGAACGGAACGCTGGCACCGATTGCCGTGGTGGTCAGCTTGGCGCCGGTCGTCTGGCTGTTACGCACCAGCTCGACCGACCACACGCCGCCACCGAGGTCACGGACGTTGGCGGTGACGCCACCCGTGAAGCCGGCGTTACCGGTGATCGCGGCGTTGGTTGCCCGCTGCACCTCGGTCTCGAACGACGCCGCAGTGGCGTAGGTGCCGGTGGTGATCGCGACCGTCACCGAAAGGCTGGCGGCCAGACCGGAGTCCACCACGAGGGTGAAGGTCGCGGTGGCCGTGTTGCCGATCGTGATGCCGGACGTGAGACCGCTGGCCAGCGTCGAGATACGTGCGTTCTGGGCGCCGAAGCTGCCGTTGAGCAGGCGGGCGTTACCGAACGACGTGGTGTTCGCGACCCGGTCGATCTCCGCACGGAGCTGCACGATTTCGTTCTGTGCAGCTTGGCGGGCGGTCGAGTCCGACGCACCGGTGTTGGCCGACTGGATCACGAGGTCGCGGATGCGTTGCAGCATCGCCTGCACCGAGGACAACGCACCTTCTGCGGTCTGCACGACCGAGATGCCGTCCTGGGCGTTGCGGGTGGCCTGCATCAGGCCGGAGACCTGTGACTTCAGGTTCTCGCTGATCACGAGGCCCGACGCGTCGTCGGCGGCCTTGTTGATCCGGTAACCCGACGACAGCTTCGCGAGGCTGTTGTTCAGGCTCCCGTTGGTGTTCTGCAGGTTGTTGTAGGCGTTCAACGCCATGATGTTCGTATTGATGCGCATCTGCGCGTCTCCTCCGTGAAATGGCCAAGGGCCCAATCCGTGGGCCCGACTTTCGAGTCGCCGTCCGCAATGCGCTTCCGAAGACGAGCAAACTTTCGGCAAGCCCCGGGGCCGCCTGTAGGCCAAATGCGTCATCCGCCGCCAACATGGCGGAAGTCACGGTCGGGCGAAACCGGGCACAAAGAAAAAGGGACGGCCGAAGCCGTCCCTTTTCCGGACCCCCGCCCGCCTACTGGAGAAGCTTGAGGATCGTCTGCGGCACGGCGTTGGCCTGCGCGAGCATGGCGGTGCCGGCCTGCAAGAGGATCTGGTTCTTGGTGAAGTTGACCATCTCGAGCGACATGTCGGTGTCGACGATCTGCGACCGGGACGCCGTCAGGTTCTGACTGCTCACCTGCAGGTTCGCAATCGTCGACTGGAAGCGGTTCTGGACCGCACCGAGTGCGCCACGGTCACGGGACACTTCGGCGACCGCACCGTCGATCAGCTGCTGGGCGCTCGCGTAGTTGGCCGTGTTGGTCACGTCGATGCCCGACAGCGCAGTGAAGGCGCCGTTGGTGCCGCCCGTGATGCGCTCGTCGCTGATCGACAACGTGATCTGGTCGTTGCTCGTGACGTTGGCGCCGACTTGGAACACGCCGCCACCCGTGACGGTCGTCGCGGCCGACGCGGCCGTCAATACCGGAACGCTGGCGCCGAGCGCGGTCGTCGTGAGCTTCGCGGACGTCTCGCTGCTGTTGCGCACGAGCTCGACCGACCACACGCCGCCACCGAGGTCACGCACGTTGGCAGTGACTGCACCGGTGAACCCGGCGTTACCGGTGAGCGCGGCGTCGATGTCCTTCTGCAGCTCGGTCTCGAACGACTGCGCGGTCACGTAGGTACCCGTGACGATCGCGACGGTCACCGAGAGGCTCGCGGTCGCACCGGAGTCCACCACGAGGGTGAACGTCGCGGTGGCCGTGTTGCCGACCGTGATGCCGTTCTGCGCGGCGAGCGTGGTGCCCGAGACCCGTGCGGCCTGTGCACCGAAGCTGCCGTCGAGCAGGCGGGCGTTACCGAACGCGGTGGTGTTGGCCACGCGGTCGATCTCGTTTCGCAGCTGCACGATCTCGTTCTGTGCGGCTTGCCGGGCGGTCGAGTCCGACGCACCGGTGTTGGCCGACTGGATCACGAGGTCGCGGATGCGTTGCAGCATCGCCTGCACCGAGGACAACGCACCTTCTGCGGTCTGCACGACCGAGATGCCGTCCTGGGCGTTGCGGGTGGCCTGCATCAGGCCGGAGACCTGTGACTTCAGGTTCTCGCTGATCACGAGGCCCGACGCGTCGTCGGCTGCCTTGTTGATCCGGTAACCCGATGAGAGCTTCGCCAAACTGCTGTTGAGGTTGGAGCTCGTGTTCTCGAGGTTGTTGTAGGCGTTCAACGCCATGATGTTCGTGTTGATACGCATCAGCGCGTCTCCTCCGTGATGATCGCGACCCGTCCTGTGGGCCCTCTGCGCTCGTCAACCTCGCCGAACCGTTTGGCTCGTTGGCAACGAAGTGCCGGCGAGTTCTCCTCGGAAAGGTCCCTCGGGATATGAGGAAAACGATCCTCAAATCCCGAGGGATCTCATTTCCGAAGAATCGGCGTCAAGCGCGTACGCCGCCGGCCGCCGCGCGACGGCCCGACTGCTCGACGACTTCGTCGGCCTCGAGCGGACGTGCGGTCAATCGAGTGCGGTAGTCGGAACCCGAGGCCACCGCTGCGTAATAACTCGCCTTACGACGCGCGACGCGACCGTTCGGCCGCGGCTCGGCCGCGACTGCGGTCGGCTCGAGTTGCGAGTTCACACCGTCGCGCAGCAGGAGCAACGCTTCGGCGCGCAGCTGCGAGATCCGCGACTCGCTCACTCCGAGCTCGTCGGCGAGGTCCTGCATCGAGCGCTCTTCGAAGAAGTAGCCGATCACGACCCGGCGGAGCCGCTCCGGCAGTGCGCCCACGGCGTCCATCAAGTACGCCTTGCGCTCACGGTCGAGCAACGTGTCCTCGGGCCCGGCGTCGTCGCTGGCGATGAACGACTCCGCGTCGCCCTCTACCACAAGCGAGTCGTAGTTGAGCACCGTTGCGCGGTGCACGTCGTCGACGAGCTTGTGAACGGTCTCCGGCGCGACGCCCAACGTGCGTGCGACCTCTTCGGGCTTCGGCGCCCGACCGAGACGATTGGTGAGCTCTTCCTGGGTGGCCTGCAAACCGCGTGCACGCGAGCGCACCGAACGGCTGGCCCAGTCGCGGCCGCGCAACTCGTCGAGCAGCGCGCCGCGGATACGAGTGGAAGCGAAACGATCGAAGGCGATACCGCGCTCGGGATCGAAGCTTCTTGCGGCTTGCGCCAGGCCGAGCATGCCGGCCGACACGAGGTCGCTGCGACTCACGTGGTTGGGTACGCGGTGCGCAACCTCGGATACGACGTACTGCACGAGCGGCAAGTGCTCTCGCACCAACTGCTCTTCGATCTTCGCCTGCTCGCTGTCGATCGCTCTCGGCGTTGCCGAGTTGGTCGACAAGTGTTGAGAGGCCATCTGCTTGGTGGTCACGTATTTCCCCCGGTCCCGCTCGGCTGTACTCCGCTGGCCAAACGTTTCGTCCCCGGGCCCCTCCGCTCTTGATCGACCGCGAGGCTGAATTTCGTGGACACGGAGCGTGACCATGGCGCGCACACCGTAAAAACGCCGGTACCATGCCGCGTCGCAGCACTCCCGGGGGAGGCGCAGCCGACGTGCACGAACTATCTGACGACCCGCGCGCAATCGTGGCCGACGAGCTGGCGTTAGCTCGCCTCGGCGTCGCATCCGTGTTGCACGCGCAAGGTGTCGACGTGATCGCGGAGACGCACTCCGGACGCGAAGTTGCGAGCGTCGCCGCGATGGAGCACCCCGATCTCGTCGTGGTCGGCCAGCCCGCGGATCTCTCGGTCGCCGACACGGTTCGGCGCGTCTCGCGCGTCCGGCCGCCACCTGCGGTCGTCGCGCTGCTTGCTCCCGGACAGGAGCCCGACGTCGGCTATCTCGTCGCGCTCGGAACCCGCGGCATCGCGCTGCGTTCCGGCAGCGCGGAAGACCTCGCGGCCGTCGTGAGCGCGGCCCTCAAGGGCGAACAGCACGTGGTGGCCGGTTTGCACGGCGCGCTCGCCGGCTCGGTGCGCCCGCGCCCGCTCTGTGACCGGCCCAACGAGATCCTCAGCTCCCGCGAGCGCGAAGTCCTCGCCTGCCTGGCGCAGGGCCGCTCCAACCGTGAGATCGCGGCGGCCCTCTCGGTCACGCTCGCCACGGTGAAATCACACCTCGTACGCATCTACGCCAAGCTCGAGGCGAGCAACCGCAGTGAGGCCCTCGGCCGTGCCGTAGCGCTGGGACTTCTGCACTAGCGACGCTCCTCTTGATGGTCGGGTTCGTGCTCGGCGCAGACCTGCACTGGTGAATCCGGCGCTCTGAGCCGCGTCCGCGCTTGGGTTGGCGCCTCGCGGCCCTCACCCTCCGAGGCCTCACCCTTCGTTCCGACGTCTGTCTGCGCCGCCGCGCGTGACATAAGCCACGACCTGGATGCTTCATCTCTCCCTGTGTTCCGGCCGATGAGACCCGGACGGATCGCGAGGGGATCACGATGTCGCTCAGCGAGGTATCCAACATCTTGTGGCGCGAGCGCCAGCTCCTGGAGCTGCTCGTGTTCAAGCTCGAAGAGGAACAACTCGTGCTCGCGTCCGGGCGAACGCGGTGGCTCTCCCACGCCACCCGTGAGGTCGAGACGATCCTCGGCGAGATCAAGCGGGTCGAGCTCGAGCGCGCGATGGCCGTCGCCGGCGCGAGCGGCGAGCTCGGACTGTCGGACTCGCCTTCGCTGCGCGAGCTCGCGGCGATCGCCGCGCCGCCGTGGGATGGGATCTTCGCCGAGCACCGCCGCGCGCTCCTGACGCTCGCGCAAGAGATCGAAGCAATCACGCGCGCGAACCGCGACATGCTCCAGCGCGGCCAGCAGGCGGCGCGCGAAGCACTCGCGTCGCTCGGAGAGATCGACATCGACTCGTACGACGCCAGCGGCAGCATGCCGGATCGCTCGCTCGCGCTCCGCCTGGTCGACAAGGCGATTTGATGAAGGGCTCGGCTGATGTCTGAGTTCGGTGGGCTGTCCATCGCGCTGAGCTCGCTCCAGACGCAACAGCGCGCGCTCGAGATCGCGGCCAACAACGTCGCGAACGCGCACACCGCGGGTTACACGCGTCAAGCCGTCAACATGACCACGCTGGGCGGTTCCCGGAACCCGGCGTTCTTCGCGACGTCGAACGGTGACGGCGAAGGCGTGACCATCTCCTCCGTGACGCGTTTCCGCGATGCGTTCATGGAGATCCAGGCCGGCCTGCTCCACGCGTCGCTCGCGAGCCTCGACCAGACGAACTCCACGCTCCAGCAGGTCGAAGGCGTCTACGGCGAACCGAGTGACAACGGCATCGCCGCCCAACTCTCAAACTTCTGGGCGTCGTGGGACGCAGTCGCGAACAACCCGGGCGATCCCGGTGCGCGCGCGGTGCTCGTGCAGCAGGCGAACTCCCTCGCGTCGAGCATCAACGCCGCTGCGAACTCGCTGCTCCACCTCGCGACCAACGAGGAGGCGCAGCTCTCCTCCGTCGTCACTGACATCAACACGACCGCGACGAGCTTGGCGCTGTTGAACAAGTCGATTCAGAGCGGAACCGTCGCCGGTCTCAACGTCAACACGCTCATGGACCAGCGCGACCTGCTCGCGGGCAAACTCGCGCAGCTCACGGGCGCGACCATCCAGGCAGGCCCGAACAATCAGGTCACGGTGACCCTCGCCGGGCTCAACCTCGTTTCCGAGGGTCACTCGCAGGCGCTCGAGCTCGACTCGAGCGGACCGACCGCGGTGTTGCGTTCGGTGCTCGGAGGTTTCGCCGTGAACGTGACGTCGGGTCAGGCCGGCGGCATGCTCCACGACATCAACACCGTGCTGCCGGGCTACCTGTCGCAGCTCGACGGTGTCGCGACGACATTGCGCACTCAGGTCAACGGCGCGGTCAGCTCGATCTCCGGAGCGATCGCAGCCGCCAACCGGAACCAGAGCGCGGCGGGCACGTTGCAGTTCGGCGTCTCGCTCGACGGCGGCGCGTTCAACACCGTGTCGGTCGCGGGGGCCGACTGGTCGGGTGCGGGCGGTCCTGCCGCACTCCAGACCGCGCTCCAGACCGCGGTCAACGCCGCGATCGGCGCCGGGAACGCAACCGCATCGGTCACCGCGAACACCGACGGTTCACTCTCCGTCGCGATCGTGCCGACCGGTACGCACGCGCTCCAAGTGAAGGCTTCCGGGGCGAACGCCGGGTTCTCGACCTTGCTCGGCACGACGCCGGTCGGCGCCGACGGGATCGGCGGCCGTGCGTTCTTCACCGGTACGACGGCCGCGACGCTCGCGGTGTCGGCGCTGGTGATCTCGAACCCCGACGCGATTGCCGCCGGGACGGTGGCCAACGGGCCACTCGACGGCAGCGTCGCATTGCTCCTGGCCGACTCCTCCACCGCGATCGGCGGCGCCGACGCGGCCTACAACACGATGATCGTGCGCCTCGGTGCCGATGCAAAAGACGTACAGACCCGGAACAACATCCAGCAGACGTCGGTCCAGAGCCTCGATGCGGCCCGGAACGCTCAAGCCGGGGTCAACACCGACGAAGAGATGACGAACATGGTCGAGTACCAGAAGGCGTACGAAGCCTCGGCCAAGTTCATAGTCACCCTCAACTCGATGCTCGAGTCACTCATGAACATGGTTGGACGATGACCAGTCGTATCTCTGACTTGTCGCTTTCTCAGAGCGCGATCCAGCATTTGCAGTCGAGCCTGAGTGAAGTGGCCAACCTCCAGAACCAGGCGTCGACCGGCAAGAAGCTGACGAAGCCCTCGGACTCACCGGTCGACATCGGTCAGTCGCTCCACCTGCGCTCCGGGTTGAACCGCAACGCGCAGCTGGCGAACAACATCAGCGACGCCGAAGGCTGGCTCGGGACGACCGACAGCACGCTCGGCCTGATCGGGACGCAGCTCCAGCAGGTCAACACGCTGGTGCTCCAGGCGGTCAACAGCTCCAACGACCAGAACGCCCGCGACGCACTCGCGAACCAGATCGACCAGATCCGCCAGGGGATCATCGCCCTCGCCAACACGCAGTACAACAATCGGCCGCTCTTCGGCGGTACGGCATCGGGCGCGACCGCGTACGACGCGACCGGCAACTACGTCGGCACTTCAGCACCGGTGCAGCGGACCATCGCTCCCGGCGTCCAAGTCCAGGTCAACGTCAACGGCGACTCGGTGTTCGGGACGCCCGGCAACGATCTGTTCTCGACGCTCGTACAGATCTCGGACGCGATTCACGGGAACCAGCCGCTCACCGCGCTGAGTGCCCAGTTGAAGACGCAGACCCAGAACGTCCTGACGACGCGGGCCACGGTCGGAGCGACCTACGCACGCGTCGACAACTCCAAGAACCAGAACTCGACGAACGCGAGCACCATGCAACAAAACCTGTCCACCGTCGAAGACGCAGACCTGGCACAGGTGCTCATGAACCTGCAGGCGCAGGAAATGACGTACCAGGCCGCTCTCGCCGCAGCGGCCAAGGCAATCCAGCCCTCGCTCGCGGCCTTCTTGCAGTAGGTGCCCATGCTCGAGACCGATGCACAGACCGATTTCGTCGCGATCAGGTTCGCGGCAGGGCTGCCGGGATTTCCGCACGTCCACACGTTCCACTTGAAGCCGTGGGGGCCGCCGGGCAGTCCATACCTCCTGCTCAGCGCGGTCGACGACCCGGATGTCGGATTCGTGGTGGTTCCGCCCTGGGTCTTCTATCCCGAGTACGAATTCGACCTCGACGACGCGACGGCCGAACGATTGGGCCTGGTCGTGGCGGATGACGCCATCGTTCTCGCGGTCGTCACGCTGCGCGACCGTCCCGACGAAGCGACGCTGAACCTGCTTGGTCCAATCGTCGTAAATCGTCACACGCACGAGGCGGCTCAGGTCGTGTTGCCCACGACCAGCTACAGCGTTCGCGCACCCCTCGCAGTCGCAAGCTGAGCAAAACTTTCTTCGGTCCTCCACGACGTTCCCCGCGCGTCGGGCGCGAACCTCGTATGCTCCGTTTTCGGCCTCCACGGCGGCCCCACGGAGGGAGGACCCCGTGCTCGTGCTCACACGACGTGCGAACCAGAGCATCATGATCGGTCACGAGATCGTCGTGACCGTGCTCGAGGTTCGCGGAGATCAAGTGCGGCTTGGTATCAAGGCGCCGCGATCCATCGACGTGCACCGCGAAGAGATCTTCGCGCAGTTGCAACAGGCGAACCGCGACGCGGTTCGGCCGAGTGCCGATGTCGACGCGTTGCCCGGCCTGCCGCAAGGCGCGGACGAGCGCGAAGGAACGCGCTAGCTCTTCATAATCACGTGAGCGCGGTGCAGAGCTCTGCGAACGCGTCGACGTAACGATCGATGTCGGCTTCGGTGTGTTGCACCGAAAGAGTCCACTGCTCTTCGTCGCCCGGTGTCATGAACAGTCCGCGGTTGACCATCCACGGGTACGACGCCGAGTAGAGATCGGTGTTGGTGTCGAGGAAGTCGCGATAGTTCCGCAGCGGCTCGGGCCGGTACGACACGCAACCCTTGGCGCCGAGGTCGACGGTGTGGGCCGGGATGCCGGCCGCGGCGAGCGCTTCGCCGCAACCCTTCGCAAGGCGGGTGCCCAGCGCGGCGAGATGTACGTATGCGTCGGGGGTGAGCACTTCCGTGAGCGCGGCCAGACCGGCTGCGCACACGAGTGGATTGCCGTTGAAGGTCCCCTGGTGGGCGGCGCCCCGGGCGATGAGGTCCATCACGTCGGCCCGGCCCCCGAACGCAGCCGCCGGCGTGCCGCCGCCGATCGCCTTGGCGAAGCAGGCCAGGTCGGGCTGCACCCCGTAGCGCTCGATCGCCCCGCCGGCGGCGATCGTGGCGCCGGATTTCACCTCGTCGAAGATCAGCAGCGCGCCGTGCCGGTGCAGGAGTTGCAACAACCCGTCGAGATAGCCGGGGTCGGGCACCGCGATGCCGATGTTCATCATCACCGGTTCGATGATGAGGCACGCGATCCGGTCGCCGATGTCGTCGAGCAGCTTCGTGAGCACGGTGAGATCGTTGAACGGCACCGCGTGCGTGTGACCGCGCAGGTACTGCGGCACGCCGAGCGACATCGGCTCCGACGCGGGCGCTTCGCGTCCGCCCATGAGATCGGCGTTCGGGACGACGGAGAACATCACCGAGTCGTGGTGACCGTGGTACGACCCTTCGATCTTCACGATGTCGTCGCGTCCGGTCGCGGCGCGCGCGACGCGGATAGCGCTCATCGTCGCTTCGGTGCCCGAGTTCGCGAACCGCACCTGCTCGAGCCGGAAGCGCCGGCAGAGCTCTTCGGCGAAGAGCACGGCGTCTTCGGTCGGTACCGCGAAGTGTGAACCACTGTTGATCGCGCGGTTGATCGCTTCTGCGATCTTCGGATGCGCGTGACCGACGACCATCGAACCGAAACCGCCGTGCGTGTCGACGTACTGATGGTTGTCGACGTCCCACACGTTCGCGCCGCGACCTTCGCGCAGGTAGATCGGGTAGGGATCACCCACTTGGAACGACGAGCCGACGCCGAGTGGCATCGACTTCAGCGCGCGCTGGTAGAGCGCGTGCGACACGGGTGTCGAGTCGAGCAGTCGTCCGTGCTCGACCTCGGCGATCTCTCGGGCGCGAACGCTGATCGGGTCGGTACCGCCTGTGGTCACAGCTTCACCATCACGTGCTTGATCTCCGTGTAGTGCTCGATGGCGTAGATCGACATGTCCTTGCCGTAACCCGACTGTTTGAAGCCGCCGTGCGGCAACTCGGAGACGAGCGGGATGTGATCGTTGACCCAGACGGTTCCGAACTGGAGGTCCTTGGCCATGCGCATCGCGCGACCGACGTCGGTCGTCCACACGCTCGCGGCGAGGCCGTACTTCACGTCGTTGGCCCAGGCCAGCGCCTGCGCCTCGTCGGAGAAGCGCTGGAGGGTGATCACCGGACCGAACACCTCGCGCTGGACGATCTCCGAGTCCTGGGCGGGGTTCACGACGACCGAGGGCTCGTAGAAGTAGCCGTTCCCGGCGCGAGCGCTCCCGCCCGTCGTCACTTCCGCACCCGCGTCCCGGGCCCGGTCGACCATCCCCCGCACGCGTTCGAGCTGCTCGGCCGACACGACCGGGCCCATCGCAGTATCGGCATCGAGCGGATCGCCGGTCTTCACCGCACTCGCCGATTCGGTGAGCCGGCTCACCACGCCGTCGAAGACCTCGGGTCCGGCGATGACCCGGCACGGCGCAGTGCAGTCCTGGCCCGAGTTGTAGTAGCCGGTCTCGGTGAGCGTCGCGACCACCGCTTCGATGTCGGCGTCGTCGAACACGATCACCGGCGCCTTCCCACCCAGCTCGAGGTGCACGCGCTTCAGCGAGTCGGCCGCGGCCCGCGCGATCGCCTGGCCGGTCGCGACATCACCCGTCAGCGACACCATCGCGACGTCGGGATGGGCGACGAGCGAAGCGCCCGCGTGCTCGCCGTCGCCGGTCACGACGTTGAGCACACCCGGCGGGAGGATGTCGGCGGTGATCTCGGCCAGGCGCAACGCGCTCAGCGGAGTGAGCTCCGACGGCTTCAACACCACCGTGTTGCCCGCTGCGAGCGCGGGCCCGATCTTCCAGGTGGCCATGTTGAGCGGGTAGTTCCACGGCGCGATCGACGCGATCACGCCGAGCGGATCGCGCCGCAGGAACGAGGTGTGTCCTTCCATGTACTCGCCGGCCGCTCGGCCCTCGAGGAAGCGGGCGCCGGCCGCGAAGAAGCGCCAGTTGTCGACCGTGAGGTCCATCTCGAAGTCAACGATGGAGAGCGGCTTGCCGACGTTGCGGACCTCGAGGTCCTGGAGCGTCGGGAGGTCGGCTTCGATCGCGTCGGCGACCTTGCTCAGCGCCTCGAACCGCTGGCGCGGCGTGGTGTTCGACCAGGCCTCGAACGCGCCCGCGGCCGCGGCAACCGCGTCGTCGATATCGGCCGCCGCACTCGACGCGACGTCGTCGATCTTCTCACCGGTCGCCGGAGCCAGGACCGCGTCGGTCGCGCCGCTGCGGGCCGCCTTCCACGCTCCACCGATGAAGTTGTCGCGTGCCATCGTCAGACCTCCACGCACTCGCGAGCGGCGTTCGTCGACTCGACGCTACAGCGGCGCGGCGGTCCAACCGACGAGGTCGCACAAGTGGCGCGCGAGGTCCGACACGGTGGTGTCGTCGGTCGGGACGATGATCTCGTCGGCGTGCGCCGCGGCTGCGATCCACGCCGCCTGTTGCAACGATCGGCGCAGTTGATCCTCGCGCCCCGAGCCGATCTCGCGCCGCTCGACCCGGCGCCGGAGCTCGCCGTCGGACACGACGAGTCGGACGGCGACGACCACGACGCCCGGGATGGCCTCGGAGATCCAGCCCACGGCGTCGTCGAGATCCAGGAACACACCCGCCATGACCAGCCGCTCGATGCCGAGCTCGACGTATTCCGACCACCACGACGACAGGTTGCGAACGTTCAGCCGGCGGCGCCGATCGTCGTCGTAGGCGAGTGGCCACACGCGGTCGAGCTCGTCGGTATCGATCACGGCGTGGGGCAGGTTGCGCTGCTTCAGGTGCTCGCTGACCTCCCAGCACGCGGTCGACTTTCCGACTCCGGCCGCGCCCGTGATAAGCAATACCTCCGTGGTCATGCGCGATTCACGCTACGGGAGCGCGCCGTAATCGGGTGCGGCCGAGGTGCATGCGGATTAACGTCGAGCGTTCATGGTTGGGGGCGCGATACGGCGAACGTTCAGTTCGCTCGACACGCACAACTACCGCCTCTACTTCACCGGCGATCTGGTCTCGCACGTCGGCGGTTGGATGCAGACCATGGCCGAGGCGTGGCTGGTCCTGAAACTGACCGGGAGCGGCGTGGCCGTCGGCGCCACCTTCGCGTTCCGGTTCCTGCCGGTACTGCTGTTCGGTCTGTGGGGCGGCGTCGTCGCCGACCGTTTCGACCGGCGGCACGTGCTCCTCGTGACGCAGTCGGTCGCCGCGCTCCTCGCGGTAGTGCTGTGGTTGATCGTCCTCACCGACGTCGTGCAGGTGTGGATGGTGTTCGCGCTGGCGGTGGGGCTCGGCTTCGTGACGGTCATCGACGAGCCCGCGCGCCAGTCGTTCGTCGAGGAGATGGTCGGCCGGGAGCGGGTTCCCAACGCGGTCGCCCTCAACAGCGCGGTCGGCAACTCGGCGCGCATCACCGGGCCCGCGATTGCCGGGCTGCTCATCGCGTCGGTCGGCGTGGCGTGGGTGTTCTTCGTCAACGCGGTGTCGTTCGTCGCGGTCGTGATCGCGCTGCTGGCGATGCGCCCCTCGGAGCTCCGGCGCGGGCACCGGCCGACGAGTCGTCCGCGGGTGCGCGAAGGTTTGGCGTACGCGTGGTCGATCGTGGAGATCCGGTCGACAATCCTGCTCGTCGCCGTCGTCGGCACGCTGGTCTACAACTTCCCGACCACGCTCACCCTCGTTGCCCGCGAGACCTTCGACGGCGGCGCCGGGCTCGCGGGCTTTCTCATGGCGCTCCTCGGTATCGGCACGGTGATCGGCGCGCTGGTCGCCGCGTCGCGTTCGCACCCCACATCTCGGACCGTCGTCGTTGCCGCGGCGCTGCTCGGCGTCGCGCTCCTCGTAGCCGCGTCGTTGCCGTCGCAGCTCGCGTTCGAGGTCGCGCTCGTCCCGTTGGGAGCGACGGCCGTGTTCTTCGGTTCCACTGCCAGCGCGCACATGCAGATCTCGTCGGCCCTCGAGCTGCGCGGTCGGGTGATGGCGATCTACATGCTGCTCACGCTCGGCACCACGGTCGTCGGAGGGCCGACGATCGGCTGGATATGCCAGCGCTGGACGCCTCAGACCGGTCTCGAGGTCGCCGGCATCGCGACGTTGACGGCTTCGGTACTGCTGTCCCTCCCACTGACCGCGAAGTTCCGGTCACCGAAGCTCGTCCCGCAGGCGGCGGCGCTCACTCCCGACTAGATCCCGCCGTTTCGGGGGCGACCGGGAAAGTGTCCACGGCCGCGGAATACTGGCAGCTTCATGGGCTCAGTGGCCTCGCCGCGCACTCGGCGCGTTGTCGCAACGATCGGCTCGGTGTCGATCCTCGTGACCGTCGCGTTGGTCGGCGCCGCCGCGAGATCGAGTGGCGCGCCGACGACGTCGACGACGGCACCGACCACCACCACTGACGTCTTCACGCCGCCGCCCCCCGACGAACCCACGCCGCTCCAGCTGTACCCGCGGCGGCCGGGCGCGAAGTACGAAGACGTCGAGGCGCGACCGGGCGCGGCGGTGGCGATCGACCTGGCCAAAGTGCGCGTCATCCGCTGGTCGGTCGAACCGCACGCGGCGCTTCCCGGCCCGTCGGTACCCGGCGACACGAAACGCGCCGCCGGCCAAAAACTGATCGACGGGTACACGCCGTACGTCACGGACATTCCGGGCGACGTCTTGCACGTCGTGGTCCGAATCACCCCGACCACGCCCCTTCCGGTCGCGCTCGGTTGCGTCGCGACCGCCGCGTCCGACGGCACCGTGCTGGTTCCCTACGACCGGCCCCCGCCCGCGCCGCCGACCAGTACGTCGTCGACTGCGGTAGATGCCGACGCGGCTCCCGAGGTTCTCGACTTCTATCTCCCGCTCGGCGAACGGCGGGGTCGCTTCTACTTCACGTGCGTCGGAGCGTTCTTCGCCGCGACCTTCGGTGACACGCGGGCGGTTTGGGGCATCGATGCCTGAGCGGCGCGAGCGGCGGAAGATCTGGAAGGTGTTGTCACCGATCCTGCTCGTCGTCGTGATCGTCGGGGGGTTGCTCAGCGGGCTCGTCATCCTCGCGGGCAGCATCACGTCGTTCGATCTCTTCTCGGACTTCACCGAACCGACCCTGCCGCCGCCTCCGCCGCCCTCGCAGTTCGGCACCGTCCGCGAGATCGGAACTCGTGGCGACGATCCGAACCCGCGTGTGCTGTACAAGGGCGCGTATCCCAGCAACAGCCAGACCCAGGAGCGACGCGTCGGTGGTCTCCCCGCTCGCTTCAGCGGTTACACCACCTGGGTTCGCTCCGTTACCCGCGTGCCCGCGCGCAGCCTCGTCGACGTGTACCCCGGTGCGTATCTGCGAGTTCGCGTCACCGTGTTCAACCGCGACGAGAACGACGCGCAACATGTGTGCGCGTGCGACTTCTACGTGTACACACGTCAGCGCGGCCGACGTGAAGCCGACGCAGTCCCGGCGCCCTCACTCTCCCCGTACACGACGATGGCGCGTGGGAAACGTCTCGACGGTGACGTGTATCTCTACGTCGGAACCGCGACCGGCCCGTTCTTCGTCGTCTACAACCCCGACGCGCACGTATCCGGACACTCGAGCCAGTCGGAAGCCGTGTGGCGCGTCCCGAACATCTAGACGGCCGTCATGTCTCGAACCAGCGGCGCCGTCGAGTCGCGCCGAACTCCTTCTTGGCGTCGGCGATCGCGAGCGACGGATCGTTGAAGGTTCCGGAGGGTGACGGCCCGCTCAGGAAGTCGACGTCGAAGCGGGCGACTTCCCGGCCGCCGAACTCGATGTAACAGGTGGCGCGTCCCTTGTAGGCGTCGGGTGCGTCATCGCCGCGCAACCGGTTGATCAACACGTCGGCGACCGTTCCTGCCTCGCCTTCCGCGATGACGCCGACGCGCGGTACGGGCGCGCTCGTAACGTCGCCAACCGCGTACACGTCCGGAAACGATGTCGCGAACGTGGTGTGGTCCACCGGTATCCAGCCGTCGACGGTCAACCCGGACGCCTCCACGACCGCCGGCGCGCGGTGCACCGGAACGCCGAGAAACAGGTCGTACGAGATCTCGCGTCCGTCGCGCAACGACGCGGTCTTGGTCGCCGGGTCGAGTGCAGTGATCACCGACTCGGGCCAGAACTCGATGCCCCGCTCGGCCAGTCCCGCCAGGATCCCTCCCGACGCTTCCGGGGAGATCGGGATCGGCTTCGGCATCGGACTCAAGACCTTGATCGTCGTCGCGTCGCGCTTACCGCGTTGCTCGAGCAGATCGTGCAGCATCATCGCCGCCTCGAACGGCGCCGCCGGGCACTTGAAGAACGGCCCGAGCACGCTGATGATCGCATCGCCGCGGTCGAACGTCGGAAGGATGTCGCGCAGCGCGAACGCGCCCTCCTCCGTGTAGAACTCGTAACCACCCTCGATCAGCCCGGGTGTCGCCGCGGGGTCGAGATCGGCGCCGAGCGCGACCACCAACACGTCGGCGTCGTACGTGCCGCCCGAGGTGACCACACGTCGCGTCACGGGATCGATTGACTCGATCGTTTCCTGCCGGAACTCGACCGCCGGCTTCGTGATGTCGCGGTAGTACATCCGAACGTCGTCGGCACCCAGGCGCCCGAACATCACGTCGAGCTTCGAGTAGCCGAACACGAACGAATCGGTCTTGTCGATCAGCGTGACGCGCGCGGCGTCGGGTACCGCTTCCGAAAGCCGGGTCGCCAGCTCGAGCCCGCCGAACCCGGCACCCAGGATCACTACGTGTTGCACGGTCGCTCCGATGCGTAAATTCGGGTCGGCCGTCCGGCGAGTTCCGGCATGATGAGCCGGTGACGACCCCCGGACGAGTAGTCGTGCTGAACGGTACGTCGAGTGCGGGGAAGACCTCGACCGCGGCCGCGTTCCAGGACCTGCGCTCCGCCGCCGGCGACTGCTGGGTGATCGTGGCGTTGGACGACTACATCGGCAAGCTGCCGCGGCGGTGGGTCGAGGTGGGCAAATGGGTCGGTCCGTTCGCCGAAGATGGCGTCCGGCTCGAGACCGACGGTGATCGTGCCAACTTCCACATCGGTGACGTCGCGCGCCGACTCATGGGCGCGTATCGCCGCTCGGTCCGTGAGATCTCCCGGGCGGGGATCAATGTGGTGGTCGACGACGTCTCCCTCGAGGAGTACGAGTGGCGCGACTGGTGCGAAGCCCTCGAAGACCTCGATCCGGTGTGGGTCGCGCTCCGTTGCGACGTCGAGGTCGCGGTCGAACGCGAGTCGGCGCGCGGGAATCGTTCGATCGGGCTGGCACGCGACCAGTCGGAGCGCGTCCACCGCTTCCCCGCGTACGAGCTCGAGATCGACACCACGTCGCTTCCGGTCGACGAGGTCGCGGAGCGGCTCCAGGAGTTCCTCGAAGCGCGATCCGCGCCCTAGGGCGTTCCGGCTACGCGGAGAGGTGGCGGCCGAAGAAGTCCCAGATCAGCTTCCATCCGTCCCTCGACGCGTCGAGGTCGTAGTTGGGCCGATCAACCGAGAAGAACGCGTGCCCCGCGTCGGGGAACGTGTGGAACTCGTACTCCTTGCCGTTCGCTCGGAGTGCTTCCTCGATCTGCGCGGTTTGCTCCGGTGACGGGTTGGAGTCCTGACCGCCGAAGAGGCCGAGCAGCGGGCACCGCAGGTCGGGCGTGCGATCGATCGGTGCGATCGGACGCGCGGGCGTGAGCTCCTCGGGAGTTGCGACGACCCGCCCTCCGTAGCAGTCGACCGCGGCGTCGAAGTCGAGGCTGCACGCGACCACGTAGGCCTGGCGACCACCCGAGCAATAGCCGATCACTCCGACGCGCCCGTTCGACGACGGGAGCGCGCGGAGGTACTCGGCCGCGCCGTGCACGTCGCCGATGCACTGGTCGTCGGGCACACCGCCCGCTTCGATCGCGGCCGCGGCGCCGTCGGTCGCCTTCGCTCCGGGTGCGTAGCGATGAAAGAGGTTCGGGCACAGCGCGGAGTAGCCGTAGACCGCGAACGTGCGCACGATCTCCTTGGTCGACCGGTCGTAGCCGGGCATGTGATGGATCACCACGACCCCGGGATGCGGGCCCGGCGAGGTCGGCCTCGCGAAGTACGCCTCGATCTCGTCACCGTTGTTTCCGGCGATCGTCACGGTTTCGGCCGCCATCGGCGTGTCCATGGGTCTCCCTCAGAGGCGGGCGCGCACGACGGGCGCGACGTCGGTCATGAAGCGTTCGATCGTGTCAGGGGTGCCGAAGTCGGAGAACTGGAGGACGAATCCCTCCACACCGCGGCCCGCTTCGGCCGCGAGCGCGTCGGCCACTTCGCTCGCCGTGCCCGCGATCACTCCGCCCCACGTGCCGAAACGGCGGTGCACCGTCGCGACCGTTTCGTCGCGCGTCGATGCGTCGGGTGCGAGGCCGATCGGATGCTGGGTGGAGACGCGCGCCTTCCCTGCTTGCGGTCGGAGCTCGTCGATGCGATTCAGCGCGTACCCGGGGCAGTTCCACCAGTCGGCGAATCGCTCGACCAGCGGCATCGTGAGCTTCGGTCCGCCGCCGCCGATGTGGATCGGTATGTGCGATTGCGTCGGCACCGGCCGTCCGATCGCGCCGCGCAGTTGGTAGTAGCGGCCGTCGTAGTCGAAGGGCTCGCCGCCGAACATCAGCTCGAGAATCTCGAGCGTCTCCCGCAGCTTCCCCGCGCGCACGGCCGGCGGCTCGGGCCCGAAGCCGTACGCCTCGAGCTCGGCCGGCACCGATCCCCATCCGATACCGAGCTCGAGCCGGCCGTCCGAGATCACGTCGAACGTGGCCGCCATCTTCGCGAGGAGCGCGGCGTGCCGGAACGGATCGCAGAGCACGAGGTGGCCGATGCGGATCTTCGACGTCCGTGCCGCGAGCGCGGTGGCGACGGTCCACCCTTCGAGCGTGTCGACCTCGGGCGCGGCCGGCGCGGTCAGATGATCCATGAGCCACACCGAATCGAAACCGGCCGCTTCCGCCGCGAGCGTGCGCTCGAGAATCCGATCGAACGACATGCGGAGCTGCGGGAGGTACAAGCCGAACCAGGTCTCGCTCACGAAATCCGACGCTAGTGACCTTCGCAAGGATCTAGCGTCTCGCAGTCATGGAACTCCTGGACGCGTGCGCGATCGTCACCGGTGGAGCGAGCGGCATCGGCGCCGCGACGGTGGCGGAGCTGCACGCGGCCGGTGCGCGGGTCGCGGTCCTCGACCGGAACGACGCGCCCGATGCCGATGTGTCCTTCGCGGTCGACATCGGCGACGAGGAGCAGGTCGTCGCGGGAGTGAAGGACGCCGTCGAGCGCTTGGGTGGCCTCGACGTCGCAGTACTCAACGCCGGCGTCGGCGGCATGAGCGAGATCCTGAACCTCAGCACGCAAGAGTGGGACCGCGTGATGCGCGTCAACCTGCGGGGCGGGTTCGTCACGTTGCGCGAGTGCGGGCGGGCCATGGTTGCGCTCGAACGACCGGGCGCGATCGTCGCGGTCACGAGCGTGGCGGGGTTCCTCACCGATCGGGCGATGGCTCACTACTCGGTGTCGAAGGCCGGGCTCGCGGCGCTGATTCGGGTCGCGGCGCGGGAGCTCGGCCCGCACGGCATCCGCGTCAACGGCGTGGCGCCGGGCACGACCGACACGCCGATGTTTGCCGCAACCGACGCCCTGCCCGGCTACCGGGAGCGGGTCGCGGCGCGGTCGGCGTTGGGCCGGGTAGGCCGCGCGGCCGACGTCGCGCAGGCGATCGTCGGCCTGTGCCGGCTCGATTGGGTCACCGGTCAGGTCGTCGCGGCCGACGGCGGGGTCTCGCTCGCCAGCCCGATCGATCCGACCGACCGCGACGCGCGTCCGGGCCCATCATGACCGCCGGGATCGAGGCGGTCGTCTTCGACTTCGACGGCCTCGTCCTCGACACCGAGGTGCCGGTGTACGCGTCGTGGTGCGCGGCGTTCGAAGCGCACGGCGCCACGCCACCCACGGTCGAGGAGTGGTCGGTGACCATCGGGACCGCCGACTCGGTCGACATGCACGCCTGGCTCGCCGAGCGGGCCTCGCTTCCGATCGACCGCGACGCGATGGACGTCGCGCGCCGGGCGCATCGCGACACCCTGTTGGAGACCGAGCAGGTCCGGCCCGGCGTCGTCGAGTGGCTCACCGAAGCCGAAGCCGCGAGTCTCGGACTCGCGATCGCGTCGAGCTCGCCCGACGATTGGGTCGAGGGTCACCTCGCGCGGCTCGGGCTGCGCGAACGATTCGCGTTCGTGGTCACGGCCGGCGACACGTATCGGGGCAAACCCGCCCCCGACACCTATGTCGAAGCGTGCGCGCGGCTCGGTGTCGAGCCTCGGCACGCGCTCGCAGTGGAGGACTCGCCGAACGGGATCACCGCGGCGAAGGCGGCCGGCCTTCGTTGCATCGGTGTGCCCAACGAGATGACCGCGACACTCGATCTCTCGGCGGCTGATCTGTTGCTGCGCTCACTTGCCGACTGCACGATCGCCGATGCGGTCGCACGGCTCCGGCCCGTCGGCTAGCAGCGACCGCCCCAGGGGCTGTTGCCCTGCCAGGTGTACAGCGCCCACGCCATCTCGTCCTGGTCGTGCTCCGACGCGCCGTTCGGCGAGGCGCCGACGAGGTCGAGGCGGCCGATGTGCGTGGCCGTGACGTTCCAGGTCGTGCGGGCGAACTGGTAGGCGCCGTAATAGCCGTCGGGGCTGATCACGGAGTAGTCGCCCGAGCTCTCGCGGGCTCGGGTGCAGACGAGGAACGGGTCGTTGTGGTGCGGGCTGACGCCGCCGGTGCTGGGCGGCGGGCTCGAGATCGGGGCCGGCGTCGAGGCCTGCGGCTCGGCCACGAGCTCGACGGCCGAACGGGTCGGGGCAGCAGTCGTGGCGGTCTCGTCGGCCGCGCTGACCTTGGCCGCGAGCTCGGGGACGTCGGCGAGCGCGGCCGAGCGCGCCTGGAGGTCGCCGAGCTGGTCGTCGAGGGTGCGGCGGCGAGCGGCGAGCTCGCGGAGTGCCTGGGCCTGTGCCGACTGGGCCGAGCGGAGCTCACCCCGCCGCGCGTTGAGGTCGGCGATCGCGGCTTCGAGCTCGTCGATCGCGACCTGTCCGTTGGCGTTCGACTGGCCGATGAGCGCGGCGCGGCGACCGAGCTCGAGCGGGTCGCCGCCGATGACGTCGCCGCCCATCACGCCCGAGAGTGCCTGCGTGTCGCTTTCGTAGAGCGCCACGGCCCGCTCGCCCGCGACCTTCCGTACCTTCTCGACGCGTTGCTCGAGCTCGGTGAGCGTCTTGGTCATCGTGCCGATCTGGATGTCGAGATCGGAAGCCTGCCGCTGCGCGGCGAACCAGAGGTCGGCGGTCGCGTCGATCTCGGCACGCGTGCTCGCGATCGACCCGGACGTCTGCGCGTCGGCGGTGTTCGGCGCGCCCGCGAGCAGGAGTGCGACCGCGCACAAGAGCGCGCTGACGCGAGAAAAGGTGGTCGTCCGCGACAGCCTGATGACACGACGGTGCTTCGCTACGCGGTGCTCCGCCACACCAGCGCTGCGCCCGACACGACCTTGAGGGGGCCGGGGCATGCGGTGGTGACGCTAGTGAAATGACCTCGTCGAGGCGACTCTAGATGCCACGGAGTGTGGTGCTCTTCGGACGAGTCGCGAGAAGGCCCTGCTGGCACCTACCGCGCGAGAGCAAAGAAATTTTCCGTCGCGCGGCCGGAACGTCCGATATGAACCTGTCTTACAGGCATGTCATTTCGTCCGCGTCACGTGATCGTCGTGCCACCCTCGACCGGCAATGTCACGCCCGTGAGGTGCCGCGCGTCGTCCGACAGCAGGAACACCGCGACGTCACCGATGTCTTCGGGTTGCGCGTGATGACCGAGTGGCACTCGGCGCTTCGCGCGCTCGATCGCTTCGGGCGTTGTGAACGTGCCCGCGGTCATCGGTGTGTCGACGCCACCAGGGCAGATGCAGTTCGCGCGCACACCCTGCGGCCCGTACTGCACCGCGAGCAATCGAGTGAGCGCGTCGACTCCACCTTTGCTCGCCGTGTAACCCGCACCGAATCCGTGACCGCGAATCGCAGCCGTCGACGCGATCGTCACGATCGATCCGCCGCCGTCGACGAGATGGGGCAGCGCGTGTTTGATGATTGCGAACGTGCCGACGAGGTTGACGCGCAGCACGGTCATGAAGTCGTCGACGGATACGTCGTGCGCGGGTTGGAGGTCCGGGCCGTGGAAGATGCCGGCCGCGGTGACGACACCCGAGATGCGTCCGAGGTCGTCGTTCGCGCTGGAGACGGTGCGCGTGACTTCGGCGTCGTCGGATACATCACACGTGTACGCCTGCGCGGATCCGCCCGCGGCCCTGATCAGTTCTGCGGTCTCTTCGGCGTTGTCGCGGTGGCGATCGACGACCGCCACCGACGCGCCCTCGCGTGCGGCCCGCACCGACGTCGAGCGCCCGATGCCGCTCCCGCCGCCGGTGACGAGAACGGTTTGGCCGGCCAATTTCCCTGCGGAATCGCTCATGGCGCCCGAGAGTACGGCCGCCGTAGCGTGCCCCGCATGTCAGCTCTCAGCGCGAAAGAGATGCATTCGGTTCACGACAAGGTCGTGATCGTGACCGGATCGGGGAAGGGTGTCGGCAAAGGCATGGCGCTGCACCTCGGCAAGGGCGGCGCCCGTGTCGTCGTGGCCGAGTGGAAGGAAGAGCTCATGGCGCAGACGTGCCGCGAGCTCGACGACTTGGGCATCACGAATCACGGTGTCGTCTGCGACATCCAGCGGCGCGAGCAGATCGACGCGATGGTCGCGGAGACGGTGGAGCAGTACGGGCGCGTCGACGGCTTGATCAACAACGCGCAGACCTTCCGGCCGCTCGCGCCGATCGCCGAGGTGAGTGAAGGAGACGTCGACGTCTTCTACGGCTCCGGTGTGAAGGGAACGCTGTGGGCGATGCAAGCGGTGTACCCGCACATGCGCGAACAGGGATGGGGCCGCATCGTGAACTTCGCGTCGTCGATGGGCATCACCGGAGGCGCGGGATTCGCCGCGTACAACGCGTCGAAGGAAGCGATCCGCGCGCTCACGCGCACGGCGGCGCGCGAGTGGGCGGGCGACGGCATCGTGGTCAACGCGATCGCGCCGGCCGCGGCGACGCATCACGGTGACGCCGCGAAGCAGAGCGAGGGTTACCGCATCTTCATCGAGAACTGCCCGATGAAACGCCAGGGCGATCCCGAGCTCGACATCGGTCCGCTCGCGTGGTTCCTGTGCTCCGACGCCTGCCGCTACCTCACCGGCCACACGTTCATGGCCGACGGCGGCGCGTTCATGTGGGCGTGACCTCGTCACCCGGAGCCGACACGCTCCGCGCGGAGGGCTACCGGTTCGTCATCCCCATGGAACCCGAGCCGGACGACTTCGACGGCCAAGGACATCTCAACAACGCGTCAACGGTTCGGCTCTTCAACGACCTCCGCGTCGAGTACGTGCGCGGCGAAGTCGGCGCCGAGTGGATCGAGACCCTCCGCGGCGAGCAGTTCGTCGTGGCCGCGCGCGAAGTGCACGTCCTCTACGAGTCGGAGGGCTTCCCCGAGGAGTCGTTCGTGGGCGCGCTGCGTTACATCCGGCGCGAGGGGAAGGCCGCGGTGCTCGAGCAGCGCCTGGTCGAGGCGACGACCGGGCGTCCCGTCGCGCGGGCGTGGGTCTTGCAGCTGCTCGTGCAGCAGGGGAGCGTGGTCGATTGGCCCGATGCGTACTTCGCTCGGGTCGAGGAGATCGAGGGTCGTGAGATCCCCCGGGTCCCGCGCCGGCCCGCGTCCGATTGGGGCCCGCCTCCGCTCTGAGCGCCGGCCGCGATCAGGCGCCGACGCTCCGCAGGATCGCCCCGAGCTGTTCCACCGCCCGCGGGATCGCGGCGTCGTAGCCCTCGGCGACGATCGCGTCGCCGATGAGCTCGAGGTCGAACACGCCCGCGTACCCGGCATCGAGCAGCACGCGGAGAATGCGTTCGATCGGGATGTCGCCGTCGCCGGGAACGAGCCGCTGCGAGGAAGCGACGGTCCCCACCTTGAAGTCGCTCACCTGGACGAGCCGGATCCGGTCGACGCCGGCGCGGATCGTCTGCTCGAGCGCGCGTTCGGCCCAGCACGCGTTGAGCTCCATGCACACGCCGACGTCGAAGCGGCGGGCGAGATCGATCGCGTCCCGGAGGGTGTGCACGAACCCGACGTCGACCCGCAGTGAGTTCGTGTGCTCGATGGCGAACCGGACGTCGCGCGCTTTCGCCTCCCGGAGGACGGGTGACAGCGCGGCGTCGAGGTTGTCGGCCGCCGCTTCCCACGTGAGCGGGGCGAACGGGCCGGTGGTGAACACCATGCACTCGGCGCCGACCGCGGCGGCCGTCTCGATCGAGTGCACCAAACGGTCCTGCTGCTTGGGCCAGCTCGCCGGGTTCGCGAGATTGAACGGGCCGAGCCCGATGAGGTTGGCGACCCGCAACCCGCGCCCGACCGCGTCGGCGACGATCTTCGTGCCTTCCTCCCACCCGAAGCGTTCGAGCTTCGCGACCGACACGCCCACGCAGTCGATGCCGTGCTGGTCCCAGAACGCGAGGTCTTCGGCGAGCGAGAGCTGGAAGGTGGAGATCGCGCTCACGCACGCACGCGGATGCATCGGGTCTCGCTCGCTCAGCCCAGGGTGAGGCCGCGCGCCGCACTGCTGCCGCCGTCGAGCTGCAGGTTCACGCCCGTCACGAACTCCGACTCGCGGCTCGCGAGGTAGACGGCTGCGTACGCGATGTCCGACGCGACGCCGAGGCGGGTGAGGTGCATGCCCTCGTAACGGGAGCGCCGCTCGGGGGTGATGTCGGCGTCGCGGCGGTCGTTCAGCACGTACCCGGGGCTGATCGTGTTGCAACGGATTCCCGCGTCGGCGTAGTCGACCGCGATGGCCCGGGTCAGCCCGTTCAGTCCCGACTTCGCCGCGATGTAGGCGGCGAGGCCGCGGCTCGCCCGCTCGGCCTGCCGGCTCGAGATGTTGACGATGGACCCATGGCCGGCGCGGGTCATGTGCGGGATGGCCGCTCGCGCACACCACATCGGCGCGGTGAGATCCACCCGCAGGATCGCCTCCCACGCGTCGGTCGCCATGTCGCCGACGGGGCCGTCCGCGGTGTCACCGCCGGCCGCGTTGTTGACGAGCACCGTCAGCCCTCCGAGGCGTTCGGCCGCGGTCTCGATCAGTTGAGCGCTCGCCCGTTCGTCACCGAGGTCGGCCGCCACGAACGACGCCGAGCCCCCGTTGCCCGCGATCTCGGCGACGACCGCGTCGCCGCGCGCCTGGTCGCGTCCCGTCACCACGACGGCCGCGCCTTCGCGCGCCAACTCCACCGCGATCGCGCGCCCGAGCCCCGAGGTCGAGCCCGTCACTACGGCCTTCTCACCCCCGAGTCGCACGTTTCCGACGCTACCCGCCCCCAACCGCACGAATCGGCGTGGATATCAGCGCGCACCGCACCGATATTCACGCCGGTTCGAGGTTTGGACGGTCGGTTAGCGGGCCTCGCCGGGGAGGAGGGTCAGCACCTCGACGCCGGTCGGCGTGACGAGGAGGCTGTGCTCGAACTGCGCGGAGCGCGAACCGTCGCGCGTCGGCGCGGTCCAGCCGTCGGACCAGATGCGGCCGAGCTCCCACGAACCTTCGTTGATCATCGGCTCGATCGTGAAGGTCATACCGGGCTCGATCACGGTGTCGGCGTGCGGGTCGTAGAAGTGCGGGACCGACGGCGTGGTGTGGAAGATCTCGCCCACACCGTGGCCGACGAACGCGCGCACGACACTGAACCCGCCGGCCTCGGCGTGGGTTTGGATCGCGCGGCCGATGTCGCTGATCACACCGCCGGGACGCACCGCGTCGATGCCCTTCCACATCGACTCGTACGTCACCTGCACGAGCCGCTGCCCCGCCTCGTCGACGTCGCCGACGAGGTAGGTGGCGCTGCAGTCGCCGTGCACGCCGTGCATATAGATGGTGACGTCGCAGTTGACGATGTCGCCGTCTTCCAGCTTCCGGTCGTCGGGGATGCCGTGGCAGATGACCTCGTTCACCGAGGTGCACAACGACTTCGGGTAGCCCTTGTAGTCGAGCGTGCTCGGGTACCCGCCCCGCGCGATGTAGGCCTCGTGACAGATGCGGTCGAGCTCGTCGGTGGTCACGCCCACCGCGACCGCGGCGCCCACCTCGAGGAGCACCTCGCGCGCGGCGCGGCCCGCGGCGCGCATGCGCTCCGGGATCTCGTCGGGCGGGACCGCGGGCAGGAGGGCCGGAGCGTCGGGCGCGTACGGCGGGCGCGGAATGCCGGCCGGGACGGTTCGGTGCGGGGAAAGCCGTCCCGCGTGCACCTGCGGGCGGCGGTCACCGTCGGGTCGTCGGGTCGACGCCACCCGGCGCCGGACCAGTCGTTCGCGCTCTCGCCGTTTGCTCACCTCAATATTCTGCCCGTTCCGAACAGACCGGTGAGTCGCGTTCCGAATCTCCGGACCGCGAGGGTTGTCGCGAGGGTTGTCGCGAGGGTTGTATCGTCGCCGCTCCCATGAGCCGTCGGGCTCGCTCGTCGACACGGAGGTGACCGTGCGCCAGTCGTGGCTCAGCCCGCTCGCCGCGTGCCGATCGGCGGGCGTCAAGGGCGTCGGCATCTTCGCGGTCGAAGACATTCCCGCCGGCACGACGGTTGCCGGATTCGGCGGGAACGTGGTCGACCGGGCCGAGCTCGACGCGCTCGACGAGGAGCTCCGCACGCACGCGCTCCAGATCGACGACGACCTGTTCATCGCGGGCGACCTCCCGTTCGACGACGCCGACTACGTGAATCACTCGTGTGACCCGAACTGCGGGATCGTCGGCTCGGTGCTCCTCGTGACGATGCGCCCGGTCGCGGCGGGCGAGGAGCTCTGCTTCGACTACGCGATGACGGACACCGACGACTACGACGAGTTCGAGTGTTCGTGCTCGACCGCAAGGTGCCGGGGGACGGTCACCGGCGCCGACTGGAAGGAACCCGAGCTCCGCGACCGCTACCGCGGCTGGACCTCGGCCTACATCGAACGCCGGCATTCCTAACCCCCGCTACGGTCGGCAGGGGATGGACGCGCGCGAGCAGTTCGTGGCGGCAGTGAACCAGCCGGCCGCCGAGGTGCCGCTCGATGTCGCCGCGCTGTGCATCGCTGCGCACGCGCACCCCGCGCTCGACATCCGCGAGTCGCTCGCGCTCCTCGACGAGTTGGCCGCGCGCTGCCCGGCGCAGACGTTCGACGCGTTGCGCTCGCATCTGTTCGAACAGGAGCGATACGCCGGGAACCTCGACAACTACGCGGACCCCGAGAATTCCTTCCTCGACTCGGTGATCGAACGGCGGCTCGGGATACCGATCACGTTGTCGGTGCTGATGATCACGATCGGCCGGCGCATCGGCGTCGACGTGCAGGGCGTCGGCATGCCCGGCCATTTCATCGTGCTCGACGGCGAGCGCGGCAACGTGTGGTGCGACCCGTTCCACGGCGGCGCGATCCTCGATGCGGTGGGGTGTCGCCGGCGGTTCGACCTCGTCTACGGCGGCACGCTGGCGTTCCAACCGTCGTTCCTCCTGCCGACGCCGCCCCCGTCGATCGTTGCGAGGATGCTGGCGAACCTCGAGCGCAGCGAGCTGGCGACCGACCCGGTACAGAAGGCGTGGATGTGCGAGCTGCACCTCGCGATCCCGGGCTTGGGTTTTCAGGAGCAGCTCGAGCTCGCGGACCAGCTCGCAGCCACGGGCGACGTCGTGCACGCGGCCGCGGTGTTCGACCAGCTCGCCGACCGGATCGAGTCCGAAGGGAACGATGCCGGCGCGACTGAAGCCGACTCGAGTGCCGAGGCCGCGACCCGGTTGCGCACTCGCGCCCGTTCACTCCGCGCGCGGATGAACTGAGCCGATGAACGACTCGCGCGTCATGCCGATGTTCCCGCTCGGGACGGTGCTGTTTCCGCGTGCGCTGCTCCCGTTGCACGTGTTCGAACCGCGCTACCGGACGATGACCGAGCGCGTGCTGCGTGGTGACGGCGAGTTCGGCGTCGTGCTGATCGAGCGGGGGAGCGAAGTCGGCGGGGGCGACACGCGCTTCAACGTCGGCACGGTCGCGCGCGTCGTGCGCGCGCAGCAGCTTGCCGATGGCGGCTACGCGCTCGCGACGGTCGGTCTACGCCGCTTTCGCGTCGAGCGCTGGCTCCCCGACGACCCGTATCCGTTGGCCGAGGTGGTGGATCTGGCGGAGCCCCCGAACGACGATTCCGTTCCGCCCGACGCGACCGATCTGCGGATGCGCGCCCGCGCGCTCAACGCGCTCGGCGACGTGTGCGGTCTCTACCGGCTCGCGGAAGTACAGATCCCCGATCTTCCGGCCGTCGCCGATGCGCCGGAGCAGGCGTCGTACGAGATGGCGGCGCTGGCGCCGATCGGTCCACTCGACGCGCAGCGGGTGCTCGAGGCGCCGACCGCGCGCCACCGCCTTTCGCTCCTCGCCGACCTGCTCGAGGAGCACGCGCGCGTTCTGCGGTCCGGCGATTCGCTGGACTGAGCGCGCCGGCGCGGGGGTACCCTCCGCGTCATGACGGAATCATTCAGCGAAGATGCCGCCCGTCGTCGGCTCGAGGCCGACAAGGATCGCGTGCAGGGCCTGATCACCTCGCTGCACGAAGAAGGGCTCGACCAGGACGCGGCCGATCAAGTCGGTGACCTCGCGCACGTCACCGACCCGGCCGACCAAGCGTCGGAGACCTTCGAGCGGGAGAAGGACATCGCGATCCTCGAGCAACTCGAACGCGACCTCGCGGAGATCGAAGCCGCGTTGCAGCGCCTCGACGAAGGCTCCTACGGCATCGACGAAGTCAGTGGTCAACCCATCGCGCCGGAGCGGCTCGAGGCGTACCCCGCGGCGCGAACGAACGTCGGCAACGACGAGTCGTGACCGTCACGCTGCGGCTGTTCGCCTCGGCGCGCGAGGCGGCCGGTCGTGGGCGAGAGGAGTACGAACGTTCGCTCGTGCCGACCGTGGGTGCGCTCCTCGACGCGGCGACGGCCGCCCACGGCCCGACGTTCGCCCGGGTGCTCGACAACAGCCGGGTCTGGGTGAACGGCGACGAACCCAGTGCGGGCCTCGACACGCCGCTCGCCGACGGCGACGAGGTTGCAGTGCTGCCGCCCGTCAGCGGCGGATAGCGCGGGCGCGGGCAGCGCGCGATCGGGCCCGGGCCCTGGGATAGCCTGACCGCACGCCACTGCGGATTGCAGCACGCATCGACGCGGCAATCCGCGCAGTATTCGGGGAGTGATTGTCACGCAACGGGTCCAGCGCCTCCTCGAGCCGGGATACGCCACCGAGCTCGAGTCTCGTTCGTTCGACGAGCTGCGCGCGATGCACGAGGAGTGCTCGCAGGCCGAGCTCGCCCTCTCGTACTACCGGCGGTTGGCCCAGGCGCGCATGGAGATCATGGAGGCCGAGCAGACCCGCCGCGCCGACGGTGGTTCCGTCGGCGACCTCGTCGCCGACCTGCCGAGAATCCTGAGCGCGGAGTCGGGACGTTCCACGATCGCCACGACGCGCGGAGCGCCGGCCGCCGACCCGCCCACCATCGAGTTGCACTGGCCCGACAACCGCGAGCAGCTCGTCGTCGACACGACGCTGGCGAAGCTTCCGGTTCTTCCGCTCGACGAGCTCGAGGCCACGCTCGCGGCGTTGCGCCAATTCGAACGTGAGCTCTCCGACCTCCGCGCGCAGCTGCACGTGGTGATCGACGCGATCGATCACGTGCTCGCCGATCGTCGCGTCGCCGGGACCGCGGGATGAAGTCGGAGTCGTTGGAGTCGCTCGAGACGCGATTACACGACCTCGGTGATTTCATCCGCGACCAGCGCCGCAACGCGCGGTTGTCGCTGCGCAAGCTGAGCGAGCTCGCCGGCATCTCGAATCCGTATCTCAGCCAGATCGAGCGCGGGCTTCGGAAGCCGTCGGCCGAGATCCTCCAAGGCATCGCGCGCGGGCTGCGGATCTCCGCCGAGACCCTCTACGTCCGGGCCGGCATTCTCGACGAACGGGGCGAACCCCCCGATCTGGTCACCGCGGTGTCGTGCGACCCGTCGCTCACCGAGCGCCAGAAGCAGGTCTTGCTGGAGATCTACCGGTCGTTCCAACAGGACGACCGGAACAACGCCGCGAGCTAGCCCTTCTCCGGGCCCGGCCGACCTGGGCCGCCGGGCGCTTGGGTAGTCTCCCGCCTATGTCTGGACGTGATGGGTCGTCGGGCGCCGTACGGCGCGCGGCGGTGTTCAGCATGCACACTTCTCCTCTCGCGCAGCCCGGGGCGGGCGACGGCGGGGGAATGAACGTGTACGTGCGCGCGCTGGCGTCCGCGCTCGCGCGCGCGGGCGTCGCCTGCGACGTGTACACGCGTTCGGAGGATCCCGACCAGTCCCCGGTCGTCGAGGTCGAGCCCGGTTTCCGGGTCGTGCACGTGAAAGCCGGTCCGCAGGCGCCGATTCCCCGTTACGAGTTGCCCACACTCGTCGACGAGTTCGTCCACGAGACGAATCGCATACTCGAGGCGTCGCCGCCGGTCGAGGTGCTGCACGCGAACTACTGGTTGTCGGGCGCGGTCGCGCATCAGCTCAAGCACCTGCGCGACCTCCCGATGGTCGCGACATTCCACACGCTGGCGCGCGTCAAGGCCGACGCCGGCATCGACGACGATCCCGACGAGCGCGCCCGCGTCGAGCACGACGTCATCGCGTGCTCCGATCTCATGCTCGCGTCAACCGAGGCCGAGCGCGATCAACTCGTCGTGCACTACGGCGCAGTACCCGAACGAGTCGAGATCGTTCCGCCGGGCGTCGACCACTCGGTGTTCTTCCCCGAGGATGCCAAGATCGCGAAGGACCGGCTCGGGCTCGATCACCACCGCCGCGTGCTCCTGTTCGCCGGGCGCATCCAACCGCTCAAGGGTGTCGACCTGGCGGTGCGGTGCCTCGCCGAGCTGGGCGATCCCAACGCAATGCTGCTCGTCGTCGGCGGCCCGAGCGGCCCCGACGGCACGGCCGAGCTCGCCCGCGTGCGGCAGCTCGCCCACGACCTCGGCGTGGCCGACAGCGTGCAATTCGTGCCGCCCCAGCCGCACACGAGGCTCGCCGACTTCTACCGCGCCGCCGACGTGTGCATCGTTCCTTCACGTGCCGAGTCGTTCGGGCTCGTCGCGCTCGAGGCCGCCGCGTGCGGCACTCCCGTCGTTGCTGCGTCTGTCGGTGGGCTGCGATCGCTCGTCGACGACGGCGCCACCGGATTCCTCGTCGACGATCGCGACCCCGCCGCGTACGCGGCGCTGGTCGCGATGCTGCTCGAAGACCCCGAGCTCGCGGCCGAGATGGGCGCAGCCGCGTCCGCCGAGTCGCGCAAGTACTCGTGGAGCATCACTGCCGCTCGACTCCGACGCCTCTACGGCGATCTCGTCGCTCGCGGTCTCGTGCGCTGCGACTGACGTGAACGAAGGCGGGCACGACCTCGCGCTCGACGACGAGTTCCACGCGGCGAAGCACGCGTTGATCGCCGCGCATCTCGAAGGTCCCGTCGCCCGTGAAGAATGGGTGCAGGCCGTCGAGTACGACGCGCAGATCCCGCGTTGGTATGTGCGCTTCGGGTGCGACGGCCGCGACGCGGCGACGATCTACTTCGATCTGCACCAGCGCACCTTGCGTTACGAGGTGTATTTCATCCCCGACCCGCCCGCGCATCACGAGGAGCTCTACCGCTTCATGTTGTTGCGCAACCACACCACGTACGGCGCGCACTTCTCGATCGGTCCCGACGGTGACTGCTATCTCGTGGGGCGCGTCCTGCTCGAGCATCTCGACGTCGAAGAGCTCGATCGCATCATCGGCGTGCTCTACGAGCTCGTCGAGCGCTGGTTCCAGGTGGCGATCGGGATCGCGTTCCGCCGGAGCTGACGTTCACACCAGTTCATCTGAATCTTTATGAAGATGTCTCAGAAGGTCTTGTACTGCGTTGGCGTCGAGTGCTACGGTCGCTTGTGCCGTCGCAAGGCGGTCCAGAAGCTGCCGGGCCCGAGGTGCGGGAGGGGCAGCCCCGTTCGGGGAAGTGCGGGGCGGTCTCGAAGGTTCCTCGGGCCCGAACGCGATCCCGATGAAGTCACAACACGTGGCGATTACCCTCGCAAGATGACGAGCGTGGCCTTGATCGGCGGCGGCAAGATGGGTTCCGCGCTGCTCGGCGGTCTGCTCGACGGTGGTTGGGATCCCGACGAGCTCGCAGTCGCCGAAGTCGATCCCGACCGGCGCCGCGAGCTCGAGCGCCAGTTCCCGAAGGTGCGCGTCGTGCCGAGTCCCGCGTGGGCCGTCGCCGACGCGGACGTCGTGATCGTCGCGGTCAAACCCGGCGACATCGCCGCGAGCCTGCAGGCCGCGGAGACCTCGTTGCGGAGCGAGACGCTCGTGTTGTCGATCGCGGCCGGCGTCACGATCGCGACGCTCGAAGCACTCGCGCCCGGTCGGCCCGTCGTGCGCGCGATGCCGAACACGCCGGCGCTCGTGGGCTTGGGCGCGTCGGCGATCGCGGCCGGACGTCACGCCACCGACGAGCATCTCGAGCTCGCCTCGCGCTTGCTCGGCGCGGTGGGCATCGTCGTGACCGTCAGTGAGTCCGCGCTCGACGCGGTCACGGGACTGTCGGGTTCCGGTCCGGCCTACGTGTTCCTCGTTGCCGAAGCCATGATCGAGGCCGGCGTGCTCGTGGGGTTGGCGCGCGACGTCTCGGAGAAGCTCGTCGTGCAGACCCTGCTCGGCTCCGCGACCTTGCTCGCGCAGAGCGACGACGGCCCCGAGGCGTTGCGCGCCGCGGTTACCTCTCCGGGTGGAACGACCGCGGCCGGCCTCCGCGAGCTCGAGTCCGCACGGTTGCGCGCTGCGATCCTCGACGCGGTGAGTGCCGCGACGCGCCGCTCCCGAGAGCTCGGCGCGCCCGAGTGACGATTCGAATGAGCAAGGACGACGATGAGCAAGGCGCGTAACCGTCCGCCGCGGCTCGAGCCGCGGGTCGGGCATCAAGAGGTCGCGCCGCCGCCGACGCTGCACGAGCTCTTGGAGCGATCCCACGTTGCCGGACGCGCCGCGGTGCACGGGCCGTCGGAGCTGCGCCGGCTCGTCGAGCGGGCCGCGACCGAGGGTTCCCAACCCGTTCCGCTCGACAACGCGTGGGCCGCGGTGCAGGAGATCTTCGGGTCCACGAGCGAGGCGCCGACGATCGATCCGGCCCTGACGGTCGCGGCCGCCGAACGCGGTGTGGCGCGGATCGTCGAGGTCGCGGGCGACGGGGCGCCCATCGCGTTCGCAACGAGCCGGCCCGCGTCGCTCATCACGATGTATCTCGCGCTGGCCCGGCTCGCCCGCATCTCCGGCGGCGACGTCATCCAGGCCGACGACTCCGGCCCGTTGCGGGTCGACGGTCGCACCGCCCGCGTGATCCGCTGGGTCGACGGCGTCGCGGTCGTCACCGATGGTCATGACCTGTGCGCCACGCGCGGCACCGAGGCGCCGCAGGAGTGGCTGTTCCTCGTGCCGCGCCCCGCGCTCGTCGTGGCCGACGGCCCGTATGCGGACGTCGCCGTCGACGCCGGGATCGAAGTGATCGCGCCGGCGGGTCTCGACCATTGCTCACTCGCGGTCGGACGCAGTCGCGACCGGAATTGCACGGTGATCCCGATGTGGACCGACCGGTCGCCGAGCGCGTACCGGCCGTTGCTCGAGGCCTCGCTCGCAGCGGCGATCGCGCCCGACGCGCCGGCCTGATTCGTTCGACCTACGAATAGGCAGCTCCGACTAGGCAAGAGTGAGTAGACGGCACGGGGTCGCAGCTCGCGCTTCCTGCTCGATGGCTGAACGCGTGCGGTGTTCGCGTGCTCAGGCGGTGCGCGAATATGACCTCCCAATCACCCCTCTAGTTGACCCTCGACAACACGCGGCCCAACGACCTACGCTCCCCGGCAGCGGGTGGCGTAGGGAGTTCCGCGTGAGCAACGGATTGAGCAAGGCGCGCTTTTTGACGGTGCAGGAAGTCGCGGACCTGATGAGGGTTTCGTCGATGACCGTCTACCGATTGATCAAGTCCGGCGAGTTGCCGGCCGTACGTGTGGGTCGGTCGTTCCGCGTCGCCGAGGGCGACGTCGACACCTATCTCGCGTCCGGTTATACGCAAGCCGGGTAGTCGGTCACACCTGGGCGCGCGGGCCGGAAACGGCCCGTAGCCGGCAGGTTTCATCGGCGCGGGTAGTTTCGCCGCAGTGCCTGATCGCCCGCCTTTCGTGTCCTTCCTGTCCGATTACGGGCGCACCGACGAGTTCGTCGGCGTGTGTCACGCGGTCATGCTCGACATCGCACCCGATCTGCGCATCGTCGACGTCACCCACGAAGTTCCGGCCTTCGACGTGCGCGCCGGGGCACTCGCACTCGTCCGCGCGATCCAGTACCTGCCGGAGGGTGTCGTGCTGGCGGTCGTCGACCCCGGCGTCGGAACCGACCGGCGTTGCGTCGCGGTCGACGTCGGGAATGCGGCACTCGTCGGACCCGACAACGGATTGCTGGCGCCGGCGGTCGCGATGCTCGGCGGCCCCCGCCGGGTCGTCGAGATCACGGCCACCGAGTACCAGCTCGGCGCGCCCGGCCCCACCTTCGCGGGCCGCGACATCATGGCGCCCGCGGCCGCGCACCTCGCGATCGGGCTGCCCATCGACGCGCTCGGGCCCGAGGTCGATCCGGTGCTCCTGACGCCGGCGCTCGTGCCCCTCCCCAACGACGACGAGCCGGGGCGGATCGTCGGCGAGGTGCTGTGGGTCGATCACTACGGCAACTGTCAGCTCAACGTCGCGCCCGAGCAGCTGGTGGCGGCCGGGGCGAGTGTGGGCGATCCGCTCGAGATCACCGTGACCGACCGCGCGGGCGTACAGACCGGTCGGCGCGCCCGTTGGGTGCGCACGTTCGGCGACGCCAAACCCGCGGAGCTCGTGTTGCTCGTCGACTCGTACGGCATGTGCACGATCGCGCTCGATCGGCGCTCGGCTGCGGGTGAGCTCGGCCTGCGCGCCGCGAGCGCGGTCATCGTCGCGACGGAAGCGGCGGGTGAAGGCGTGCCGGACGCCGGTGTGCCGATCGGCCTCGGCCGCAAGGAGCCACGATCATGAGGCGGGGCACGAGCTTGGTGCTGGTCGTGCTGCTCGCACTGATCCTGATCGCGTCGATCCTGCAGTTCGCGTTCAAGGTGTGAGACGCCCCGGAGAGTCGGGGGAGAGAGTTCGGGGTCCGGCCGCAGTGCGGACGCTTTGGGGCGGGCTGGGAGGCTACGTTGCGTGATCCCTCGGGGAACCCCGAGCGATCACACGCCCACACCCGCGACCGGAACCCCCGATCTCGTACGAGGCGTCCCGTCGACCGCCGAGGTTGGTTTCCCGTTCCCCGCCGACCCTCCGGCCCGCACTCGCTTCAGAACCAAATAACGACACCGACCGCGCGATCCTTGAGCAAGATTCCCCAGATTTACCACGCTCCGTAGTATTTCCCCTGGTCGATGCGTCTGAGAACCACACAAACGGTGGGTCAGCGACGCATGGCGCGTAGCCTCCCGGCGCGTGAACCTGGGTGAGGTGCTCCTGCGAGCTGCGGCCACTGCTCCGGCTTTCCAGCACAGTGGGATCCGAAGCTTGGAATTCACGTGACTTGAAGTCGC
>JADMIO011197742.1_pt1 | contig 53420 bp, 42 predicted proteins | sample 8958161 | NCBI WGS metagenome assembly JADMIO01 (sample SAMN16585339, study PRJNA669376) | soil metagenome | isolation source: Crop rotation soil | place: USA: Cullars Rotation, Alabama | collected 2011 | reverse complement strand
GCCGCGACTTCAAGTCACGTGAATTCCAAGCTTCGGATCCCACTGTGCTGGAAAGTTGCTCATCGTGAAACGCATGGCTTCAAACTTCATGCGATCGAAGGCAGTGAAGTCGTCTTCGTTGCGCAGCAGGAAATCCATGTCGGCGCCGTACATGCGGTTGTTGATGGCAGTCTCGATATGAAAGACATTCAAAGTCTCGTCGACGATCTTGCCAAGCTTTATGACTTTGTGATTCAACGCGGAGCGCGCGGGATCCATGTAACTGTCTGAATCGCGAATCGTCTGCGGATCGTGGTGCATGCGCAACGACTCGTAATCACACAAGCCCACCGCGACTGACTTGTGCCCACCGTCCATCGGTACAAAGTTGATGTTGACGTAGATCAGCAGATCGCTTTCAGCGCAGCGTCTATTGAGAACGAGCGGCTCCTTGTGTCGTGTCTCGCCAATCTTGATTAGACCATCGGCCCACTCTGCGTCGTGGTTGTAATAACGATCGGGATAATAGTCGGAGAAGATCCTTGGCCCGACCATGCGTTTCATTTCCCACTCGGTCATCTTCCGGTGCAGTGAGTTGGCAATGATGATGTGGACGTCGTCGACGCCGTGACCGGCGAGCATGTCGAGCACGATCTCGAGGATCGTCTGGCGGATGTCGGGCGTTGCCATCGGCGGCAACGGCAGACTGATATCGTCAACAGCGACAGTGACGCGCATCCCCGGCTCGAGTTGTGCGAACAACGGATCGCAGCCGAGTGGATGATTGAGCGCGTAACGGACGGCCGCTTCACGATTCGGAAGACCCTTGATCGTTTGGTTCGGGTAGATCACACGTGTTCCGATCGGTAAATCTTCGAGGATGAAGTCTTCACCGGACGGCATGATGCGCGGCGCGCTGTCGCGATCGATGTAGATAACGGATTCGTGTGTCTTGCGTCGAAGTTGAAGTGCCATAAGTTGTTAAGAAAGATTTCTCACGCAGCGGCGCAACGGCGCGACGCAAGGCACGTTGTTTGGCGCTGTGCCGTGGCGCCGCCGCGTGAGTAGATCTTCATTTCAAGTTCAGTATTGGCCAATCGTGATGCAGCGCGGTTTGTCGTAGCCGCATGTCCGGATTCACGACTGCCGGATGACCGACGATCGATAACATCGGCAGGTCGCTCATACTATCGGTGTAAGCGTAGGAGTCGCTGAGGCTGATACCTTCGCGCTCGGTGTAAGTGCGAATCCAGGAAGCTTTCGTGGCCGCTGCCATTACGGGCGGCAGCAACCGCCCCGTCGCCATCCCGTTTACAAACTCGAGCCGGTTCGTCACATACTCCTCTATCCCCAGATGCTGCATCAGCGGTTTCACCGACAGATCCAGAGCGCCTGTTATGACCACTTGGCGCAGTCCCAGCTTCCTCGACTGCTCGATCAATTCGTAAGCGCCCGGGAAGACGGCCGGCTTGATTACTTCTTCAAACAACTCATTGGCGAAGTAGCGCAGCCGATCCTCAGACTGGCCCTTGTAGCGTTTGAAATACAGGTCGTTAAAAACTTTTCGGCTATACTGGTCTGTCACAGCGAACACTGGAAGGCTCAGCACCGTCGTCACGCTTTTCGTCAGACTCGCCATCAAACCCTGCTGGCGACGCGCGTAAAAAGAAAGCGTGTGCACGAGGTTTGTGCTTACTAAAGTCCCCTCGAGATCGTAGAATGCTGCCCCAGCCAAGCTCTCCTCCGGCGATTTTGCAGTCTTGCAGCGGGCCATTGGCCCCGAATGGGAAGCCACTATACCGCATTCAGTCTCGTTTTGGATAAGCGGAGGCAAAAGTATTACAAACTGTATATCGAGACTAGACAATCAGAGGCCATTTGATGATAAATCTGAGGAAAAACCGTGAAACTTGGCGATCAGCGCTGGTCGCTTCGGCGCTATTTTCGATCGTTTTAGGTGGGCTCGCGTGCGATCGAGGCTCGCAAAGCCCGGCGAGCAATGGCGGATCAGACGCGAAGATGGCGGCGGACAAGATTGCCGAGGCCGAGCCGCTTTATGACGGCCGCGAAGACATGAACAAGGCGCGTCTGGCTGTGACCGCGCTCCGCCAAGCCCACGCTGCTGACTATGGAAACTACGAGGCGGCTTGGAAACTCGCGCGCGCGGCCTTCTACGTCGGAGATCGAACCGACAATGAGACCGAGCGAGACGCGATGTTCAAGGAGGGAACTGATGCCGGCAAGGCGGCAGTCCAGCTCCAGCCAAACAAGCCCGATGGCCATTTCTGGCTAGGGGCAAACTACGGCGGCGGCGCCGCACACAGCACCCTTTCAAACTTGTCGAGCTTTCAGGACATCAAGGGCGAGATGGAAGCGGTGTTGAAGATTGATGAGGGCTATCAGGGCTACAGCGCTTATCTCGGGCTGGGGCGGTTGTATCTTCAGGCGCCGAAAATGCTCGGTGGCGATCCAGCCAAAGCGGTTGAGTATCTCGAAAAGGGTGTGAAGTTCAACCCAACGAACACTCTCATGCGCTACCAACTCGCGGCAGCGTACGAGGCGGTGGGCCGTTCGGGAGAAGCGAAGAAGCAGATCGAGACGTTGATGTCGACCACGCCCGATCCGAAATACATGGCCGAGCACAAACAGGCAGTCGAAGACGCAAAGAAACTATTGGAAAAAATCAACCGCGGATGACGCGGATCAGATCCGGATTAATCCGTGGCTTTGATCATTTTAATCCGCGTTTCCGAATCTCCTCGAGGGTTCGCTTGTGCTGTTCGAGTTTCTGCCCGGCCTCGCCAAGTTTTCCTTGCGAGGTCAATCGTTGGTAGTCATCGAACTCCTGAATAGCCTGGTTAATCAACTGCTGTAAATCCTGCGACGGCATTGGCTGTTGCGGGGCCTGGGTTGCACCAGTTTCAGGTGGCGCCGTGGCTTTCGTTGCCGCTTCACCAAACAAGCTATTCATCGCCTCCCCAAACGACTGCCCATAACCCAGCTTCTCCTGTGTCGCCAGAACGACTAATCGCAACTCCGGCATCGGACTGCGCTCAGCCTGCAAGTACACCGGTTCGACAAACAGCAATGAGCGTCCGATCGGTATGACGAGCAGATGCCCACGAATCACGCGCGAGCCCATCTGGTTCCAAAGCGTGAACTGCGCTGATAGCTGTGCATTCTGATCGATGCGCGCTTCGATCTGCACTGGCCCATCGATCAACCTTGATTTCGGGAAGTTATAGACCAGCAACTTGCCATAGTTTTCCCCGTCGCTGCGGCCGGCCATCCAGCCGATCATGTTATTCCGGTTGGCCGGCGTGAAAGGAAGTATCAGCACAAACTCATTCTTTTGCTGCTCGCCCGGCAACTGCATCATCACGTAGTAAGGATCGATCGGCTCACTTTCTTTCTTGCCCTCTGCTGTGACCGCGGTCTGTTGCGCGATACTCCAAACGTCCTCACGCTGGAAAAACACCTTCGGGTTCTGCGTGTGATACAGGCTGTAGACCTCGCCCTGAGCACGCACGAGCGTCTCCGGATAACGAATGTGCGCTCGTAGATCGGCCGGCATTTGACTCGCATCCTGAAACAGACCCGGAAAGATTCCGCGGTAAGCGTTGATAATCGGATCGTTGTTATCAAACACGTAGAAATGAGCGGTGCCGTTGTACGCGTCAATCACGACCTTCACGCTGTTGCGAATGTAATTGAGTGAATTGTCAGCGATCCGGTAATGAGTCGAGTAGGGGAAGTACTCCGATTCCGTAAAGGCGTCGAGCATCCAGAAGAGCCGGCCTTCACTGGAAACAACGATGTACGCGTCTTTGTCGTAAGTCAGAAACGGAGCGACGCCGTTGACGATCTCGCGAATGTTGCGATTGATCAGCACACGGCTGTCACTCGTCACGCCATTGGCGAATGGCAGCTTGGAAAGATCTCCGATTCCCCAGGCCAGCAGCATGCGCCGCAAACGATTGCCGATGGGAATGCCACCGGTGCCTTGGTAGGTCGTGGTCGCGTCAGTCTCGCCTTGCGGAAAGTCAAACTCGTTCTGTTGCGTTTTTACGTAAACAAAGCGGTTCGTGAGCTCGCCGAAATAGATCTCAGGACGAGTGACTTTGATCTCAGGGGAAGTCGACTCAACCGGCATGTTCGACAAGACAAACTGCGGTAGTCCTTCGGGCGTGAAGCCATTCGCGCTGTTCATCGTGACGCCGTAACCGTGCGTGTAGATCAGTCGCTCGTTGATCCAGTTGCGCGACGATTCGGGAAGCTTTGCATCGTTGATCTCGCGCGGCGCGATCATCATCTGTCGTGTGTGACCACCAGTGACGTAACGATCCACATCAACATCAGGAAAGTCGTAGTAAATGCGAATGGCCTGAATCTGACGCAGCGTGTCCTGCAGTGCGCGCCAATCCCAGAGACGGATGTTATCCAGGTTTTCGCGATTGTTTGGTAGATCGATGCCGGCGATTGAATTGTCCGCTTCGAAGTCGCGCAGCTCTATCTGCTCGATGCCGAAGCCGCGGCGCGTCCATTCGATGTTGTGACTGATGTACGGCGCCTCGCGGTCGAGCTCGTTTGGCTTCACGACAAAGCTCTGGACGTAAGACGGAACGAGCACGACACCGATAAAATATGCAGCGACTGGAAGTGCGATAGCGATCAGCAACAAGCTGAAGCGCCGCACCGCAAACGCGTTTACCAACAAAATAATCGCGGCGATGATCAGCGTGATGATGACGATCACGAGCGCCGGAAGCGTGTAATGAGCTTCCGTGTAAGTCACCCCCGAGAAGGTCGAGTGATCATCCCAGAGGAAAGGGAAGCGCGAGAGATAGGTGCTCCAGCTCACGACCAAAAGAAAGAGCGCGAGCGCGCAACACAAACCGCGAAACGCGGCGCCCGACGACCAGCGCACGCTCGGTTTGAGCACGGTTTGCGGCAGCCCCAGTAGTGAATAAAGAAAAGCGGCGACGAGTATTACGAACGTCACGCCCAGCAGCCACGAGCTGAGCAGGTCGTAAAGCGGCAGCGAGAACAGATAAAAGCCCAGCGACTTGCCGAAGATCGGATCGTATATGTTCGTTGACGGTTGGTGCCAGTAAAGTGCGAACTGGCGCCAGTGTTCTTTAAGCTGAAAACCGTACGCGATTCCAAAGAATACAGCGATGATCCAGCCGAGTGGTCTGATGAACTTCGCGGGTGAAAACTGAAATGGTTGGTTGTTGAGAATGATCGTGCGCTTCTCGAACGCGTAAGCTCCGAAGAGTCGTTGAAAGAGCAGAAACGTCGCACTTAGCAGTAAAGCAGTCAGTACAGCGGCGCCGATGAAGAGCAGGATTTTGAGTTTGAAGATATACCAGTAGACTGAAGAGAAGCCGAGCGATCCAAACCAGAGCGCTGAGATGTAAATTGAAACGATTCGCGAAAGCGAGAACAGCAGCAGAATAGCCGCGCCGATGAGCCAGATTTTCAGACGCCGGCGTGGGCGTGGTCCAACGTCGATGATTTCGGGCTTTCGGGGATTTGTGCTCACGCGCGTATCTTGCCACAGATAACCCCGGATTACACGGCTCGTGTATAATCGCGAGGATGCTGACGCCAGAGACAGTGCTACAGGGCCGCTATCGCATCGTGCGCCAGCTCGGCCAGGGCGGCATGGGCGCCGTTTACGAGGCGATCGATCAGCGCCTCGATACCACTGTCGCACTGAAAGAGACGCTTTTTTCGGAAGAACGACTCCGTAAACAGTTCGAGCGTGAGGCGCGACTCCTCGCGCGTTTACATCATCCCGCCTTGCCGCGCGTCAGCGACCATTTTTCCGAAGCCGACGGACAGTTTCTCGTGATGCAGTTCATTCCCGGCGATGATTTGTCGGAGATGATGAATCGCAAACGTGGTCCGTTTCCGGTGAATCAGGTTTTGACGTGGGCCGATCAGTTGCTCGACGCGCTCGACTACCTGCACACGCAGGAACCACAGATCGTTCATCGCGACATCAAGCCACAGAATCTGAAACTCACGCAACGCGGACAGATCATCCTGCTCGACTTCGGACTTGCTAAAGGCCAGGCGGGCGACATGTCGCGCGTGACAACCGCCGCCAGCATCTTCGGTTACACGCCTAACTACGCGCCGCTCGAACAGATTCAGGGTCTGGGCACTGATCCGCGTAGCGATCTCTATTCACTTGCTGCGACGTTGTATCACCTGATGACGGGTGTGAAGCCGCCGGATGCGTTGACGCGCGCGGCGGCGGTCGTGAACGGGCAAGCGGATCCGCTATTGAAAGCGAGCGAAGCTAACTCAGAGATATCGCCGGACGTGGACGAGGTGCTTGGAAAGGCGATGGCGCAAAACCGCGAACAGCGGTACGCGAATGCGGCTGACATGCGCCGCGCATTTCACGAGGCGGAGCAGGCGTCAACAGTCGTGAACCAGGGTGAGGCGCAAACAGTTTTGTTTCCGACGCCGCCACCGAAAACGGTTCCAGTGTCGACACAAACAGTCGCGAGCCCGCGTACTGTTACTCCAACAGGAGAGACAACGGTTGTTCGGCCGCGCGAAGGTGGTCCAAGAAGATGGTTGCCGGTTGCGATCTCGGTCGCCGTGTTGGTGCTGGTTGCATGTGGGGCGCTTGGTTTCTACGCGTTGAAGAACCGTGATCAACCCGTAATGCAGACGACGTCTGAGAGTCCGACGCCGATTGGTGGTCCAGCCGCTGATAAGTCTCCGTCACCGGAAGTGAGGGCGCCGGCTGAAGCAAACGTCGGAGTCGCGACGCCGGCGCCGAAGAAGATCGAGAAGCCGGCGCGCAACGAAGAAGCGAAGAAAGAGCCGGCGCCGGAAAAACGTGAGTCGCCGCGAGCCGATGCCGACGCACAGGGACACGAAGAAGTCGAACCGCCGGACGTGCCGGTCCCGCCCAACTTTGAGAGACAAAACCGGCCGCGCAAGCCGATGGTTAGAGTGATGCCGGGTGGCGTTACGATTCGTAATTTGCCTGATGGTTCGCAGATCATTACGACGCCGGACGGAGGGCGAATCATGATCTCGAAGGACGGAACGCGAACCGTCCTCAGCCCGCGGCCACGTCGTCGGCCCACACCAGAACCTTAAATGAGAAAGTTTAGAGTTCAAGCTTTATCTTGCTGTCTTAAATCCCGAGACCGCAGCCTAAAGGCTGAACTCTAAACTTTGATCAGTTTTTGCCTTTTGTGGCCAATTTTTAGGAGAACAATATGAAGAAAACGACGCGTGTAGTGTTTGCGCTGCTTGCTCTGTTTGCATGTCTGGCAATGCTGAGTCCGCTTGATGTGGCCGTGCGGGCGAAGAGTGAACGAGCGATTCCGTCCAATATCAGGATCACGCCCCCCGCGCCGGCATTCGACGACAAAGATCGAATTGCAGAACTGAAGGAACGGCGCGAGCGCGTGGCCCAGAGCATTGGCCCGCAGTCGTTCATGATCCTTTTCAGCACCGAGCCGCGCGTCTACACAAACGACGTCGATTATCCGTATCGTCAGGAAAACAATCTCTACTATCTCACGAACCTCAAGCAAAAGGGCGCGACGCTCGTGCTACTGCCGGGCAACACGAAGGTGCGCGAAATTCTCTTCATGCCGCGCCGCAACCCGGGCGCTGAGACGTGGACCGGCCACATGTACAGCGCTGAAGAAGCAAACCAAGTTTCCGGCATCCGCGAGATTTGGCAGGCGAGTGAGTTTGATCCGTTCATCAAGGCGCTGCGCAATCGCCAGCCGTACCGGCCCAAGCCCGAAAACATTTTCATGTCAGACCTGCCGAAGGACATGCCGTTGACGAACGATCATGGCTACACGACGCTCTTCGATGCCGCAGCAAAAGGCGAAGCGGGAGTGTTCATGCTCATGCCTGGTCAGGGTGAGAGCCGTGAATACCGGCCGGAGCAACGTTTTGCTGCCGACTGGTCCAGCACCGCTTCCGGCTACAGCATCAAGAACGCGTGGCCCATCTTTACGCAGATGCGTCTCGTGAAGTCGCCGATGGAGCTGCGCCTTCTCCAGCACGCGATTGATATCAGTACCGAAGCGCATCAGCGTGCGTGGGCGGCTGCCGGTGAGGCGAAGTGGGAATACGAAGTCGATGCAGTGATGGCTTACACGTTCAAGCTTCGCAATGCCGACAACTGGGGTTATCCGGATATCGTCGGCTGTGGTCCAAACGCGACGACGCTTCATTACGAGGAATCGCAGGGGCCGGTGAAGCAAGGCGAACTGCTGCTAATGGACGTGGGCGCCGAATACGATCATTACACCGCCGACATCACGCGCACGTTCCCTGTGAACGGCAAGTTCTCACCGATGCAGGCCTCGGTTTATCAGATCGTGTACGACGCGCAGGAGGCAGTGGCGAAGGCGTCGAAGCCGGGCGCGACTTTGTCTGATGTAAGTCGTGCGGGTACGGAAGTGGTCAAGGATGGGCTCTTGAAGCTCGGCTTGATCACCGATCGCAATTCGATGCAGCACCGGCTCTGGTTCATGCACGGCACGTCACACTGGCTGGGGATGAATGTGCATGACGTTGGTGGCGGAGCGAAGTTTGTGCCGGGCGTCGTGTTCACGAACGAGCCGGGAATTTATGTGCGGCCCGATGCGTTGGACCAGATGCCGTTTGGCTGGAAAGAAGACGAGTGGGAGAAGTTCAAGACCGCAGTGCGGCCGGCGTTTGAGAAGTATAAAGGCGTCGGCGTGCGGATCGAAGACGACATGGTCGTCACCGACAACGGCGTGCGCTGGTTGAGCGAGGCGTTGCCACGAAAGCTCAGCGACGTCGAGGACTTCATCGCCAAAGCGCGCCGCGCCTCAGAGTAAATTCGATCACAAAAAGCACAAAAGCAGACCACAAAAGCACAAAATGATTTTTGTTTTCTATGTGCCCTTTGTGGTCTGCCTTTGTGCTTTTTGTGATCGAAAGCGTTTCTTGAGGAACCCTGAGAACCATCTCAGGGCTGTTCGAAAAAAGCCGTGTTGCGGCGGTGGCTCACCCACCGCCGTCTTTGCTTCAGCGCCCAAACTCGTGAAGAACTGCCCCGCCATCATCTTCGCCGTTCCCTGAATCATGCGCTGGCCCACGCTCGCGATCGTCCCTCCAACTTGCACGTCGCTCACATAACTAACCTTCGTGCCGCTGTCTGTTTGCTCCAGATTTAGATCGCCGGAGCCTTTGAGAAATCCCGGCTGGCCTTTGCCGTCGACAACGATGCGCAGGTGTTCGGGCTCGCGCAGATCTTCGAGACGCGCGGTGCCGTTGAAGACGCCTTTGATCGATCCGACTCCCGCGCGGATGGTCGCGGCGAACGTGTTCTCCGCAGTCTTTTCAAGTTTTTCACAACCGGGAATACAGCGTTGCAAGACCTCCGGATTGACGAGGCATTGATAGACGCGCTCGCGAGGTGCGTCGAGTTCGTGAGTGCCTTCCAGTTTCACTGGACGCGAGCCTTCGCCGCTTGAATCGCACGGCGCGCGTGCACGGTGGCGAGGTGACAACGATAATCACTTGAAGCGTACAAATCGGAGTTGGCATCCACACCGTCGCAGACGTGCGCGACTGCGTTGGAGATCGAGTTGTCGTCGAGGCTCGTTCCCGCGAGCGCGGTCTCCACTGCGTTCGCGCGGTATGCTTTGACGCCCACGCCAGTCACGCCGATACCCGCTGACTTGCACGAGCCGTCGTCATTCAACGTGAGATTCACCGCGATGCCGACGACCGCGAATCCTGACGCGGGATGCGGCACCTTCTGATAAGCGTGGCCGAAACGTCCACTCGGTTTCTTGATTCGAATCTCGCGGAGTATCTCGCCCGGCTGAAGATCCGTCGTCAGCAGATCGACAAAGAAGTTCGCGGCTTTCACCGTGCGCTCGCCGTTTGGTCCAACGAGAACCAAATCGGCATCGAGCGCCAGCACGGCAGCGGGCCAGTCTCCGGCCGGATCGGAATGCGCGATGCTGCCGCCAATTGTGCCCTTGTTGCGCACCTGAACATCGCCGATGCTCTTCGCACACTCTGGGAACAGCGGACAAATCTGTTTCAGCAAATCAGACGATTCCAACTGATAATGCGTGGTAGTCGCGCCGATCAGAATCTGGTCGCCTTCTTCACGTATGTACGCGAGCGACTTGATGCGCGCGATATCGACAAGCAACTGCGGCTGCGCGAGACGCAGCTTCATCGCAGGAATCAAACTGTGCCCACCCGCGAGTACCTTCGCGCCATCAAGATCGCTTGCGAGCAACGCGACTGCTTCATCAAGCGTCGCTGGAGCTTTGTAGTCAAATTGAGTTGGAATCATGATGTGCTCCTAATGTCCATTGATGATCCGCCAAACGTTCTCAGGCTTAACCGGCATGTCGAGATGCTTCACGCCAAACGGCGCGAGCGCATCAACGATCGCATTGACGATCGCCGGCGTCGCGCCAATCGTTCCTGCTTCACCCACACCTTTAACGCCAAGCGGGTTCACGGGCGAAGGCGTCTCCGTGCGATCGAGCTCGAAGTTTGGAACGTGCGACGCGCGCGGCACCGCGTAGTCCATCAACGTTCCGGTGATGAGCTGGCCCTGTTCGTCGTAGACCACTTCCTCGTACATCGCCTGTCCGATCGATTGCACGATACCGCCGTGCACCTGCCCATCGACCAGCATCGGATTGATCACTCGGCCGCAATCATCAACCGCAACGTAACGCAGGAACTTGATGTCGCCCGTGTCTCGATCGACTTCGACAACTGCGATGTGCGTTCCGAACGGGAACGTAAAGTTTTTGGGCTCGAAAAAGTAAGTTGCAGATAGACCCGGCTCGGTGTCAGGCGGCAGGTCTTTCGCAATGTGCGCCGCAAGCGCGATGTCCTGGATCGTTAGGCTCGACTTGCCTTCGGTTTGCGGCTCGGGCAGCGCTGCTGCGGGTGCTTCAGCAACGGGCACGACGGGATCTGACGTTCCGGTTGTCGCTGCCGCCGCTGCCGCTTGTTCACGCGAATATTTTCCACCTTCGAATGAGACGCGTGAAGCATCAGCCTGAAGCATGTGAGTAGCAATCTTGTGTGCTTTCTCTTTCAGCTTCTGAATCGCGACATAGACGGCCGTGCCGCCGACAGCAGTCGCGCGACTGCCAAACGTGCCGATGCCGTACTGAACAATTCCCGTATCTCCGTGAATCACTGTCACGTCGTTGATGTTGACGCCCAATTCATCCGCAGCGATTTGCGCGAACGAAGTTTCCTGTCCCTGGCCGTGCGGCGAGGCGCCGGTCAGCACCGTGACTTTCCCCGTCGGTTCGATACGGACTGTCGCACTCTCCCAGCCACCGGCAGGCATCGCCTGCGATGGACCAAGCGCGCAGATCTCGACGTACGTCGAAACGCCGATGCCGATCAAACGCCCCTCCTCGCGTGCCTTTTTCTGCTCTTCCCGCAGTGCCGCATAGCCGACGATCTGCTGGGCTTTGTTTAGAGCGGCTTCGTAGTCGCCGCTGTCGTAGTCGAGACCAGTCGCAGTGTGGAAAGGAAACTCGTCCGCGGCAGGAAAATTCTTGCGACGCACCTCCACCGTATCGACTCCGAGATCCGCGGCCACAAGATCGAGCGCGCGCTCTACAACGTAGGTTGCTTCAGGACGTCCCGCGCCGCGATAAGCGTCGGTGGCCATCTTGTTCGTGAAGCAGCCGATGATGTTCATCTGAATCGCCGGAATCCGGTAAGCGCCCGAGAGCATGAGTCCGGTCAGCGTGGGAATCGCGGGCGTGAGCAGTTGATGATACGCGCCGAGATCCGCGTAGACGCTGTAACGCAAACCCAGCAACGTCCCGTCATTCTTGAAAGCGACTTCGATATCCCCAACCTGTCCGCGACCATGAATCGTCGCCTGAATATTCTCGCGCCGGGTTTCGATCCACTTCACGGGTTTGCCGAGCTGCATCGAGATCCAGCCGAGCAACGCTTCTTCCGCGTACACGTTCAACTTCGATCCGAAACCGCCACCGACTTCCGGAGTGATCACGCGCAATTTGTTTTCGGGAATGCCGATCATGATTGCGACTTGCGTGCGCATCAGGTGCGGATCTGCGTCGAGGACCAGATCGTCAATTCTTCTTCGCCGGGAAAGTAACGGGCCAACACGCCGCGCGGCTCCATTGCGATCGGCGCGAGTCGTCTATGCAGGATCCGCTGTTTGACGGTGCGTTCGGCGGCAGCGAATGCGGCGTCGACGTCGCCTTCACCCGAGGTGAGTTTGTAAGCGATGTTGGTGCCGAACGCTTCATGAATGATTGGACCACCGTTAGCTGCCTGTTCGACGTCTGTGACGGCAGGCAGATCTTCGTAGTCGACCATCACCAGATCGGCAGCGTCTCGGGCTTTGTAGCGATCGGTAGCGACGACGGCGGCGATGGGATGGCCCACGAAGTAAACTTTGTCCTTGGCGAGCACACGATGATCGGGAACTTTCAAGTCAGGCAAGGCGCCCGCGCAGGGTACTTGACCGATCTTGTCCGCGACGTCGTGACCAGTGTAGACAGCCACCACGCCCGGTGCGGCGAGTGCAGCGGACGTGTCGATGCTATTGATCTTCGCGTGCGCGTAGATCGAGCGGACAAACGCGACGTGCAGCGTGCCAGGCAATGCTATGTCATCTACATAATGCGCCAACCCGCGAATCAAACGCGGATCCTCTGTACGCTTTACTCGTTTGCCAACGTAGTTATCTGGCATGTCTGCCTCCTGTTGTGCCTGCTTCAGAGTTCAAGCTTTAGCTTGCTCTTACTCTAGAAACCAACAACCTAAAGGTTGAACTTTAAACTTTACGATCCCGCTGCTTTCTTTGCTGCGTACTGCACGGCCTCGATGATGTGCTGGTATCCGGTGCACCGGCATAGATTGCCCTCGAGCCCGTGGCAGATCTCTTCGCGCGATGGATCAGCATTTCTATCGAGCAACTGCGTGGCAGTCATGATCATGCCCGGCGTGCAATAGCCGCACTGCAATCCATGTCGCTCCCAGAATCCTTCCTGCACCGGATGCAGTTCGCCGTTCTTCGCCAGTCCTTCGATCGTCGTGACTGACGAACCATCAGCCTGCACGGCAAACACGGTGCACGATTTAACCGCCTGCCCATCAAGCATCACGGTGCACGCGCCGCACAACGACGTCTCGCATCCGACGTGCGTTCCGGTCAGCTCCAGGACATCGCGCAAATAATGGACAAGCAGCATGCGTGGCTCGACCTCGTCGGTATGAGAGACACCATTCACGCTGAGATTGATAGCCTTTTTCATGAGCTACCTCACTTTGAATTTTTTAGTCAGTCCACAGATTACGCTTAGACAGTGGCTTTGTGAATCCGTCGCTTCATACGATGAATGGTGCGACGGACCATCTTGAGTTGCGCGCGATCGTGCGCCTCGATAGCTGCTGCTCGTTGCGTCTTTAACTCACGAATGCGCGCTTTGATCGAGGACTTGTCAATGCCGACCGCTGAGTGGTGCTCGTGTTGAATACCGAGCGCTTTCGCGAGCGCCACCACGAGGTGCTCCTTGTTCATCTGCGTGTAGCCCTGCACGGCCTCGTGTTCAATGCCCTTAGCCATGTCGCGCAGTTCGGCCAGTATTTTGTGTCTTAGTTGTTCGTATGTCAACTCCGCCATGGGAAGCTCCTATTGAGTTACTTCTGAAAAAATTTGATCGAGATGATGCCGCAGGTGGTCCAGGTAGTCGCGGATCAGGTATTCGAGTGTTGCCGGGTTGTCTTTGTCAACGAGATTGAAAGCGATCTGATCGAGTGTGTGACGCGAGCGTGGTCTGGTTAACACGTCTTCGGGTATTGCTGAAGCGACATGCACGAGATGCAGGTTGTACGAGCTCCAGAGCTGGATCACTTCAGACCACGACTCGTCTCGATACTTCTGCGAGCTGACCCACTGATCCTGCTCGTAACCCGGAAACACGAGATCGTCAGTAAACTGCGCTCGCACAAACCGCTGGTGATTGTTCGCCGCCGAGTCAATTAAGTGGCCGATAGTTTCTTTCGCGCTCCATTCGTCCGGAGAATTCTTTTGGCCGCTCTGTGCTTCGGGTACGTTTCTCAGACGAGCAGTCGCGTTCACGATCGTGTTGCGAAAGTCTTCGAGAAACTCTTTATAGCTGATTTCGCTGGACATGGAAGGGGGATAATATCACGTCAATGAGGTAAATCCTGTAATCCGGTCAAGATTGGGAACCGAAGTTGGAGATTGGACGTTTAGGTAACATGCGTTGGGTTCGGCGTCTTTCAAAGCTTTTTGCGGTGCTCGCGGTTGGGTTGCTGCTGCTCGTGGTGACCGGCGCTTCAGACAGGTTGGTTTTCTACGGGCGTATTCTGAAGCTCTACACGCAGGCGCCTGACACGAGGCTCGCGATGCCGCTCGAAGACGTCAGAAAGAAAGAGATCGCGGACACATGGCAGGCAGCGCGAGGCGACGGACGTAAGCATGAAGGTCAGGACATCTTCGCTCCGCGCGGCACTCCGATTCTTTCCGCCACCAGCGGCTACATCTACAACATCGGCGAGAACAACCTTGGAGGACAGACGGTCTCAGTAATCAGCAAGGGCGGTCGGGTTTACTACTACGCGCATCTCGACTCATACGCGAGAGCAATCCACATCGGAGATCGCGTCTCGACTCGCACGGTCCTCGGTTACGTCGGCACGACCGGAAACGCCCAAGGCACACCGCCGCATCTGCACTTCGGTGTCTACACATCGAGCGGCGCGATCAATCCTCTGCCGATGTTGACGGACCGCATCCCACCCGCAGTCACCAGAAGAGAAACCACCAGCCCCAGATCAAACAGATTGGTTTTATAGACTCTTCGTAATCTTCGGCTTGTGCGTTTTTCTGGCATGGGCTAGACTTTGCGCGCTTTCTGTTCACAGTTTGCCAACCACAAGTTAATACGCCAATCGGAAGGAGCTCACGCATGCGAATGCGATTTCGGTATCTCCCTGTCTCGATCCTCGTTGTCACTCTCTTCATTTCCGTCATTCTCTTAGCGCCGCGATCCGAGGCAAACAACTCGCCACAGGATCCGCCGTCACCGCCCGCAGGCGGCACGGGCCAGGAACGTCCCGGCCGTCAGGAGCAATCGCCCGAACCGCGACCATATGAACGTGTGATCACCAAAGACGCAAAGTCAGACGAAGGCGTCTTCACGATCCACACGATCAAGGACAAGGTCTATTACGAAATTCCCAAGAGCGAACTCGGCAAAGAGTTTCTCTGGGTCAGCCAGATTGCCAAAACCACGCTCGGCGTCGGCTACGGTGGCCAGGCTGCCGGCAATCGAGTCGTGCGTTGGGAGCGCAAGGGCAATCGCATTCTGCTGCGCAACATCGTTTATGATGTCGTCGCCGATCCGAAGTTGCCGGTGTCGCGCGCGGTCCAGGCCGCAAACAACGACACGATCATCATGGCTTTCAACATCGAGGCGATCGGCAAAGACGACGCGGCCGTGATCGACGTGACGCGGCTTTTCACGACCGAAGTCACAGAGCTCAGCGCTCGTACGCGTTTGCGTGCTCGCGGTTTCGACGCGGCGCGCTCCTTCATCGATAAGACCAAATCATTTCCGACGAACATCGAAGTCGAAGTTTCGCAAACTTACACTTCGCCACCTGAGGCAAACCCCGGTGGCGGCGGCGGACCACAACCACAACCCGCACCGAATCCGTTTGCGCAAGGCATGCGCCCTGGCACAAACGCGACTGTCGTCATGCACTACAGCATGGTGAAGCTGCCCGAGCATCCGATGATGCCGCGCTTGTTCGACGATCGCGTTGGCTATTTCACCGTGCGTAAGACCGACTACGGCACCGATGAGCAACGCGCGGCGCAGCGCACTTACATCACGCGCTGGCGGCTCGAGAAGAAAGATCCAAGTGCGGAGATCTCCGAGCCGGTCAAGCCGATCGTTTACTACGTCGATCCGGCCACACCGACCAAATGGGTTCCATGGATCAAGAAGGGAATCGAGGACTGGCAGCCCGCTTTCGAAGCGGCTGGTTTCAAGAACGCGATCATCGCGAAGGAAGCGCCGTCGAAAGCTGAAGATCCATACTGGGATCCGGAAGACGCGCGATATTCGGTTATCCGTTATCTCCCGTCGACGATCGAGAACGCCTCTGGCCCGCACGTGAGCGATCCACGCACGGGTGAGATTCTCGAGTCGGACATTCAGTACTACCACAACGTGATGAACCTGCAACGCGATTGGTACTTCCTTCAGGTTGGCCCACTCGATCCGCGGGCGAAGAAGCTGCCGCTGTCCGACGATCTGATGGGACGGCTGGTTGAGTATGTCATCGCGCACGAAGTCGGACACACGCTCGGTTTTCAACACAACATGAAGGCGAGTGCGACGTATCCGGCGGAGAAGATGCGCGACGCGCAGTGGCTCAAGACGATGGGCCACACGCCGACGCTCATGGATTATTCGCGCTTCAATTACGTCGCGCAGCCCGAAGACAACATCCCGGTCGAGGCGCTGATTCCAACGATCGGGCCATATGACAAATGGGCGACGATGTGGGGTTACAAACCCATTCCGGGCGCGAAGACTCCGGAAGACGAGAAGAACACGCTCGACGAATGGGCGAGGGGACAGGACTCAAAACCGTATTTGCGCTTCTCAACCGCGGATGCACGCGGTTCCGATCCGGGTGAGAACACTGAGGCCGTCGGCGATGCCGATGCGATCTCTTCGACAGCACTCGGTATCAAGAACCTGAAGCGCGTGGCCGACATGCTTCTGCCGGCGACGACGCACGCAGGCGAGCCGTTCGATGATCTCGAAGAACTGTACGCACGCATGCTCGGCCAGTGGACCATCGAGCTCAATCACGTGACGGGAATCGTCGGCGGCTTCAACTCGCAACAGAAACACTACGGACAGGATGGCGTGCGATTCGTGATCGTTCCAAAAGAACGACAAGCGGCCGCTGTGCGCTTTCTGAACGAGAACGCGTTTGCGACGCCGAGCTGGGCTCTCAGGGCAGACATACTGCGACGTATCGAGCCGTCGGGCGCGCTCGCGCGAGTCAACGTAGCGCAAGAGCGAATCTTGAACTCGTTGCTCAGCAACGCACGCTTCGATCGTCTGGTTGAACAGGAAGCACTGGACGGCATGGCGGCGTACAAGCCCGCGGACTTCATGTTGGACGTGCGCAAAGGCATCTGGAGCGAGCTCAACGGTGGACCGGTCCGAATCGACGTTTATCGTCGTAACCTTCAGAACTCGTACATCGACTTGCTTTCGAACAAGCTGAATGGGCGGCCTGCGGTGACGGACGACTATCGCGCGTTGATCAAAGCAGAGTTGCGTGATTTGAATACTGCGATCGCGGCGGCTATGCCGCGTGCTGGTGATCGACAAACGCGCGCGCATCTGGCTGATGCTCGCGATCAGATTGCGAAGGCGCTCGATCCGAAGTTTGCTGCGCCTGCGCCGGCGGCGCCGCAGAATCCGTTTGGATTTGACGATGAGTTTAATTTCAATGCGGGTTCGAGTCAGACGGCGTTGGAGGACTTTGATTTTCGTGATTGCTGGCCGGATTACGCGATCCGGATCAAGCCACGAAACTAGCCACAAAAAGGCACAAAAAGCACAGAACTATTTTTGTGCTTTTTGTGCCCTTTGTGTATCCAGAAGGTTTGTTGTGTGGTCGGTGATGCTGATGGGTGGCGTCGAACCGACCTGTTCGATCTGTTGCGGCTGCAGTTGTTCGCGTTGTGGGCGGATTAGGAGGCCGGCGATGATGTGGCCCACACCGGTTGTGACTGGCAACAGGCCGAGCAGCCAGATGATCTTCACTACCGGATCGACGTCAAATGGAATCTGTTCGAGAATGTGTGGTGGCAGCTTAAGGACGAGGGCGGCTGAAAGATAGTAGAGAAAGATAGTCAGTCCCACGCCGGAGAACATCGACACCACACCTTTCGAAATGTGATTCTCGCGTTTCTCCGCGGGTGTTTTCCTTTTCGGAAATTCGATCCAGGACCGGCGATGCTCGCGGAGTTGAGACTCAGGCGAGATGCGCGCAATCTCCTGGTTCATGCGATCGAGCGCGCCGGAAACCTCATCTGAAACGTGATCGACTTTGAAGTTGCCGATCATCTCTTTGATCTTCGGCAACGGCCCACGATCGCTGCGCGCCACAGCCTCACTCAGCGCTACAGCCTTTCCAATGACCTTCAGGTTCGCACCGCAGGTACGACAGTACTGCGTCGCCTGGGCTTCTGTGCCGCATTGAGGACAGTACATGTTTTCGTAACGTGTGAAAGGTTAATTTGGTTCCGTGTTACTCGTAACTCAGTGCATCGACTGCATCCTGCCGCGCGGCTCGCAACGCCGGATACAACGCACCGACAGTTCCGCCGATCAATCCAACAGCGAGCGCGATCAGCACCCAGCGCGGCTCGATGTCAATCGTCAAACTCGTCGTGCGCATCACCGCGAGCTTCGCGAGCATTGTCAGCAACACGCCAACTACCACACCCAGCACACTGACAATAATCGCTTCCTGCTCGATGACCCACGCGATCGCGGTCTTCGACATTCCGAGCGACTTGAGTATCCCGATCTGTCTCGTGCGCTCCGTCACGGTGGTGTACATCGCCAGCAGAATCACGAGCACACTGATCGCCGCCGCTACACCAACCACAACCTTAATGAAAACATTCAATGCCGGAACGCCGCTGGCGTAAATCTCCGGCAAGTCGCGCGTAAAGAGCAGTTGATCGTGGGGAAATCGCTCGAGTATGCGCGCTGCGACCTCGTCCTGTTGCTCAGGATTAGCACACGCGACGAGTATCGCAGAGGCCTTGTTTTCCGTGCCTTCCTGTTCCTGCATCGTCTTCAGCGGAATCTTGATACGACCGCCACCGGGCGGCTCGTACACACCGACGATCTTGAAATTTCGCTCAAAGAGTTTGACAGTGTCGCCAACGTTGGCCTTACGAGTTCGCTGCCACTCCCCATCGATGATCGCCTCGTCGCCAGACTCGAGCTTTCGTCCTTCGCGAATCGTGATGTGCGCGATGTTCGCGTACTCGTCGTAGACGATGCCATCAATCAACCGTTGGCCAAACCCGGTGTCACTCTTATCGAACGTCTGGCCGATTGGGGTTGCCGCTCGTACGCCCGGAACGGTGGCGAGCTCCGCGGCGTGTGAATCGAGCAACTTGAATTGCGAACCGCCACCAAGACTAATCGATCCGGACGCGCGAATCATGATTTCCGCGCCGATGTTTGACTCGCGTTTGCCACGTTCATGCAAAACGCCGTGCGCAAGTCCGACGGTGAAGACGATGAGCAGCACGCCGATACCAGTACCGAGAATGCTGACGGCGGTGCGAGCAGGTCGATGGGCGATGTTTGAAAGTACGAGACTATCCATAAGACGTTGTAAGCGCGGACTGCGGTCCATGATGCGACGCCACGCGTTCGGGAGCGTGCGCCAGGTAAGCACGAGGAGGCCGATAGACGTCCAGACAACGATCGCGGCTTTGCGCACGAGGGCGAGCGCGAGACCGGCGGCGGGCGTGAAGCCGAGTCCTTTTTGAAGAATGACTTCAGTACCGCCTTCGTAAACTCCGATCGTTCCGGGAACAAACGCAAAAACGAAATTAATGACCTTGGTGAGCGACTCGATGATGTAAGCCTGTGCGACCTGTGGTTCAAAGCCGAGCATCTTCAGCGCGAGAAACACTTCCGCAACACTGGCGGCGTGCGCCAGCAGGTTGCAAGCGATCATCAGAAAGAAAGCGCCCGGATGATGCTTGTAGAAGTCGTAGACTTTTAACTCGAGATGGTAGATGTGGTGGCGTTTTTTGAGTATGACTTTGGGACTGAGCCGCAGTTCTCCCAGTCGATCGATCAACCACGTCAGCAACATTACGCGACGCTTTGCTGCGATCGCTGCGACCAGAATTCCAGACGCTGCGACAGCCGCGATGATCAGCAGGACCAGGTACACTCCCGGAGGCAGCGGATATCGCAGCAACATCACGACCGCGCCGCTCAATACGAAGAAGACCACTGACAGGTTGTAGATCAGATTGTCGACAACGAGCGCGGGCACGCCGTAAGTCAGCGGGACACGTTTCCGAAGCAACGCGACCTTCGTAGCCTCACCGAGTAGTGGTCCAGTGAAGGTGAGGAAACTGATGGCTTCGCCGCCGAGCCGCGCCGAGAAGGCGTGGCGAAAAGATATGCGGCGATGTTCCGGCGGCACCGCCGCGCGCATCGAGATCGTGCGCAGGACGTGACGCAGTCCACTCAGACCAAGAATGACGAAGAAGCCGAAGCCGATGCGCACCAGTGCGTCGAAGAGCGGTTGCACACCGACGCGATTGATCACGTAGATCAAAAGGCCGAGGCCGAGGATGAACGCGAGTGTTTGCAGCCAGATGAGCGATCGGCGTGTGTTGCGAGTGGTAGTTTCCGGCTCTTCGGAGAGTTCTTCTGTAGTACCGGCGGGCCAGTTGTCTGCGAAGTCTTCTCTCGAATCGATCAAGGCTCTGTACTCAGCCTCTGCGTAATCTCTGCGTTCTCTGCGTCTCTGCGGTTATTGAAGTCTAAGTCAAGCTTCACCGCAGAGACGCAGAGAACGCAGAGATCACGCAGAGGCGGATCATTTACACTATCTAATCACTTCATTAGCTGTTGCCTTACCTCTGTCAGGCAGAGCAGGGAACAGCTCCTTAACAACGTGTCCGGGGAACTTTCTAAATCCCTTCGCCCAGAGTTCTGCTACGGGGTTGTTATCATCGCGTAAATTCCCCGTTAATGCCAGCAAGGTCGGCACATAGCTGAGACTGTCGTACGGCGTATCGATATCGAGGGCCTGCGGAATGCCCGTCTTCATGCCACCGGCAACCATGAACGTGGAGTGCGTCGACACACGGAAGAACGAGCCGTGATTGCCGCCGGGATTGAAACCGCGCACGTCGAAGTTCCAGTGATCCTGGGCCACGATCAGCATATCAGGCTCGACGAGTTCGCGTTTACGTCGCGCAAACTCCCGCATCACGCGTTCATCCGGAGTCAGCTTCTGATCAGTAGTTGAAAGACGTTCGATATCGTGACGCGCGAGCTCTTCCTGCAGACCGATGAGCCCATTCGAATAGTGCGTTTTATGCAGCGCTGCAAGCCATTCCCTGTCGGTGTGCCAATCACTCAGCCACGCACTGCGGTCAGCTACCGGAATAATCAGCTTCGGATCCTCAAACATTTGCAGCGGTAAGCCGGCTTGCCAATCAATTTGTTTGAACTGCACGCCGCCGTTCGCATCCTGCGTCAGGCCGCTGATGGGCACATATCGCAGACTCAACTCGCCGTCAGCATCGCGCCGCGAGAGTATCAACGCCTGCCGGTTTGCCCCAGCGCTGACCCAGATCACATCTTCGTCAATGCTGGGATCGTTGAGTTGCGGAAGGACGAGCTCACGCGAGATCCTCGTCGCGATCAAATCGATGGGCCGGTTGGTAATCCCACGCTGGACGTTGTTCCTGACGGTTACGCCGTGTAGGAGTGCGAAATAATCGACACGCACGAAAGTCTGTTCAAGGTTCAATGAACCATCAGCATTCACGACAATGCCGTTTGGCCCAAGGCCAACAACGTAGTTCTGAAGTTCATGGATCGTGTTACGGTCGCCCATTGCCATCTTCGGGATCACATCCTCGATCTTTATCTTCGACGGCGCGAACAACTCCGATGACAGTGAGAGAAGGTTTTGCAACGTGAGGGCGTAATCGCCGTAATCCTTGCGTTCTGCCTGCCAGCGATCGAGCTGCACGTAAATCCGTTTTGCGGCGTCATCGAGACCTGCGTCCTGTTGTTCTTTCGTGAACTTCTTCGGTTGTGCTTCCCAAAGTTTGCGTTGCTCGACGATGGCGCGATCGAGTGCGCTTAATTCCGTCTGTAACTGCTTTAGATCTTTTTCCCAGTCGGCGCGTCGTCGATCGATGACGGCAAAGAACTTGTTGGTGGCGGCTTTGCGTGCTTCGTTACTGAGCCCACTACTCTGTAGTTGCTGCAACAGGATATGCAGCATGTTCAGATCGCTGTCACGTAGATGCACAGACGCGCGCTCGTTGCCGTCGAAGTCGAGCATCGCGGTCGGATAAGTTGTGCTCTCGCCTTTCAGATAATAGGTGTCGGATGTTGTTGTCGTGATCAGAGGCACCAACGGATTCACGCCCTTGATCGCGTAGTCGAGCATCAAGCGACGCTTCGTAATGACGTGGTGTCCACCGCCTTCCTTGCTGCCGAGCAGTTTCACGAGGTTGTAGCCCTGGCTATAGACCTTCTCGTCGCTGTTGACGCCGTGATCCGAAATCAACACCATCGCCGTCTGATCCGCGACCGGGCTTTTCTGAATCGCCGTCCATACCTGCCCAATGACGGCGTCCATGCGCTTGAGCACGGCGAGATGCGACTGCGTGTCGTTGTTATGGTGCGCGACGTGATCGAAGTCCTCCATCATTAGATCGAGGTAATGAAACTTCGGGTCGTTGAGGTTCGTGGTCAACTCCCGGATGAGCTGGTCTGTTATTGCGCTACGCAGTTCGAAACCCATAGTCCACTCGTCAAACAGCTCCTTGGGCGACTTCATGAACTTGTTTTGCAGACTCGCCTGTAGAGTTGAGTAGCGCGGGTTTCGCAGAAATATCGAATAGGTGATGTAACGTTCGTTGTGCGGGTAAGCGTCCGACAGCAGCGGCAGGCCGAGTGAGTCGAGCACTTCAACGGCCCGCATATCCACGCGTTGTCCCCGCGCTCCCGCGAGATACAGCGGGAAAAAGTTCAGATAGTCGTATGAATGCAGCGTGAAGCGATCGAATTCAACGTTGCCTTTGATCTGTAGATGCTGGCCGGTCTCGAGCAGGGACCACGAAGGCGCTGAGAGGCTCATGCCGCGCACGTAGAAGTTCGAGAGCCTCGCGCCACGCTGGTAGAAGATGTAGTCGATCCACGGAAGAACGCTCTTGCCCGATTGCGGATCACGCTGCTTGACGAATTGATCTACAACGTCGTACGGCAGTCCGTCGCATTTGATCACGACGAGGCGTTTGGTTTGGGCGACAGCGGTTAACGAGAGGAATAAAAGTATTCCCGCAAGGGCGCAAACGCGCAAAGAAGATCTTAGACGAAACATCGTCAGGGCTGACCCACTATCGCTGGCGCACCACTGACGGTTGCGGCAATTGGCTGGACCTTGGGACCATTGCGAAAATACTCGCCCGCCAGATCTCGTAACGTTTTATCGACGTCGTTGTTCTGCGAGATTCGCAGCAGCTCGTTTTTCGCCTTCGGATTGTGAATTCGCGACAAGCTATCGAGACATGCGCGACGAGTTTCATCGTCTCGTGTGCGCGCGAAGATGTTAGCTGTTACTGCCGCGGCGTGTGAACCAGCTTCGGAACCATGCTCGGCGATAAAGCGCAACGAGCGTCTTACGTCGTCGAGGTTCCATGTGATATCAACCTCAGCTGTCGACTTCGCGATCTGCTGAAGGAAGCGCGTGTGATACTGGAGACGCCGGGCGATGTCCAGTCGATCCTCCATGTCAACCGTAGACTCTTCGCGATGAACGTACTTGCCAAAGCTCAGCACGTTCAGCGTGCGGAAAGCGAGTTGCGCTGTGTCGCCATGCTCCAGCGGCAGCATTTCTGCGCGGCGGTCGCGTTCGAGTCTTTCAGCCAAACCATTCGGGTCTTTCGCGTAAGCGACCAGCGCATCGTATTGCTGAGTCGCGATCTTCGCTTCAGCGTTCAGATCATTCTCAAACGGATTGAGTGAAATCTTCTCGACCCGGCCGCTCACTTCCGAACGCAGCTCAGGCTCCATCGACGTGTTGAGCGCCAGCAGGAGTTTCAACTGCGAATACGTTTGCAGACGCGAAGGCTGATTAATGTCCATGCCGCGACGGCCAGTCACAAAGTCATAAACAGTGCGGCCGAGGAAGAACGGCAGGTTTCCGAACTTCGACAACGACAACATGTTTCGCGTCACATCGTTCAGCACACGACGCGACATCTCACGTTTCTTGGGATTGTAACTGTCGCGGAAGTCCACGAGCAGCATCGGGATCTTTGGATTGTCGAGACCGTAAAGACCGAGCGGAATCATCTCCACGGCTTCGGCGCCGGGCGTTTGACTATCGACTACATGATTCTCGGAATCGAAGTATCGCGTTTCGACGTAGCCTTTCCAGTCCAGCAGTCGCTTGTCAGTCCACGGGTTCGCGATGTTCAGAAAGCGCTTGTTGTACGCCGCGCCTTGTTTGTTGACGAGATCGCGTTTCGAAACCCAAAGGAGCGCGTGCGTCGCGCTTCCATCCGGCATCGTCAGCGGTTCGAAGTAGAGTGATTCTGCTTCTGCTCTTTGACGCAGCAGCTCCCAGTTGTGCCCGCGTTCGTCGTGCGTTTGCGTAGTCTTCCTGACGTAATAGCCCTGCAGGTTCGAATCGTCGACAAGTCCGCCGAAAGTCTTATCACTCAACATCAGTCGCGCCTGAATAGTCGCCATCTCCGCAGGCGTGAAAGCCGATTCACCTTTGACTGCCTGATACAGCGCGAGCACTGACAGCGCGCGAATGATGTGCGATCTGCGATAGTCACTCGAATTCCGCCGGTAAGAACTGGTCGACGCTTTGATCGGCGTACCGTACGGATCGAGCAGGATGCTTTGCAGCGCCGTCCAAAAGATCTTGTCCCACACTTCGCTCTCGGGCGATGCGAGGTCGAGGGCCGGCGGCGGTGTCTTCGTCAACTTCTCTTTGTTGCCGACGCGCGTGTAGAAAAAGGGGATCGCTGCCGCGAGACGCTGTTTAGTCGTGGGACGCGTATAGGTCAGCGGCCAAACGTAGCGCAGCCGGTTGTTCTCCTGAATGTTGTCGCCGAGCGTGTCGCGCAGAATAGACACGAGCGGTACCCAGCTGTCGTTTTCTGTAGACGCTTCTGCACGATCGAGGCCCGCGAGCTTTGCTTTGACAGTGATCAGCTCGGCGCCGCCCGGTACTTCGATGCGCTCGAGCCGAAGTATCTGCGAAAGCGCCGTCGCCGGATCACTTTCCTCAGTGTCGCGGAGATTTGGGCCCTGGGCCCAGCTGATTGTCGGGGTTAGCGGTGAGATAACGAGCAGAACAGCTAGGAAGAAGCTCGCCCTCAGGTGCCAGTGCCTACTGCTTTGGGTAGTCATCCTTGGTCAGTACTCGAATTTCTGGCAGATGGGGAGTTTGTACTGCATGTTTAAGCTAATGCTCTGAACGATTCTTCAATAAAACTTCAAATTCGGCGTTTCGATTGCAAGAGCCATGCCCGCGCGCGGGCGATACTAAATATACACCACCGTAGCTCCTCGTGAACTGGTTTTGTGGCGACGCTGTGACACGTTGTGCATTGTAACAAGCTATCATTAACGGCGGATTCCACGGTTGGTAGGACGATTTTCGCCGAGAGAATGTTAACTGTGTACTGGTAATTCTAGCAGTCGTGCTAGCGTGGGCCGGATTTCTCAGGGTGGGTGCTTTGGCCGGCGGTTTCGACTTTCTCTGCCTCCTTGGCAGGCACTTCCCAGCCGCTCCGTTCGAGCAGTGGGATAGCAAACCGGATCGGAACTGCAAAATTCGAAGCCTGGTTCTCAGTAAAGACCGCAAAGTTAACTCCAATCACGCGACCTGAAGGTCCAAACAACGGCGCGCCCGATCCACCTTCCGCAGTTCGTGCGTCGTATACGATTCTCCGCACGTCGAGATCGGTAATGCTGCCTTGCGTCGTGAGCGGTTGGATGCGTTTTGTCTCCGCCAGGTATGCAAGCTGGGCCATCGGTGTGCCGTAACGTTGTTGAATTCCTCTCGACTCCGCATCGTCGAGCAACGCGAGGAGTCGATCGGGACCCGAAGGATAACCCATCATCACGACAGTCTTTCCAACAGCGACTGCATCCGAATCCGCTTCCAACGGCAGGACCGGAATCGTTTCCGGAACTTCTGGGATGTCCAGGCTGCACACGGAGAGATCATCTCTTTGCGCCGCGCCTTTAAACTTCAATGGAATTGCCTGCGGGATGTTTGGAAAATAAGCAATGAGTTTTCTGAGACGCGGCTGCGCCTTAAGGCCGCCGATGATGCTCTGCGCACGGTCGTCTGCAATCCAGGGTTGAGCAATGTGGCGATTCGTGAGCACATAGCCCTGTCCGACGTGAAATCCACTGCCGACAAATTCATACTCGGCAATCGCGGCGTTGCCTTCGGGCGTTAACGCGTCCTGCCCGTTGCTCTGAACAGCGCTGCCATTGTCGTTCAACTGTGCTTCAGCGTAGCGAAGTGGCCGGCCCGTTCCAGCTTCGACGTAGTAATAAGAGCCTGCGATCAAACAAACGCCGCTGCCGTACTCGGCGCGCAATTTCACAGCGAGTGAAAGACTGTACTGGATCTGTTTGTTTGATTCGTCGATATTGACGATCTGCTCGTTGGTCTTGGAGACCTGATCCCGCATCTTGCCGAGCTGCTCGCCCTGCTCCGCGATCAGCCGCCGGCTGCGCTGCAACTCCTTGTACATCGCGAAGCCGAGATAGAGCATTCCACCGACGAGCGCGAGGGCGATCGCGAGCGCGACGAGCTTCGTGCTCGGATTGATCTCGCGCACCAGCTCACGGGTGAATTCGCGCAGGAAGACCTTGGCGTCGTCACGTCGTGCGGTAGCTGCGGACTCGATTGCCGCCGCTTCGATAAACGGCGCCACGTGAGTTTCGCGCGGCGGATGTGGGACGACGGCAGGAAGATCGCGCACCGGAAAGAAGTGGAGCACGATGTCAGAGTCGGCGATGCGAAACTCGTCGCCGTCGCGGATCTCGTTCCCCGACGTGACAGGCTCGCCGTTCTGCGTAAGCGCAACGGCCGGATCGAAACCCGTCACCCGATAAGAACCATTTTCCCGACTCAATTCGAGCAGCACGGCGTTCGCGGCACTTTTCGGCAGACTCGAAGAGCGGAGCCGCAGATCACAAGTGTCGCAAGCGCCAATGCGAAGGGTGTCGTCGGAGAGGATGTCGGTATGTCGGTCTTCGCCCGAGGAGATGTGGATAACCAGGCCGGTAGCCATAAAGAGTCACAAAAACAAAACGTCCGAACCGAGTCGAGCGGCGCCCGACGTTTCATTCTACAAGAAGCACAAAAAGTACAAAAGGTGCTAGCATGAGCGGCGTGGAATTTATTGAAGATTGTGATCGTTTAGTTGAGCTTGCGCCGATTGCGGTGGCGGACATTCGGTATCACGTGTTTGTGTGCACGGGGAAGTCTTGTTCGGCGAATGACAGTGCGGAAGTGAAGAATGCGTTTGAGCGCGAGCTGAAAGGGCGCGGGTTGCAGTACGGGAAAGTGTCGAAGGGATGCAGTCCGAACGGGACGGTCGTGCTGACGGAATGTGGATCGGTTGGGTTTTGTGCTGTCGGGGCGGCGGTGATGGTTTATCCGGATGGTGTTTGGTACGCGCAAGTGCGGGCAACGGACGTTCCTGAGATCGTCGAGGAGCACATCGTGAATGGGCGGCCCGTGGAGAGACTGGCGCTACTTAGAATTCCGAGACAGGCTTAGACAGGATATATAGGATGTGAACAAGATTTACATGTCAATCCTGAAAAATCTTGTAAATCCTGTCTACGACTAATTGTCCTTCCAACGCAAGATCGGTTTACGCGCGGCCGCAGCCTCATCAAGGCGGCCCACACGCGTATCGTGCGGCGCGTTCAAAACCAATTCGGGATTCTCAATAGCCTCGACCGCTATCGACTTCATCGCCTCAATGAATTGGTCCAGCTCCTGGCGTCCCACTGACTCCGTCGGCTCGATGAGCATCGCGCCCTGCACGATGAGGGGAAAATAGATCGTCATCGGATGAAATCCGTAGTCGATCAAACGCTTCGCAATATCGAGCGTGTGCACGCCCTTGCGCGTCTGCCGCTTATCAGTGAACACCACTTCATGCATCGGCGCGCCGGCAAACGGCTTGTCATAATCATCAATCAAACCGGCGGCGACGTAACGCGCATTGAGTACCGCTGCTTCAGTCGCTTCACGCAAACCATCGTTACCGTGAGTTAACGTGTAAGACAGCGCCCGCAGCATCATGCCGTAATTTCCGAAGAACGCTTTCACACGTCCAATCGACTTCGGCTGATCGTAGTCGAGTCCGTAAGTCGAATCAGAAGATTTCACGACGCGCGGCACCGGCAGGTAAGGCTCGAGCTGTTTCGTGCAGCAACATGGACCGGAACCTGGCCCGCCACCGCCATGCGGCGTCGAAAAAGTTTTGTGCAGGTTTAGGTGAATGACGTCGACGCCCATGTCGCCGGGACGCGCGACGCCGACAAGTGCGTTCATATTCGCGCCGTCCATGTAAACGATGCCGCCGGCTTCGTGCACGATGTCGCAGATTTGTTTGATGTTGCGTTCGAAGAGTCCGAGCGTGTTTGGGTTCGTCAACATCAGCCCGGCAACTTCGCCGTGCGCGCAGAGTTCGCGCAGGTGATCGAGATCGGTAAGACCTTCAGGAGTCGAGCGGATTGTTTTGACTGAGAAGCCGGAGAGATGCGCTGAGGCCGGGTTCGTTCCGTGCGCTGAATCGGGGATCAGCATCGTGCGTCGATGTGACGCCGCAGCGCCATCGCGCGCGTCGAGAAACGCGCGGATGATCATGATGCCCGTCATCTCGCCGTGTGCGCCTGCGGCCGGTTGCAGCGAAATTCCGGGCAGGCCCGTGATCTCCGCGAGGTGTTGCTGAAGCTCGTAGATCACTTGCAGCGCGCCCTGCGCGTCGTGTTCTTCAGTTAACGGGTGCAGGTTTGCAAAGCCGGCGATGCGCGCGACTTTTTCGTTGAGCCGCGAGTTGTACTTCATCGTGCACGAGCCCAGCGGGTACATGCCGAGGTCGATTGAATAGTTCCAGGTGGACATGCGAACGAAGTGACGGATCACGTCGACTTCGCTGACTTCGGGCATGCCTTCAAGATCGTCGTCCCGACGAAACTCGCTCGGGATGTTTAGCTCGGCTTCATCAACGTCGAGCGCCGGCAGGCGATAACCGATGCGACCGGTTTGCGATCGCTCGAAGATGAGCTGCTCGTTCTGACTGATATGACTGGTGACTTTTGTGATGGACACGTATAGGACCTATATTGACCTTAATCCCTCCACGAGCGCGTCAATCTGCTCGCGGCTGTTTGTCTCGGTTACGCAAACCAGAAAATCATTGGGCCGATCCGGCATAAACCGCGAGAGTGCGATGCCGCCGTCGATCCCTTTCTCCTTGCCGAGACGCGCCAGCAGGCCTACTGCTCGACCTGGCCCACGAACGATGAACTCGTTGAAGCATGGACTAGTGAAGGGAAGTGAGTAACCATTCAACTTCGCGATCGCGCGCGCCGCATACGCGGCTTTCTGTGCGCACTGGTGTGCGGCTTCCTGCACACCGCGACGACCCATCGTCTCGAGATAAACAGTTGCCGCGAGCGCGATCAATCCCTCGTTTGTACAGATGTTCGACGTCGCTTTTTCACGACGAATGTGCTGTTCGCGCGTGGCGAGTGTGAGCACAAAACCGCGCCGGCCTTTCTTGTCGTAAGCCTCACCGACAAGCCGCCCGGGAATCTGTCGCGCGTATTTCTCACGCGTCGCAAACAGACCGACGTAAGGACCACCGAACGAGAGCGGCACGCCAAACGACTGTCCCTCTGCCACGACAATGTCTGCGCCACACGCGCCGGGTGATTTCAAGAGCCCGAGTGACATCGCCTCAGTGATCGCAACTACGAGCAGCGCTCCCTTAGCATGCGCCGCATCTGCGAGTGCTGAGAGGTCTTCGATACAGCCGAAAAAATTCGGTGACTGGACCACGAGCGCCGCTGTCTCATCGTCGATTACGGCGGCGAGTGCTTGCCACGATTGGCCAGTCTTTTCGTCAAATGGGACCAGTTCCAGATGAATCCCGGCGTGCTGCACGTATGTTTGGATTACTTCCAGATACTGCGGGTGTGTGGCAGTCGAAGCTACGGCCTTTGATCGCTTCGTGACGCGCTCCGCCATCAGCACTGCTTCGGCTAAGGCGGTTGAGCCGTCGTACATCGACGCGTTCGCGACTTCCATACCGGTCAACTGGCACACGAGTGTTTGAAATTCGAAGATGACTTGCAGTGTGCCTTGTGAAATCTCCGGCTGGTAAGGCGTGTAGGCGGTGAAAAACTCGGAGCGCGAGAGAATGTGATCGACAACCGTCGGAATGTAATGCGAATAGGCGCCGCCGCCGAGGAAGCTGATGCGCCGAGCGCCGGTATTGCGCGCGCCCATTTGTTCGAAACGGTCGAGCAGTTCGATTTCTGAAAGTGCGGCGGGCGTGTTGAGCGGCCGCTTTAAACGCAGATCTTCAGGAATGGAATCGAATAGTTCTTCGGCCGATCCGAGCCCCATTGCTTCGAGCATTTCGCTGCGCTCTTCCGGCGAGTTAGGAATGTAGCGCAAGATTATTCGCTCTCAGCTTTCGTAAAATCTTCATACTCCGCGGCGGTCAACAGGCTATCGACTTCGCCTGGGTTCGCCATCTTGAGCCGGATCATCCACCCTTCGCCGTAGGAATCTGAGTTAACGCTTTCAGGTTCGTCGGCGAGTGCTTCGTTAATCTTCACCACGGTGCCGGCGATGGGAGTGAATACTTCAGAAACCGCCTTCACCGACTCGACTGAGCCAAACGGCTCATTCGCTGCAAACTCCTCTCCCGCCTTCGGCAACTCGACGTACACTACGTCACCCAATGAGTTTTGTGCGTAGTCAGTGATGCCGATGATGGCCTGATCACCGTCTACTCTTACCCATTCATGGTCTTTGCTGTAGTGCAGGTCTTCCGGAACGTTCGCCATGGATCCTCCATCCTCTATCTATCGTGTTTATCCTGTCTACTTTTGTCTCTTGTAAAAGGGCGTCTTAACGACTTGTGCGCCCACCAATCTTCCGCGCACATCAATCTGGATTTGTTGTCCGATAGTCGCATACTCGACCGGGACATATGCAAGCCCAATGTTCTTCTTTAGAAACGGCGCCGGACTGCCCGACGTTACGTGACCAACTCGCTGGCCATCGACAAGCACTTCCTGGTGATCGCGTGCAATACCGCGGTCCGTAATCTCAAACCCGACGAGCTTGCGCTTTACACCTTCTTCTTTCTGACGAGCCAGCGCCTCGCGGCCGGTGAAGTCGCCTTTATCCAGCTTGCATATCCAGCCAAGGTTCGCTTCGAGCAGAGTAGTGGTGTCGTCAATATCGTTGCCGTAAAGTGCCATTCCGGCTTCGAGTCGCAGAGTATTGCGTGCGGCGAGACCACACGGCAACACGCCTGTCGGTGTGCCGGTTTGTCCCGCGTCGAGAATCTTGTTCCAGAGTTGCTCGGCCCGATTGGCAGGCGCATAAACTTCAAAGCCATCTTCGCCCGTGTAGCCGGTGCGCGAGACGATTCCCGCGACGCCATCAACGCGGCCGGGCGTGAAGTGGTAATACTTGATTTCCCCAAGCGGCAGGTCAGTCAGCATTTGAAGAATCGATTGTGCGTCCGGGCCCTGGAGCGCGATTTGGCAATAGTCAGCGCTCACGTTGTTCAGTTCTACCGACTCACCTGAATGATGCGACTTGATCCACTCCCAGTCTTTATCAGTCGTGCTGGCATTGACGACGAGCAACAGGTGATCCGCGGCGAGGCGATAGACGAGTAGATCGTCGATGACAGTGCCTAGCGGAGTTGTTAAAGCTGAATACTGCGCCTGGTTGTCGACGAGTTTCGTGACGTCGTTTGAAGTTAAGCGATTGATGAAAGCGATCGCGTCCGCACCTTTGACGTCGATCTCACCCATGTGGGAGACGTCAAAGAGTCCGGCGTGTGTGCGTGTGCGCAGGTGCTCTTCGATAGTGCCGGCGGGATACTGAACGGGCATATCCCAGCCGCCGAAGTCGACCATACGCCCACCCATTTGCCGGTGAATGGCGTTGAGTGGAGTCCGTTTCAGTTGCGGAGCGGTTGCGGTCAATTTAGTCACCACGCGCGCCAGCTACGGAGCGCTTTGCAATGTTTTAATCAGAATAACAGGTGAAGCCGCAAGCTAGCATGCGCCGTGCGGTGCGTCAAGCGAGGCGACGACTGCATAAGGTCGGCAGTCGTCTAATGAGGCGGGACCTTTTGATCAGCGGTGTCGCCGCAGTACAAGTGGTCATATCTTTTCGGGGGCCCGTATTCGATCGCATTGACTTTTCCTGACTGAACCTCATAGGTTATCCCCTCGTCATCATTGATGTAATAGATGACCCCAACGACGTGCTGATCAATTTCTTTTCTGAACTTTTTGGGATCGAGCTTGAGGCTGGATATTCGTCTCGAGTGTCTGGGCGAAAAATTAACGCTGACAACCACATTTACCGGTACGTTCCAGCCGCCATTGCGTTCTGGCCTGCAGAAACCACTAGAATACTCAATAAATAAACTGCCTTCTTTAAGTTGATAGATCGCAGAAAACGCACCTTCGGCAGGCCCGAGGAGAGCCTCGACTTCCGCTCTCGTCGATTTCAAAGGATCAATCTTTCGCCAATCCTGCGCCTGGCAACAGGAGTAAAGCGCTACGATGAAAGAAGCTATCGTCAACGATCTCTGCATACTTTTCATTATTATTCGCCTGTTGGTGATTTACAATGCTGATTGAAAAGGGGATGGAAATATCGGCTGTTAACTTCCGCTTTCCTGGATTTGGGCAGTGGGTGGGCTAGTTGCTCTGCAGAAGTAAGCAGTGGGAAAATTGCTTGAGCCAAAGTGCGATCGGAGTAAAAATCAGACTTCTTTCCGTGGTGCATAAGCTCGTTCAACGCCGTAACCGCATACGCATTCAGGGAATGATCATTTACGCGCGCATCTCCTGAATCAGACACCGGAGTGATGTAGACGACTCGTTTGTTACCCTCTCTATTACTAACTCCGCCGTAACTGGTGGTTTTCAGCTTGAAACCCGCCTGATCCTCCACCCGCTTGAACAAGGCAAGCGGATCACTCGAAAATGCCGTACCGTCTATCTGCTCCGCTTCAGAAATCAATCTTTTGATGAACCCGGCACAGTCGCTGTTTGGATTATTCACCACCGCTGAGATCCTGTCCTTCAAATCAGAGGGAAGAGGTAAAGCAGTCTGAGGCGTTGTCGGCTTCTGAGTCGAAGTCTCCAGGACGTCATCAGGATCGTCCACGTACTCAAAATGTCCGCCCGGTCCGGGGTAGATCGTCAATATGTTTTCGTTCCCGATACGAACAGCCGTTGACGTATCTTCGTCAACCCAGACTTGACGACTGTGGAGTCCACGCGATGTCGCGGCATAGTAGGGGTCAACGTAAACGACCTGTGTTGCCTCTCCGCGCATCGCCATGTAGCACGGCACGTATACGCCGTCCAGCGTGCAGCCGCCTCCAGGATTTTCGAGGGCACCATACCGCGTATCCAACGAGCCGAGTCCGCCCATGGGTATGTTTCCCGCATCGCCACCACGATTTGGAGGAGTAAGATTAACTACTGCCACCTTCGCACCTACAGCATCAAACTCAACTCGTGAGATGGAGCCGGTAGAAAGGACGCCACGCTCGGTAGTGTTCAGAGGACTAGTCTGTATGAACTTTACAAAATTCTGTCCGATCGTTTGAGTTGCTAACTGAATCCCCGATGGAGTGTAAACATAACCGAACTGCTTTTGCCCGCTACTATTCAACTCTTCTATCACTGCGTTGCCTAACACGCTGGAGCGCAAGTAATACTTAAGAGTCATAGAGCTACTGGTACCGGAATTCTCCCGAACCCTGTTGCCCTCACCATCGAACCCACTTTGCGTTGCGGTTGAAATCGTGCTCGTCGGCGTCAGAGTTTGTCCGGTTAGATTGATATTGCGGCCCGCGGCATCGTAGGTATAGGTTCGACTGTCGATAGTGGTAATGCGGCCGCTGGCATCATATCCCCAGCCAGCGCGTCGATGGTTTACGAAGGTTCCAGCATCAAAAAAAGATCCATTCCCCCATGTTTCAGTCTCACGTTGTTCGAGATTACCGAAAGGGTTGTAATTGAAGGTTTCGTAAAAAGGGACATCTCCAATGTCGCCACGTGCCGCACCTCCAGCCCCCGCGCTCGTCAGACGCCCCACATGATCGTAAGAGAAAACGCGGTCGAAGTTGTTATCGGTGGTGTTGTGAACAAACTTCAGCCTACCATCATTGTAGTAGTCGTAATTCTCATTAACGACGCCGCTGATGTTGAAATTCGTTACCTCCGTGCGAGCGTTGTAGCCAAATGACGTACTCAGATTCCCAACTGAAAGCTGTTTCAATCCTCCGAAGGCCCGATATTGAAGACCGCTTGCATACGTTGAGACGTTCCCCACCAGCGTGTCAGAACCCGTGACGCCATTAAGTTGGCCGGCCACGTTATAGCTGTAATTGATGGTGGTATTCGAGGCGTCCGTAATTTTCTTCAACTGACTTTGCAGATTATAGTCGTACGAGAGGGTGAATGAGCCTACGCCGGTTAACACGCGCGTTTCAGATCGTAGTTGAGACAGCTGATCATAACCGTAGGTCTTGCTTCCTAGACCGTCTGTCATCGATGTTTTGTTACCTGCTGCGTCGTACCCAAATGTCGCGGCGGCCGTCGCCGTGATCCCTACAGGAGCGCTGTACGTGATCCCTGTAAGCAGATGGCGGTTGTTGTAACCATGAGTGGCAGTAGCGCCCCGAGCATCAGTAATAGTTTGCACCGTATCATCAGCGTTATAGGTCCAGGTTGTAAATTTTCCGGCATCCTGTTCCGGCACGTGGCGCGTGCTTAACCTGCCGTAACCATCATAGTTCAGTATAGACTCCTGAAAGGAACTGCTAGCTTCAGTTCCGGCATACTGCTTAATCGCCGTGATTTGATCACGCGCGTTGTACGTTCTAACAGTTGTCGTATATACAGTTCCGCCGGTACCGTTAGGACCGTTGCCATCCCAATTCAAAACTTCTGTTTTTACTGTCCGGCCAAATACATCCGCATAAACCTTTTGCTGACGCTTCTTCGCCACATTGATTAAAGTGCCTTCATCTGTGAAGGTTGTTACTTCACCACCCGCACAACCGCAGCCCGCGTAACTGGCTTCTCTAGTGGTGCCATCGGGATTAGTCGTGATTAGGGGCCGGCCTTTCCAGTCGTAGGTCTGCTGGGTGTAGTAGATGCCCGCCGTGTCGTCACCGCTTGGCGCCCAGGAGCTGTTAACTTCAGTGGGATTCGAGACCTTCGAGACGCGGCCCATCTGGTTGTAGATGGTGTTCACGAAGGTGTAACCACCGTAGCTGCCCGGATGATTCCCCATGCTCACGATCACGCGTCCCAGACCGTCTACGATTTGCGCCGCATAAGCTTCATCAGTGACGTTATTTACGGTCGCATAGCTCGCCGTGTAATCGGCTCCATACCAGAACCGCTTATACGCACCGTTGTTCGTGGTGGTGATGCGCTCGAGCTGGCCCAGGTTGTTGTAAGTCATCGTCTGGATTGCTCCCTGCGACTGGCCCGCGGGTGTAGGCGATTGCGTGCGCGTGGTCGCGCCGAAATCGAAGTTGTATTGCATGAAAGAGCTGAAGTTGTCTGCATCCGTCAACGTGGTCGGATAGGCAAATGTGTTGCGCATCACGCTGTCAGAAAATGAATCGGCGTAAGTGATATTGTTCTGATGCCCGGACGGATCGGTGGTGGAGATGGGCGTGCCGGTGTTGTAATAGTCTGTGTAGCTGGTCAGCTTCTTCGCTGCATTGTTGATGTCATTGACGTCCCAGCGGGAGACGGCGGTGACGTTCCCACGTGCGGTGAACGAGAGGTTGTAATTGACATCATGTTGCGTGGCGGCTGCGGGTACGCCGTGTAGTCGCGCCGGATCATCATATTCGTAACTGATTTTTGTCTGGTACTGCGGACCGTTTGTCATGTGCACGAATGCGACAAGTCCGATGATCCGTCGGTCAATATAAGCCTGACTGAGGTTGTAATCCGTGAAGGTCTCCCTGATTACGCTCACACCATCCGCCGCATACTCATGTACTCCGTAGGTCAATCCATATGCGGCATAAGGTCCGTAATCGATCACAGTGCGGCGTCGATTCCCACTCACATCGTAAATGTTCGTCTCATTCACACGCGGATTCATTTCATAACCGACTGAAGTATTGTCCTGCGTCCATGCAGTCGTGGTCCACTTCTGTCGCACTCCGCCGGACCAGATCTCGCTCAGCGTCGCCAGCCCGCGCTGCCAGCCAGTGCCGTAATACTCCTTGTAGATCGTGCCGTCGGGCGCAGTCACCACACACGCGCCATCGCTGCCCACGCTGTACTGTGTCGTCACTTGCGACGGAACTCCATTAATACCGGTCCAGTTTTGCGCGGACACACTGGTGCTGAGCAAACGGGGCACGTCACTGCCAGGTGTCTCGTACGTGAAGTTCGTGGCATTGCGCTCGACCGCTCCGAAGTACTTCTTGACGAGCAAGACTTGCATTGAGTTCGTGTAATCGAAAGTGAAGTAAGAGGTGTCGTTCAGCGCGACCTGCGTGATTACCGGAAGCACTGTCCCATTGGCGGTTCCAACCACTGCAGCCCCGGAAAAACTCGACTGCATCGTCCGCGTGCCCCAGCCGAAGCTGACCCACTGATGCGCCGGCTGCCCGTTCCACGCCTGTGTGATCGAGATCAGGTTCGCATTCGTGTCGTAGTTGAAATTGATAACGCGACCGAGCGTGTCGATGACATTCGTGATGTGACCCAGCGGGTTGTAATTGATCGTGAGGTAATTGCCATTGCGATCTTTGATCGAGGTGCAGCGATACTCGCCATTGCTGTCAGACAAAGCCATCTGCGTCCCACTCGTGTCACGCAACAGCAAACTACTGCCGTTATCCGTGATTTGTAAGTAGGATGAGTCGCCGGCCTCGTAGATGCTTGAAGTGCCCACCTGCCGCAGCTCAACTCGCTGACCCCCACCCGTGATCAGCAGATAAGACTTTCGGCTGGTTTGGACGTCGAAGACCTTGCGCTGCACGGTAGGAAAGCCGAGCCTGAATCCCGGACTCGGAAAGCCATTGTCCTCGTCGAAATAGATGTATGGACCAGAACGCGTCCAAACCATCGACGAATACGAAAGCGAGAGGCCGAGGTCGAGTCCATTGCGCCCCGGCAGACTCAGCAGCGAGACACTCCACGCTGCATCACGCGTCAACATGCCATTCCCGGGCTGGTTCCGCGGATCTACACGCGCGGAAATCAATGACGTCGCCGTTGAGCTCGGCGATCCGCTGGGCACAACGTTCGCCATTAAGGTCGCAAACTCCGTTGATTCTTCGAAGCCACGACGCACGTACTCACGGCCGTTAGTGGACACCGTCGCTTCCCAGCTGGCCCAACCACCCGAGTCCGGATCTCGCATCAGGTAAGTCTTGTAGAGATCGTAGACATACCAGTGCGCACTGCGCGCGCGTGCCGCATACTCAGCGGACTCAAAAACTGTTCTGCCGAGTTCGATCGCAGCGAGCTTCAGCGATTCGGCACTGTTGTTGTAAGCAGCGCGGAATTGATAGTTCCAGTACAGCGTCTCGTCGTAACTCGCACTCCGGGCCAGACCGAGACTGAAAGAGTTCTGAATAAACTGATCCTCATATAACAGCGGCGGAGACGTGAGCCGGTGCCGCGCGTGAGCCCGTAGCGCGTGGCCACCGGTGTGATCCTCGCCACGCTGCGGTTCCGGATCACCAACTCGTCTTCCGTCCCACGGCTTGCCGGAATTTCTTTGTGAGCGAACAGTGGAGGGAATCGGAGCCGGTGGCTCACGCTCGATCAACGACTCGTTCTGCATGTCCTCGACGTTGGGAAACGCGCCTTCAGGCTTGCCCGGCCGCGGCGGTGATCCATTACGGTGGCTGTGGTCTTGGCTCTGCCCCTGGCCTATTGCGCTCACAAGTATCGGGACGCACGGCACCGGAAGCAGCGCTAAACCAACGAATAATACGAGAGCGATTCGCAGCGAGGAATGCAGAGCGACACGAAAACACATGATGAGGACTCCAGTGAGAAAGCGTACTGTTGTTTACTCGTTGTCGCAGAAGGGGCGAAGGCAACAACCTGTTAGGCCGAAGTGAACGCCGCGCACTCTACTCCCCTCATGGACCATTGTCAATAAACTTTTTCGAGTGGGCAAAAAGAAGCGGCGCCAAACCGGCGCCGCGCTAAGGAGAAGATGCGAAGGATTTTGCTTGTCTAGAAATTCCGATCGTCGACGTCGACTTTCTGCACCGCAAACACAACGCGCATCGTGTCAGGACGACGATCCATCGAGGCAGGCACAAACGCCGGATCCTGACGCAGAGCCGACTCAAACTCATCGAGCATCCGCTTGTCTCGCGGAGGCTGGACCACGCCGGAGACTGACGCAACGCCGTTGCTGAAAACATCCGCCACAACAATCATGTCGTCAGCATCTCCCTGCGGATGGGCGTAAGCACGCGTCAACGCGGCCAGGGCGCCACCCGGATTCAAGCTGGGCGACAGTTCTCCAATTGGAGCACGACTGGCCGCGAAGTCTTCCTTGGAAACTGGTTGATAAAGGTCGTAGCCCGGCGATTGATACGTGTGCAACACGATCACGCCACCACTGTTCTGCAGCGCCGCTTCGCGCAACGCAATGACATGCGGACGCAAAGCAGCAAGCATCAACGTGAACAGGATTACTGATGCGAAAGAACCAACGGTGTAAGGCATCAGTCGTGGCTCAAGGAAACGTGCAATGCGACGACCGATAGAAGGTGGAGGAGCCTGACGACGAGCAGCAGCTTCGATCGTCAACAGATCGGAGATCGTGTCAGCCAGATCCGAGGGTGGTTTCGGCCGCGTCATCAAACTCAGACTGCGAGTCAATGAGCGTAGCTCAACAACCTCCGAACGACATACCGGGCAGCGATCAAGGTGCTCGTCGATCGCTACTCGCACCGGCAGAGATACGCAGTCGTCTACGTACAACGAAAGCGTCTGTCTGGTTTCTTCGCACGACATCATCTTTATTCCATATCGGATGGCTGACCGACCCCGGCTGCTCCTTTGTTAAGAAGCAACATCGACAAGTTTAGGACAACCCCTCGGCTTGAAGTGGGCGATGCTTCAACGGGTGTTGCTGGCCACGTTTCAATACGCCCTCGTCTTGCCACTACGGAAGCCCTGGACCGCCGCTTTTCACTTCGACCCATTTGGCACCGAGTTTCGTGAGCCGGGGCGGATCAGCCATCCGATTACAAAGATCCTTCCAGCTTGCGCCGGAGTTCCTGGCGACCACGCGCCAGTCTGGATTTCACTGTTCCCACGCTGATATTGAGCGTGGTCGCGATCTCCTCGTAGGCAAAGCCTTCGATATCTCTTAAAATTACTGCTTCGCGATAGACGCGTCGCAAACCGCTCAATGCTTTTTGTAGTGCTCTCTCTCTCTCGTTTTGGAGAGTGTGTTGTTCGGGGTCTTTGGCCGTGGGCGATTTGAGTGTCGCAACCAGTCCCAACCGTCCACCACCTATCTCGGGTTCGTCGATGGAGACTGTTGCGTCGCGACGGCGTCGACGCCACCAGCGCCAGCGATTGCGCGCCTGGTTAATCGCGATCCGGTAAATCCAGGTACGCAGATCGGCGTCACCTCTGAAGTGACCAATGCTCTGAAAGGCGCGCAAAAACGTTTCCTGGGTAAGGTCACGCGCTTCTTCGCCGTTTTCGGTCAGGCGATAGAGCAGTCCGAAAATCTCCCCCGAGCGTTCGTTCACCAGTTTCTCGAAGGCAGCAGCGTCGCCTCGCTTCAGTCTTTCAATGAACTGATCTTCAACTTGTGGCCGTACATCAGCCACGGCCGCCGGAGCAACCTGCTCTAATTCCATTTGCCCGCGGAGGGCTATTGGCTCTCCGTAGCTCATCGATCACCCCCTGGGGCGGGAACCGGAGCAGTTAAGAATACTTGCCCTTTCCCGGACAGGCTGCCTCTTAGACAACTGTATCTCGCCTTTTGTTCCAGAGGTTTTGGAAAAAAATTCATACGTGTCTTAGATGCATTCAGGGATGCAGCTACCCGGCACACGCGCCGCGATCGATTTCCCCGACGGTTTGTGGCTTTTGTGCTTCTTTGTCGCTTCTTGACAAGTTTTTGCACCGCCCATTAGAGTGACAGGTTTTCCGCGTCATCATACACCCAAGAGAACGCAGCCGACCACGTAGGCTTGCATGAGGACACCAAGTGGCAAAGTATAAGAAAAAACGTGCGCGCGAACTCCAGCACGACCGCTTTCGCGACACAACCATGAGCTTTTTCGATCGTCTCGGCGACGCGATGGAAGGTCGCGGACGCACGATTCTCTACGTTCTGGGCGGGCTCATCGTAGCCGGTCTGCTGATCGTCGTGTTTGTTAAGTGGAGTAATAAGAAGAGCAACGAGGCGCGCGCAGCGCTTGGTCGCGCCATCACGATCTCACGAGCCCAGGTTTCAACAGCACCCATTCCCGGCAACACCGACCTGACCTTTCCCACCGACAAGGATCGTGCTCAACGCGCGATCGACGAGTTCGAAAAGGTTGCGGCCAAATACGGCGACCCGTACCGCTCGGAATCGCGCTACTTCATTGCCTCGAACCGGCTGGTAGTGGATCGTCAGAAGGGAATTAGTGAACTGACCGAACTGCAAAGCAGCAAGATCGGAGAAGTCGCTGCACTTTCTAAATTCGCTCTCGCACAGGCTTACGAGAGTGACGGCAAGTTTGACGATGCCGCAAAACTCTACAGTGAGTTGGCCAAGCTCAACAGTCCGACCGTAACTGCTGAAAGCGCGAATCTCCGTCTCGCGAAGGTTTACGAGAAGCAGGGAAAGAAAAAGGAAGCTGCTGATTTGCTGTTTAATATCGTGGACGCTTCGCGAAAGGCCAAGGGATCGGACAATCTACCATTGCCACAGTCGTCCGCCGCGCGTGAAGCCGGTGAAGAACTACAGAAACTCGATCCGGATCGTTACGCACAACTCCCACCTGAAACTCCATTGTTAGCGGGATAGTTTCGCCGCAAAAGGCACAAGGAAATCGAGTGGACAATCTGACTCATTCACTCGTCGGACTGACTGCGGCCAAGGCGGGTTTAGAAAGATTGTCTCCCGGCGCGACCACGCTCTGCGTGCTAGCCGCCAACGCACCTGATTCAGACATCGTTGTTATCGCCTTCGGAGATCGTTGGACGCTCCTGCACCACCACCGCGGCATCACTCACTCGATCGTCGGCGTTATCAGCTTCGCGGTTGTCCTGCCACTGGTCTTCTACGGCGTCGACCGGCTCTGGTCGCGATACAAAGTTCAGCCTCCAAAAACAAACCTCAAAGGACTGCTGCTGGCTTCGTTCATCGCCAGCGCCACGCATCCTTTATTAGACTGGACCAACAACTACGGCATTCGGTGGTTCCTGCCATGGGGTCAGAAGTGGTCGTACGGTGATTTCGTCTTCATTATCGATCCGTATCTCTGGCTGATTCTTGGCGGCGCGGCTTTTCTGTTAACAGCGAAGACGAGGTTTTTGAAAGTCATCTGGGCGGTTGTCGCCGCGATAACGACGTTTCTCGTGGTTGCGAGCCCGCGCAGTGCTGGTCTGCCTAATCCGCGTTTGATTGCGCTTTTATGGATCGTAACGATCGTCGTGGTTGTCGTGCTGATGATCAAAGGCGCTCGCGAACGTTGGGGAACAAAGATCGCATTTGTCTCGATCGCGATCGCGCTTTCTTACTGGAGCCTACTCGCGTTTGCGCATTCGCGAGCAGTCGTTCGTGGCAACGAAGAAGCGATGAAGCTGGTGAAAGCGAATGGGGAAACGATTACGCGGCTTGCGGCTATGCCGCGAGTTGCAAATCCCTTTCACTGGGACTGCGCGTTTGAAACAGATCGCGCCATGTATCGATTCGACTTCAGTTTGCTGCAAACAGAGCCCTCGAATACTGTTCGTTATGAGAAACCAGGGCCTGAATTAAAGAGCGTTGTTGACTACGTTTCCGCGCAAAGATCTGGCCAAATATTTCTAGACTTTGCCCGATTTCCTGTAATGAAACTCGCTGATCCCGGCTGCACTACGCGCACATTCGTTCAATTAGCAGACTTGCGCTACACTGAGCCCGGCAGATCGCGCGGCAGCTTTACGCTTGACCTGCCGATCGATTGCCCGGTCGTAAGATCAGCGAAATGAGCGAGACCAAAGAACTCGATACCCTCCCCGTCCTCTCCGAAGTAAGTGAAGAGCGGGAGCGCGTGCGCAAGCGGCCGACGATTGCGAGCGTGCGGGTGTCTCCGGGGCCTTATCTCGCGCTCGCCGGCGTGGTCACGTTTGTTGCCGCACTCTTTCTGCGCGCTAATTACGATGCCGCGGCGTTGATTCTGATCGGAGTCGCGTGGCTGATAATTCCCGTGCTCGCACTCAGCGATCGGATTGCCTTCGATGGTTCGTTACTGCGACGTCAAGGTCCGCTCGCGTCGCTTCTCCACCTCATTTTCGGTTATCGCAAACAGATTTCGATCGACGACTTCGAAACCGTCGAGACGCAAGCGGTCCGCACGCTGCGTCGTGGCGGACGCGTTCGCTATCGCTACCGCACGCAGATCACGGGTAAAGGCAAAGAGTTTGTGATCGTCTCCGGTGGACGCGATTACAGAAAACTCATACACGCACTTTTCCCGCTGATCCACGAAGGCAAACTCGACAATCGCAGCCGCGACCTACGCGACTATCTCAACGATCCGACTTTCCTGAACCGCAAGACTCAGCTATCGCAACTCGCTTCGTCAGATTTGCTCGACGTGACGCGCTCTGATTTCAAACTCGGTCGAAAATTCAAGCGAAATCCTGACGTCTCGGAGACGCCGGCCACGCCCGAAGATCTCGAAAGAGCACGCTTTCTTCGTCGGCTTGGAAACGAGCTGCGAGTTTCGGGTCGTTTGCGAGAAGCGGGCGAAGCTTTTCGTCGCGCACTCAACGTGCGGCCACACGGCGCCTGGCTCATTTACGACTTCGCACGTTTGTTGCGATCGCAGGCGAGTGCACAGGCCGATGCGCGTTTGTTGTCGCGAGCGCGTGCCGCTTTGCGACTGGCGAGTATTCGCGCCGAAAACGACGTCGTACTGTTGCCGCTGATTGGCGAGAGTTTTCTCGAGTGTGGTGATGCGAGGCATGCGCGACGTGCGCTGGAGAGAGTCGTCGAGCTTGATAGTGGAAACTTCAAGGCGCGCGTTGGCCTTGCCGATATCGCATTACGCGAAGGCAAGCTCGCGCACGTTATTCATCACTACCAGGAAGCTGCACGTGTGAGTTCTGAGCAAGCGCTGGCGCGTTACGCGCGCAGTGAAGGCGAGTACTACATGCAGTTGAACAACGATGATGACTATCTCGCGGCGGAGTTGCGGCGCATCAACTGGTTACAAAGCATCACTCGCATTCGCCGTCTCGCGCTGCGAGTGACGAATGCGAGTGTGTTGCTTGCGCTATTGGGTGGTCTTGTCGATCCGGTTGCGGGAAGCCTCGGCTGGTCGCTTGCTTCGTCCGCATTGATTATCTGGCTGCTAACGTTGCTTGGTACCAGACTTCTCTTCGAACGCTCCAAACCTCTCTAAGCCTTCTTCTTTCGAGTGACGGATTTCTTTGATGCCGGCGTAATCGTCCTTGCCTGTTGTTCCGCCGCTGACGCCACCGCATAAGCCTGCACCGGTTCGGGACTCAGCAAGGCATCCCAACGATAACGCGACTGCGGCCGTCCTTCACCAAGCCGTCTGAACACCAGATCAACAACCGCATTCGTGATCCAGTTGTGATAGAACTCGCCCACTGACGCCAGCTCCGCATCAGGCGCGGGATTCATAAAATCGATCGCGTACGGCACGTTGTCCTTGATCGCAAACTCAACTGTGTTGATGTCGTAGCCGAGCGCCGTGCAAAGCGTGCGCACATCTTTCGCGACACGATCGGCAAGCGCGGGCGCAAGGTAATTCGGATCGTGTACGTATTGCTCACCAGACAAGTAAGGCTTGCGCGGATCGTAGGCCATGATCATCACTTCCTGCTGCCCGACGCAGTAACACCTGACAAACTGTTCGAAGTCGACCGCCTCCTGAAGCGTCATGCAGAGCGTGCTGGTCTTGTCGTACTCCGCCCAAAGCTCTTCGAGCGAATTGATCTTCGAAACGTTCTTCCAGCCGCCGCCGTCGAACGGCTTCATAAACGCCGGCAGACCGACGTAATCGATAACGCCCTGCCAGTCGAGCGGAAACTCCAGGTTTCTCAAACTCTCGCTGACGATGCCATCGATGTAATCCTTTTGCGGCAGAAGCACGGTCTTGGGAATCGCTACGCCGAGCTTCTTGCCGAGTGAATAATTGAAAAACTTATCGTCGGCTGACCACCAGAATGGATTGTTGATGATGATCGTGCCTTCGAGCGCCATGCGCTTCAAAGTCGCTCGATAAAACGGAACTTCGTGCGATATGCGGTCTATAACCAGATCGTACTGCGGAGGGTCGTCATACTTAATGCCACCGAGCTTGATGTATTCGGCCACGACGTCGCCGCGGCCGCGTTCATTAATACTTTTGATTATTGCATCGGGGAACGTTTTTTCTCGTCCCACGAGAACTCCAACTCGCTTCATGTGTATTTGAGTGTCCTTTCGCGAAAACCAAGGAAAATACCCGCGCCCGTGGTGCTTGTCAAACAGGCATCCGGCGCCTTGCCTGACCGCATCCATGCAACGGTCATTAATGTCGAAAGCAGCTTTTTACAGGGCCTGTGTTACAATTCGGCATCAAAGTTAGCTTTCCCCAGTAGACGCCGTCGAGTTTACGGCGATCAATTTCAAGGAGAACGGTTACATTTTGCTTCGTCTATTCGTCGCCCTCATAGCTCTAGCTGCGTTCTTAGTCTCGTTGGCATTTCCCGTTAGAACCTGGGCCGCGGTCGCGCAGGAAGCCAAACAGCCCGCGAAACAGGAGAGCAAACAAGAAACGAAGCCAGAGGCTAAACCTGAACCCAAACAGAATGGGAAAGACGTTAAGTTTACGGCCGAGCAGATTGTTGAATCGGTGATCCTCATTTACGGAACGCGTCCGGCACTCGAACAAATTCGTCGCAACGGCGTCGAGCGCGGCAAGATAACGCGCACAAACACCGAAGGTGCTATTGAAGAGTCGGAATACGAGCGTCGCTTCGTCCGCGGCGAAAATCTCGATAAAGACAAGATCCGTCTCGATCAGAAGCTGCCCACGATGGAGTATTCACTGATCTTCGGCGACGGGAAACTCTGGGGCATTATCAACGGCGCTGCCTTCACGCCGCGACAGGACGCTACCGCCAGCTTCATTTCTCAACACCACCACAGCATCGATTCGTTGTTGCGCTACAAGGAGTGTGGCTCGAAGGTCACGCTGGTCGGCAAAGATCAGCAAAAAGGGCTCGACTTGTTCCTGATCGACCTCGTCGATAAAGACAATCGAAAGACCCGTTACTACATCAGTGCCCGCTCGCTGCGCGTGCTTTGGCTGGAGTACGAAGAAGCGAATCCAGGCGGCGTTCCCGTGAAGTACACGCGAAAATTCCTCGATTATCGCGTAGTTCAGCAAACGCTTGTGCCCTACCGGACGGTGTTGGTTGAAGATGGCCGCCAGAGTCAGGAGTCCCACGTCCTCACAATCACGTATGGCGTGAAAGTCAACGACTCCATCTTCCAACGTCCCGAAGGTTAGCCACAAAAAGGCACAAAACGGAACCGGAGAAAACGCCGAGCGTGTAGACGGTGATGTGAGAGCCTACCTGCCCGTGATGAATACGTTGACGACCATCGATGACCTGGGCTTCGCCCCGGCCGTGCAGCAGGACGTCCTGGAGGATACGACTTCCGACCATGCGTTATTGGAAGCGACCCGTTCCGGCGATCAGGACGCCTTTGCTGAACTGGTGAGTCGTTACCGAAACCAGATTACGAGCTACATCTACCGGATGACCAACGATTACGACGGCGCCGTGGATCTGGCTCAGGAGACTTTCGTGAGGGTTTACAGAGCAGCCGACAGGTACCAGCGAACCTACGCATTTTCGACTTACATCTATCGGATTGCCACCAACCTCGCGATCAGCGAGCTCCGGAAGCGCAAGCGCCGAAAGCTCGTGTCCCTGACCGGATTCTTCCAACCAACCGACGGCGGCGAAGCAAAGGAATTGAACCCGCCCGACGGACGTCCTTTGCAGGACCTCGAGCTCGTCGACACTGAGCGACGCAACGCGGTCCAGCGTGCTATCGGCACGCTTCCCGAGAAGTATCGGGCGCCACTGATTCTCCGCGATGTCGATGGACGCAGTTACGACGAGATCGCGAAGATCCTGGAAACGAGCGAGGGGACGGTGAAGTCGAGGATCAGCCGGGCGAGAGGATTTTTGCGCGAGAAGATGCGGGCTTATTTGTAGGTAAAGGAAGTTATGAGAAAAAACAATTGCGAAGTAGTTCGTCGAGAGCTCGATGAGTTAACGCTTGGTGAGGAGTGCAGCACGGCTGCGACCGAGCACCTGCGCGAATGTGTTTCGTGTCGTGAGTCTCACCAGCAGCAGACGAAGTTGCGGCAGATAGTCGGAGGACTCGGCACGATCGAAGCGCCGGCGGATTTCGATTTCCGTTTGCGTGCGCGGCTTGCGCAGAGTAACGGATCGTCGGTGTACTGGCCGTTTGCGCGACGCGGGTTGGCGGTTGCAGCCACAGTGATCGTGTTCTTGGTGGGTGTGGTGGTGGTGCGCAATGTGATGAATCGACCGGGACCAGTTAATAACGTTGCGCAGCAGCCGCAAACGCCGGTCGTGCCGGACATAACGCCACCCGTCGGTAGGGAAGAGAAGAAACCAGAGCAGACGGTTGCGGGCGTGAATCAGAAATCTCCGACGATAATTCAACGAGACGGTGGCCGTCCGCGAAATGATTTCAGGAAGCGACCGATGGCAACAGTCGATTCGGCTCTCACGCGCGCAGAAGTTATCAACGGAGCGGCGCCGATCAATGTATCAACAGCTTTCCCGATCGACGCATCGCCGCAGACGTTCACAGTTTCCCTTGAGGATGGTCGGGGGAATGCGAGAACGATCTCCGTTCCGACGATCAGTTTTGGTTCACAACGAATCGTGCAGAACGCGAATCAGTCAGCACCGAAACGTGTTTGGTAATTTGGAGTTAAGTTTAGAGTTCAAGCTTTAGCTTGTTCTTCGTTTTCACAGCAGCAGCCTAAAGGCCGAACTCTGAACAGCAGTATCAAAACGATGAGTGTTAGAAATCTTTTATCGGCGGTGGTCTTAGCTAGTGCACTGTTCAGCGGCGCAGTTAGCCGGGCACAGACACCAGCACCATCACCGAAAAAGCCTGCCGCACCGCCAAAGGCCCTGAGCGCACCGATGGCGCCACAAGTCGTCACGATCATTCATCGTCTGAACGGACTCAAAATGTTTCGCCTGTTGCTTCGCTCAGAACAGGTCCAATCGATCGACTCGCTCGAAAGCTCGTTTGGCCTGATGGACGACGTGCACACGAACGTCATCGCGGGCCTCGCAATGGACGACGGCGAAACGATCGCCGCATGGTTACCGGAGGCAGATGTCGAGTTTGGACCACCCGACGTTCCGTTTCCGGTAGCGCCGCGTCCACCAAAATCGCCGCGCGCTCCAGCCGGCGTGTTCCCGCGCATCAGTAATAATTTGTTTGGCGATCCCGATGTGACCGTTATCGGTCCGGATGGAAAGCGGTTGCCTGCGAAGTACATCGGCCTCGACGCGGTCACCGGCCTTTCAATACTGCGACTCGAAAACAAGAATTTGATCGCGGCAGGTTCGATCAAAGACGAACCTGTGAGCAGTGGCGACTCGGTGTTGCTCTTTGGTCCAGAGCCTGTAGCGAAGACGCGCCCGGTGCTGGCTCGCATGAGTGCGATTGAGGGTCGTGTGCAGGACGTACAGCCCGCGCCTTCCGGTGGCATCGCGCGGTTCAGAGTCAGCTCGCCGAAGCTTTCCCCGTCAAACATCGGTGGTGTTGCGGTAAACCAGGCTGGTGACACGATCGGCATCATCGATGGCCTCGCAGGAAGTGAAGCGAGCATTCTGCCGGTTGCATTGATCAAACGCGCGGCGCAGCGAGTGTTGGAACGGCAGGCTAGCGTGCCGCGTCCATGGCTGGGCGTGAAAGGTGAAGCCGTCGCCGCACTCAACCTCGATCAGATCCAGAATCACGGGTGGGAAATGCATCGCGCCGCAGCGCTGGTTGGGAAGCATCGTGGCATTTTGTTGACGTCGGTCGTGCCGGGCAGTCCCGCTGAACTGGCTGCGTTGCGCGCGGGCGACGTGATCATGAAGATCGACGACAAAGACATTCAGACTGCTGACGAGTTCACCTGGTGGCTCGAGCAGGCTGGTCCAAGCAGTTCGGTCGAGTTCACCGTCGCGCGTCCGGATCGTCCGGTGGAAGAAGCGTTGAACGTGAAATTGAGTGGGACGCTGGACCAGACCTTCAGTTTCACCTGGCGTCCTCGAATCGCTTCGACCCGAGGCTTCTCGTTAATCGATCAGGGCATCGAGACGATCGCATTGAAACCTTCTGTTGCTTTACAGCTCGGCACCATTCCGGGCCTGTTAGTGGTCTACGTAGATCCCGTGACCGCGGCCTTCGAAGCCGGCGTCGAACCGGGCGACGTCATTCAGTCGATCAACGGCAAACCCGTCTCCGCATTTCACACAACGCCTAAAGCTGATTCGTACACCTTCGAGATCGTCCGTAAGAAACAGAAGCGCGTCGTCACTGTCGCCGCTAAAAAGCGGTAGCCACGAAAAGCACAAAAATGAACTTTGAACCCAGGTTAGAGTTCAAGCTTTAGCTTATGCTTTCTGTGCCTTTTTGTGGCTGGACTTCGCTCTTTGAGCAGGTCCTGGTGTTTGGTTTGTAGTTTATGAGTCAGTCTCTGATATGACATGCCGAGAGTTCGGGCGGCGAAAGTGACTCGGCCCGCCGCGTCGTCGAGCGCGTATTTGATTAGCTCATGCTCGAGTAAGAATATTTCCTCGTCCAACGGTTTGCCCGAAGTAGTAATCGCTTCTTTAACTGCTAACCGTTCTCCCAACTCCTGAAACGCAGTTAGTGCGACATCCGCCGCGCGGTTGCAACTATCGTGGGATAAATCGACAGCGCGCCGGAATGCGTTGAGCGCGGCGCTGTAATGCCCAAGCCGGGCTAAAGCCATGCCGTGCCGTTTCAAGGCTTCTGCTAACAACGATGGCCGGTCACTGCTTTCTAACGTCCGCACAGACGACCAGGCGGCCTTTTCCGCTTCTGCGTTTCGTTTCTCTTTAAGGAACACGCGAGCGCGAGTTTCATCAACCTGGGCCAACGAAATGCGATCCTTGAGGCAAGTAAAGATGCGCCTGGCGCGGTTCAAATGCTCGTGCGCTTCTTTGCAACCATTGATTTCGAGGTGTAAAAAACCGAGGTTATTCTCGACGTGCGCTAGATATCGTTTGTGTTCTGCGTGTTCAAAGTGATAACTCGCGGCGGTGAATTCCAGAAAGGCTCGATCAAGATAATCTCCGGGTGGATCTGATTCGCAAATCTCCATAAGCACATTGCCAAGAGCGTGATGGTAACAGCCCTTGAGCAACGAACTGTTGATCTTGTCGAATAGCGGCGCGTTGGCAGTGAGGTATGCCAACGCTTCATTGAGGGGGCTGACGTGTCTCTTAACAATGCCGGAGCGAAGTATCGCCTTAGCTTTTAACTCGCAGTCTATATTCAACTCCGCGAGCGCAAGCTTAAGGAGATCGGAAGCGTTGTCGTATTCGCCCGTTCGCATGTAACACAGAGCAAGTTCTGTCTGCGCCTCGGCAATTTTCTTTTTGTATTTTCGGCATTCGAAAATCCCGAGGCTTTCGCTGATGAAATCTTTCGCTTGCTCCTGCCCATCGGTGATTTGATCGCTTCCTAACCAACCTGCCAACACTCCAGCTCGCATTAGCACCTCGGCCGCAATGTCCGGTTCGAGGTTTTTTACGCTTGGTCGTTGATCTATGCGAGGCCAGAGGCCACTAAGTATTTCGCACGCTTCTTCATATTCTCCTTTGTCTTCGAATTCCTTCGCCAGTTTGCAGCATAGCTCCGCTCGGCCTCCCACATCGAGGTTTGGATTTACTAACTCGCGTAAGAGTGAGGACCGTAACGTCATCGTGAGAACCACGGTTGCACACACCCAGGCATACTCGCAACTGCGTATTTACTCTAGCGCAGTTTTTCTGAGGCTGCAAGAAAAACTTGCGTGATGCAAGAAATTTTGTATCTTTTCTGAGTTACAAAATAGTGAACAGTGGTGGAGGTTACAAAATAGTGAGTAAATTACGCCGAACGTGTGCTGTCGCGATTGTTACTGTGGTGCTGTCTGTACCTGCGTTTGCCGGGATAATGGACGCGCCGGGCGCACCAGCCCCAGCGCCGAGCCAGACGTCAACCAGCACCTCGACCTCAAACAGCATGACAACGGTAATCCTTACGATTCTCAGTTTGATTCGCTAAGGCGTTATCTGGTTTTTTGCATTGAGGGCTAATTGCCTGCGTTCCGTGGGACAGTCTTCGTGTGCCTGTTATTCATGTAAGAAAATTTGTATAAGTTTTGTGGGTTCCGTTATCCGGGAAGGCATTGCAATAGAGCTGGACGCCGGATACAACGCAAGCGCCCATGACACGCAAAAGCCTCTTTGCCTTTTCAAAACGAGCCTTCTTAAACCCAGCGTCAACTCATCTGACTTCATACATTCATGCTCACATCCAGACAGGCCCTGACGGCCCGGATAAGTGGGGCGACAATCGTGTGATCGTTGGCGATTGTAATCGTGTGGTTCAGCTCGAGTTCTTTCTGGGAACGAAACGAGAAAGGCGCATGAGCCTCGCCAAGATCGACTTGCTGATCAAAGTTCTGACGCAGTTTCGTACTGCGCTCGCCAAAGAGATCAGCTCCATCGAGGAACAAAGCGTTTTAGCCACAAAGAAGCACAAAAAGCACAAATGATTCAGAAAAGACATTTTGTGCTTTTTGTGCCTTTTTGTGGCAAGTGATAACCTAGCGGCCCATGTTCCCAGAAGCCGTTGCGCGTTATCACGATCTGCTGTCTAACCATGAGCTCGCCGAGTCGTCGCGTGCTCTTCTCGACGAGGGCCTTGAGAAAGCCAAACTGATCTTCGGCGGTCGACGCCTGTCGCCGTATCTTCGTCCACACTTCGTGTCCGAGTCAGACTTCGCGCACATCTGCCAGATCTGCGAAACAGTCTGGTCAGCGATTCAGAAAGTGAAAGACGCCGCTGTCGCCGATCCGCATGTCGTCGACGATCTCGGTCTGACGGAAATCGAGCGCGAACTCGTCGCGATTGATCCCGGCTACGTCGCCGTCTCACCAACTTCGCGTCTCGATTCGTTCCTGACCAAATCCGCATACAGCTTCGTCGAGCTGAACGGCGAGAGCCCCGCGGGAATCGCTTATGCAGACGCGGCGTACGACATCTTCTCTTCGCTGCCGGTGATGAAACAATTCTCCGCTGACTACAACGTGCGCGCGATGTACGGTCGCGGCTTTATGCTGGACGTGTTGGTCAGCTCGTATGAAGAGTTTCTTGGCCGGAAACCGGAACGCGCGCCACGAATCGCTATCGTCGATCTGCCTGATGTGCCAACGGTGAAAGAGTTCGAGCTCTTCCGCGATTTCTTCGAAGAAGCCGGATATCCATCGCTAATCTGCACGCCACAGGAGCTGGAATTCACAAATGATCGTTTGAGCTTTAAAGGACAACAGATCGATATCGTTTACAAGCGTCTGCTCGTGAATGAGTACCTGCCGATCATCAAAGAATATCCAGCGCTGCTTGATGCTTATCGCGCGGGCGCGATTTGCATGGTCAACAGCTTTCGTTCAAAACTGATTCACAAGAAAGCGCTGTTCGCCGTGTTGACCGACCCGAAGCATGCCGCGCTGTTTTCAGACGAGGAGCTCGGCGCGATCCGCGCCCACGTGCCGTGGACGCGCCTCGTCAGAGACGAACACACGGATTACTTCGGTCGTGAAGTGAACCTGCTGGACTTCATCCGTGCTGACGGCGAGCGACTCGTGCTCAAGCCAAACGACGATTACGGTGGTCACGGCATCACGATTGGCTGGAACGTCGATCAACGCGGCTGGGACGAAGCGATCAATAACGCCCTGGCTGACGGCGATTACCTCGTGCAGGAACGTGTCCCAACCGCTCGCGAGACTTTCCCGGCGCTGACCGACGATGGTCACATCGAATTCGCCGAACAGCTCGTCGATCTCGATCCGTTGCTATTCAACGGCAAAGTCGGTTCGGCGTTCACGCGTCTTTCGTTTACAGAGCTCGCGAATGTCAGCTCCGGCGGGGGAATGGTCCCAACCTACATCATCAGCAAAAAGTGACGGAAAACGAGTACAATCAGGCCGGCTGTTTTCAACCTTTCCTCATAGGAGACTCCCATGGCTGACGACAAAGACCGAGGTTTTGAAACACAGGAAGAACGCAGGAGCCACGACCGCTCGCGACTCATCGTCGACGTCTTCTTCGACGGCAAAGATGTTACGGGTGTCGCGAGCACCAAAGACATCAGCCCGGGCGGGCTCTACATGAACACTCAGGCCGACCTTCCGGAGGGCGCGTTGCTGCTCGTGCGGATTCCTTTCCGCGACGACGCGCAGGCGGTATGTAATGCCGTGGTGGTTTACAGCAATCCGGGTCGTGGCGTCGGCTTGAGGTTCCAGGATCTTTCGGACGAAGCGCGGGCCATACTCGAGCGGGAAGTTTCTCATGGCTGAAGTTCAGGCGCCGGCGAGTCCGCTCGCATGGGCTGAGCTTTCCGGCGAAACAAAGGAATTGCTGACGGGAAAACTCACCGGATTGTGGGGCGCAACGAGCGACGCCGCGGCCTTCGACTCATGGGCGGTCGATAAACAACAGGCACTGCTGCTGCTCTTGAAGCGAATGCAGGCCAAGCAGCTCTGGCACCTCGTCAAAAGAATAACTAATGTGTATGGTGAAGGCGGAGTCGGAATACAGTTTGAAGCGTGGCCGATGATTGAATCGACGCTGTCGCGTCGCGACGATTTCACGCGACGGTTCGCAAACCCTTTCCAGCACATTGGGATCCTAAGCTTAGAATTCCACGTGGACAAGTTGTCGCG
>JADMIO011346947.1_pt1 | contig 53424 bp, 42 predicted proteins | sample 8958161 | NCBI WGS metagenome assembly JADMIO01 (sample SAMN16585339, study PRJNA669376) | soil metagenome | isolation source: Crop rotation soil | place: USA: Cullars Rotation, Alabama | collected 2011 | reverse complement strand
CGCGACAACTTGTCCACGTGGAATTCTAAGCTTAGGATCCCAATGTGCTGGAAAGCGGGTCCGGGTGGTGCCCCGTGGGGTGGCCATTCCTGGTCGCGCGTGGCGACCGGGACGAATTGGATCGCGGTCCGCGCCGCGCCCGGGTGCGCTGCCGGTGTCAACCTGAACGAAGGCGGTGGCCCCCTCGGTGATCCCTTCACCGTCGGTGCGAGCGGTGGCTACGGCGCCATCTACTGCTTCGCCTTGGTGCCGTGACCGTGGTGCGACAGCGATCACGCCGCGGCCGTTTCGCCGCAGCGTGAGTGGTTCTGGTGTTAGCATTTCGCGGCATGAAACGGTGGCCTGTGCCGAGAGTGACCTGGTTCGTAGCGATGGGCCTGATGACCGCGGTGGCGTTGCCCGCGCGCAATTCGGCGGCGTGGCCGGTCTCTCCCGCGCTCGAGTCGCCGGCCGTCGAGCCGCCGGCGCCCGAAGCGGCCAGCGCACAGTCGCCCTCTACCCCGACCGGGGTAGAGGTCCAACCCACCGGCGGTGGCGCCGACGCTGCAGAGCCGGAACCCACCGTGCCCCGCCCGCGGGCGAGGCCGGTGATCGACGCCGAAGAACCGAAGGCGCACAAACTTCGCCAGCCGCCGCCAAATTCTCCACCGTTCACCCGTCCTCCGACCGACGGCGTCGTTCCCGATCGCGTCGTCATGTTCAACGCTGGTACACACATCTTCGTCGGTGATGGCAGCGGCGCGCTGGACCCCGGTCTCCGCGCGGGGATGTTGCTGGGAGGGCGAATGGGCGAGCAGATCTCAGGAAACGCCGAGTTGGTCGTCGATCTCCTGAACCCGAACACCACCGGCGACGTCTCGGTGACAGAGCTGATGTTTGACCTGACCTTCAGCCCGCTCTTGCACTTCCCGGTGAACCCGAGCACGCAGTTCCTCTTCGGCCCCCGCTTGGGCTTCTTCTATCTGACCGAATCGGCGTCCAGCATGGGGGCGTCAGCGTCGGCGTGGGGCTGGGGTTGGGTCCTTGGCCTCAACGCCGCGTTCGTCACAGCGCTCGAGAACAACCGCCGGATCGGAATCCTGACCAGCTTCAGCGGGCGCTTGCCCGAGAAGGTGTGCGTCAGTGGGTCGCAGTTTCCCGAGATGTGCGCGACCGAGGGCCTGAAGGCCGCCAAGCTAGTCAGCGTCGCGCTGGTGTTCATGTTGTAGTTGCAGACTCAATACGACGACCACAGACCCCAGAGGAACTTGGCCGCGAAGGCGGGCCAGCCGTGGTTGGTGCCGCTGTAGTTGGGATCCGTGTGGTTGCACCAGTAGACGGGGTAGGGGACGTCGCAGCCCTGGTACTGGACGCAGTTGGACAGCGTGTCGGTGTAGCCGGTCACGGGCGTGCTGGTGCTGCTGCAGTGATTGAGGGCGACGTAGAAGTCGCGCGTCTTGGGACCGTTGGCGGGACCGACGACGTTGTCGTTCTTGCCGTGAATGACGACGGGCGTGACCTGGCCGGTGCACTTGCGTGTCGTGGCATTCAGCGGATAGCTGGGGACGTCCTTGGTCGAGCAGGGACCGACGGAACGCAAGACGTTGGCGTGTTCGCACCCGAGGATGCTGGAGAAGTCGCCACCCGAGCTCTCGCCAGCGGCGAACACGCGCGCCTTGTCGACGCAGAAGTTCGCGGTGATGGTGTCGTAGAGCGGCCGGAAGAACGACACGTCGCTGGCCACCCACCCGTTCGAGCTGTTGGCCGGGTGCGGATAGATGCGAATGGCGTTGTCCTTCGAGGGAAGCGACTCGAAGCCGGCGTTCTGTTCGGCCCAGGTGATGGGATTTCCCGTGGGGTTGAACATGAAGATCGCGCGGTAGGGCTTGTTGGCGTCGTAGGACGACGGCAGCTTCACGTAGTACTGGTGACCGGAGACGGTGAGTGGGCTGCTGCCCGAGCCCACCTGGGGATTCGTCTTGCCGCAGCCGGTGCTGGGCTGCGCCGCGCCTGCCGAATTTCCGCCGGCGCCGGTGTTCGTGCCGCCGCCGCCCCCGCTGGCGCTGCCGCCCGTGGCGGAGGAACCGCCGCGGCCACCGCTGCCCGAGCCGCTGCCGCCTTGTCCGCCGGGCGCCGGCGCGCCGCCCGTGTTCGACGCACCACCGCTGGCACTACCGCCGCTGGCGCTGCCGCCGCTGCCCGGCGCGCCGCCGCTGCTGCTCGCGCCTCCACTGCCGACCGCGCCGCCGCTGGACGGGGCGCCGCCGGACGCCGAAGCGCCGCCGCTGCTGGTGGCCCCGCCGCTGGCCGAGCCGCCGCTACCCGGTGCCGGGCCGCCGCCGGTTCCCCCACCGTTGTTGTCGGCCGGCGCGCATCCGAGCGCCAACGAAAGGAGAACTGCGCCGGCAAAGCGCATCGTCGAGATCGTCATGGGGGCGCTCCTCGTACTTGGGCTCGATGGGGGGCGTGACCGCAGACGGGTCACCTGAAGATGATTCCCCGCCTGCGCCCAGCTGATCTCGAACCGAGCCGCGAATCTGGCGCGCTGCGCCAGCAAATGCGCCGATCGCTACTGGAAGCTGCAGATGCCGTCGCGTTCGTCGTAACGGAACAGGCTCATTGATTCGTCCCAGGTGGCGTTGCCGGCCACGTCCCACTTGGCGGCGGCTGCTCCGTACTTCATGCGCGCGCTGCCGTGGGCGCCCAGGTATTCCTTGGCGAAGCCGACTGCCGTTCGACAGCCGGTGATGCTGGCCAACTTTGCGGCGGTGAGCCCGAACTGCCCTTTCACGCAGGGCCCGTCCTCACCGCCGCCCAACATGATGGTCGGGTTGCTGTACTCGACCAGGTGCGACCATAGGCAGTCGGCGCAGCCGCCGGGCGCGTCGCCGACCCGCTTCAGGTCGAAGCGGACGACGCAGACGTCCTTGCCCAGGCCGTCCTCGCCGATGATGAACAGTTCTTCGTATCCGTCGAAGGTCGTCGCGGTGGCGGTCACGCGCCCGCGGTTGCCGCAGACGCCGCTCATCGTGAAGGTACCGGTCGCGCTGGAATGAATCGGACAGTCCATCGCGGTGGTGACCGCTCCGCCTCCGCCGGTACCCGTGCCACCACCGGTCCCGCCACCCGAAAGGCCACCACGGCCACCGGACCCACCGCCCACGCTGGATTCGGAACAGGCCATTGGCGCGGCGGCGCTGCCGGCCAGCAACAGGAACCACGCCAGAGTAGTCGCTCTCTTCACTCTCTGCACGTTCTGCACACGCTTCACTCTCTTCACTTGGGTTTCCCGTTCAAGGCGTACAGGTCGTTCACGAAGAACGTGTTGCCCACCATCTTGTTGTAAAAGTCGCTGCCAGTCGGCGTGTCGAACTTCACGTAGAAGACCGTCTTCTTGTCGGCGGTCAGCTCTCGGATGACGCCGCCCGTGCCGTAGTTGACCAGCGTGTTGCCGTTGGCCAGACGGATGGCCATGCCCTTGGCGTGCGGCCACTCCGGACCGTCGGTGTAGCGCCACTTCTCGGTCAGCTTCTTCGCGGTGCGGTCGAGGGTGAACTCGATGAAGGCGTGCTGGTTGGCGGTCGGCTTGTTGGTGGCCTCGAACCCCGGCATGTGCGACGAGACAAGCAACGTGCCGGCCGCCGTCAGGTTGGGGAAGTGCTGGAAGCCAAAGCTCCACGCCGTGGGGGGCGTGGTCAGCGGAGGCGCGAACGTCCAGGCGCCGGTGCCGGCGCCGAACTGCGCCACCAACATGCCGGTCGCCCGGTTGATCTCCACAATCATGCGTGGCTCGGGAAAGGACATGAACACCGTGTCCTCTTTCTGATTCCAGGTGACGGTGTTGGTGTAGCAGTTGAACTGCGCGCCGAAGACGGTGTGACAGTTCCAGATGTTGCGGACGGTGCCGGCCTTGTTGCGCTCGCGCAGCTCGCCATCGACGTCGTACAGCAGGCTGCCGTCGGTGGTCGTGTCGATGCAATCGGACAAGCCGGGGACAGTTACCTGCTCGAAGTACTGTCGATCCAGCGACATCTTCACGACGCCCGTTGAACCGCCGCCGCTGAACGAGCGCTTGTCGACGATGATGTAGTCGCCGTCGCGCGCTTGGCGGACGAATCCAGAGGTGGCGTTGGACGCGGGGTCGGCCCAGTACCACACCACGCGGCCCTTGCGGTCCATGACGAACAGCCACGCGGTGGCGCGGTAGTAGTCGACGTCGCCGCCGCCTTCCGAATCCTCGACGGCGCCCAGCAACCAGCGGTCAGGGCTGGCCAGCGTCGCGTCGTAGTTCATGACGGTGCCGACGGGCATGCCGCTCGGGACGGCCTTGGTCATGCCGGTGTAGTCCTTGGTCGCGACGGTCGTGGCGCCCTGGCTGTTCATGATGCGCAGGGTGACGTTGACGGCGCCGGGCACGCCCAGCACGACGTCGCGGTGCATGCCCGTCGCGCCCGGTTGGTGGCGCGAGGTCATCACGTTGCCGGCTTCGAAGCTGAACTCCAGCCACGTCTCCGTCGACTGCGTCATCTGCATCCAGGTCACGACCAGGACGGTGTTGATCTGCGGGTGAACGGTGACGGAGACGTTGGCGACGTAGCTGTCGCCCGCGCCCGCGCCGCCCATGGCGCCGCCGCCCGTGCCCGTCGCTGCGCCGCCCGTTCCTGCCGTGGTGCCGCCGCGCCCTCCGCTGGCGGTTCCGCCGCCCGTGCCGGTCGCGGCGCCGCCGCGTCCTCCGCTGCCAGTCTGGCCACCACTGGCCGAGGCGCCACCGCTGTTGCTCGTGCTGCCGCCGGTGGCGGTGCCGCTGGCGCCGCCCGTCGTCGCGGTGGCCCCACCGGAACCGGTGGTGCTGCTGCCCCCCGAGCCGGTCGACGTGCCGCCGCCCGATCCCGGCGTCGTCATTCCGCCGGTGCCGGCGCCTGTCGCGCCTCCGCTTCCAGTGCCGGAGTTACCGGACGGGGCGCAGCCCGCCACTGCGAATAGACCTGCGGCGACCGTGACAGTGAAACCCAGACGCATGGCATCCTCCTGTTTCGTTCGGTGGCACACGCCCAACCCGAACCATTCGCGGACTCGACAACAGGTGGTCGAGGGGGGATACCGCGGACGATAATACGAAGGGGGGCTCAGCTAAAGAGGCAGCCAGACGCCGCAGTGGCTCATCTCATTGAACGGAAAAGCCGGCCGGCGTGGTCCGCCGGGGCGTGGGGACGGTGGTCAGAAACAGTTCGGTGTCGGTACCGGCCGTCAGTGTGTAGCCGGCGTCGGCCGTGGCCCAGACGATGGCGGCGGGCGTGGTGTCCGGCGACAGACGCACCGGTTGCTCCAGGCGGGCGTGGCGCAACTCGACCGTGCCCCGCAGCGCGAGGATGTTTTGGAAGGCACCGTCGGGGCGGGCGCCGGTGAAGGTGCCACCGGCCCCCATTTTCAGGAGGTACGCCGTGAAGTACGGCCATTGTTCGGGTTCGTCGACCAAACGGAATAGCTGCGCGTCGCGTGCGTCATCGCCCGCCGGCACGGCGACCGGAGTCCGGCGCGCGCGCGCCGGATCCAGCGGGCGCAGGTCCAGCGCATCGACGTAGGTCTCCAGGTCCGCGTCGGCGAGCCCGGTCGCCGGGTCGCCCTTGCGGAAGCCGAAGGCGTTGCGCGCCGTGTTCCACACGAACGGCGTGGTGAAGTCGGCGTAGCTGTACGTGACCGCCGACGTTTGCTGGGGCTCGATCAGCACCAGTTCGCCGTTCATCTCGACAGGGAACCACGCCTCGTTCTTGGGCGGGCGGACGTTGCGCGCCCGGAGTTCGTTCAGACCGGCGGCGGAGATTGCCGCGGAGATCTCTGCGTCGGGCGCGCCCCGGCGTTCCAGCGCCGACAGCGTCGCGAACAGCCGCGTGAGTGGTTCGGCCGCCGCGTCCAGCGGGTGCGTCTGCTCCGAAAGCCCGTTGATGGCATGGGGAACGCCGGCCGGTGACAGCAGCATGTTGCCCAGTTCCTGGCGCAGGTCGACCAGGTTCACCGTCGCGCAATACCGGGCGCGGTTCAGGCGGATCTCGGCCAGCAGCGCCGGCGCGTCGTTCGCGACGTCGGGGCGCAGGAACCGCGCCGCGGCCGCCAGCAGCTCGGCGTCCAGCTTCACGTTGCCCCAGCGCTCGACCAGCCCGCCCCCTTCGGGCGCACCCGCCGACTGTTGCATCGCCCAGGTGGAATAGAGCCGCATGAACGTGGTGGCATCCGCGGCGCTGCCCACCGCCAGGCTGCCGAGCAAGCGCCGCATCAACGTCTGTTCCGTGCGCAACCAACCAAGCAACGCGCCGCGGTCGACGGCGGTGGCGAAACCAAAGTGCACGAAGGGCGCGAAGTTGGTGCGCAGGAACTTGGTGAACACGGGCAACAGGCCGTCGCCGAACAGCGCGCGCGTCCAACGGCCCGCCAACTCGGGCCGCGCGCGCACCAGCTCCAGCAGCGACACCTCGCGCCCGCCCACGGCTACGCGCGCCTCGCCGGCCCCTTCCTGCGTCGAACCGTGCCAGTCCTCGCGTCCCCATGACATCGCCACCGGGACCGAGATCAGCGCCGCCGGCCGCTGGGCCAGCGCTTCGACCTCGGGCGCGTGCGGGTCGATGGTCACGTCCACGTCAGTGGACCATGCCACGCGCCGCCGTGTCAGTCGATGCCCGTCGGTGACGACGCTGCGATCGCAATGACTTTGGGTAGACGTTCGCCCATTGCCTTCCTAGGATGGGATCCTTGAAACGTCCGCGTCCTTTTGCGCGCTTGCTGGGGCTCGCCTGGTCCTACCGGGGCACGTGCATCCCCATCATCCTGGCCCAGGTGGTGATCTTGGGGCTGGGTCTGGCGGCCATCCAGCTGGCCGGTCTGGCGGTGGACGTCGTTCGCCACGGGCTGGATGCGGCGGTGCCGGCCCCGCGCTGGCCGTTCGCGTGGACGCCGCCGCGGTCCTTCAACGACGGCAACCTGCTGGTGTTGCTGGGCGTCGCCGTGCTGGTCGTGGCGGCGCTGAAGTCGCTGCTCGCCTACCGGTCGGCCATCGCCGTGGCCGAGCTGCTGCACCTGCGCCTGGTGCCCGATCTGCGCAAGCGTGTGTTCAGCCGCATGGCGCGGCTGAGCTTTCGTTTTTTCGACGAGAACGCCAGCGGCTCGATCATCAACCGCCTGACCGGCGACGTGCAGTTGGTGCGATCGTTCATCGACGGCGCGCTGTTGCCGCTGGTGGTGGTGGTGATGTCGCTGGCCATCTCGGTGGCGTACATGTTGCGCGCGCATCCGTTCCTGACGGCGGCCTGCTTTGCGCCGGCACCGGTCATCTGGTTTCTCGGCTGGCGGTTCTCGCGCTGGGCGTTGCCCACCTACCGCCAGGGACGCGCGCTGTCGGACGACATGGTGCTGGCCATGTCCGAGGGCGTGGCCGGCATCCAGGTGACCAAGATGTTCGGCCGCGAGGAGCACGAGTTCGCGCGGTTCCACCAGCGCAGCCGCGCCGTGCTGGAGCAGCAACGCGCGGTCACCGAACGCGTGAGCCGGTTCGGACCGACGGTGGCGTTCCTGGGGCGCGTGAATCTGGTCATCCTGCTGGCGGCGGGCGGTACGCAGGTGGCGTCGGGCGCCATGACGTTGGGCGAGCTGATCGTGTTCGCCGCGCTGCTGCAGCAGTCGAGTGAACAGATCGCGGCCACCACCGGCATCATGAATACGTTGCAGCAGGCGATGGCGGCCGCCTCGCGTGTGTTCGAGGTGCTGGACGCGCCGCTGACCATTGAAACCCCCGCGAATGCGCCCCGCTTGCCGCCGGTGCGCGGCGAGATCCGATTCGCCGGCGTGTCGTTCGGTTTCGACGAGACCCACCCGGTCCTGCACAACATCAATTTCCAGGTGGCGGCCGGCAAACACGTCGCCATCTTCGGCGCCACCGGCAGCGGCAAGAGCACGCTGCTGGAGCTGATCCCGCGTTTCCACGACGTCACCGAGGGGCAGGTGTTGATCGACGAGGTCGACGTGCGCCTGTACGACGTGGGCCAGTTGCGCCGCAGCATCGGCCCCGTGTTTCAGGAGAACGTCCTCTTTCGCTGCAGCATCGCCGAGAACATCGCCTTCGGTCACCCCGAGGCCTCGCGCGAGCAGATCGAACGCGCCGCCCGGAACGCCGGCGTGCACGACTTCATCATGGGCCTGCCCGCCGGCTACGAGACAATTGTCGACGAAGGTGCGGCCAATTTGTCGGGCGGCCAACGGCAGCGCATCGCCATCGCGCGCGCGTTGCTGCCCGAGCCCGCCATCTTGCTGCTGGACGATCCCACCAGCGCCGTCGACGCCGAGACCGAACACGAGGTGATGGAGGCGCTGACCGAGGCCATCCGCGGGCGCACGGCGCTGATCGTCGCCCACCGGCTGACCACCTTGCGGCGCGCCGACCAGATCTTGGTGCTGCAGGACGGGCGCATCGTGCAGCGCGGGACGCACGACCAGCTGATCGCCGAGCCGGGCGTCTACCTGCAGGCGGCGTCGCTGCAGGCCCCCGACGCGGCGGCCGAGCCAGTACAACGGGGGCCCGTCGTCAGCGCCGCCGACGCCAGCGATCGCACCACCTTTCAGGCTGTGCCGTCCATGCTGGAAGAGGACCGAAAACGCTCATGAGCTCCCAGCTGCGACCCATGGGCGATGGCATCGGCACGGGGCCGGTGAACGCGCTGCCTCCTCCGTCGGGTTTCTCCCTCTTGCGGCGGCTGTGGCGGTACACGAGGCCCCACCGCCTGACCCGCAACGTGTTGTTCGCGCTGGTCGCGCTGCGGGCCGTGCAGGTGCCGGCGCTGGCGTGGGGCGTGGCCCACATCATCGGGGGGCCCGTCGCGGCGCACGATCTGCGGCGGACGTTGTGGCAGACCATGGCGCTGCTGCTGTTCGCGGCGCTCACCGAGATGTGCTTCGTCTACCGCATGCGGCTGGCGCTGCGCTTGGGCGAGGCGGTGGTGGCGGACCTGCGCGACGGCATCTACCGCCACCTGCTGGATCTGCCGCTGGCGTTCTTCGGGCGCGTGCCGGTGGGGCAACTGATCGGACGCATCACCCAGGACGTCGAGGTCATTCGCATCGGTATCCAGGACGTCGCCTTCGTGACCACCGTGCAGGGCGGCATCCTGCTCGTGTCGGGCGCCTTGATGGTGCACTACGACTGGAAGCTGTTCGTGGTGGTGGCCTGCATCGCGCCGGTGTTGTGGCTGATCGTGCGGCGCATGCACGACGGGCTCTCCGCCGCCTATCGCGCCCAGCAGCACAGTTTCAGCCGCGTCACCGCGACGCTGGCCGAGTCGGTAAACGGCATGCGCGAGATTCAGGGCTTCGCGCGTGAAGATCTCAACAGCCAGCGCTTCGGGCACCTGGTGCACGATCACTCGCGCGTGAACATGGTGGCGGCGCGGCGGTCGTCGCGGCTCGGACCGCTGCTGGAGCTGAACGGCCAGGTCTTCGTCGCCATCGTGCTGGTGGTGGGCGGACACCAGGTGCTGGGCCGCGAGGTACCGCTCGACGTGCTGGTTCAGTTCTTGTTCCTGTCGTCGCTGTTCTTCGCGTCGATCCCCAGCATCGGCACGCAATACAACCAGGCCATGTCCGCCATCTCGGGCGCCGAGCGCGTGTTCGCGCTGATGGACACGCCGCCCGACTGGCAAGACCCGCCCGACGCGCGCCCGCTGCCGCCGCCGCCGCGCACGGCCGACGGTGCGATGGCCGGCGCGCGCGTCGAGCTGCGCGGGGTCGAGTTCGAGTATCAGCTGGGCCGGCCCGCCGTGCAGGGCGTGTCGCTGATTGCGCAACCGGGGCAAAGCGTGGCGCTGGTCGGGCCCACCGGCAGCGGCAAGAGCACGCTGGTGAAGTTGATCGCCAAGCTGATCATTCCCAACAGTGGCCAGATCCTGATCGACGGGCACGACATCGCGCGCGTCACGGGCGCGTCGCTGCATGCGCAGATCGCGTCCGTCCCGCAGGACAACTTCCTGTTCTCGGGCACCGTCATCGACAACATCCGCATGGGGCGCCCCGACGCCACCGACGACGAGGTGCGCGAGGCGCTGCGCGCGCTGGAGGTGACGGACTTCGTCGAGGCGTTCCCCGGCGGCCTGTACGGCCGCGTCGGCGAGGCGGGCGGCGGGTTGTCTCTCGGCCAGCGGCAGGTGGTGTGCTTCGCGCGCGCCATGCTGGCCAACCCGCGCATCTTGATTCTCGACGAGGCCACCAGCGCCGTCGACGCCATCACCGAATCGCGCCTGCAGAAGGCGCTCGGGCGGTTGCTGGCCGGGCGCACCAGCTTCATCGTCGCCCACCGCCTGAGCACCATCCGCCACGCCGACCAGGTATTGGTGCTGGACCACGGCCGCATCACCGAGCGCGGCCGCCACGGCGAGCTGATGGCCGCGCGCGGGAAATACGCGGCGATGTACCGGCGGTTCGCGACGCCGGCGGATCGTGTCGGGCGCCTCAATCTATAGAGGCTCAATGTTTCGGGTCCCATCAAGAATCTGACGGGAAGTGTCGAAAGATCTCCCGACATGTATGACATTGCCGACCTCGACCGCCCGCGAAGGGGCGCGCTCGCCTGGGTGGTGGGCGCGTGCCTGCTGGCGGCGGCCTGCGGCGGCAAGGGTGGCGCGTCGACGATGGACGCCGGCGATGATGCGGGCGACGGCGCCGTGGGGGAGACGCCGATCGTCCTGTGTCCCGAAGTAGACGTGGACGCGGGCACCGACGCCGCGCCCGCTGCCGACGCCGCTATGCCGCTGGACGGCAGCGTGCCCACCGAGGACGAGTTCGGACACAACGCGCCCGGAAGCAAGACGGCGTCGTCGCTGGGGCGGGTCAACGTCTACGAGATCGCGACTCCGTCGCTGCTCGAACGCGTCGACGTCTACCTGCGCGCCGATCTGGAGGCGACGCGCCTGACCATCGCCATTCAGGAAGCGACCACCAAGACCGCGACCTTCCGCAAGCTGGCCGACGTCCAGCTGAACTTCGACATCTGCCAGGGCTGGGCGACCAGCGGCCCGCTGGCCATCCCGTTGGTGGTGGGCCGCTACTACGCCATCGGCTTCGATCCCAACCAGGTGATCACGCCCTTCGTGAACACCGACACCGACACCGTCCCCATCGACGGCGCTTTCGGACGGTTGATCGGGTCGCGCACGGCGACCAGTGTTTCCGTCACCAACCTGAACTGGGACAAGTTCACCGACAAGGAATACAACCGCCAGCGCCTGCGCACCTCACCGCGAGAACCGGATCCGGTGGTTCCCGACGCCGGCACGACGGACGGCGGGACGACAGACGGCGCGACGGACAAGGGCGGGTAGCCGGCGGCACGAGGCTGTCGCACGTGTGGCGCGAACCTCGGATTGTGGTGACGCCCTGGGTGTCGTGCGCCCGCCGCTGAACGGCAGTATCGTTGGACGGACAAGGACCGAAATGCATGACTGCTTCTTGGTCAATACGACGGTTGGACAAGGTCGAAAGTGAACATGTTGATGCGCTGGCCGGCGTCCTGATCGACTGCGTGGAAGGCGGCGCTTCGGTCAGCTTCATGCAGCCGCTGTCATACGATCGGGCTGCGGCGTTTTGGCAGCGAGTAGGCGACGACGTTGCAGCCGGACGACGAGCGCTCCTGGTCGCTGAAGACACGCGAGGGATCTGTGGCACCGTGCAGGTGCTGCTGGATCAGCCTGAGAACCAGCCTCACCGAGCCGACGTCGCGAAAATGCTGGTCCATCGGCGGGCACGTAGACTCGGCCTGGGTGCGGCCCTGATGCAGGCAGCGGAGGTGACCGCACGCCAGGCCGGCAAGATGCTTCTCGTGCTCGACGCTGTCACGGACGGTGATGCCGCCCGCCTCTATCAACGGCTCGGCTGGGTGCGCGTCGGTGACATTCCGCGCTACGCTCTTTTTCCAGGGGGAGGACTCTGCAGCACGACGGTCTTTTATCGGAATCTGGATGTCCCTGAGGGGTCGTAAACGTACCGACGATGTCAGTGAGATGAGCGCGGAGTTCACGCCTGCCCTAGGGAACGGTTGGAACAGGAGTACGGCCGGGGCACGGTTTTTGACCTCCACAACGAGGAAGACGCGCACCGGCCGAGGTGAAGGGAGCGATAGCTTGGACTCCGAGAAAAAGCTCGTTGCCTCGTCGAAGTACTTCGATATCCCTCCGACGTTGCTCGAGCAGCTTCGGGCGCGGCGAGCCGCCCGGAGTCATCCCGACGCGATTGAAGACGAACACGATGCGTTCCTATTGGATCCCGGTCTTGGACCGTCTACCTATCTGACGGCCGACGGTCGCATCCTCTGGGACGATGCCATGTGGGGGGTCGAAGCCGGTCTCGGTCCCGCCTACGCCGCAATACTTGTTGGCGCCAGGAAGACTGGCATCGCCGATTTGCGACAGCTTCTACCCGTCCGTCCGTCGGGGGCGCGGAACTGTCCGGAGTGCGCAGGAACTGGGTTGCTTGGCCGAGGTGAATGGAAGGACGTTAACGGCCGACCGATGTCGGTTGGTTGCCCGGGGTGCTGGGGCATGGGATGGCAAGCCATTGCAGCCGCTTCGCGGTAGCCAGCCGCTACACGGGGTACGCGATGAAGTTCGGTTGCACGATCGTCTACGTTTCCGACGTCTAGGCGTTGCTGCGGTTCTTCGGGCCGCGTGGCGATTTCGGAACGCGCGCTTCAAGCTGACGCGATGTCACTGGATTGCGTGCGCGGCGCGGTCCATGTTGAAGGTGGAGGGAGGTTCTCCAATGCAGGACGAACTGAAGGTCAGGGGTGGGACGGTGCTCAATCGAATTGCGCACCATCCGTTCGCGTCGTTGCTTGCGGCGCTGGTGGTGGCGATTCCATGCGCGGCGTTGACCAATGCCGTCGAGGGCGCGATGGCGGGCTTGGCGATGGGGGCGATCGGAATCGTCATCGGCGCCCCGATCGGCGCCATGCTTGCGGAAGAAGCCGCGGCGTAGTTCCGAACTAGGCGACCAAATCTACGTGCTGGACGGTGCCGGCGGTGCCGTCCTCGCGCAGGTAGACACCGGTCCTGGCGACGGTGCCGGCGGTGGTGCCGTCTGCCTTGACCGTGAACGGCGTCGCCGCGCTGCCGAGATAGATCGCGCCCACACCTACGCGCGCCAACGACGTTGGTGGCCCATCACCGCCGGCCGGTGACCACAGCGCCAGCTTCTGAAACGCGGCGTCCGCTTCGTCGATCCATCCGTTGCGGTCGTCGTCCAGCGCCGCCAGATCCGCGAACCCGTCGCCGCTTTGCGGACCGAACAGCTCGCTGCCGTCGTCGACGCGGCCGTTGCCGTTGCGATCCATCGTCAGATAGGCACTGCCACCACCCAGACGCGCGATGCGTTCGCTCTTCCCGTCGGCGTCCAGATCGAAATCCTGCGTGCCTTCGAAGCGCGCGTGGCCGCCGTCGAGGTTCAGCACCAGCGGGTCGACCTTCTTGGCGTCGCCCAGGCGGACGCTGACGTCGCGGCGTTGCACCTCTTCGCGCGACATCTCCAGGGCGACGTCGACCGTCACCGTGCGGCCGTCGGCGGTCGTCACCGCACCGGCCGCATGAAAAGACGCCGTCTCCACCTCGCGGTGCTCCTCGTGCAGGTCGTACTCAACGCCCCAACCGGCGCGTGCCGGGGCGCCACCCGCCGGCGCCGCCGCATCTGCGTTGCCAACGGCCGGCGGCGGTGGTGCATTGTGCGCGCCCTGAATGTCGGCGATGCCGCGCAGCATGCGCGCGAACATCCGACCGTGGTCGGGATCCAGCATCCGCGCGACCAGCAACGCGTCCAAGCTATTGCGGTCGCCCGTCAGATCTGTTGCGTCGTCGGCAACACCGTCGGGCGTCTTTGCCGGCGGCGCCTTGACGGGTTGCGCTTGAATCTCGACGGTGACGCGCACGGCTTCGCGCGGCGTCTGCTGGGCTTTCTTCTCTTGCGGCCGGTCACCCGCCCACGCGAGCAGCCGTTCGGACCGCTTGTCGCTGCGTTCCGCGGCGGCCGTGGCCGCCAGCGTCACCGACGAAGAGACGATCCTCATCGATCCGATCTTCGGCGCATGCTCGCGCCGCGATAACGGCGTTACTTACAATCCAGAAAATAGATGTCGTCGACCCAAAGGTCGTACGTCTGTCCCGGGCCGATCGACCAGTCGAGCGAGTACAGCTTCCCCGGCGTCACGGTGGGCGGCCGCGGATCGCCCCAGCCGGCCTCCTGCGTCGCGTCCGCGAACAACACCTTGTACTCCTTCCACTCGGTGGTCAGGGTCAGGTCCTCGCCGAAGTGATTCCAGCAGCTGGCGCTGCAGACCTTGGCGTCCTTGTGGGTGTTGATGTCGCCGATCTTGAACCGCACGTGGGTCGTCGAGTTCGGGCCCACCTTGGCCTTGAAGGCGATGCCCGCGTAGCGCGAACCGTCGTACGGGTTCTTGGTCGAGAAGTTCGCGCCGAAGCCGGCGCCCCACGCTCCGTCGGTTCCGACGGTGACGCCGCTGCCATGCAGCGCCTTGCGCGACGGCGCGACGCCGCCGTCCTCGGGACGGAAGGGCTTCGGGTCGATGGTCGACCCCACGTCGTCCTTCTTGGTCCACCAGTAGCCGTCGCGGCCCGCGATGCGCGTGAGCTGCGTGTCCTTGTCTTCGAAGTCGTCCAGATCGCCGTCGCCGGCCGGGATCGTGTCGCCCGCGCAGGCCTTCACGCCGGCCTTGGCCAGCACATCGCGCGGTGCCGACGGCGGTGGCGGCGCGCCGCCCGATGTTCCGGCGCGCTTCTGCGACACACCGATGCAGCCCGCAACCAACAAACAAACAAACGACGGCGCGAGAATGTGGCGCATGGGGCCTCCGGTCACAATCACCACCACATGGTGGCGGAGAGAGACAGCACGTCGCTGTCGGGAATGATGGTGGGGTCGGGCCGCGGCGGTTCGCCCGTGCGCACCGTCGTCCACGATCCGTTGAACCAGTGCGACCACTGCAGCACCAGCTGGTCGGTCGCCTCCCAGTCGCTGCGCAGGATGATCCGCGGCGACATCACCGCGAACGAGTACTTGTCCTCGTCGACGGTGGGCGACACCTGGTCGTACCGTCCCGACACCGCCAGCCACGACAGCAGGCTGTAGGTGCCTTCGATGCCGAACTTTCGCATGGTGACGTCGTCGTACTTCATGCGCGTCGTCGCCGATCCGTCGGGCGTCGCATCCAGGCGGTGGTCGGCGCTGCTGACATGCGTCTGCATGCCGAACACGCTGATGAACAGATCCGGCCCGTCGCCGCTGAAGGGTGTCGGGTAGCTGACCAGCTTGCCGACGCTGATGTCGTACTGCCCCCCCACCGTCGTCATCGAACCGGTGCCGTTGCTCAGCGCGCCCAGGTAGTTGTCCATCAGGCCCAGCCCGCCGCGCGTGTTCAGGATGTTGATCAGCCGGCTGACGGTGCGCGCGTTCTCCAGCTTGTCGTAGACGAACGCTGCGTAGAAGTGGCCGAAGCGCCCCAGCGTCAGGCGCACGTCGGCCGCGGCGATGTCGATGCCGCCATCCAGCGCCAAGGCGCCAGCGCGATCGTCCTGGCTCCACGCGCGGATGTAATGGGCACCCACCGCGCCGAGACCCCGATATTGCGCGCCCAGGTGCAGGTGACTGGCGAACGACGAGCCGGCGCCCGCGTCGGCGTAGTCATTGGAAAGGTCGGGGATGATGCTGCCGGCCGCCTTGTTCGATTGTCCCTGCAACCCCTGCTCGGCGATCAGCGTCAGGCCCCCCAGCGCCATCTTGGCGGACACCAGTTCGCCCATGCCGTTGATGCGCGCGATCAGCGGCGTGCCGTACCGTCCCTCGTCGTATTCACCGGTGGCGCCGTAGCGGCTGGTGAAGGCGCCCACGAGGACCTGCACGCGTACGTTGCGCACCGGTGACGGCGTGATGGCCACGAACAGATCGGTGATGCCCTGCTGCGACGCCGGCTCGAGGAAGGACGTCGAGACGTTCGCCTGCCGCGCCACGAGGCTGGTGTTCGCCGTGATGATGCCGTTGCCTTCGGAGAAGTTGAGGCGCGCATAGGTCGTCGGCACCACGCCCGTGTGCGAGAAGGTCTCGAGATCGTCCGGCACCACGGGCGGTCCGTGGAGAACGGTCTTCTCTTGCCCTTCGAGAGGCATGGGCCGGGTGTTGAAGCCCACGTTCAGCGGCGCGGTCAGGTAGCCGTGGAAATCGAAGCGCCAGGTGCCTTCGCGGTAGGACTTGCGGCCGAAGGCAGGCGTCATGCCGCCGGGCAGCGCGCCCGTCTGCGGCGCCGTGGGGTCCAGGCTCATGGTGGGGTCGAGGCCCAGCGACGTGATCGCGTCGTCGTCGTTGGCGGCGTGGGCCAGCGGCGCGGTGGCAGAGGCCGACAGGAACGCCGCCGCGCCGAGCGCGAGGGCCCGCGGGCCGCTTCTGTTTCTGTATGGCTGTCTCGTCATGTTGCGACTCTCCTCACCACCACATGTTGACGTTCAGCGCGATCAGCTGATCGTCGATCTTCCCCGAGGCCTCGGTCGAGGAACTGGCCTCGGGGTGACTGCGGGGTCCGTAGAACCATTTCGCGTACATCAGGCTGACCGCCTCGCGGCTTTGCCAGTCGGTCTTGAAGACCAACCGCGGCGCCAGCACGTGGAACGTCTCGCCGTCGTCGCGCGACGTCGGTACCACCCGGTCGCCGCGGATGCCGGCGCTGAGCCAGGGCAGCAGCTTGTAGAGCACGTCCAGGCCGTACTTGTGGCGCACGCGATCGAACGGCTCGAAGGGGACCGGCAGCGGCGAGGGCGGACCCTGGCCGGGCGTCACCTTGGCGATGATGAAACCGGTGTTGATGATCAGGTCGGGCCCGTCGCCGTTGAACGGCGTCGGGTGGGCGACGATCTTGCCCAGGCTGACGGAGTAGTTGATGCCGGCGACCGCCATCGTTCCCGTGCCGGCGGTGGCCAGTCCCCACCAGCGATCGGTCAATTGCGCCCCCTCGCCGCCGAAGGTCGTCAGTCCGCGCAGCGGGCCGGCGTTGTCACCCTTGGTGTACGAGGCGGCCACCCCCAGGAATCCCCACAGCGGGCTGTTCAGCGACGCGTCGCCGCCCATTACGGTGATGCGGCCGTCGTGCGGTTGCGCTTCGTTGATCCAGCGGGTAACGGGGTTGTCGGTGGCCATCTGCGTGCGATCGTCGGCCGCCCAGTTGACCATGTAGTGCAGCTGCGCCCGGAAGGTGGGATCGCCCTTGCGGATCAGGCCCAGGTGCAGGTGGTGAATCAGCGCGAAGGGGAAGATCGGGTTGTTGTTCATGCCGTTCCCCGAACTGGGGACCACGCCCACCGGTGCCGGATCCAGCGAGGTGCCGCTCAGCGGATTCAGGGCGCCGGACGGCGCGTGGCCGTTGCGGTTTCCCATGATGCCGTCCTCGAGCAACAGGGACAGTGACGAGTTGATGGGGTATTCGGCCAGCACGGTGCCGCCCACACCGCGCGCGTTGCCGATGACGCTATTGGTGTAGATGCCCAGGCCGTACTGACTGAGCGAGCCGTAGTAGTTGTAGAAGTAGCCGAAGTTCATCCGTAGTGAGACGCCGCCGATGGGCGGCGCCTTGGCGGTGACGAAGGCGTTGTTGACGAAGTACTGGCTACCGATCTGGTAGTAGGTCGACGGGGCGCTGGGGTTCCAGGTGTTCAGCGAGAAGTTCACGGCGACGACTTTGTTGCCGTACTCGAAGTTCAGCGCGGCCCAGGTTCCCGGCATGGTCGCGGTGCCGACGAAGGACGCGTATTCGTCCAGCGTTTGCGGCGGCACGTGCAACACCGTGCGCGTCTGTCCGTCGGTAGGGTCGGGCCGGCGGTTGATGCTCATCTGCAGCGAGGCATTCAGGAAGCCGTTCCACTTGAACGACCAGTTGCTGGCGGGCGTGGGCGCGCCGAAGGCCGGCGTCACGCCGCCCGGCAGCGCGCCCACCGGCGGCACGTAGGGCGACAGGCCCAGCGTCAGCGCACGGCGGTACCCGGGCACGTAGCCCGCCTCGGGAAGCTCGTCTTTGGTCAGGCGCTCGGGCGGCGGGGGAGGGAACGCCAGCGGCGGAGTCGTCTTGGTGGGGGTCGGCGGCGCAGCAGGCGCCGGCGTCGACTTGGTGGGCGTCGCGGGCGCGACGGGCTGTCCGGGCGGTGGCGGCGGGGCCTGTGGAAACGTTGCCGCAGGGGGACGCGCGTCTGCGTTTGCCGGCGTGGCATCCGGGGCGGGCGCGGCCGGCTCTGCAGGGTGACCGGCGCCGGCTCCCACGTTGGACGGCGGCGGCGTTCCCCCCAACAATCCGGCGCTGGCGACGCGGGCACCGAGCAGCAGGGCGCAAGCTGCCGCTACGAGACGACCCAACACGGGTGGCGGGCGGCCAGACATCGGGGCCCACCTTCTACTGAAAGCGCGGCACTACCTCAAGTGCCGCCACCTATTCCGAAGGCGGCCGCTGCGAGTTCACCAACCGCGAGCTGCGGTTGGATCCGTCGCTGGGACTGCCACCCCTGCGCGACAATCTGGAGAGCCGGTTGATCCTTCTGCGCCAGCGCCTGGCGCAGAAGTGGCCCCGAGGTGCGGGTTGCCGTCGCGCGCGCGGGCGGTTTGCGGTGGAGTTGGACTGCGACGTCGAGCCGGCGGAACGGGCGACGTCGTAGGAGTGGCGGACCCTCACCCTTACCCTCTCCCAGCTTCGCTGGGCGAGGGCAAACAGTTGGCTTGAGTTTCGCTCACCATTCAATCCGTTTGGCCGTTCCCCTCTGCTCCCTCTGATCCCCTTTGAACCCTCGCCCCGCGAAGCGGGGAGAGGGCGAGGCCGAAGGCCGAGGGAGAGGGGGCGCCGCTTCACTGCTGCGCCACCTTCGCCTGAATCAGGCGCGCGCCCAGCCACGCGCATGGAAGCGAGCTGGCCGCCAGTGCGATCGGGTACCAGGCGTGGCCGGCGTCCCACATGGCGACTGCGCCCGCGATGCTGAGGACCAGGCCGATGCCGCCCAGCACCAGCGCGTGCCGCATCGGACGGCGGGGCGCCAGGCGTGCGGTCAGCGCGCAGCCGGCGACGTCGATGACGAAGCGGTACGCGAACGCCAGCGCCAGCAGCGCGTCGGACATCGGCGCGCCGGCCGGCGGATAGACACCGGTGGCGTGCATGACGGCGTCGACCGCCGTGGTCACGGCGAAGATCGACACCAGCCCGGCGGCGACGGCGCCCACACTACGCAGACGTCGCGGGGAGGTGGCGCTGGTGGTGGGCGAAGCGAACGGGGACGAGAGGGTGTCGGCGTTGGTCATGGCGGTCTCCTTTGTTGGGGGCGCCGTGTCTCCGGCGCCTTCACCCCTTGGTCGGAGCCGCCCCGCCGTTCTCGACATCGCCGGCCGAAACTTCTTCGCCCAGCCGCGCTGCCCGCAATAACAAGTAGTTACGCTCCGCCATGCTGCCCGTGCGGCCGGCGGCGCGCCGGTAGCACGCGACCGCGCCCGCGCAATCCCCCGCCCGTTCCAGCAGATGCCCCCGCACGGCATCCAACCGGTGGGTACCCGCCAGGCGCGGGTCCGCCGCCAGCGCCTCGACCTGCTGCAGCCCCACCGCCGGGCCGTGCACCATGGCCGCCGCGATGGCCTGGTTCAGCGCCACCACCGGGTTGTCGGACAGTCCCCGCAGCACCTCGTACAGCGCCAGGATCTGCGGCCAGTCCGTCTCCGCCGCGCTCGGTGCCTCGTCGTGAACCGCCGCGATGGCCGCCTGCAACTGGTACGGCCCGATGCGCCGCCGCGGCAGCGCCGCGCTGATCAGCGCCACGCCCTCGGCGATGGCCGCCTGATCCCACAGCGACCGGTCCTGCTGGTCCAACGGCACGATCTCGCCCGCCGCGCCCGTGCGCGCCGCGCGCCGCGCGTCCGTCAGCAGCATCAACGCCAGCAACCCCATCACCTCGGTGTCGTCGGGAACCAGGCCGCGCAGCATGCGCGTCAGCCGGATCGCCTCGCTCGACAGATCCGTCCGCAGCAGCTCGCTGCCGGTACTGGCCGCGTAGCCCTCGTTGAACATCAGATACAGGACGTGGTTCACGGCGCCCACGCGCGCCACCAGCGCCTCGCCCGCCGGCATCTCGAACTGCCGTCCCGCCGCCTCGACGGTCGCCTTGGCGCGGCTGATCCGCTGCGCCATCGTCGCCTCCGGCACCAGAAACGCGTGCGCGATCTGCCCCGTCGTCAGGCCGCCCAGCGCCCGCAACGTCAGCGCGATGGCCGACGCCGGCGACAGCGCCGGGTGGCAGCACATGAACAACAAATCCAGCGTGTCGTCCCGCTCGTCGTGGCCCGCCCGTTCATTGTCGGCCGCCAGCGCGATCTGTTCGTCCATCGGCACCAGGCTGACCACCAGCTTCTCGCGGTGCCGCCGCGCGCTTTCGGCGCGCACCACGTCCGTGATGCGGCGGATCGCCACGTGAATCAGCCACGCGCGCGGATTCTCGGGCACGCCCTCACGCGGCCACTGCGCCGCCGCCGCGATCAGCGCCTCCTGCACGGCGTCCTCGCAGGCGGCGAAATCCCGGTAGCGGCGCACCATCACGCCCAGCACCTGCGGCGCCAGCTCGCGCAGCAGGTGCTGGTGATCGGCACCGGCCCCTTCGGTCATGCGGCTACGGCTCGACCGGTGGCGCGCTCATCACCTGACGCATCTCGATCGGGATGCTCATCGGTTTTCCCCCGCGCCCCGGCGCCGCCGACGCCTCGGCGGCGATCGCCACCGCGCGCTCCGTCGTCTCCACGTCGACGATCCAGAAGCCGACCAGAAACTCTTTCGACTCGGCGAATACGCCGTCCGTAATGGGAGCGGCGCCGTCCTTGCCCGCGCGAATCAACCGCGCCTGGTCCGGCGTCCCCAACCCCTCGGCCATCACCAGCTCGCCGTTGGCCGCCAGCTTCTGCGCGAACGTCTTCATGAACCCGATGTGCCGCATCAGGTCCTCCTGCGGCCAGCTCATCACCTCGTACGGGCCTTTTCCGGGGTGGTTCATCATCAGCATGTATTTCATCGCGTTTTCCTTTGTCTCGGACCTTGGTCTGGCGCCCCACCGCGGGGCGTCTGTACCCCTGGTCGGACCCGAACGCCGGTTCTCGACATACCTTTTCGACTTTTTTTCTGCCAGTTCCCCCGGGGCCCTCGCCGTCTTGTCCCCCGCGGGCGTTCGGTGCAAGCTGGCCCCGCCCCCGTCGGTCGTCACGTCGATCGCGGCGGTACCTACCCATGGAACCCACCAAGCCCGCCAAACCCGATTCGTCCATCGCCGGCAACTTCGTGCGCGAGATGATGCAGGCCGACCGCGCCGCCGGCCTGCACAACGGCCGCGTTGCCACGCGCTTCCCGCCCGAGCCGAACGGCTACCTGCACATCGGCCACGCCAAGGCCATCTGCGTCGACTTTGGCCTGGCGCAAGAGATGGGCGGTACCTGCAACCTGCGCTTCGACGACACCAACCCGACGACGGAAGACGTCGAGTACGTCGAGTCCATCCAGGAAGACATCCGCTGGCTGGGCTTCGAGTGGTCGAACATGTACTACGCGTCCGACTACTTCGAACGCCTGTACGAAATCGCCATCAAGCTGATCGAGAAGGGCAAGGCCTACGTCGACAGCCTGAATGAAGAACAGATCCGCGAGTACCGCGGCGACTTCTACAAGAAGGGCAAGCCCAGCCCCTACCGCACGCGCTCCGTGGCCGAGAACCTGGACCTCTTCCGCCGCATGCGCGCCGGTGAGTTCAAGGAAGGCGCACACGTGCTGCGCGCCATCATCGATCTCGAGACGCAGAACATGAACATGCGCGATCCGCTGCTGTACCGGATCCGCTACGCGCCCCACCACCGCACCGGCACCAAGTGGTGCATCTACCCGATGTACGACTACGCGCACCCGCTGTCGGACGCCATCGAGGAGATCACCCACTCGATCTGCACGCTGGAGTTCGAGTCGCACCGCCCGCTGTACGACTGGTGCATCCGCGAGGCGGAAGTGTTCCCGTCGCGCCAGACCGAGTTCGCGCGCCTGAACCTGACCTACACCGTCATGTCCAAGCGCAAGCTGGCCGAGCTGGTGCAGAAGGGCGCCGTCACCGGCTGGGACGACCCACGCATGCCCACGCTGGCCGGCCTGCGCCGCCGCGGCTACACCCCCGAGGCCATCCGCGCCTTCTGCGAGCGCATCGGCGTCGCCAAAACCGACAGCATCGTCGACGTCGGGCTGCTGGAGCACGGCCTGCGCGAAGATCTCAACAAGCGCTGCCCGCGCGTGATGGCCGTGCTGCGCCCGCTGAAGCTGGTCATCACCAACTTCCCCGAAGACGAAGTCCGCCAGCTGGACGCGCCGCTGTCGCCCGAGGCGCCCGAGATGGGCACCCGCAAGGTGCCGTTCAGTCGGACCCTGTACGTGGACCGCGACGACTTCCGCGAGGAAGCGCCCAAGGACTGGCACCGCCTGGCCCCTGGCCGCGAGGTGCGGTTGCGCTACGCGTGTCTGGTGAAGTGCACGCGCGTCGTGAAGGACGCCACCGGCAACGTGACCGAGCTGCACGCCGAGTGGGATCCGGGTTCGTGGGGCGGCAACGCCCCCGACGGCCGCCCCGTCAAAGGCACGCTGCACTGGGTGTCGGCCGCCGAGGCCGTGCCGGTGGAAGTGCGCCTGTACGACCGCCTGTTCGCCGTCGAGAACCCCGGCACCACCGAAGGCGTGAGCTTCCTCGACGAAATGAACCCCGACTCATTGACCGTACTTGATTCGGCACTGATCGAACCGTTCGCCGCGGCCAGTTACAAAGCGGGCGCCCGCGTCCAATTCGAACGCGTCGGCTACTTCTGCGTAGACCCCGCCAGCGCCCCCAACAAACAAATCTGGAACCGCACCGTCGGCCTGAAAGACACCTGGGCAAAGCTGGAAGCCAAAGGTGGCGGCAAAGGCGCAAAGGCCGGCGGCAGTAGCTCCCCCTCCGGCAACAAGGGCGGACCAAAGCCCTCGAGCCCCCAAACACCTGCCCCCGCCCAATCGAATGCCCCCTCCGGCAACAAGGGCGGACCAAAGCCCTCCAACCCCCAAACACCCGCCGCCGCCCAATCGAATTCCCCTCGCCCCGCGAAGCGGGGAGAGGGAGAGGGTGAGGGGTCCGGTCCCCCCTCCGAAATCACCATCGACGACCTAAACCGCGTCGACCTCCGCGTCGGCCTCATCCTCACCGCCGAGATCGTCCCCGAAGCCAACAAGCTCCTAAAACTCTCTGTCGACGTAGGCGAACCCGCCCCCAGGCAAATCTTCACCGGCCTCCGCGCCTACTACCCCGACCCCTCCGTCCTCGTCGGCGCCCGCGTCGCGGTCGTCGCAAACCTGAAACCCCGCCAAATGAAGTTCGGCCTCTCCTCCGGAATGATCCTCGCCGGAGGCGGCGGCGATCGCCCCCACAAGATCGTGACGTTCGCCGACGGCCCCGACGTGCCCAAGCCCGGCGACAAGATCACCTAATCCGATCCCACTCCCCGCACTACCCCCATCAAGATGACAGCACGCACCCGCTTCGCCCCCAGCCCCACCGGCTTCCTCCACATCGGCGGCGTCCGCACGGCGCTATTCAACTGGCTCTTCGCCCGCAACGCCGGCCCCTCTGGCCGCTACGTCCTGCGCATCGACGACACCGACCAGCAACGCAACGTCGAAGCCGCGCTAGCCCCCATCCTCCACGGCTTTCACTGGCTGGGCCTCGACTGGGACGAAGGCCCCGAGGTCGGCGGCCCCCACGCCCCGTACTTCCAGTCCCAACGCAACGCCCGCTACCAGGCCGCCGTCGACAAACTGCTGGCCGACGGCAACGCCTACTACGACTACGCCCGCCCCGAAGAGATGGAGGCCGAGCGCAAAGCCGCCGAGGCCGAGAAGCGCCAGTACCAGTACGACCGCAAATGGGCCGCGACGACCCCCGAACAGCGCGCATCCTTTGAAAATGACGGCCGCCCCTGGGTCGTCCGCGCCAAGATGCCTAGGGAAGGCAAGCTGGTCCTCGACGACCTCGTCCGCGGCAAAGTCGAATTCGACTGGGCCCGCGAAGCCGACGTCGTCTGCCAGCGCTCCGACGGCAGCTTCATCTATCACCTGGCCAACGTCGTCGACGACCACGACTTCCAAATCACCCACGTCATCCGCGCCGAAGAGCACCTCTCCAACACCCCGCGTCAGGTCTTCCTCCTAGACGCCCTCGGCTACCAGCGCCCCGCCTACGCCCACCTCCCCTACGTCGCCGAGCCCGGCAGCAAGCGCAAACTCAGCAAGCGCAAACTAGACGCCTACCTAAAGAACCCCGACTTCGCCGCCGTCCACAAACACGGCACCGAGATCGCGGCAGCCCTAGGCCTGCAGACCGCGCCCGAGACCTTTAACCCCGTGGTCGTCGACTTCTACGAACAAGTCGGCTACCTCCCCGACGCCATCGTCAACTACCTGGTGCTGCTCGGCTGGTCGCTGGACGACAAGACCGAGTTCCTGACCCGCCAGCAAATGATCGAGAACTTCTCCCTGGGGCGCGTGAACCCCGGCCCTGCCAGCTTTGACCCTGTGAAGCTCGGCGCCTTCCAGATGCACTACATGCGGGAGTTGCCGCTGGAAGAGAAGGTCGCGAAGACGCTCCCGTTCTTGCAGAAGGCGGGGTTGGTGGGCGCGGAGGTGTCGCAGGAGGAGCGCACGAAGGTCAGCAAGATCTTGGTTGCGCTGGGCGATCGCGTGAAGGTCTTCGGCGACATAGTCCTACAAGCCAAATTCTTCTTCGGCGACGAAGTCGTCTACGACGAGAAAGCCTTCGCCAAACGCGTCCTGGCCCCCGGCGCCGTCGAGAAGCTGGAGGCCTACCGCGCCTGGCTGGCCGACCGAAAGCAGTGGGACGCCGCGACCCTAGAGAAGGAGACCCACGACTTCCTAGCCGAGAAGGGCTGGGGCCTGGGCGATATCGTCCACTCGGTCCGGGTGGCGGTGACGGGGGTGGGGGTAGGGCCGGGGTTGTTCGATTGCCTTGCCATTCTCGGCAAGTCAATTGTGCCGTTGCGCATGGGTACGGCCTTGCGCCTCTCGAAGTCGACCGTTGAGACATAGTTTGACCTACGCTGTCGCACTTTTGGCTACCAACAAATATTGATCCTGTGTCGCGCCGTCCTGGTAGCGTTCGCTTGTCATGGCGAATTGGATCGACCGTTGCCTCGATGCGATCTCTGACGACGCTCTCGTCGTTCTAGTTGGAGCTGGTGCATCGATGGCGAAGCCATCGGGGCTGCCTAGCTGGCCGGCGTTGCTCGGCCGGATGGCCGACCATGCTTCTGAATTTCAGCCAGCCCGAGCTGTCCTGATGCGGGAGGAATGCCAGGTAGGAAACCTACTTGAGGCTTCTGAAATCTACGCGGGAGCGGATCGCGTGCCGAGAGCGGCACGCACCGACTTCTTTCGAAAGCTGTTCGATACCGGGCGGAACGTCGTTCCTGACCTATATCGAGTTCTCGCGGACATCCCAGCTCGTCATTGGATGACGACGAATTTCGACAATAACCTGCGATTTTCGACGGAATCACGCGACGTCGAACTCGTGTCTCCGCCAAGGTTCGGGAACATAGTTTCTCTTTGGGGAGATAAGCAATTCTGTGTTCACCTGCATGGTCGTGGGGTCGACTATGAATCCCTGGTGTATCGACCCGAGCAGTATAGGGCACTGCAGAAACAGGCTAGCTATCGAGAATTGATTAAACGAGCATTCCTCCAATCTACCGTTCTAGCCGTTGGATATTCGTTTTCAGATCCCGATATTCTTGAAACGCTTCAATACATTGCAGACGAACTGGGTGGATCCGGAGCCCGAACCCACGTTGCTCTGACGGCTTCTCCGGAGCGCCTGCCCGATAGACTACTACGATCGGTCAATTTCGAGATTGTTCCGTATCGTGCCGAGAACGATCACGCCGAGTGCATCTCTCTTGTCCGAGAACTCTTGGCGCGGGCGCGTGCCGTTAGGAGAGGTGAGACGAGAACCGTATCCTCCGAGAAACACTCCGAACTCAGCGCCTTAGTCGGCTTGTACTCGGCCCTCTACAACAAAGATACCTCCGCCTACTCAGCCGCGTGCGCCGCGTTGATTCTGCGGGCCACCGAGGGGAGTGCCCGGCAAGTCGAGTCGGCGATTCTCGAACGGCTCAGCCACTTGGCACATACCTCGATGACCTCGGCCCGGACCATGCTCACACAGGGTTTGGCTCTTCTAAGAAGTTCCGGCGTCGCAACGACCCACGGAGACATGATCGAGATCAACAATCGTCCGGTCGACGGATCGGCCGACCTTGCTCCGGTCCTGAAGGCGGTCGAAACACGATATCGAACCTTCGCCAGTGAGGCGCCGCTCAATGCACTTGCCCTCGAAAAGGCAAAATCCGCCATCTCGTACATTCTCTTGGCGCAGGGCATGTCGTTGGCAACCGCCTTCGTGAACCAGGAGGCTCCCGAGACATACTCCCTGCAATCCATCGCTGAGGAGGCGGTCCGTGTCTGCGGCATACAAATGGCCGCACGCGAACCATTAGTCTCAAGCCTAGTAGGAGTATTTTCTGAGCCGGAGCCTGAGGTCAGTCGTTGCTTGTTCAGGCTTGCTCACTCAGCTTATGCACTAGAAAGCATTTTCCTCAACCCCTTGCAGTCAGATCTTGAGAGCCTGCTTCACTGGCGCGTGTATCTGGATTCAAACGTGGTTCTGAGAACGTTGTCGCCAGCCGTTCCGGAGCACCAAGGATTCTCCGGTCTTTTTGGTCGTCTTGCCAAGCTAAACACTCCGCTTCTTCTGTTGCATCCATTCGCGACTGAGATCGTCAATCATGTGCGTAGTCAGAGCCGAATCATCAAGGCACTCAACGTCCGCGATAAAGATCATCTCCGGTCATTTATTTCAGATATTCCAAGGAAAGAACGATCTCCGATTCTTACTTGGTTCTTGACAGAAGTAGAACGTATCGGCTGGCGAGATTTCGATCGATTCGTTGCGGACGTTGGTCTGGGTAGCGTTCAGGCCCTCGAACGAACTATCGCGCGATTTGGTATCAAGATTGAGGGGGAGGACATTACCAAACGCTTTGATACTTCGACACGCGAGACTCTGTGGGATGCGCTCCGAGAATGGCGCGGCGGGGCGAAGTCAATCGGAGCGCGTCGACTAAGAAGGAACGAAGCCACCCAGGTTGAATATCTACTTCGTCTACGGGACCAAGGAATTCGAACGTGGTTCCTTTCCAAGGATGGTCAACTTCGTCAGGCGCTGAAGTTTGTTGAAGGTGGTCGCTATGCGGGATTTGTGATAACGCCGACCGCCTGGGCCCAGCGCCTTGCTGATTTACATTGGGGCGAGATTGATATTTCTGGCTTTTCGGAGCTGATGTGGTGCTTCCCGGAGAGGACACCTAAGGAACGACTTGGACAAATCGCGATGCGCCAAGTCTTAGAAAGGGCGCCGAAAGGGGCCAACATCAATCCTGAATGGCTCCGCGATCAAGTAGAAGCTGCGTTCACTGACGGTGGTGTCAATGCCTTCGTTCAGGGCACCGACGTAGAGCAGGCTGAGGCCTTTGCGGACCTCGTTACTCAACTTGTCCCGCCCGCAGTGGACGAGATTCTCGACAAATTGGCAGAAACGCGAACAAAGAGGTAGGCGAACTCTCGCCTTCAAGAGAGGAGTGGTTATGGACATCGGGACTGGTCTTGCGCTTTTCGGCTCCGCCAAGATCGTCGAAAAGCTTCTGGGGCCAACTGCAGACTATGTTGGGAGTGGTGCCAAGGATTGGGTACGGCGGCGTGTGGAAAACGTCGATCGAATATTTGAAAAGGCTGCGAAGCGACTAGGGCCACAGATCGAACAACCGGGTGCCGTCCCGCCGAAAGTTGTTGAGGGCATCGTCAATCAAGGTTCGTATTGTGACGACGAGCTCGGCGCCGAATATTGGGGCGGCGTTCTGGCATCGTCGCGAACCGAAGCACCACGAGACGATCGTGGCGCAAGTCTCAATGCACTGCTCAGCCGCCTTTCGACGTACCAGATTCGAGCACATTACATCCTCTATTCTGTTCTTCGGAAGCTATTCCAAGGGACGCCGTTGCGATTCGATCCGAAAGAGCGACACAAGTTGTCCTTCTACGTGCCCGTCGAACGGTATGTTGAAGCTATGCAGTTTGAAGCATCCGAGGTGGCGCAGCTAACCGCTATTACGGAACACGTTTGCTTCGGCCTCCATCGGGAGTCACTTATTCATGACTTTCACTACGGAAGTCCAGATGAGCTAAGGCCTCTCTACCCAACAATGCCAGGTGCAGGCCTGGTGATTCAGCCATCTGTCATGGGCGGGAATCTTTTTCTTTGGGCACATGGCCACCGAACGGCATCCGCCCATCAGATGCTGGATCCTGGCCTAGCCTTCGAGTTGGAAACAAAAGTGCTGGTACCTGATGGCGCTCCGTGTGAACCCCGTCAGCGTTGACCAAGTCGTAGCGACGCTCACATCGGTTGTCGCGCGGACCCAACGCAATCCCAATGGAGCAACGGGCACGCAACCCCTAAGGTAAGGGGCAAATATGGAAGTGGACGTTCTTTCTGGTCCCCGACCGCTGGACGGGTTCGGCGCCATCATGGTCGCGACTTTTTCGGCAAGGTTCCAATCCAAGTTGATAGCTGGGAGGGCGTGTCAATCCGATCTTCCCAGATCCAAGCCGTTGGTTCACCGACCACGTCATCAAACTTCGAGGGGCGCCAGATCCGACCTGTTGCAGTGTCGACCAAAAATGTATCGGCGCGAAGGCCGCTCGGATTGAAGATCATTTGATACCTGCCGCCCTGAGTTGCGTTTGGTGCAGTAGCGCCTGCCCCGTCGGTACGGGCGGCACCAACCTGCGATCCAAGTAGAAACGTAGTCACGAATGCGGCCACGATGCCCACTGCCACTCCGGTAGATTTCATTTCGGCGTCCTTTCTGTGCGCGGCATGAACGAATGGTGAAGGGGACCGGTGTCAACCGAATCAACCGAGCCCTCGTTGCCCTCGCCTACCATAGGAATGCTGCTCTCGGCGAGATGAACTCACAATCCTCGTGCTGCTAAGTGCCACAGGCGCCGATCTCGACGGCGAATGGCGCTGGCGGTTTCTGGATTGCTAGCGATCCCCCTTCGGCGCACGCCGGATCGCGCCACCGCCTGTCTCACGACCAGGTATGCAGCTACGATCTAAACGAGCGGGGTACGGCCCAAAGGGCGCTGGTCACTCGACCGTTTCGGGAACGGCGCTCTCGACAATCCCCGCCCGCGGCCTCACCCCCGTCCGCCGCCACCTCCGTAGCGCCTCGAACGCCCCCGCGATCTCCCCCTCCCCGAACGCGCAGTGCCCATCCCCGCGGACGTACTGCTGGGCAAACAGCGCCCCGCTCCCCGCCAACTGCGCGATCTCAGGGTACCGCTCCGACGGGTACGAGCCAACCAGCGGGTCGTACACGTTCCGCACCGATAGAAGCGGCCGCGCGAGGCGGCCGGTGGGGGTGTAGTCGCGGATGGCCAACGCGCGCGCGCCGTCATCCGCTGCGTAGCGGGCGACGCCGTCGTTGAGGCGGATGTCGTCGCCGCTGCCGGTGTAGATGGTGTCGCGGTTGTCGAAGGCGTTGCCGCCCCAGCGGCGCTGGAGTTCGCCGAGGATGTGTGCGAACAGGTCTAGGTTGGCGGCCTGTTCCTTGTTGGTCCTGGTCATCGCGAACCGGCGCAGCGTGGCCGCCGCTTCGGGGTGGGCGTCGAGGAGGTGCTCCAGCGCCTCGGTGCGCTCCAGGGTGGTGACGAAATCGGGCGGGATGTGGGCGGACGAGGGGAGCTGGCCGGGGAACAGGAACTCGAAGACGACCAGCGGATCGAAGACCACCTTCTTTGCGTAGCTGAGCATCGGTCCCAGCGGCGCGCACAGCGACAATCCCCCCTCGTACGTCGTCGGGAAGGTCTCCATCAACATCATGGTGATGCTGCCTCCGAGCGAGCTGCCGCTGACCCACGTTGCCCGGGGCGCGCCGAAACGCTGGGCGAAGTGGAGGCGCAAGGCTTCCGTGTCGCGGGCCCCCTCGCGGAGCGCGTAGCCACCGGCGGAATACCCCGACTGGGCGACGGCAACTCCCAGCGCACCGAAGGTGCTGGCCATCTCGTCGGGCTTGCGCGCATCGAACCGCACGGGCCCGCCGCGATGATAGCTGGCCGGGGAACAGGAACTCGAAGACGACCAGTCGGACGCCGCCCGCCGCCACGGGCGACTACTTTTCCGCTTGGGCTCCTAAGTCCTTCAGGTACCCGATCAACTGCTGCTCCTCGCCGCTGGTCCAGCCGGAGTCCAGGCCGTCGATCAGCAACTGCCGAAGGTCCGTGTGGAGCTTCAGACCGGCGATGATCGCCGCCTGATTTTCGTCGCGAACTGTGCGGACGTAGAGGAGCGCAACATCATCAACATCACTTGTGTAACTGCGCTCGAGTTCGCGGAACACCTCGTAGACGGCGTCAAGGTCGATGCCCAGCTCGGTGATCAGCGCGCGAGCCATCTCGTCTTCATCGACGTGGAACATATGAGTGAATCGCGGCAGGAATTTGCGCACGGCGGCTTCGCGAGGGCCGGTGATTTCGACGTATGCCTGATCGGCGGTGAGTGCGCCCAATACACCGCCGATGATCGCGCCGACAGCGACCCCGGGTGGACCAAAGAAGACACCGGCAAGTGCTCCACCCCCTGCGCCACCGGCGAACCCACCGCCTAGGTTGGCGGCTTCGCGTCCCGCGGCGTGAACCTTGTACTCAGCGGTCCCAACGTTGTAGATGGCAACCACGGCTGACAGGACCCACAGCCCTCGGCCCACAGCGCCCAGTCGAGCTGCGCTCGCGCTGACTCTCGGATTGGCTCGTCCTGCTGCCTGGGCGACCTCGAGGTACACCTCGTTCTGCTGAGCGGAGGTCAATGTCCGGAATGACGCTCGGTGTTTTGCGAGGGCGTACTTCTCGAGTAGAGCGTCCAGGTCAAGGCCCTTGGCTTTCATAGCCGCAGCCTTCGCGCGTCCGAGGCCACTAGACCGAGTACGCGCAAATTCCATCAGCTCATTGCGCATCTGGTGGGCCGCTTCAGCCGCTTGCTGCGCCGAGAGCTGCCCGGACCTGTACGCCGACAAGATCTCCGCTGAAAATGCCTTCGTCTTGTTGATGTAGTCCTGTCGGACTGCCGAATCCTTGATGAAGGAATAGCCGAAGTTGACGGCCTGAACCTCCAACTGCCGAAGAGCAAGCTGGACTTCGTTGTCACTCTGGATGTTGGTAGCCGCACGGCTGCTGGCCATCACATCACCTCCCAGACCCCACGGGACCTACGAATTGTCTGAGTTCGAGACGCCTACGACGAAGCAACCCTGTTGGTCTTTCGTGAACGATCAGCTGCCATTCGCGCCCGTGAAACGAGAAGGTGACCTTCCCTTCTGATAGAACCACGAGGTCGGTGAGGATTCCCGGTGTGTAGGGGGCGCCGATCGATCGCTGCTCGAGGACGTGAGCGTTCTCGTCGAGCAGATAGACATGCAAGGTTTCCTCGTAGGGAATGTCGTCCGAGACCAAGAGGACGTACACCCCCATCGACTTCAGCCAAAATTGACGCTCGAGGGTGCGCCCTTGCACGAGACCGATAGCCCGCCCGTCCAGAAGCAAATCAGCGACGGTAGTGGCGGCGCTGTCGTTTGGGCGCAGGGCGAAGCGGTCGGTATCGGTCACTCGATCACCGATGGCGATACTATCGACATTCGTCCGAGCCGTCGCGGGCTCCGATTCCCTCTCGTCAACGCGTCAGCTAGTGGACCGTGGCCTCGACCACGCCCGCCCGCGGCCTCACCCCCGTCCGCCGCCACCTCCGCAGCGCCTCAAACGCCCCCGCGATCTCCCCCGCCGCGAACGCGCAGTGCCCATCCCCCCGCACGTACTGCTGCGCAAACAGCGCGCCACTCCCCGCCAACTGCGCGATCTCGGGGTACCGGTCCGACGGGTACGAGCCGACGAGCGGGTCGTACACGTTCCGCACCGATAGAAACGGCCGCGCGAGGCGGCCGGTGGGGGTGTAGTCGCGAATGGCCAACGCGCGCGCGCCGTCATCCGCCGCGTAGCGGGCGACGCCGTCGTTGAGGCGGATGTCGTCGCCGCTGCCGGTGTAGATGGTGTCGCGGTTGTCGAAGGCGTTGCCGCCCCAGCGGCGCTGGAGTTCGCCGAGGATGTGTGCGAACAGGTCTAGGTTGGCGGCCTGTTCCTTGTTGGTCCTGGTCATCGCGAACCGGCGCAGCGTGGCCGCCGCTTCGGGGTGGGCGTCGAGGAGGTGCTCCAGCGCCTCGGTGCGCTCCAGGGTGGTGACGAAATCGGGCGGGATGTGGGCGGACGAGGGGAGCTGGCCGGGGAACAGGAACTCGAAGACGACCAGCGGATCGAAGACCACCTTCTTTGCGTAGCTGAGCATCGGTCCCAGCGGCGCGCACAGCGACAATCCCCCCTCGTACGTCGTCGGGAAGGTCTCCATCAACATCATGGTGATGCTGCCTCCGAGCGAGCTGCCGCTGACCCACGTTGCCCGGGGCGCGCCGAAACGCTGGGCGAAGTGGAGGCGCAAGGCTTCCGTGTCGCGGGCCCCCTCGCGGAGCGCGTAGCCACCGGCGGAATACCCCGACTGGGCGACGGCAACTCCCAGCGCACCGAACGTGCTGGCCATCTGGTCGGGCTTGCGCGCATCGAACCGCACGGGCCCGCCGCGATAGCCGTGGCAGAACATCATCAGCTCGCCGTTCCACCCGGCGGGAATGTCGATGCGGAAGGGAGCGCCGGCGAGGTCACCGACTTCGGTTGTGGGGGTGGTGGGGGGCGGCGGGCGTACGGCGGGTGGGGGTGTCGGGGTGCAGGAGGCCAAGAGGAGGGCGGCCAACGCGGGCACACGTGCGTCCATGGGACACTCGGACAACGGCGGACGCCGGCGGTTCCGGTTAGTCGGCGCGGGGGAGCGCGGCGGGACCGGTAGACCGCCGGCGGGAGAAGACAACCGCACCGGCGACACCGAGCAACGTCCAGCCTATGAAGTAGATCAGGACGGCTCGATTTGCAGCACCTCGTGACGCTATCGGCGCGACCAGGTGAACCGCCATTCTGCCGACGACGCATGCGACGAGGCTCCCGACAACGGCACCAACTGTCGCGCGAAGCCATGAGCGGTCCGGTCGGACCGTGGTCAGGCCTACCCACGCTCCAAGCAGGAGGAAGGCGGGGACCACGATTCCCGCGAACATCCAGAATCGGATCGAGAAGTCATCCTCACCACCGAACGTTGGAAACGACGGGGCTGCGGACGTGGCATCGAGGATCTTCACCATCGCCGGTGCGAAAAAGGCACCTAGTAGTGCGCCCACGGTAGCGCAGGCCAGCTTCCTACCGAACGAGACCTTGCTACTCAAACGATGTTCCAGAAGAGTACGTTGGGAGCTCCCCGGAAGTCCGACCACAGACCATCCCAGGAGACGCCCCAGTGAACGCGGAACCAACTCGACACGGAGGTCATCCGGGAACCATTCCAGAGATCGATGTGGTCTCCCGACCGAGCTTTAGTTCCGGTCTCGTTTGTTTGACCCTCCCGGAGTGGAGACTCTACACCTGATTGTGACGTACCCGTCAGGGCCGACCTGCTCGCCATACGCTATCGAACAGACGTTGGATTCGTTGCGTAGTCCGCAAACGACCATGCTCAGCCGCATCGTATTGGGACGCAGATGAAGAAGCTAGCTCCCGCGGGAGACGGCTCACCGCGGCGACCCATTCTTCGGCTGCACACGACGTGGAGCGATACTCAACCGCGGAGCGGAGGTGAATGAAACGCGCCATCATCGCGGTCGTGGTCGGAGCGGTGGCCGTGCTGACCATCGTGGTCGTGATCCAGAAGCACGCGCGCGATCCTGAGACCAGCAATCCCGCGGATCTGGAATACGAAAAGGCGATCAGGGTTGACGCCCACGGCTTGGATGTCAGAGATGGCGAGGCTCCGGAGTTCTTCGTGTCGGATCCCACCCTCCTGGTGAAGACCCCACACGTGATAGAGGCGCAGATGACGGACCAAGCAACAGGCAAGAGTCTGTCTGATGCTCCTTATTTCATCGAGCTGGCGGACGGGCGGTATGCGTTCGGGTACGCTGACAGCGACGGGCGGACGCGGAGTCTGTTCACGCAGGCGCCCGTCAAATACACGGTCTTTTGGTACGACGACGCATGGGAACATTGGGACAAGCGTCGTGCTGCTTCCCCAGACGCCCGCCATTGATGCCCGGCACCATGGATACCTGGCCGATAAGTCGGAGAAAAGGCGCGACGTGGACTTGCCTCGGGATTCCGGAGCGGCTGGGCGATGGGCGCTCGTGGCAGGCTACGGATAGGTGGCCGACGCTGGAAGAAGTCGCAGGGGAAGACTGGACGGGATCCATCCTGCAACAGCTTCTTCCGGTCGACCGAACGTGGATGTGGTGGACGCGGTCGGATCTCTACCGGCAGACGAACCTTCCCACGACGAAAGCGAAGAGTCGGGTCGAGTCGCAAACGCTTGCAGAAGTAGTTGCGCATAAGTTCCATCTCCGCGGAATGACCGCCGCCTTCTTCCCGCCAGCGAAGACAGAGGAGCGCCGCGCCTTGTTGTATTGGGCAGGTGCGGACACAGAACCAGTCCCCGACCACATTCGGACGGCGCGCTCGACCTCGGTCGTGTGGGACGTCGACCAGATCGCCGGGTGGTGCGCGGATCGCGATCGATGGAGTAATCCTGACGCGCTACCAACGGAAGTCGTCGGTCGCGCTGTCACGATGTTCGACGGACAGATTTGGTGTGCCGTGCCGCCAGACGAGGTAGACGAGGCGATGCGGGGGCTCACTCACCTCGCGACACAGTGGGGGTTGCGGATCATCTCCGGCCCACTGGCATACGCGTGGCCAGCCGTGCGCTAGTGCGACAAAGGACCGCACCGTGTCGGAGGCTTTGTCCACATGAACCGAATAAGGTACATGTGAACGCGTTGTCATGAAGAACCGGCACGTAGGGTCGGATTTCGGGGAGTTCCTGCAGACCGAGGGAATCGCCCACGAGGTCGAGCAGGGCGCGCACAAGAAGGCGCTCGCCATCGACATCCGACGGATCATGGAGGCGAAGCGGGTCAGTGAGGCGGCGCTGGCGCGCCGCCTCGGAACCAGCAGGACGGCGATTCGACGGATGCTCGACCCGCAGGAACACGGCACGCGACTGGACTCGTTGGTACGCCTGTCGGCGGCTCTCGGCTATGCACTCGACATCCGACTTGTGGCCGTTCCGGTCCGTCGCTCGAAGGGTGGACGGCACGGGAATGCCCGGCGGGCAGCTTGACGCAGGCCGCTTCCGCAGACGTCCGTCACCGGGGAGCTCGTCCTTCCACCATGGCGGTCCGGTCCAATGGGAAAGTGCGCACCGCCAGGCCGCCTTTCTCGCAGGCAAGATGTGGCTGTAGCATCGGAGCGCACGACCATGACTTCTCGGTTCGCCATCGGCTCGCTCGCCCTTGCTCTTCTCGCTGGGTGCGGGTCTAGCCCCTCAACCGGGAAGCCCACCGAACCGGCCGTGAACACGGTGCCATTCATGGGTGGCGTCTACTTCGTCGGTTACTGGGGCCAGGAGGAGGCCGCGCTGGGTTTGCACAGTTGCTAGCCCGATGGTTTTGCTCCATCCGCAATCCACGCACGTATCAGTTCAATTTCCTGCGCGGCTAGAGGCGGGTATGTGAGGGGTGGCATCCTGGGCCAGTGGTGGAGCGCGCAGAACTCCGTTCTCGTGGACGTCAGTTTGGCTAGGAGCAGGCTTTGAACGGGGCTACTAGGAACGACGACCACTTTCCGCGTAGATAACGGTCCACCAGACTGATCACAGTAGTCATCGGCTGGGTGATTGACCCAGTTCATGTACGTGGACTCCGGCGTCCCATAGTAGGCGAAATGGTTCTGTTCAATTCCGATGTCGTGGCAGCCTGGGACCAAGCAGTGGGCGGACACGATCGGGAAGATTTCGTTCAAGAACGTCCCACCCACGACCACGGTTGCTACGTCACCGCTCCCATCGAGGCTCGCATCGACCGCCGATTCCGACGCATCCGAATCTGCATCGGTCGCTCCTGCCTCTAATCCTGCCGAGCGGTCAGCATTCCTACCGCAACCGGACAGAAGAACGTGAAAGACAGACGCGACGAGGATCGATGCACGCAATGGATACATGTTACCAAGGTGCAGCAGGCGAAAGCACGTAGACCCACGGGTCAATCGAGAATCTTCAGTTCCTCTAGACTCCAAGTTCCTGAACTATCGGAAACACCGCGGATGTGAATCTCGTCTATGTCGCCGATCCATGGATTTCCCGTCGCGTTACCATACTGCTGAGGTGCCAAGTCCGGAAATCCCCACCAGCTTCCGTCTGACACTTTGCGAAACCAAAGCTGCACATGGGGAGTACCTGAGAAGCGAATATATTGAAGGTCGAAAACCTTCTGAGGAACCGAATGGTCGGTCTTCCGAACAAAGATCCGAATCCACTCCGCTGGGTCGTGCGGACTCATGTTGCGTGCCTCGGCGGTATAGTTTGGCGTGATGCAGGAGCCGTTGACCAGCTTCTGCCAACCATTTCCATACCCATCACCATAATTCACCGTGCCGCACCACAGATTCTGGGTTGCCGGATTCTGGTAGTTCGATGCCGGAGCAAACGAAAGGTGATAGTGAAGGTAACCAGATATTTCATCGGGCTCCGCAGCATTTCCAGGAGCGCACGGTTCACGCCACATCCATGTCATGGTTCCCGGGGAAGTTCGGTGCACGCCTTCAGCACTCCCCCGGCATCCTTTCCGGAACAAAGAGCAAAGGTGTCTCTGGCGTTTCCCGCAAATTTAGACAGCCCAACCGAATTGTCGAAATTGATGGTGCACGAGCCCAGTGCCTGATGTGCGCTAGCCGTAGTAGCAAGTTCAAGCGACGTAGCGAGCGTGCCGACGACTACCAGGGCATGATGCAATGTCATCGAACCACCTTCGAGGTAACGTCGTGGAGCGACCCGCCGCTATTCGCGCGCTTTTGTGCAGCGATCTCGTCATTCATCGCCTTTTCCTCGGCCGGCGTCATGCGCCTCGGCGGACCCGCGGGCGTCGCGATTGTTGGATGGGCCGCGAGTACTACTGCGCTTGTCGTTGCGGTTGTATCCGTGCTCCCTTCATCGCCGTTGCAGGCCGCCAGCGCAAAGAACGGGGCCACTACTATCGCCAACAAAATTGGTTTCATCGGTCGCTCCTCGGCCATGTTGTCGATTGATTCATGACGACGACAGCCAGAGCAAGCCGGCCCTTTGCCTGATAGTAGGGCGCACCGTCGTACCGTTCAGGGGTGTGGTTGTGAGGGAAGGGGCCGCCAGACAGGCAGCAGTGAGGTACGAGAGAACGTGGCGCTTCTCCCGACGGAGGGTCTGCGTGACGGTCATGATGCGGGCCGTGGAACGGCTAGGCGATACCGTTGTGCGCCGTGCGCCTGCGGTGTGAGGTGCATCGGACCCGAAGCGCGCGGGATGGTCTGAGTGCCGTCTTCCGCCTGCCCGTGGATGCCGGTGCAGATGAGTGCGCTCCGTGAGAATCCTGGCGCGTCGGCAATGGCCAGCTCCGGCTACTGGCGGTCGACTGCGATGAGCAGCGCTCGGCGGAAGAAGCGGCCGCCGCCAAGACCGAAGTCACGGACGGTCGCTTCGTCGTCGACTATGTCGAGCTACAGGCTTGCGATCACTGTGAGTGCTACCAAGCATCCCTGGACGCTGGCGATCATTTCTCAGGTGCGACGTGAAGGTCGTACGGACGCACGCGGGTGCCACGGCGTCACGCAGATGAAGAAGGTGGCGCCCGCCGGGGACGGCTCACCGGGGCGACCCAATCCCCGGCTGCACACGACGTGGAGCGATATTCAACCGCGGAGCGGAGGTGGGTGAAACGCGTCGTCATCGCGGTCGTGGTCGGAGCGGTGGCCGTGCTGACCATCGTGGTCGTGATCCAGAAGCACGCGCGCGATCCTGAGACCAGCAATCCCGCGGATCTGGAATACGAAAAGGCGATCAGGGTTGACGCCCACGGCTTGGATGTCAGAGATGGCGAGGCTCCGGAGTTCTTCGTGTCGGATCCCACCCTGCTGGTGAAGGCCCCACACGTGATAGAGGCCCAGATGACGGACAAAGCAACAGGCCGGGGTCTGGCTGATGCTCCGTATTTCGTCGAGCTGGCGGACGGTCGTTACGCGTTCGGGTACGCAGACAGCGACGGGAGGACGAGGAGTTTGTTCACCCAGACACCTGTGAAGCACACTGTCTTTTGGTACGACGACGCCTGGGAACATTGGGAGAAGCGTCGTGCTGCTTCCCCAGACGCCCGCCATTGATGTCGGGCACCGTGGACACATGGCCGATAGGCCAGAGCGTCCCCGGCTCGATGCCTGATAGGAATGCGACCATGTCAGTAGCGCGCGTGGTCCTGTGGATCGTCTTGGTCGCCGTCGGTTGCCGTGCGTACGCGCGTCCGGTGGGCGAGCGCGACACTGGCGCGAAACGGGGACAGCCTAAGCCACGGGCAATTTCTGAAGTTGTCCAATACTGCGCCGACCGGGTCGGCTTCGTGGTTTCAGAGCAAGATATTCACCAAGATGACGCGGTCGCACGGGAGCAAGCGACCTTCTTGGATCGCGATTTGAAGGTCCCCGCGCTCCGCCGCCGAACAGCGTTTGCGTTCGCCAACTTCATCCAGACCGTCGACGGAGAGCGTGTCCATGTCGGCATCGTCGAATACACGTTCCGGCGATGCCAAGATCTGGACGCCGCGGCCGACGCCTTGGCGAAGATTGGCCGTAGCAACTTCAACGTCGCCGCGCTCTCGATCTTCCGGAGCTTCCGGCGCGAGAACACCTTGTTGATCCTTTTTTCGGAAACGCCGTTCCATCCCAAGGTTCGGGCTCTCCTCGACTCGGCGGCCCAACAGGCTCCAGGATCACTGGGATGCGAAGGGAGGTAGCGGGCGCCCCCGCTGGGGAGTTGCGCTCTCGACAACCCGCCCGCGGCCTCATCCGGGACGGCTCAACCATCGCGACCCGATCGACCGGTTGGGTCCATGCATTGTCATGGATAGTGGTGCTTGCGGTGTCGGTTGGCGTGGCATGCAAACGCAGCCACGACGGAAAGCGATCTGCGATGCGGCGGGCAGATAGCGACCTGGGCCTTTCAATGGAAATCCCGGACGACTTTCAGATAGCCAGACTCGGTCCCGCGCTGCGCGTGTTCGCGCCGCAGCGCGAGCGAACACGGAGTCCGACGAACATCGTACTGACGCTCGTCGATAGGCGTCCTGAATTCTCCCAGCCAAAGACGAAGGACTTGGGTCAACAGCGCATCAACTACGTGGTCGTCGAAGAACCTGGCGGGTCTGGTGGTGAGGCGGTCCGTCTGAAGGCGTGGGTTGAATCCAATGGCCGCTTCGTCCTGCTCGACAGCGTGGTGCAACCTGAATCCGGCGGCGACGCCGATTTCCTGGTCGAGTGGGCCATCTTGTCCACGCTGCGCTGGAACCCCGGCGGTTGATTTGCGCGTGGACACCTGGCCTATCACTCGGAGGCCCCCGATTGTCTCGGTCCCTGGACTCGTCGATACTGCGTTTGTGCGCGCTGCCCTTGCTATCGTTCCCGTCGTCTTGTGGGCGACTCAGTTTGGTTGTGGCTCCGGAGCAGGTGGTGGGCAGCAGGCCGCCGATGGCGCTGGGCAGGGCGGCGATGGGGGCGGGCAGCCTGGCGACTGCGACGGCGCTTGCCTAACCCCTGCGGACGACGCCTTCCTCACGCAGTTCTGTACGCAGATCGAGGCCTGCTGCGTTGCCGGCGCAGGCGCCAACACGAGGGCGCCCGACGTCGCGCACTGCAAGCGGCAGTTCGCGGCCAACGGGATCAGTCACGACCCCGCGGTGCAGTCGATGTGCCTCGCCCAGGTGCAGAGTCTCGCGTCGGCGATGCGGACGGGCTGCGTGCCCGAGATCTGGGACCTCTCCGATGCCTGCTCGCGGCTGTTCTACGAACCGAGTGGAACGGTCGCTCCGGGCGAGGTGTGCCAGACGCGGTCGGATTGTGCGGGCAAGGCTGGCGCCGTCACGTTGTGCATTGGCCTGTGCGTCCGGCTAGAGCGTGGCAAGGCGGGCGACGGGCCCTGCCTGGGCGACATGAACGACTACGGCGTGATCATCGCGGCGCCAGGGTATCAACCGGCGCCGTTGCCGACGATCTCGACGGGCGTGCTGTGCGCGACGCGCGATGGCCTCTTTTGCGGCTTCACGGGCGAGCTCGCACAACGAAAGTGCGTGCCGATGCGGGCCGGCGGCGAGGCGTGCGACTACTCGCGGACCTGCACATCGGGGCGTTGCTACAACGGGGACAATACGACGGGTGGGCTCACCGGCATCTGCGACACCGTCGTGCCGCCGGGGCAGACCTGCAACACTGCCGATCCTCCGCGCATGGTTTGCGACCCCACCAGTCACTGCGACGACGATGGCCTAGTGCCCGGTCACTGCATCGCGGGGCTGCCGGGTGGCGCGACCTGCGACGCAGACTACCTCTGCGCGAACGGCGCCTGTCGAAACGGCACCTGCAAGGCGACGACTGACGCCCAGGACATCGCCTACTTCGGGTACTGCTCGCGCACGCCGTAGCCCTCGTTTCTCCGGTAGGCTCGACGTCGGAGAGACACCAGGACGCAAGAGCGATGTACCTCGACAGCATCAAACGCCACGCCGCCGCCACCGACGGCTTTCCTTGGAACGTCCCCGTCGTGGCGTCGCTGGAGTCCATGGACTTCTCCGCGCCCGTGACGTTCTTCGTGGGCGAAAATGGGTCGGGCAAGTCGACGGTGCTGGAAGGGATTGCTGCGGGGGTAAGCGCCATCGCCGTGGGGAGCGCCAGCGTCGAGGATGATCCGACGTTGCAGGGCGCGCGCAGCTTTGCGGCGGGGTTTCGGTTTCTGCGGCGCAAGCAGGCGCGCACGCGGTTGTTTCTGCGCGCCGAGGACGTCTTTGGCTTCACGAAGCGGGTGTCGCACGATGCGCGGGAGCTGGCGGAGTTGGAGGAGCAGTTTCGGCAGCAATTTCCCGACGGCTCCTACGGGCAGAAGCTGGCCATGGGCGCTGCGCGCGGACAGCACGGCGCCTTGCGGGCACGGTACGGCGCCAATCCGGACGCGCGATCGCACGGGGAGCTGTTCCTGTCGTTGCTGGCGTCGCGGCTGGTTCGTGGGGGTCTGTATCTGCTCGACGAGCCAGAGGCGCCGCTGTCTCCCCGCGGCGTCCTGCAACTGATCGCGCTCCTCAAGGACCGCGTCGCCCAAGACTGCCAGTTCATCATCGCCACGCACTCGCCGATGCTGATGGCGTTCCCGCAGGCAGCCATTCAGGTCTTCGCGAACGGGACGATCCAACTGACCCCGTACGCCGAGGTGGAGCACGTCAGCCTGATGAAGTCGTTCCTGGCCGATCCCGAACGGTTTCTGCGGCACCTGTGAACGACAGCCGCTCGCTGCCGGTCTAACATCGGGCCATGGCTCGCTTCACCCTTCGCGCGCTCGCCATCGTCGTCCTTGCAGGGTGCGGGTCGACGACCGCCCCGGAGAAGCCGACAGAACCGGCGGTGAACACCGTCCCCTTCACGGGCGGCGTCTATTTTGTCGGCTTCTGGGGGCCGCAGGTGCCGGAGGTGGTGGGACTGCAGCGCCTATGGCCGACACGCGCGACCAACTACTACGCCGGCTTCCGGGCGGAGGCGAACCCGTACTTCGTCTTTCGCCCCTCGGACGACCAGCTCTTCTACGCGTTCGAACCCTACGGTGTGTTTGTCGACGATTCGGTGAGCGAACCTGACAGCGGGTTTCCGACGCCACCCTGCGCGCCGTCGACCACAGCCGGAGGCCTGGTGGGCAACTTCGAGTTGCCGTTCGGGTTCGACGGGCAGAATAGACTTCACTACTTCTGCGACGGTGTCCGGCGCGACGGCGAGCTGATCACCGGCCCCGAGCCGGGCTTTTTCTATGATCGCGTGCTGGCCGACGGGCGCATGCTGGTGCACACCATCGATACCAGCACCGGTTTTGCCATCGACAACTACGGCGCCATGGCGCCCGATGGACACATCTTGTCGGCTCTCGACCCCGGCTTCCCTCCCCCCTACGAGCTGGTCTTCGACGCAGCCACCGTGCAAGGAAACGACGCCTTCGTGCTGGTCAGGCGCCTCGCGTACGACAGCCAGATGCAGGTGTCGCCTACCGAATACGTCGCTTTCCGCCTGGACCCGCAGTCGAAGTGGCTCCGCATGCGCTCGATCCCGGTGAGCGCCCTCCGGGACTACGGCGGCTACATCCGCCTGATCCTCTCCGACGGCACCGTGCTGACCTGGGACAACGACCCCAGCGTCACTGCCTATCTGCCCGACGGCACCAAACGCGTCGTCTGGCGGCTGCGCGACTCTCCCCGCGTCGTCGGCGGGCCCGGCGCGCTGGTCGTCGGTCCACGCGAGCCCAGCGGCGCGTCGCTCCTGTCCGAGTAATGGTGGCGATGGCCCGAGTTGAGAACCGCGGAGTGCCCGCGCTGGCGGTGGTTCTGCTTGCGGCGACGGGGTGTCGGGGATGCAATTCGGAGGGGCCGCGCCCGCAGGCGACCGAAGCCGCGGCACCGGCGACGGCGATGTCCGCGCCTCCGGCCCTCGCGCTGGACGCTTACACTGCTTCCACCGACGCCGGACCGGCTGCCGGGAGCCGCGCTTTCCTGGTTCGGTTCGGGCCTGAATTCGTCCCGCTGGGTTGCTTCGATGCTGCCAAACGGCAGTTGCGTGGTGGGGCCGGGTGCGTCGACTTGATCGCCTCCGATCCGCGGGTCGGCGTCCTCGAATCAGCGGCACCACACGCTCGGGTGCGCGCGCGACCGGTGAAGCTGGCCGTGATGACCTTTGAAGGGGCAGACGAAGGTCAGCGGGGCTTTCGCCTGGACGTGCCGTGTCTGGAGAACGGCGAGCGCGTGCCCCCGTGTTGGGAGCCGGAAGGCGACGGGGGAGAGCATGCTGTGTGGCCGGTGTCCACGTTCGGGCGGTTCAAGCTGGTTCCTCCCTTCGATCCAACCCCAGAGCTGCCCCCCGAGGTCGCGGCGGAGATGGAGGGGATCGCGCGCAAGATTGGTTTCCCGGCCACGCCACCGGTTGCCGTAGCTCAGCGCTTGCAGGTCGATCTCGACGGCGACGGGAAGCGCGAGACCTTGCTGTGCGTGGCGCTGGACTCGAGCGGAGGGCCTATCGTCAAGGATGCTGACGTCATCGATCTTCCGGCGGCGCTCCACTACCTGTTCATCTCGCGCAACAAGGGCCCCTTCGCGCGGGCGCCACTGCCACCGCGGAACGATCTGTTGCAGGTCGACGGGGACGCGAAGGTCAGGGGCGTGATGGATCTCGACGGAGATGGCGGCGACGAGCTCTGGATGCAGAACTCGTACATGGAGGGAGGAACGTCGATGGTCGTTCATTGGCGGGACGGGATGTGGCAGATCCTGGGCTCCGTCACCGCGGGGCAATAGGGAGGCGGGAGGAACCGGCGCTCGGTTACTCTCGTTGCCATGAAGCAGACCGCGTGGCTGGGCCCGCTTGTTGTGCTGGTTGTCACATCGTCGTGTGCGAAGACTTTCTATCAAGGAGATGTCCGGCCCGAGTCGCAGGCGGCGATCATCTCGTCGGTGGACACCGAGGTCGACGAGATCGACGGGAACGACATCCAGGAAATCCGCGGCAGCGGGCATGCGCGGTTCGTTCTGGCGCCGGGGCCTCACCTGATTGGGTTCAGCGTCCACAAGGTCACGCCCGGTTTCTTCGTCACGACCACGACGCGCTCGAACTACCAGCGGGTGTGTTTGATGGCGAGGCCCGGTGGTCACTACTTCACGCTGGCCATGCAAGACGGACAGTACTGGTCGCCGGCGATCGAGGAGGGTGACTCGGACAACGCCACGGCGTCCATGCGCAGGCGCGTGGCGCTGGATTGTGCCTACGAGCGGTTGTTCCCGAACGGAGTGGGGCAAGGAACAGCGAAGTCGTCCGCGCCGGCGGTGGCGGTGCCGGCCGCGGCGGAGCCACCGGCAGAAGAGACGGAGACACCGGCCGCGAAGGCCGAGGAGTCCGATGATGCACCAGCGCCCGATGCGCCTCCCGCGCTGGACCCGCAACGTCCTGCGGGCCGTATGGCCGCTGCGTTGTGGAAGCGCTTGCCGATCTGGCGGCCAGCGGCGCGTCCGATGTTCGATGTTCTCTGGAACCTGGGGGGCGGCTTCGGCGGCGACACCTTGCTGACCGTCAACAAGAGCAACGGTGAAAGCGAAGACATCGTTGCGGGGACCGGCTGGGCCAGCAGCCTGGGCTTGATGCTTACGCCTTTGTGGGTGGGGGGCGATGCTGTCGGGTTGGGTGTTGGCACCGAACTGGGGGTCAAGCTGGACAGCATTTCGGGTTCGAACGGCAGCGTGTCACTGACGCGGTTTCCGGCGTCGGCAACGGCGCACGCCTTGATTCGCACCGCGGATCAGTGGTTCGTGTTGCTTTCGGGCGGCATCGAAAAGGACCTGGGGGTCGACCTGTCAGGCGACGGATTCGGTTCGGACGTCAACGACCTGAATGAGATGACAGGCAAGCCGGGCGCGCGGTTTCGTCTGGGGATGTACTGGCGCGAGTCAGACGTCGGCTCGATCACCTTTGGCATCGGCTACACGAACATGAAGTACGCAGTCGGCGGCGGCACCGTCGACGCGAGCAGCTTCAACTTGTGGTTGAGCGTCAACGCCGGATATCAGACCGTCGGCAAGCGCGGCGGCCCCTAGCGGACGTCAGAGGTCGCGGCCGCGCCACCGCCAGCGAGGGGGCTCGCCCTTGCGCCAGCAGACGATCACCAGCACGACGGACAACGCCGTCACGTAGGCGATCGCGGCGAGGTCGCCCAGCGCCCCTCGGATCCGTGGCACGCCCGCCAACAGCGCCAGGATGTACCCGACCAGAACGACCCACCCTTGCCAGGTGACGGGCACGCCCCATCCCCATCCATTCCGTTTTGCCGGGAACCAGTACTTACGCTCCACATCGCCAACGATAGCGCCGGCGCGAACGAATGCACCCCCGACCCGGACGACATCGGCCGTAAACAACTTCGCGCGTACCGCGCGGGCACGGCAGGTGTACGGTTTCCGCTGCCGATTTTGTTGTCGGCAAACTGGAAATGGGGAGGGTGACGGCCATGGAGAAGCAGCAGCCAGTTGCAGGTGTGGGCCCGATCGGGCCTGTGGGGATCGCGACCATCAATCCACCGACGATGGTGGGGCTTGCGGCGTGCACCGAGGACGCACGTTTGGGAGCGCTGGATTCGGACCCGGGGCCGGCGGAGCCGACGGACTTTCATGCGTTGCGCGGGCGGCTGGAGGCGGTGCGGGATCGGTTTCCGCCGCTGTATCGCGAGGCGGTGGTGCGGCCCTTTCTCGCCAAGCTGGATCAGATGGGGCAGGCGGGCTACGTGCAGATCCTGACGCGCGATCCGGATCGCGAAGGCATTGCGGGATTGCTGCTCGACTGCGCGCAGGCGATCCTGCAACAGGGCGAGGGCTTCGCGGCGACGGCGACGGACGCCTTTCAAGAGGTGGTGAGCGATCTGTACGACGGGTTTCTGAGCGCGGAGGATCGTCGCGGCATCAACCCGCCGGAGCTGGAGGTGATCCCGCCGCTGGTGAAGTGGGGGCACCCGGACTTCGGGCCGTACACGTGGCCTGCCGACGCGGCGAAGACGTTCGGATTGAAGGCGGCGGTGGTGAACCTGCCGCCGGCGCAGACGCGGCGCGGGTTGCTGGGGTGGTCGGCGCTGGGGCACGAGACCGCGGGGCACGACGTGCTGCACGCCGATGACGGGTTGCTCGATGAACTGGCGGGTGCGCTGCAGGACAACCTGGGGCCGCTGGACGAGGATCTGGCCGAGTACTGGTCCGAGCGCATCGACGAGACGGCATCCGACGTGATGGGCATTCTGAACATGGGACCCGCCGCGGGGATTGGTTTGGTCGGCTACTTCCGCGCCTTGAACGCCGCCTTCGGTGGGGCGCCGCGGCTGCGCAATCAAGGCTCGGCCAGCGATCCGCATCCGGTGGACATCCTGCGCGGCTATTTGGCGGCCGAGACGGTGTCGTTGCTGAAGTTCACGGGCAAGACGAAGTGGGCCAAGACGATCGCCGACGAGACGGATAAGGATCTCGGTCAAATCATCATCGCCGGGCGGGCCATCGAGCCCGGGTTGGCGAAACAGTCGGCCGAGATCGTGGCGCGCACGCTGGTCCGCTACAAGCCGGAGGCCCTGGAACGCCACGCCCTCGGTGATATCCAGAACTGGCGCGACACCGACGAGCGCAAGGTGCGGAACCTGCGGGCGGCGGTGCGCACGGCGGTGCAGCCGGCGGACAAGGACCTGGGCGGAATCTACGCCGCCCACGTGGTGGCGGCGTCAGTCGTCGAGGGGCTGGCGACCACCAGCACCGGCGAGATCGGGACTATCTTCAACCGGATGATCTCGATCCTGAAGTCGATGCATGATCGCAACCCGTCGTGGGGGCCGCTGTTCGTGCAGCACCCGGGCAACATCCGTCGCGACTTTGTCTACCTGCCCAGCGACTACCGCAACGGCGAGAGCGAGGTCTCGACGGAGACGTCAGACCACAACTGAAAGCACGCATCGGGCCCCTCTCCCTAACCCTCCCCCCAAAGGGGAGGGCAAACAGTTGCGGTGATCCGCGCCTTTCTGGTCCTTCGAGCCTTCACATGACGACGCGACCTAGTCCGGCGTCATCCGCATCAGGTAGCCCGCGCGGACGGTGGCGGCGCCGGGGGCCGGCCGATCTTCAGGGTCCAGGTTCTGGCGCACCAGCGAGCCGACGCAGTTCCTGATTCCGATCGGACGATAGCGGCCGTAAACAATTACGCGCCTCACTAGGCCAGACGGCAGGTGTACCGTGGCCGCGCGATCGGTCACGGCTCTGGCACCGCAGCGTTGCCGAGTCGTTGCAGGGCGATCACCCGCGCTCTCTACAGTCCGCTGCTTGCATCAAGGAGGGAAGATGATCACGACACGATTGGGTGTTGCGCGACTGTCGATTTGCGCCGCGCTGGTGCTGGCCGCCTGTTCGGGACAGACGAACCCTGGTGGTTCGCCGGATACCGTCGGTACGGCCGAAGTGGCGTTGCAACTGGCGCCCGGGTTGACCTTCAACAGCGCCAGCTACGCGCTGACCGGCCCGGCGTCGTTCGCGCGGTCAGCCACCGTCGATCTCAGCCACAGCACCGCCGTCACCTTCACCGTCGGTGGACTGCCGGCGGGCGGCGGCTATTCCATCACGGTCACGGGCACCTTGAGCGACGGCACCACCACGTGCATGGGCAGCTCGGCGGCGTTCGCCATCATGGCGCGCGCCACCACCGCGGTGTCGATTCACCTGACCTGCCGCGAGCAGCCACGCACCGGCAGCGCCCGCATCAACGGCACGGTCAACATCTGTCCGGTCATCGACGCCTTGTCGGCCAGCCCGGCGGAGATCGAGGTGGGGAACGCGATTGCTCTCGGCAGTAGCGCGCACGACACCGACGGTGTGCCGGCGGCGCTGACGTACGCGTGGACGGCGTCGTCGGGAACCGTGGCCACGCCGGCGGCCGCCAATACCAGCTTCGTTTGCACGGTCCCGGGGACGGTCACGGTCACATTGACGGTCAGCGACGGTGACTGCGGCGAGGCACAGACGCAGACGGTGGTGTGCTCGCCGGCGGTCGGCGCGCCGCCGGCCGTGAGGATCAACGAAGTGGAATCGAATCAGGGCACGCCCGGCGACTGGGTCGAGCTGTTCAACGCCGGGGCCACGCCGGTCGATGTGTCGGGCTGGATCTTCAAGGACAACGACGACACGCATTCGTACGCGGTGGCGGCGGGCACCACCATCGCCCCGGGTGCCTACCTGGTGCTGGAGGAGGCGGGTTTCATGTTCGGCCTGGGCGGTGCGGATTCGGCGCGTCTGTACACGTCATCGGGAACGACGGTCGTCGATTCGTACAGCTGGACCGCGCACGCAACGACGACGTACGGGCGCTGCCCGAACGGCAGCGGCGAGTTTGCGACCACTGTGGCTCCGACCAAAGGGTCGGCGAACGAGTGTGCGCTCCCGGTCGGGGGCGCGGGTGGGGCGGGCGGCAATGGGGGAGCGGCGGGCGCGGGCGGCGGGGCAGGCATGGGCACCGGTGGGGCGCCGACCGGCGGTAGCGGCGGCGGTCCCACGGCTCTGACGGCGTGGCCCGGGCAGAACGCAGTGGTCACGCTGGACAACGCCAACGGGTTTCCCTCGAATCTCAGCGGGCTGACGTATCAGCCCGCCACCGGGGCGAACGCGCCGGTGCTGTGGGCGTCGCTGAACAGCCCGGCAACCCTGCTGCGCCTGCAGGCCGACGGCGCCGTGTGGACATCGCCCGCCGGCGAGTGGGCCGCGGGGAAGAACCTGGTCTACCCGAACGGCATGGGCAACCCCGACTCGGAGAGTCTGAGCCGCGCGGAGGAGGATTCACCCGCCGTCTATGTGGCGGCCGAGCGTGACAACCTGGCCAGCGGTGTCAGCCGTCTGAGCATCCTGCGCTACGACACCAGCGTCGCCGGCACGACGCTGACCGCCACCCACGAGTGGAACCTGACGGCTGATCTGCCGGCGGTGGGCGCCAACCTGGGGCTGGAGGCGATCACCTGGATTCCCGACGCGACGTTGGTCGCGGCCGGCTTCGTCGACGACAGCACAGGCGCGCTGTACAACCCAGCCAGCTATGCCGGGCATGGCACCGGGCTGTTCGCCGTCGGTGTCGAGGCCACGGGCATGATTCACGTCTACGCGCTGGACCACACGGGCGGGACGTTCCACCGGGTGACCAGCTTCAGCAGCGGGCAGCCGGGCACCATGGGCATGGAGTTCGATCGCGAGTCGGGGTACCTGTGGGCCCAGTGCGACAACACGTGCGGCAACCACGCTGCGGTGCTGGAGATCGAGACCGCGGCGATCTCGCCGAATCGCGGACACTTCCAGGTGCGGCGCATCTTCGACCGCGCGGGCACCTTGCCCGATAGCAACAACGAAGGCATCGCCATCGGGCCCGACTCTGAATGCGTCGGGGGCTTCAAGCCGTTCTTCTGGTCGGACGACAGCAACTTCGCGATGCACGCCCTCCGCAGGGATTCGATCCCCTGCGGGAAGTTTCTCTAGCGGCGTTTGCGGCGGCCGCGAAGCAGCATGGCCAACGCGAAGGCGAAGGCACCGCCTGCGGCGCCGCTGTTCGAACCGAGGCCGACGGAGCAGCCGCAGCCGCCTGAGCCCATCGTCACGTTCACGCCTGCGTCCATGGTCGAGGCGTCAGCGCCGCCGCTGCCGGTGGGGTTGGCGGCGCCGCCGGTGCCCGGGGTGGCGCCGCCGGTTGCGAGCACGCCGCCGTCCGGTTGACCGGTCGGCGCGCCGCCGGTGCCCATGGCGGTGTTGCCGCCGGAGCTGGTGCCGGTCTGACCGCCGGAGGCCATCATCATCGTGCCGCCGGTGTTGGCACCGCCGGTGTTCATGCCTGTAGCACCACCGCTGGTGGGAGGCATCATCATGCCACCCGACCCCGGTGCACCGCCGGAGGCCATCATCACGCCGCCGGTATTGGCGCCGCCTGTATTCATGCCCGTGGCACCGCCGCTGGTGGGCGGCATCATCATGCCGCCAGTGCCGGGCGCGCCGCCGGAGGCCATCATCATGCCGCCCGTGCCCGGTGCCCCGCCGGTACCCGGTGCGCCGCCGGTGCCGGGCGCGCCGCCCGTGCCACCCCCGCAGCTGATGGGCGTGACGGTGCAGGTGTTGGTCCCGTTGCACGTGCGTGAGTTGCAAGGATCGCTGTTGCAGGTCACCGTCAACCCGGTGCACACGTTCGAGTTGTTGCACATGTCGTTGTAGGTGCAGGGGTTGCCGTCGTTGCACGCGGTGCCGGTTGGGCACTGCGCATTGTTGTCGACGATCAACATCCCCTCGGTCTCGACCAGCGGTTGATCGACCGCCATGTTCGACGCTGCGGTATCGACGACCACGTCCTGGTCGGGTTTCAGGCGCAGGTCGACGGTCTTGCCGGTCACCTGGGCCAGGTTCTTCATCCACACCTGCACCTGGAAGCTGCGCGTTCCCCCCGACGGGATCAGCAACGCCTGGTTGACGTCGCGAACGACCATCTTGGTGTCGGAGATCAGCGCCGGCAGCACCGCCCCCGTGTCGGTGACCACCTGCGCGCCTGCCAGCAGATACGAGAGGACCTCGTCTTTGCCCGAGACGGGGGTGAAGCTTTGTCCCCCGCCGGCATTGAAATGCAGCGCGCGGATGCGCGTGGGGGCGGAGTCGCCGCCGCCGTCGGTGATGGTGAACCGCATGACGGTGGTCGCGGTGCCGGCGGTGTTCGAAGTGGTGCGGTTCAGGTTGGCCGGGGGAACGAAGGCCGGGTCGGCCCGCACGGTGCTGGTCCCGTTCGGCGCCGACGGCGTCACCGGCACGTCGGTGGTCGACGCCAGCCAGATGGTGGTGCCCGACTGGTACGGCACCAGCACTTCGCCGTCGACCCAATTCACAGCCACCTTGCGGTTCTGGTGGGTCAGGGTGAACGTTCCGACGTTGTTCAACACGCGCGACGCCGGGTCCAACCAGTCGTTCGCGTCATAAGCGTTGGTGGTGTAGTACAGCGCCACCGTCGAGCCGGTGTAGCGCTGGAAGACGACGTGCAGCCGGCCGTTGGGATCGATGGTGATCGACGGGATCGCGTCCATCACAGTGTTCTGATCGTTGATGCGCAGGGGCGTCGACCAGGCGCCGCCGTTCGTGCGCTTGACGTAGTAGATGCCGTAGTCCTCGCACGAATAGACGACGTGCAGCGTGTTCGATGCGTCGGCGACGATGGCGGGCCAACCTTGATAGGTGTCCTGGTGGCCGGTGATTGACACCGGCGTCGACCAGGTCAGGCTGCCGGGAGCCCGGGACGTGTAATAGATGAGGCGCTGGTTGTCCCCCGGCGAGGCCTGCCGCATCGAGAACACCAGGTGGCGCGTCCCGTCCATGGCCGTCGTGCTGCTGAACTGCTGCATGCCGGTCGAGTCCACGCTGTCCTGCACCAGCGTCGTCACGCGTCCCGCGTAGGCGGTGGTGGTGGTGAAGCTCTCGTCGTACAGGTTGCTGCCGCTCGGGCAGCCGGTGCAGGAATCGCCCTCGGTCACCACGTGGGCGATGTCATCCGGGGTGACGTCGACCAGCGGGTCGTGCGTATGGCCGCTGCTGTTGAAGCTCATCTTCACCAGCGCGCGTGTCTCGGGGTTGTTGGTCCGGTAGAGTAGCGGCCGGCTGCCGGAGAGGCCGAGGTCGCGCCACACCATGTGGAAGAAGCCCAGCGAGTCGGTGGTCAGGTACGGGAAGTACGGCGTCGGGCCGCCCGAGGTCTTCGAATCGACCAGCGTGGTCATGTAGTCACCGCTGGTGTTGGTGGAGTGGTACGCGTAGTAGCTGGAACCGCCGATGCCCAGCGTCCAGCCGACGTGCACGTAGCCGAGGCGGTCGACCTCGATGGAGGGCATGGCGCCGTTGACGGAGGCGATCTGGCGCTGGGTCCAGTTGACGGTCTGCGCGCGGGCCAGGTGGATGTTGGCGGCGGTGGCGAAAAGGACCGCGAGCGCGGCGGTGGAGACCCTACACACAGAGATGTAAGCCATCGCTTCTGTTTCGGCGGCGCCACGTCCGACCTTGAGCCGGGATCTCCCACCTGCACCGTCACCGCCCGAACTCGTCCGTTTGACAGCGGTCCGTCGGAGACTGACCATCGCCCGCGTGAAGCGTCTGCACGCGTTCCTGGTGGGTATCAGCCGGTTCGAGCGGCGATTCGAGCCCTGGTTTCGGCGGTTCTTCAACCGCGTGTTCCGGCCACCGCTGGCGGTGCTGATCCAGTTCTTGAAGAACCTGGGCCGGCGTGACGAGGGCCTGGCGCTGGTCGAGGAGCGGCCCATCGCCGACGAGGAGAAGCACATCCAGGACATCATCGACACCATGCGCGAGTACATGCGCCGGCACTATCAGCCGGGACAGTACCAGCGCGCCGGCAACACCAAGACCCACGGCATCGTGCGCGGCGAGGTGACGATCAAGGAAGGCCTGGCGCCCAACCTGCGCCACGGCATCTTCGCCGAGCCGAAGACCTATCCGGCCTGGGTGCGCTATTCGGGGCCGGGGCCCGACAGCCCGCGCGACATCGACGACGTCGGCTTCCTGAGCATGACCATCAAGATGATGGGCGTGCCGGGGCCGAAGCTGCTGGACGACGAGAAGCTGACGCAGGATCTGTTGTGCATCTGCACGCCGACGTTCGTCACGCCGAACGCGGGCGCCAACGCGCAGTTGCAGCACACGCTGCTCGCCGAGACGGGCCTCTGGTACTTCTGGAATTTTCGCCGGTCGCACATCCTGGACTTCTGGATGCAGGCGCTGTGGAACGAGACGCAGCGCAACCCGCTGGGGCAGAACTACTTCAGTTGCGTGCCGTACCTGCTGGGTCCCGGGCAGGCGATGCAGTATTCGTTTCACCCGCTGACGCGCGTTTACGACCGCATCCCGCGATTGCCGCTGCGCCCGCCGGACAACTATCTGCACGACAACATGGTGCGGACGCTGGGCGAGCAGGACGTCGAGTTCGACATCCGCATTCAGCTGCAGACCGATCCGCACCGCATGCCCATCGAGGATGCGTCGATCCTGTGGCCCGAGCGCCTGTCGCCGCGCATCTCGGTGGCCACGCTGCGCATTCCCAAGCAGACGTTCGATTCGCCCGGGCAGCGCGCCTTCGCGCACAACCTGTCGTACAACCCGTGGCACTGTCTGCCCGAGCACCGCCCGCTCGGCAACCAGAGCCGCACCCGGTTGCGTCTGTACTCCGAGTTGTCGCGCTTCAGGCAGCAGATGAACAAGACCCCGCACCTGGAACCGACGGGCGCGGAGACGTTCGAGTAGGCGCGGGCCCCTCTCCCTAGCCTCCCCCCGAGGGGGAGGGGACCTGAAGCAGAGAGTGTGGGGTTCGATTCGAGCCAACTGTTGAGACGTTCGAGTAGGCGCGGGCCC
>JADMIO011011100.1_pt1 | contig 53434 bp, 27 predicted proteins | sample 8958161 | NCBI WGS metagenome assembly JADMIO01 (sample SAMN16585339, study PRJNA669376) | soil metagenome | isolation source: Crop rotation soil | place: USA: Cullars Rotation, Alabama | collected 2011 | reverse complement strand
CTTCGATCGCATTATTCTGGAGCCCAAGGAGCCGCGCGTTGTCCCGAGCACCGAGCCAACAACCCCACCCGCCGGCGGCGGCGGCAGCAGCAGTACACAACCGGCCGCCAGCCAGCCATAGCGCGCCCACCGCGCTTCCGCTGCTGAGCCTGGACCCGGTGCCGACGCTGCTGCAGCGCACCAAGGCCGAACTGTCGGAACAGTTTGTTCCGACCAGGCCGACGCGCGTGAGCCGCGCACCGGGACGCCTGGACGTGATGGGCGGCATCGCTGATTACACCGGCTCGCTCGTCTGCGAAGCAACCTTGGATCGCGCGGCGGCTGTCGTGCTTCAAGAGCGCGATGACCGCGAAGTGCAGGTCTTCTCGTTCAACCTCTTCGACGACCATCATCCGTTCACCTTCCGTATTCCCTTGAGCGGTTTAGCCGCGAACGAAGTGAGCGTCCTTCATCGTGAGTTCAGCGAACCCGGACGCCGCTGGGCAGGTTACATCGCCGGATGCCTCTTCCTCCTCCACGAGAACCGCCTGATCGATCTGAACGATTCGTCGATCAAGGGCTTGAATTTCGCGCTCTACAGCACCGTGCCCTTGGGCGCCGGCGTCAGCTCGTCGGCCGCCATCGAAGTTGCGACGATGATGAACCTCGTCGACCACTTCGGCCTGAGGCCCAAGCTCGATCCGATGAAGGTCGCGGCGATGTGCCAGAGCGTCGAGAACCGCGTCGTGGGCGCGCCGTGCGGGATCATGGATCAGTGCACCAGCGTCTACGGCGAGGCCGGCGCGTTCATGCGAATGATCTGCCAGCCGCACGAGCTTCAACCGCCGCTCTTTTTGCCGCAGGGTTTCCGCGTCGTCGGGATCAACAGCCACGTCAAGCACAGCGTGGGCGGCGGAATGTACGGCAAGACGCGCTGCGCCGCATTCATGGGCCACGCGATCATCCTGGCAAAGATGCGCGAGATGGGCCGGGCCGCGGGGCGCGACCTGATAGACGACCCGATGGGCGGGTACCTGGCGAACCTGAACCAGGACGATTACAAGAGCTTTTTCCGCCCGTATCTGCCGCAGCGGATGAAGGGTTCGGAGTTCATCTCAAAGTTCGGCTCGACGATCGACCGTGCGACGAGCGTCGAGCCGGGCGTCGACTATCACGTCCAGCAGGCGACGGATCATCACGTCCTCGAGGCGCGTCGCGTGAAGCAGTTTTGTGAGTTCGTCGAACAAGCCGGATCTCTAGATCCGGCAGACCAGACTCGCTACACGTTGATGGACAAGGCCGGCCACCTGATGTACGCGTCGCACCTCTCCTACACGAACGACGCGCTGCTGGGCGCCGACGAGTGCGACCTGCTGGTGGACCTGGTTCGCCAGCGCGAAAAGGCGGGACTCTACGGCGCCAAAATCACCGGCGGCGGCAGCGGGGGAACCGTCGCGATCCTCTGCGAAACCGGCGACCGCGCCGAGAAGGCCATCGCCGAGATCATGCAAAAGTACCACCACCAGACCGGCCACCAACCCGAGGCCATCCTCGGCACCAGCCCCGGCGCCTGGCACGCGGGGACGGCGATCCTCTGATTTTCGCTTATTACCACTATTGATAATAAGGAAGTAGCTTATTACCATTTCGACCTCGAACTGGTAATAAGCGCCGTCTTATTATCACAACTGGTAATAGCGGGAATGGACACAAGGCGATTTACCAAAGACAGTCCCGGAAGGTTGATCCAGAACCTGGAGGGTAAACTTGCATTTATCCCCAACCCTTTGCCAGTCAAGATATCCTGGAGCGATCACCTCGTTTCCGTCGTCACTGAGGCCGAAGCGGCCCTCGGAAGGCTTGCGGGCTTGGGGCAAAAATTCCCGCAACCTCAGAGACTCGTGCGCCTGTTCCTGCGACGAGAGGCAGAGCTCTCCAGCCGTATTGAAAACACCTATGCCGGCGTTCGCACTCAATTACTGTTCAAGGTCGTACCAAAAGTTCGCGAAAGCGCGCCGGACGTTCAGGAAGTGGACAACAATTTTCGCGCCTTGGAACTCGGGCTTCGGACAATTCGGGATCGCGGAATCTCCCAGCACCTAATCAAGCAGATGCATCAGCTTCTGCTGCAAGGTGTACGCGGGCAGGATAAGACGCCCGGCCAGTACCGAAAGGTGCAGGCTCACATCGGCCACTCAACTAACATCGGTCAGGCCCGTTTCGTGCCGCCGCCGCCGCATTTTGTTCCCGAGTGCATGGAGCAGTTAGAGCGATTTATCCAAAAGGATCAGTCGGTGCCTCGCGTGGCACGGCTTGCAATGACGCACTATCAGTTTGAAAGCATACACCCCTTCGCCGACGGAAACGGAAGAATCGGTCGAGTGCTGATTCTCCTGTTGATGTACCAAACTGGCATGCTTCCGTTACCGTTGTTCAACCCCAGCGCCTATTTAGAGACCAATCGCCGAAGTTATTATGACCACTTGCTCGAGGTTAGTGAGCGAGGCGCCTGGACAGAATGGATCCAGTTTTTCAGCCGAGGAATCACCGAGGAATGTTCGAACACCAGCAAGCGGATTGAGGCGCTGGAAGACCTCCGCCGGTCCTATCAACAGAAAGTTCAGACCTCGCGCTCGCCGGCTAATCTGACGAAACTCGTCGACGAGTTGTTCGCAAATCCTCGTATAACATTGGAGAACGTCCAGAGGATGTTGAACGTCTGGCCGGCATCAGCACAGAGATACTTGGACAAATTGCTGCAGCTCAGGATTCTGCGAGAGGTGACCGGCGCGCAGCGCAACCGTGTGTACCTCGCAGACAAGATAGTCGACTTGTTCTCCACCGACTCACGCCGCCGCCGCCGCGGCGGCGGATGAACTCGCCGGGGGTGGCGCGGCGTTGGGCGTCAGGCCCAGCGCGCGGATCGCGGCGCTCATGATGTCGTCGTGGACAGGTTTTGAAGGAAGCGGGCCCGATTGCGCCGAGAAGGCTGACATCGCGCAGCCGATGATCCCCGTCTTGGTCATCTTGGGAACGATCCGCACCGGGCCGCGGATCTCGTGGTCGATCGTGCACTCCACGTCCGGGAAGCGCACCGTCACGCCCGGGTAGACGCACTTGGCGATGTACACTTCCTGCTTGGCGGCCGTCCGCATCTGCTCGAACGCGAGGCGAAGGTCCTTGATGATCGACGTGGCTTTGGTGTCGGCCTCCTGGATCTCGAAGAGCACTTCGGTAACCTGCTCCTTCTGCTTGGCCGAGAGCGTCTTCTGGTTCTGCATGAGCGGGGCGATCGAGTCGCGCAGCTCCTGCACGCGCTTCTGCATGGCCTTGAGTTCCTTGATCTGATCGATGAGCCTGGCGCGCAGGGCGGGGTCGGTACCGGCTTCGATGAACGTCTTGGTGGCCGACGCGCTCCCGAGCGTCGCGCACTTGATCCCGCCGCGCGCCTGCACCGAGCCGCCGATGATCGACCCTTCGGAGATGTCCAGCACGCCGCCGCAGGTGATCTGCGTGGAGGCGATCTCGACCTCAGCCTTGATGTTACCGCCGCAGCGGATGATCGCATTGGTCGCGAACTTGAAGTCGATGTTTCCGCCGGCGGTGCAATGGCCCTTGTCCTTGCCGCAGATCCCGCCGCCCACGTGCAGGTTCGCGCCGGCCGACACCTCGGCCGCCTCGATCGCGCCGTCGATGATCACGTTCTGCTTGCTCTTGACGACGAACAGGTCCAGCACGTTCTTGTGCACGTGCACGTCGCAGGCGAAGTCGATGTTGCCCACGGAAAAGTCGACGTCGCCGCGAACGTCCATCAGCGGCTCGATCCACAGCTTGCCGCGCTCGAACTTCACTTGGCCGTCGCTTTTGGCCACGACGCTCACGCCGTCGGGCTGGAGCTCGACGTTCATCCCGAGCACGAAGCGTTCGTCTGCCGGTTTACTGCGATGCGCGGGCTTGCCGAACACGTCCAGGCCGTCTTTTCCCTCCACCCGCGGGTGAACGCGCGCCAGCGCCTGTCCCTTGGCGGCGGTGAGGTAGTGGTGCCGCTCGTAGTGGCTCACCTTTGCGTCGGGGTCCGCGTCCTTGCCCAGCAGCATCTCAAACCGCGCGGGCTGATCGTCGATCGGTGGCGTGCCTTTCGCGATGACGATCGGCTCGGTGATCGTCCGGGGCCCCGCGCCGGCGCCGCCGCCCAGCAACTCGGCCAGCTTGTCATTTGATGGGACCGGCAGCCCCGCGATGGAAATCACGGCAGCCACCTGCTCCAACGTCACCGGATCCGTCGTCTGCGCGCGGAGCTCGGCAGTCATCTGATCCTGCGAAACGATCACGCGCAGCGGCGCGTTGTCCGCGACGGCCGGGTCGGTGTTCGTGGCAGCCGCGATAGGGGTGGCGCTCTCGGCGGTCGAGGAGGCTTCAGTTTCGGTCATGGGGACGACTCCTCCGGCGAACTTCCTGGCAAGCGTCCGAGCGCACACACACACGCCCGTACTGGCGAGCGCGCGCGCTTCGAAACTCGTAAGAAATGATCGAGCTCCGATGCCGTCCTGTTAACAAGGTGAACAGTGACGTTGCTGGCTTCGCGCGGTCCACCCATTTCATCGACGAGGCGGCACATAAACTTGACGCCGGTGGATTATTGGTCCTTCGCCTCCGGCAGTGTCGTCCGCTCGTCAAGCGATTGGGCGCTTGTTTTGGCACCTCTCTGCGGTTACGAATTCCTCGATTCATGGCAATTATCGATCACGAGGATTGCATCCGTCGGCTCATCGAGTTCCAGTCCAAGGTCCGCGAACTCGTCGTGCGTTCGCACAGCTCGGTCGGCATGAACCAGGTCAGCCGCACCAGCTCGGCCGACACGATTTACGCGATCGACGCGGTCGTCGAGCCGGTGCTCGAAGAATTCTGCGAGCACTGGGCCAAGACCACGCCGCTCGTGCTCGTCGCCGAAGGCATCGAGGACGAACAGGGCAACGAGGGGGCGAAAATTTACCCGCACGGCGCCCGCGAGGAGGACTGCGCCATTCGCCTCATCGTCGATCCGATCGACGGCACCCGCGGCATCATGTACGACAAGCGGGCCGCATGGGCGCTGGCCGGCGTCGCGCCCAACAAGGGCCCGGGTACGCGGCTGCGCGACATCGAAGTCGCCGTCATGACCGAGCTGCCCACCAGCAAGATGGGCCAGGCCGATGTCCTCTGGGCCGGCAAAGGTCGTGGCGCCCAGGGCCACCGCTTCGACCTCGAATCGCGCCGCACGACCCCGCTCACCTTCCGCCCCTCGCAGGCCGACAACATCACCCACGGCTTCGCAATGGTCTCCAACTTCTTCCCCGGCACCAAGCTGCTGGCCAGCGAGCTGATGGAACGGATCGTTCGAGACCTGATCGGCCCCGCCGATGTGACGCGCGCCATGGTCTTTGAAGATCAATACATCTCCAGTGGCGGCCAGTTTTACGAGCTGATCGTCGGCCACGACCGCTTCAATGCGGACCTGCGGCCTTTGTTCTATCGCTGCCACCGAGGCCCCGAAGGACTCTCGGTTCATCCCTACGATGTCGCGACCTGGTTGATCGCCGAAGAAGCCGGCGTGATCCTGACCGACGGTTTGGGAGGCCCGCTCGATGGCCCGCTGGATGTCACCACGAGCCTCTCCTGGGCCGGCTTTGCGAACCAAAAACTGCACGACTTAATCCAGCCGCTCCTGCTGGAGTTCTTCCGGTGGCATCGGGTGGAGTGAGACGGATTCTTCACCGCAGAGGCGCAGAGATCAAAGAGAGAAAACGAAACCGCAGATTTCGCAGATTGCGCAGATGAAGAAAAGCCAATCTGCGAAATCTGCTGTTCAAGTGGAATCCGCGTTCATCGGTGTTCATCGGTGGTTAACTTTTTTTCCCGGGGAGTGGCGCGCGGCGACGAATTGCGGGCGTGTGTCGAAAGTGCGGGTATGATCTTCGCGCCACACCCGAGCGATGTCCGGAGTGCGGCGCCGTGCCGATGCAGAACACGACATGGCCACAGGGAACATGGAGGATACAAACAAGAGTCTGAAAGCAATCGAGCGTCATCCTGAGCGGTATTCCGCGAAGGATCTTGTCTGAACTCTGAGGCAAGATTCCTCACGGCGTACCGCTCGGAATGACGCGTTCAGCTCATCCGAACTCTCTGTGCTCTCTGTGGTGATTTATTCTTTTCTTGAAGAGGCGCGAGCATGCGAACTGAAATTGCCAGCGTGTTCAGTATCCTCTTGCTCGGCCTGACGACGGGAACTGCGATGGGCGAGATCGCCGACCTGATTTTAACAAACGGCAACATTTACACGGCGAACGACGCCCAGCCGCGCGCGCAGGCCGTCGCCGTGCGCGGAAATCGGATCCTGTTCGTCGGCTCCAGCGCCGATGCGAAGCAGTTTGAAGGCAAGGACACATGCGTCATCGATCTGAACGGCAAGGCGGTCGTCCCGGGATTGACCGACGCGCATTGCCACCTCATCGGCATCGGCCAACGCGAGCTCACGCTCAATCTCGAGGGCACCGCGAGCCTCCAGGAGTTTCTGGACCGCGTCGGGCAGCGCGTGAAGCAGGCCAAGCCGGGCGCTTGGGTCACCGGTCGCGGATGGATCGAGACGTTTTGGAAGCCGCAGGCGTTTCCGACGCGCGCGGATTTGGACCGCATCGCGCCGGACAATCCGGTTTACCTGGTCCGCGCGGATCACCACGGCGCGGTCGCCAACAGCGCTGCACTGAAGATCGCGCGGATCACACGAAGCACGACCAACCCGTTCGGCGGCGAGATCGTCAAAGACAAAGCCACCGGCGAACCCACCGGCATGCTGCTCGACGCGGCCGAGCACCTGGTGACCGGGCACATCCCGCCGCCGACCGAGGCCGAGAACGAGCACGCGACGGTGCTCGGCGCCCAGCGGAGCGTTCGCCTGGGCTGGACGCAGGTCCAGGATGCCGGCGGGTCGTATGAAGACGTCGCGCGGATGAACAAGCTGTACGCCGAGGGGAAGATCAAGCTGCGGATCTACAAGGCCGTTTACGGCCCAGGGCCGGAATCGCAGCGGCTGCTTCGAGAAGGACCGACGCTGGGCGCGTTCGATGATCGTTTCACGCTGCGAACGATCAAGATCATCTTCGACGGCGCGCTGGGCTCGCGCGGCGCGGCGCTGCTCGCGGCGTACAGCGACGCGCCCGACACGTCGGGATTCCTCACCGAACACGAAGAGAACGTCGCGCCACTTCTTGAAGGGGCGCTTCGGAAAGGCGTGCAGGTGCAAACCCACGCCATCGGCGACCGCGCGAACCGTCGAATCCTCGATCTGTACGAGCAGGCGTTCAAAAACGTGCCGGTGGACCAGCGAAAAATCGCCGACCCGCGCTGGCGGGTCGAGCACGCGCAGATCGTCAACCCGGCCGACATCCCGCGATTCGCGAAGCTGAGTGTGATCCCGTCGATGCAGCCCTCGCACGCGATCGGCGACCTGTTCTTCGCGCCGGCTCGTTTAGGGATCGACCGCCTCGATGGCGCGTACGCCTGGCAGAGCTTCATCAAATCCGGCGCGATCGTGCCCGGTGGATCGGACGCGCCCGTCGAGCGCGGCGAGCCGATGATCGAGTTCTACGCAGCCACCGCCCGCAAGAGCCTCAAGGGCGAATCCGCCGAGGGCTGGCATCCGGAGCAGGCCGTGTCGCGCGACGACGCGCTGCGAATGTTCACGATCTGGCCCGCGCTCGCAGCGTTTGAAGAGAAGGTTCGAGGCAGCGTCGAAGTCGGCAAGCTCGCAGATTTCACGGTGCTCTCCGCAGACATCATGGAAATCCCTGAATCGCAGATTCTCAAGACTCGTTGCGAGATGACGATCATCGGGGGGGAAGTTGTCTACGATGCTTCGGCTCTTCCGTGACACCGGCTTTAGCCCGTGCCCGCGGACGCTCGCACGGGCTCAAAGCCCGTGTCACTTTCCGCGCGTCGAGCCCTCAAGTCCAGGCGCAAGCTGCACCTTTTCGTACGTGAAGCCGATCCGCCAATCGTCGTACTTGCCCGGTGGCGCCTGAAGCTCTTCGAGCGTGAGCAGGTAGTGCTCGTTGGCGGCGGTCATCACGAGCACGTAGCGCGTGTTGCTGAAGATCGGGCTTTGATTCTGATAGCTGGCGGCGTCGGCGGTCGTGATGTGAGCGACGTTTGGCTTCTCATCGAACGCGTTGACATGCGCCGCAAGCAACAGCGGCACGGGCGACGTGAGCATCGGCTCCATCGCCGTTTCCACCTGCTGTGAAACTGGGTTGTACCGCAGCGCCCTCCCACCAGCCTGCGGCGGCAGGTATCGGAACACGATGTCGGCCCCTTGGTCCGGCTTGGCGACGACGACCGCGCAATCCTTGAACCGCAATCCCTGACCCAGGCGCAGCGTGAAGTGGCTGACGCTCGCAGGCGGTGCGCTCACGCGCACCGCCGGCTCTGACTCGGTGCGCTGGACGCAATCGCTCACCCAGACCAGCAGTACCACGACGACAACAAGCGGCGTCACCGACGCAATGCCGGCACAGGCAATCAGGATCTTGCGGACCAACGATGAATTCCGGTTCGGCATGAGGTTACCTTCCAACACCTCATGCGCGAGCCGATCCAGGCGACTGCCATGGGAGCCCAACGACAACGTCATCCCGAGCGTATTCATGAGGAATCGGCCTGAGTCGCTTTGCGCGGGTGAGCTGCTTCTCCATAAAACTCCGCAGTGTGATCGAATACCTCAGATGTTCTACTGGCGGGATGCTGTGCTCCCATTGCGTACGCGACGGGCCGCTCAGCAGGTAGGCCGACCGCGGCTGGGCGATGAACTCGGCCCGGTCCCACTTCCCGTCGTCTCGCTGCCGGCGGAAGCGAAAGCGGCATGACGCCAGCAATGAGAGGCCGACAACCTGGTCGAACATGGCCTTGTCCTTGTGCCAGCCGATCGCGGCGCCCGGGCCGTATTCGGTGACGAGGATGTGGCCAAAGTCATCGGGCTTGAGGTTTGCGAACTTCGCCGCCTGATCGCGCAGGGGCAACAGAAATGGCGGAATGTCCTCGGCCTTTTGCAGCTCGCGATCCTTGAAATCGTACCGCCAGCCGAACGAGACCACGCGACGTTTGCCGACGAAGCCCTGGAATTCAAAATCCTTGAACGGCAGTTTCTCGATCTGGCCAAGGAGATGTCGTTCCTCTTCTGCTGAGATGAGTTCGGCCCGGTACTTGCACCCCTCTGGAAGCGCAGGCTCGCTTTCAAATAGGCTCGGTTGTTTTGCCGACGACATTCCGGCAGATTAAGGCATTGTCGCCCACCCGCAGAACGAGCAATTATCCGGGTTGCGTCGTCGCGGCCGGGTCGTGGACGATCGTGCAACTCTCCTGGAGCGTTTTGCCGTCCCCGGTCGTGGCGGTGGCTTCGAATTGGTTCTCGCCTTTTTTGAGCGGCACACCTTCCCACTGGACGACGTGAATCTCGTCCGGGGTTTTCTCGCCTAACGATTGCCCGTTCACTTTCAGCTCGACCTTGTCGCAGTTGGAATAGACTTTCACCTGCGTGCTCGCCTGGGCGCGGGGCGTCCAGCGCTGGGACGTGATGTGCAGCATCGGCTCGGGATTCCAGTTGGACTTGTAGAAGTAGAACGCGTCCTTGCGGGTTTTGCGATCGTACGTGAGCAGGCCCTTGTCGTTGATGCCGTCGCGGTCGCCCTCGGTTCGGCCGGCGGAGCCGAAGTCGGCGAAGACCCACAGGAACTTGTCCCACAGCCAAGGCCGCTTGCTCATCGCTCGCCAGGCCTCCTCGTGAACGGTGGCCTGCCATTCTTCGGGGTGCCACTTGCCCGCCGTTCGCGGACGCACCGTTTTAATCTCGTGATGCTTGAGACTCGCGCCGGCGCCGTACTCGCTGATTCCGATCGGCTTGTCGGCTGGGATGACCTGCCGCATCTTGTCGAGCTGTCCGCCCCATTCTTTTTCCGTGCCGCTGTACCAGCCGTAGTAGCGGTTGAACGAGGTGATGTCGGTGACGATGTTGCCGGGGAATTCGGTGGCCTTGTGCGTCGCGCCGGTGGTCGGGCGGGATTTGTCCAGATCGTGCGCCAGCTCACTCAACTCCTTGACGAACGCGATCTCCGCATCGACGACGCCGGGCTCCTTCGAGTTCCAGTTCAGTTCGTTGTACAGGCTCCAGAAGCAGATTGCCGGACTGTTGTAATTCTGCTTGATCAGCTCGGTAAGCTGCTGCTTCGTCACGTCGTGAAATTCCTTCGACGGATCGATCTTGTTCACCATGCACAGCTCGGCCCACACGACGATGCCGGCCTGGTCGCACAGCGAATAGAAGTCGGACGAATGCTGGTAATGCGCGCAGCGGATGCCGGTGACGCCGAGTTCCTTGAGCAGGGCGATGTCTTCCTCCATATCCGCGTGCGTGATCGCCCAGGCCTTGCCTTCGCGGTCCTGGTGGCGGTTGACGCCATGAACGTCGTAGTGCTTGCCGTTGAGGATGAAGCCTTGTTGGGGATCGACGCGGAAGCTGCGGATGCCGAAGGGGATTGTCACCACATCGCTGCTCGTGTTGCCGTCGAGGACTTCGACTTTGAGGCTGTAGAGATACGGGTCATTTCGGCCCTGCCACAGATGCGGGTTCTTGACGACGATCGCGACGTTGGCGGCACCGTCGGATGACGCCGCGAGTTTGGCCGGGCCGGTGATGTTGCCGACATCCTTGCCGTCGCGATCGAGCACGGTGCAGCGCACGTTCGCTTCGGCGGGACGGTCGCTGCGGTTGCGCAGCAACGTCGTGATCTGCAACTCGGCCGCGCCTTCGAACGCGCGCTGGTCGATGTACACGCCGCTGGAGGCCGAATCGATCGGAGAAATGTGAAGCTTGTCGGCGACGATCAGTTTCGCGTCGCGATACAGCCCGCCACAGACGTTGAAATCGCCCGAGAGCGGGGCGATCGAGTTGTCGACGGCATTGGTCGCATGAACGGCGATGACGTTGTCACCGGCTTTGACCAGCGGCGTCACATCAAAACAAAACGCCTGAAACGCGCCCTTGTGCGTGCCGGCGGATTTTCCGTTCACGAACACTTCGGCGGCCGACCCGCATGCTCCAAACCAGACATAGACGCTCTTGCGCGCCTGATCCTCGGAAATCGTCACATGCTTTCGATACCATCCCGGCCCCCGGTAGTAGTTCTTGTTGCTCCCGCCGGCGGCGTCGTTGTCGTTCCAGGTGTGCGGCAGATCGACGCCGGTCCAGCCCGAATCATCGAAGCCAACGTCGGCCGCGCCACTCACGTCTTGCTTCACAAAATTCCAGCCCGAGTCGAGATTGATGTTTTCACGGGCTGACGCGAAGGTCGCTAAGAAGAAAACGACCAGAACGGCGACGGCTAGGTTCTTCATGCGAGGAAGTTTGCCGTGGACGAGACCACTTCGCAACCGCCGAGGGGACGGTTCCTCCCATCCACGTCAGTAGCCGTCGCGAACAGGCGAACGATGTCATCCCGAGCGTACTCGCGAGGGATCTAGCCTCGCATTCCGGGCAAGATTCCTCGCGGGATACCGCTCGGAATGACGGCGCTTTAACCTGGCTACTTCAGCATCTCTTCCAACGTGGCCTGCATCGCCTCGGCCCAGATCTGGTAGCCTTTTTCGTTGGGGTGCAGGGCGTCGGGCATGATGTCGCGCGGGACCTTTCCATCGGGGCCGAGGAATTTGTCGCCGATGTCGAGATATTTCACGGTCTTTCCGCCGTCGTCGAGCCTGGAGATGGTTTCGTTGACCCGGCGGATGGTGTCCATCTGGTCGGGCTTGTCGGTTTCGCGCGAGCGGGGGAAGACGCCAAGCAGCAGGATCCTGGTCTTCGGGAGCTTGCCGCGGATTTCCTGGACGATCCGCTCGATCGCCATCGCGATGCGGCCGGCGGGGTCGGAGTTGGAGTTGTTCGTGCCGATCATGAGCACGACGACCTTGGGGCTGATGCCTTCGAGTTCGCCGTTTTCGATCCGCCACAGGACGTGCTGAGTTCGGTCGCCGCCGATGCCGAAGTTGGCGGCATGCAGGGGTTCGTAATACTTCGCCCACACGTCCGGCGCTTTTTCCCATCCGGCCGTAATCGAATCGCCGAGGAAGAGCACGCCGATGTTTCCTTCCTTTGCCCGGGCGAGAAACTTCTGATGCATCTGGAGGAATTTCTCGCCGTTGGTTCCGGTTTTGACGGCGGCGACGGTCGGGTCCAGCTGCGAGACGGGGACATCGGCCGACGGCGCGGTAGCCGGCGCTACCTCGACCGTCGGCGCGGGCACTGGTGTCGCTACTTGCGGAGCAGTGGCGCCGGCGGCGCCCGCTGCGCCAGCAGCTTTCTTCGCGTCCTCCTCGTGCTTCTTCGCCCAGGCGGCGTTCAACGCGTCGCGGTCGGAGGCGACGAACACGTAGCGGGCGACGATCTCGTCGCCGTTGCGGGTGTTGGCGACGCTGACGTACATCCCCTGGACCACGTCGTTGCGCGTGACGTCTTTGAAATCCTTGGTTGCGTCGTCGACCTTGCGGTAGCGCGTTTCCCTGGCGAGCTTCACTTCCGTCATGCCGCCGTCATGGACGACGAGCTTGTTCTCCTCGATTGAGGAAACGGTGCCGCGGATGTTTTCGGTGCGTGCCTGCTGTTGCGGTTGTTGTTGTGGCGGCTGCTGCTGCTGCTGCTCCATCATCTGGGCGCGGAGCTGCGTCGCGAAGATCAAAATGAACGCCAAGGCGCCAAGACGCCGGGAAAGAATTGATCGGGTCATTGGTGTGAGTCCTCGTTATCCGCGGCGCTGCTTGAGGCGGTCGAGCATGACTGCCGCCAGCAGGATCGCGCCGCTTACGACATATTGCCAGAAGGGGTCGACGTTGCGAAGGTTCATCGCGTTCTGGACGACGCCCATGATGAACACGCCGGCGATGACGAAGCTCATGCGCCCGACGCCCCCGGTCAGCGAGACGCCGCCCAAAACGCAGGCGGAAATCACCTGGAGTTCCAGCCCCTGCGAGGAGTTGGGCTGACCGCTGGTCAAGCGTGAAGCCAGCACGATCCCCGCGAGTGCGGCGACGATCCCCTGCATGACGAAGATAATGATCTTGATGCGATCGACGGCAATGCCCGAAAGTCGCGCCGCTTCCTCGTTGCCCCCGATGGCGAGCGTGTTTCGGCCAAAGGTCGTGCGCTGGAGCAGGAAGCCGAAGAATAAAAAGCACGCCAGGCAGATCCAGACGGGCGTGGTGATCTGGAAGATCAGCCCGCCGTGCGCGTCGCGCACGACGGGAAACGCGGCGTTGCCGAGCGTGAAAAAGCCCTCTTGAACGATGCCGACCGACCGTCCGCCGGAGACGATGAACGCCAGGCCCTTTACCATTTGGTATGTCGCGAGCGTGGTGATGAGCGGGTTGATCTTGGCTTTTGCGACGACCAGCCCGTTGATGAGCCCGACGATCGCGCCGGTGCCCAGGCCGGCGCCGATTCCCAGCATGATGCTCGACGTCTTGTTGATGACGACCGCCGCGACGACGCCGGCGGCGGGGACGATCGTGCCGACGGACAAATCAAAATTCCCCGACGCCAGGCAGAACAACATCGTGCACGAGATCATCCCAACCGTTGAAACGGCCAGCAGCAGGGAGTCCAGATTCCGCAGGCCAAAAAACCCCGGCACCGTGAACGAGCAGAAGATCACCAGCAGCAAAAGCACCAGCAGCATGCCGGCCTGCTCGAGCCAGTAAAACAGCTGGTCCTTCATCGGGGCGGGCGTCGTGTGAGATTGAACCGTCGCTTGTTGGGTCATGTTTTCTGCTACGAGTTAGCCTCAGATGGGGAACCGATGAACACCGATGAAGGGGTTGAACCGCGAAGGCGCGAAGGACGCGAAGGAAATGAAACAGTGCTTGCTCTCCACGTCCTTCGCGCCTTCGCGGTTGAATGCATCTGTGCTCATCTGTGCCCTCTGCGGCAACGATTCTTTTATGAAGCCTTGAGTGTGCTCGTCGCGGGCAGCGCCAGCGCCAAGGTGCGCTCGGGCGTCGCTTCGGCGCGCGTCAGACTCGCGGCGATTCGTCCTTCTCGCATCACGAGCACTCGATCCGATAAGCCGAGCACCTCTGGCAAGTCGCTCGATACCACGATTACGCCGATGCCTTGCTCGGCCAGGCTGTAAATGATCGAGTAGATTTCGCTCTTGGCCCCGACGTCGATGCCGCGAGTCGGTTCGTCGAAGAGGATCACCTTGATCTTCTGCTCGCTGAGCCAGCGGCCGAGGATGACTTTCTGCTGGTTGCCGCCGGAGAGGTTGCGGATGAGCTGGTGAATCGACGGCGTTTTCACGCCGAGCTGCTTGACCTTCTGCTTGGCGTTATCCCGTTCCCACCGCTCACGGATCACGAAGCGCATCAGCGCCGTATTGCGACGGGCGCTGATATTGATGTTCTCCATCACCGAGCGGATCGGGACGATGCCTTCCTTTTTGCGATCTTCCGGACAGAGCAGTACGCCTTCACGGATCGCGTCGGCGGGGGAGTTGATCTTTACGTCGCGGCCGTCAACCCGAATCGAACCCGACGTCGCGCGGACGCCGCCGAAGATCAGCTTGAGCAATTCGGATCGACCCGCGCCGACCAAACCGAACAGGCCGAGGATCTCGCCCTTTTGAAGGGTGAAGCTGGCGGGCTCTTCGATGTCCGGCCCGAACAGGTGCTGCACCTCCAGCGCCGCGGTCCCGTGTTGGCGGGGGCGGTAGTTGTAGATGTCCTTAAGCTCGCGCCCGACCATAGCCTTGACGACCATGTCGTGCGTCACGTCCTTCATCGGGTCCCACGTGACGACGTGCCGGCCGTCGCGGAGCACCGTGGCGCTGTCGCAGATGCGGAAGACTTCTTCCATGCGGTGCGTGACGTACAGGATCACGCACTGCTGGCGCTGGAGCTCGCGGATCACTTCGAACAGTTTTTCGATCTCGCGCGCCGAGAGCGAGCTGGTCGGCTCGTCGAACGCGATGATCTTCGCCCCGCGCGACAGGGCCTTGGCGATCTCGATCATCTGCCGCTGGCCGATCGAGAGCTTGGCGACGAGGGTTTTGGGGTCGATGTCCTCGCCAAATCGGCGGAGTTGGGTCAGCGCCTTCTCACGGAGCTCGCGCTTGTTGACGATGCCGGCCGTGTTGGGCAAGTGGCCGAGGAACAGGTTCTCGGCCACGCTCATCTGCGGGACCAGGTGCAGCTCCTGGTAGATGACGGCCACGCCCGCGGCGATCGCCTCGGCAGTATTCTCAAAGACGACGTCGCGCCCGCCGATGCGAAGATTGCCGCTGGTAGGCAGGTGCGCACCGCTCAGTGTTTTGAGCAACGTCGATTTGCCCGCGCCGTTTTCGCCGAGCAGGGCGTGCACCGAGCCTTGTCGGACCCGGAATGAAACGTCCTTCAGCGCGACGACGCCGGGATAGATCTTGGTCACCCCGCAGAATTCCAGATCGCCCGGCTGCCAGCCGGCCGGGTTCACGTAAGCCAGAACTTGTCCTGGTGCGTCAGTACGGGGCGCCGTCATCTGCTATCGAATCCCCTGTTCTTTGAGCACCTGTTGATAGTTGTCGCGGTTGATCAAGACGCCGATCGTGCGCGTGTCCTTGGGCGGCTCCTTACCATCCTTAATCCACTCGTACATCATGTGGGCGGTCTTGTAGCCGTGCTCCTTGGCTTGAAGAAGAGAGGAGGCGAAGAAGCCGGTCTTGTTCGGCTTGGCGAACTCGTCGAGGCAATCGGTTCCGTTGATGCCGATTGCGAGCACGTTGTCGGCGTTGAAACCCCGGCCTTCGCTGGCGCGCACGGCGCCGAGCGCGCCCGTGTCGTTCATGCTGCAAATCAGCCAGCGCTTCACGTTGGGTTGCTGGGTGAGCAGGATATTGGTCGCGTCAAACGAGCCCTGGACGTCGGACGTCTTTTCGGGCGCCTTGAAAATTTTCTCCTTGGGAAAACCCGCCGCGGTGATCGCTTCGATGGCGCCTTCAGTCCGGTCGCGGGCCGTGTCCAGCTCGTCGAACGTCACGACGCACACTCCGGTTTCTTCCTGCGGCCAGTTGCGTTTTTTCATTTCGGCGATGAGCGCTTCACCGACGCTGTAGCCAATCTTGCGGGCGGAAATGCCCAGGTAGGGGACGTCGGTCATCGGCTTGCCATCGTTACCGATGAACTGGTCGTCGACCGCGAGCACCTTGAGCCCGCGCGACTTGGCCTTGGCAACGATGGCCGGGCCGAGTTTCACGTCGGGCGTGCAGATGACGAAGCCTTGGGCGCCGCTGGCGGAGAGGTTGTCGATCGCGCTGAGCACCTTTTCGCCGTCGGTCGCGCCGATCGTAATGAGCTTAAACCCGTCCTCCTTGGCGGCCTGTGCTGCGAATTTCCATTCGAGCTGAAACCAGGGCTCTTCGGGCTGTTTGACGAGGAAGCCGATCGTCACGTCGCCGGCGGATGCCGAGCCGCCGCCGCCTTCCGAAGCCGTCGGGCCGGTCGTCGGCGTCGCGGTCGTGCTGGTGCTGCTGCTTTTATCGCAGCCGATCGCGGCGAACATCATCGTCGCCACGCAGAGGGTGAACATCCCGATCAAGTTGGTTTTCATAGCGCTCCGCCGATGTAATAGTGATGCTCCGTGGGTCCGTCCCGTGCCTGTGACGGTTAATGTAAGCACACCGGCAAAGGATGCAACGCGCGCCCGATTGGAACCGCCACCACCGGCGGCAGATCGATCACTTGAATTGGATCGTCCACCTGATCCGCCGGCTATTGGCAGGCTCGATTTTCACGCGCAGCACGCCATCGTCACCTGGCGAGGACGTCACCTTCGAGTCGGCTTCGACCGCGACGTTCCCAGGCGTCATCCCCGAAGGGCACGCGACGCGCAGCTCGTAGGGATCGTCGGCCACGACATCACTCGCCCCGCTGAGCGTTTTTGCGGTGGCGTCCCATTTCTGTTCGAGATGATCGACGATCCCCTGCGTCACGTGGCGAGAGGTGCTGATGACCTGCGGCACTTCCGACACCGCATGAATCGCCAGGACTTTGCAGGATTGTCCTGGAAGCGTGGCGACGAGTTGATCTTTGAACGCCGGGATGAGCTTGTTGTCCCAGTAATCGAACGCGACATACGACTTGGCCGGGTCAAGCCCCAGGTGTTCGATCGAGCAGGAGATCTGCGCCTGGTTTGAATCCCAGTTATAGAGCCCGACGACGTGATGCTCGACGCCGCCGCTCTCGTCGCTCAGCAGCCAGATGCGGGGGATCTCGCTCTCGAAATAGTCGACGGGGCGCGGAAGCAGGCGGTGAGGGGCGATCGTCCGCTTGAGGATGTCGATCCGCTCCGCCGACGCGCCGGGCAGCCAGTCGCTGTCGGTGAAGAGTTGGCCGCTGATGCTGACCCAGGAGGCGATCAGCCTCGCGTGGTTGAGCGGCATCGAATCGCGGACGTAGACGGGGTCGGGGTCGTTGTACCAGACCCGCCCGTGCAGGAAATACTTTCGGCTGCCGTGATCCGGCCCGCGCACCAGTCGGTCCCACGCCGCGCCGTTGTCCGGGCCGATCCTCATCGCGTCGAGCAGCCCGAAGCTGCCGCCCATCGTGCGCATGTTCTGCGAGACGTTGCACCCCAGGAAAAACACATCAGGCCCGACGGCCTCGCGCACGAGCTTCAGTCCGCTGCGGTACGCCTCGACGTTCGTGACGTTCGGGTCGTGATAGACCGCCTGCCCGATCTCGTCGTCGTCGCGGTAGGCGTTGTTCACATACACCTGCTTGGTCGCCGTGCCCGTGTACAGGCCGTCCATTTTGAAATACTCGTAGTGCCAATCCTTGGCGATGCGTTGGACTTCGGTCTTGATGAATTCGCGCACTTGCGGATGGGTCAGATCGAGCGACGTCCCGCCCCATTTGGTTTCGAAGGGCGTGCCGTCGGGGCGCTTGACGAACCAGTCGGGATGCGGCGCAAACAGCGGATCCTGATGATCGGCCGCAAACGGTATGAACCAGATGCCCGGCGTGAACCCCAGCGACTTGATCATGTCGGCGGCCTTCTGCATGCCGCTGGGATACGGCCCGTCGGGCGCCGCGCCGGTGAAATTCTTGCTCGGCCCTTCACGGCGTTTGCCGATCTGCCAGTAGTCGTCGATCTGGACGAAATTGAAGCCGAACCGCCCGAGCGTTTTCTTCGCGAATTCCGCCAGTTCCTGGAGATGTTTCTCGTCACTCGCCTTGCCGAATTTGTCGGCGTACCACGTGCAATAACCGGCGGGCTGGGCCTTGAGCTTCACTCCCTCATATTTCGCGACGGCATCGGCGTAGGCTTCGAGTCCCAGGCGTGCGTCGTCGAAATATCCGACGGCAAGGATTTCTGAGGGCTGATCCTTGCCCGAAGCGATCGTCAGTTTTCCGTAATCGATCTGCGCGTCGACCGTCACGCGCGCGTCTGCGACGCTCGTGAAGAGCACGCCGTCGCCGCGCTCGTGCGTGATCCAACCGAACACGACTCCGTTGCGCGACGCCGGCTGGGCGACGGCGAGATAGCAATAACTCCCCGGCTGTTTGTCGACCGCGGTCAGTCCCGCACTGCCCTGGGCTTTGAGCTGTTTTGGATCGGCGAGATCGAGTTGGAACGATGCAGTCTTGGCTTTGTTCTGGAGGAGCGGTTTGTCGCCGCCATTGTGGAAAGTTGTTCGCAGCAGGACGAAGGGTTGATCTTCGAGAAGAATGATCTGCTCGGATTCCCCGGCGCTGCCGCGCGTCACCGTGATCGCCCGGCCATTGCCGAGGTGGGGCAGATTCGCGTCGTCAATTCTCCCGTCCTGCCCCGCGCCACCCGCCCACTTCCCCTGGCTGACGAACATGCGATTGCTCGCCTTGTCGGCGATCGCAAACGTCCCCGCCTTGGCGTCGACGTTTACGCGCAGCCATTTGTTCTCAATCGCAAGCGGCTGGTCCTGAGCCATAAGGGATGAGATTGCGCAGACGAGCACGGTGAGAAAAATTGAAAATTTGACGAGCATGAGTTGCCTCCACCGCAGGTGAATCTATCCGCAATCGCTTGTACTGCCCACGTCGGGATGACGTTGAAGATTCAGGCGCGTCCAATTCCTTAGATCGCTCGTCGGAATCGTCATCCTGAGCGGTACGCCGCGAAGGATCTTGCCTGAAGTCCGGAGCAAGGTCCGTTTCGCGAGTGCGCCTCCGGATGACCGGATCTGTCGCGAGCGAATCATTCAATCGGATCCTGTATCTTCGTTCAAAACGAGGATCCACTCGATTCCACAAACGCTTGCGTAGTTTGTATGATGCGCACCGGCACCACCCCAGCTTGGAGGAGTACCTAATCCATGGCCGAGCCGAGCAAACTCCGATCGACCCCGCGTGCACAGGACATGGCGAAGCTTTCGCCGCAGGACGTGCGCTCGATTTTTCTGATCGAAAACATCTTCAACAAAGACCGCGTCTCGCTGACGTTTACCGATCTGGACCGCATGGCCGTCGGCGGCGTCTCGCCGGGAAGCAAGCCTGTGGAACTAACGCCGGACCGCGAGACGGGGACCGACTTTTTTCTCGCCCGTCGCGAAATGGGAGTGTTAAACGTCGGCGGACCGGGGACGATCACAACCGACGGCGCGAAGCACGAGCTGGCGAATCTCGACTGTCTGTACATCGGGATGGGCACGAAGTCCGTCTCGTTCGCGAGCAAGGACGAAGCCAACCCCGCGAAGTTCTACATCATCAGCACGCCGGCCCATCACACGTTTCCGACAACCAAAGCCACCAAAGGCGAAGCCAATCCGCGTGCGCTGGGAACTCAGGCGACCGCGAATCAACGCAAGATCTATCAATACATCCACCAGGGCGGCATCAAGAGCTGTCAGCTCGTGATGGGATTTACCGAACTGGCCGAGGGAAGCGTCTGGAATACCATGCCGCCGCACACGCACACCCGGCGGACGGAAATCTATTTCTATTTCGACACGCGGGACAACATCGTGATGCACTTCCTGGGCGAGCCGACCGCGACGCGACACCTGGTCTGCCGCGAGGGCGACGTCGCGCTCTCTCCCAACTGGTCGATCCATTGCGGATGCGGCACCGGCGCGTACAAGTTCATCTGGGCCATGGGCGGCGAGAACCAGGCGTTTGATGACATGGATCACTGCAAGGCGACTGACCTGAGATAGAAGGGAATGAATCTCGAAGGCGCGAAGGACACGAAGTAAGAGAACAAAAAGCAATTCTCTTCGCGTCCTTTGCGCCCCCGTGGTTCATAACTCGGATTGAGAAATTAATGAAGCGATTTGAAAACAAAGTAGTAATCGTGACGGGCGCGAGCCGGGGGATGGGACAATCCATTGCCGTCGCGTTCGCGCGCGAGGGGGCGAAAGTCGTCGGGATGGCTCGGTCGAGCCAGGCCGACACGGGCGCCATGTGCAAGGATTGCGGCGGCACCTTCGAAAACATCGAAGCCGACATGCTCGAGGCGACGCCTGACGCGGCGAAGGGTTTGCTCGATCGTGTCCTGGGCAAGTTCGGCAAGGTGGATGCGCTGGTCAACAACGCCGGCACGATCCGGCGCGGCACCGCGCTGGAATTCTCTCAGAAGGACTGGGACGACGTCCTGCGGATCAATCTGTCCGGCCCGTTCTTCCTGTCGCAGGCGCTTGGCCGGTGGTGGATCAACGGCGGCGGCCGATCGAAAGCGGGCGCCGAGGATCGGCTTCGCATCATCAATATCGCCTCGATGCTCTCATTCCAAGGCGGGATCAAAGTGATCAGCTACACCGCCGCCAAGCACGGCTTGGCCGGGATCACCAAGGCCCTGGCGAACGAATGGGCCGGCGAGCGGATCAACGTCAACGCGATCGCTCCAGGCTATATCGCGACCGAAAATACCAAGCCACTTCGCGAAGACCCGGTCCGCAACAAGGCGATCCTCGAGCGCATCCCGCAGGGCGGCTGGGGCGCCCCCGACGACATCGCCGGCCCGGTCATGTGGCTCGCTTCGCGCGACGCGGATTATGTGAACGGTGCTGTCATCAACATCGACGGAGGCTGGCTTGCCCGCTGAAACATCAAGTACCCAGGCACCAGGAGTGGCGATTGCCGGCCAAGCGCCGCTCACCGAGCCGCCACCCTGGTACGCCAGCTACCGCTGGCTCATTTGTGCGCTGCTGTTCTTTGCCACCACGATCAACTACCTGGATCGCAGCGTTCTGAATGTGATCGCCGCCGATGTGCAGAAGATCGTCGGCTGGACGGACACGCAGTACGGCGACATCAACGCGGCATTTTCGTTCGCGTATGCGCTGGGGTTCCTGCTGATCGGCTGGTTTATCGACCGGGTGGGCGTGAAGATCGGTTACGCGGTGTCCCTCATCGCGTGGAGCCTCGCGGCCGCCGGCCATGCGTTGGCGAATACGCCGTTCGGCTTTGGCGTCGCACGCTTCGCGCTGGGATTAGGCGAAGCCGGTAACTTTCCGGCTGCAATCAAGACCGTCGCCGAGTGGTTCCCGCGCCGCGAGCGCGCCTTCGCGACGGGCATCTTCAACGCCGGCTCCAACGTCGGCGCGTTCCTCGCGCCGATCCTGGCGCCGATCCTCTTTCTCAAATTCGGCTGGCACTCGGTCTTTCTCGTCACCGGCTTCATCGGCATCCTCTGGGTCTTCTTCTGGCTGCCGCTGTATCATCCGCCCGAAACCCACCCCAAAATCAGCAAGCAGGAACTGGATTACATTCACAGCGAGCCGATCGAAAAACCGCGAAAGGTCCGCTGGCTCCAACTGCTTCCCCATCGCCAAACCTGGGCGTTCGCGGCCGGCAAGTTCCTCACCGACCCGATCTGGTGGTTCTACCTGTTCTGGTCCGGCAAGTTCGTGGCCGACACATTCAAGGTGGACATTAAGCACATCGGCCCGCCGTTGATCATCATCTACCTGCTGGCGGACGTGGGGAGCATCGCGGGCGGTTGGCTTTCATCAACGATGCTCAAGCGCGGGTTCCAGCCCAACGCAGCCCGCAAGCTCGCGATGGTCGTGTGCGCGTTTTTCATCCTGCCGGTGATCTACGCGCCGATGACGAGCAACCTGTGGGTTGCGGTCACGCTGATCGGCGTCGCCGCCGCGGCCCACCAGGGCTTCAGCGCAAATATCTTCACCACCACATCGGACATGTTCCCCAAGTGGGCGGTCGGATCCGTCACGGGCTTCGGCGGGATGGCGGGGGCGCTGGGCGGGATCATCATGCAGATGGCGTCGGGACGCATCAAAGAAGCGACCGGAAGCTACCTGATCATGTTTGTCATCGCCGGTACCGTCTATTTCCTGGCGATCGTGCTGTTCCACCTGCTTGCACCAAAGATGCGAGAGGCACAGATCGTCCAGGAGCGCGAGCCCGACACCGGGCTGTGCCTGACGCTGGGCGCGGTCCTCGCCACCATCGGCGCGGTGCTGGCCGTCGGGATTTCGTACCTGTTCCAATCCACAGTCAAGGGATTCGGCAGCTACATCGGCGAGGCGCTGCGATCGATTCCGAACACGTTCAGAGGAACCGACCAGCTTGGGATCGGACGAACGGTGATTTTCACCATTATCGCATTCGTGGTCTTCGGTTTCGTCGCCGGCCTGACGATCGGCGCGCGGAAATCGCTTGATCCCGAGACAAAAACTATGGACTGATCTTCACCGTCGGCGGTTGCGCGAGCTGTTCCATCATTGCGTTCAGATACTTCTGCCACGCGTCGAATGACTTCACCGCCGCCGGCATCTGAAGGGATGCGTCGATTCCCTTGTCGTCGTCCGGTGCTTCCTGGTCCCACCCGGCCGCGACGTAGAAACGCCCATGCGTCGTGCCGTCCCGCTGCATCGCTGGAACCACCAGCAGGTCATCGGTCTTGCTCTGCGGCCCCTTCACCGCGTCTTCCTTTGCGCCGGGCATCAGCACGGCCATGCCCAGGAGCTGGTCCGGAAGCGATGGGACCATCTTGGGTCCTTCGACGACGACCTGGTGGCCCCACGTCGTGAGATACACGCCCGCCGGCGTTTGCTTCAACGCGCGCTCGACGTTTTCCTTGACGGGTAGCGCGGTCACGAATTGCAGGCCGTCCGCGCCTTTCGCTTCGAGCTCGTGCCAGAACCCGTGCTCGCCGGCCCAGATCGTGGCGCGGGTTTTCAGATCGACCGTCTTGTCGCCGACCTTCCAACCGGTGAAGGTGAAATCGATGACGCTGCGGACCGGGCCGTCGGAGCGGATCTTGGGTTCGCGTTTGTCGACCTGCGCAACTTTCACGAGCTTGCCGTCGACCCACGCCGCGATTGCCCCCGGGCCGATCGCGTCGCCGTTGTAAAGGATGTCGCGTCCGAGCGGCGTCTCGTTCTGATACTTCGTCTCGGGCTTGGCCCAAAAATCCAACGCCAGCTCGTGCTTCCGCTTGCCGAACAGGTCGACGGCGTTTCGCTTGTCGTTGTATAGCCGCCAGGCGATCCGCTCGTTTTCCCAGCCCATGCCGTCGTACTTGCCCATGTGCGCGTGCGCGAAGCTGGGGAAGTCGACTTTCAAATCTTTCAGATCGTCGGCGCTACCCCAGGAGAGCTTGAGGTTGTGCTTCTCGTGCGCCGCATATGGCAGGACGAACGCGATCTCATCCGCCTTGCCATCGCCGTCCAAATCGTCCACCTGCGAGGCGATCACCATCACGGCCGTCGCGGCGGTGGGCTTGGCGAGGGGAAACGTGTTCAAACTCGCATCCGAGCCGGTGAGCACGAAGTGGGCCGGGTCAAAATCGGGGGCGACTTTGCGGATTTCTTCAACCGACACGACGCTCGGTGCATAAGCGACGGTCACGTCGCGCGGGTTGGTCGTCGTGATCGTCACCGACTTCAGGCCAGCACCCGGTGCGGCGCCGCCCCAGATCCCCAACGCCGCTGTCGCCGCCATCGTGATCAGTCGTCGCATGTCGTCGTCTCCTCGCACTTTTCATTGGAGGGAAGAAGCTCGGTCTCATTTCGACGCAGTCTCCGGCGTCTCGAGCACGAGCACCGACGCCACCGGATCGGTCTGCTGGCCCGGCAACGCGACCGTTGTTTTCCCGTCGGCCTGCGTGACTTTCAACTCCTTGTCCTTGTCCGCCAGCATGTAAGCCTTGGTGACCTGACCCTTGAACGGCACGGTGAAGTTCTCGCCCGGCCATTTAAAGATGGCGAAGTAAAGCTTGCCGGGCTTGGTCGTGCAGCGCCATTCCTTGTAGACGTCGAAGATGACTCGGTTGCGGTTGTCCTTCCTGTCGGTCGGCTTGCCGAGTTCTTCGCCGAACGGCGTGGGGCTCGCGCCGTAGATCATTTCGCCGTTGGTCTTCATCCACTTGCCAACCTCGTGAAGCATGTCCTGGCTGGGCTGCGGGATGACGCCTTCAGCGGTCGGGCCGACGTTGAGGAGGTAATTGCCGCCCTTGGAGACGATGTCGCAGAGCTTGAAGATCAGGTCCTCGGGCTTCTTCCAGTTGTGATCGTCCTTCTTGAAGCCCCAGGTGTCGTTGAGCGTGGCAGGAGTTTCCCAGTCGCCGGCGCGGACCGTGCCGGGGATGTGGTTGTCGCCCTCGGAGTCATAATCACTGCTCGAGCCGGGGCCGATGCGACCCGAGACCAGGCAGTTGGGTTGAAGGTCGTGAACGATCTTTTCGAACCGCGCCGCGCGCTCGGCGGTCATGTGCCGCGGCGTATCAAACCAGATTAGGCAGATCGGGCCGTAGTTCGTCAAAATCTCTTTGACCTGCGGCTCGGCCTTGCCCTGGAGATATTTGTCGTAATCGCCGTCCTTGTCCTTCTCGTCGTCCTTCTTGAAGTCCCACTCATTGCCCATGCCGCCCGGCTCGTGCCAATCCTGGGCCTGCGAGTAGTAAAAGCCGAACTTGATCCCGCGCTTCGCGCAGGCGGCCGACAGTTCCTTCATCGGGTCGCGCTTGAACGGGGTGGCGTCGTAGATGTTGTAAGGCGAGACCAGCGAGTGAAACATCGCGAAGCCGTCGTGGTGCTTGGAGGTGATTACCATGTACTTCATGCCCGCGTCCTGCGCGAGCTGGGCCCACGCCTCGGCGTCGAACTTTTCGGGGTTGAACTGCGGCGCGAGCTGTTCGTATTCCTTCACCGGGATCTTCGCCCGGTTCATGATCCACTCGCCGATGCCCGCGACGGGTTTGCCCTTCCATTCACCCGCTGGCACCGCGTACAGGCCCCAGTGGATGAACATGCCGAATTTGGCTTCGCGCCACCACGCGATCCGCGCGGCATGTTCAGGAGTTTCGTTGGTCGTGGGACCGGCGGCGAACGCGGTCAAACTTGGCAAGAGCGCAGCCAATGCGAAAAGTGCTTTCATTTCGTTTCCTCCGCTTCAAAAAGGAATCAACCGCGAAGGCGCGAAGGACGCGAAGACAAAAACCTTGTTGTTCTTCTTCGCGTCCTTCGCGCCTTCGCGGTTGATTCTTCCTAATCCCCCGGCGCCATCGGCCCGACGTCGGCAGGCGTCAGCGGGCGATTCACGACCGGGGCTGATGAGACCTCATCCGCGCCGACATCATACTTGCCGACACGCTGCTGGCCATCCATGTCAAGCTTGATCTGCCCAAACTCACCGGCGGCCGCGTCGACGACCGGGCTGTCCTGGCCCGGCCGCTGGAGGCCGGCGTCTTTGGTCAGGCTCATTTTCACGACGCGAAGCTGATCTTCGGGCAACTCGACGCCCAGCGGCGACTCGCTGCTGACGACGTTGCCCAGCCAGGTGGCTTTGGTCGGCGCGTTCACGAGATCGACGATCTTCTGCTTCCCGCCGCCCACGACGAGGTTGTTCGCCATCGTCAGGTCCTCGATGGCGAATTCCTTCTTCCCGCCGGCGCCGATCTGGATCGGCACGTCGCAGTCGACCATCGTGTTGAACGCGACGAGCAGCCGCCGGGGGCGGAAATGCTGTTTGAGCAACTCGCGGTTTTCGAGTTCGCCGTGGCCGTAGTCGAAGTCGCCGTTCGCCAGATGAAGCGCGGGCGCGGTGAGGCCTTCAAAGTAGTTGTTGAAGATGCGGTCGTCGTCGCCGTACGGGCGGATGCCGTCGGTGCCGCGCTTGCCGTTGCCGAAGAAGAAGTTGCCGGATACTTCGGAGTGGTTGCCGTGCCGCAGGCACACGCCGCCTTCGCAGTTGACGAAGGTGTTGTTCCGCACGACGCCGCCACATTCTTTCACGGAGACGATTTCCGGGTCGCCGTCGCAGTTTTCGAACAGGTTCTGCTCGATGATCGTGCCGCCTTCCGACATCGACAGGTAGCTCAGCCCCGCGCGGATCGCTTCCATCCCGTTCGAGATGCGCGGACCGATCCAGCAGAAATAGTTGTGGTCGATCCGGTCGTGCTGGGATACCTGGAAGGGCGGGGCGTTGTAACCCACCAGCGAGATGAAATTGCCGATCGTGTGCTTGTCCTGGAACTGGTTGTGATCGATGCGGTTGTCGTGGCTGTGGATTTGGCCTTCGGCGATGCCGCCGATCTCGAGCCAGTGCGGGCGGTGGTTCTCGCCGGCGCCGGTGCGAGTGGTGATCGCGTGGGTTCGCGTCGCGCCTTCGGGCTGCCTGAGTTGGAAGTGGTTTCGTGTGACGCGGATGTGATGGCTGCCCAAGATGTGCACGACGGCGTTGTCGTCGCTCTCGAAGCGGAAGCCTTCGATCGTCACGTATGACGATTTCACGATTTGCAGAACGCTGGTGCCGACGAGCTTGGCCCGGCCGACATGCTCGGCGCGGATGATCAGCGGCTGCTGCTGGGTCGCTTCGCAGGTGAGTTGGATGTGTTGCAGGTCATACTCGCCGTCAGCAAAGACGATGGTCTGCCCCGGCGCTGCAGCCGAGAGGGCGGCCTTGGCTTGGTCATCGTTGGTGACGGTTTTCGATGGGTCGGCGGCAAGGGCGCAAGATCCCGACACGATCACCACCAACCCTGCGACCATGTGGGTCCATTTCTGAATCATGGGTTAATCTGCATAACCTACCGCACCCGCTCATGCCTGTTGCTGAACCACCCGCTGTTAGCCGTCCGCCAGAGTAGCGAATCATGCGGCGGAATTAACCATACAATTCTCTTTTCGCGGCAAATTACACGGAATCAAAGGGTTGCGAGTTATTCATCGTGAATATATTCAAGCGAATTAATCTCGCTATCCATGAAGAATTTGATTTGAATATTCTTTCGATTGGGTTAGACTCGTTATTCAACCATATGTCCGTGATGCTCGTCGCCAAACTCGCTCAGGTGCCTTACTCCACCGCGTGGAGGGTCATTAACCGCAAGGCCAACGTCTCGCCCGACGCAGTCGAGCGCGTGCTCCGGGCCGCCAAGCAGATCGGCTACGACCCCACGCAAATCCGTCGCGGACGACGGCCCAAGTCCGCCGACGGAATTCGTACACACAACGTCGCGCTGCTGCACCTTCGCAATAACTCGACGCTCAGCCTCTCGGTCCTTCGCGCGGTCGAGCAGCTTTTGTCCGCCCGCAATTTGAACCTGATTGTCGGCCACGTGTCGTCGGTCGATGAACTCCCGCAAGCCGTCCGCAGCGGCAACGTCGACGGCATCCTCGGCTACGGCCAATTTCCCGGCCTCGCGGTGACGCCGGGCATCCGCCGGATCCCGGCCGTATGGATGATGACGCGTTACGACTTCGAGCCCGACCTGTGGGGCGATCGCGTGCAGCCGGATCACAAGTCGATCGGCCGGCTCGCGGCGCGATACCTGCTCGAACACGGACATCAACACCTCGCGTTCGTCGGCGCCGGCTCGCACATGGCCGCGCCCGCCGTCGCCGACCGGTGGGGCGCGTTCTACGCCGTCGCTAACACGCGTGCCCAGAGCGTCCGCATGATCACCGCCTCGCTCAGCACCGAATTCAACCCCGCCTTCAAACACGAAGTGGACGAGGCGGCGAAACAGATTTCAGAGCTGAACCCCAAGCCGACGGGCCTGTTCGTCGCGGCCGACCGCATCACGCGCGTGCTGTACCGCGCGCTGGAGCATTACGGCCTGCGCGTCGGGCGCGACGTCGACATCGTCTCCTGCGACAACGAACCGGAAATGCTCGCGGAGCTGCGACCGTCGCCGCCTTCGATCGATTTGAACCGCAGTGAAATCGCCCGCCAGGCGGTCGAGCGCCTGCTGTGGCGGATGCGCAACGGCGTCGATTCGCCGCAGGTGGTAACGGCCGTCCGTCCCGCGCTGGCCGGATTTGCCGAGCCGGGCCTGGAAGGCGCGGTCGTCGGGATCGACGACGAGGCCGACCCAGCCGAATCCAACGGTGCCGATGACTACGACACCAACGGCAACGGCAACGGCCACGAGCATGAAAGCAAAATGTAACGTTCCCGCAAGCCGTCGTGCGGCCTGTTAGCGGCAGGCCGCGTGCTGACGGGAACGAGTGACTGGTCTTAATTAATAGAGGTCGGTCCGGCGCAACGCCGGACTTTGTTCGCGGAGGTTTTTGAGATGTTTGGTCGTATCAGTAACGCAGTTTCTCAGCATGGCAGGCGTCGTGCGTTCACATTGGTCGAACTCCTGGTCGTGATCGGAATCATCGCGGTCCTGATCGGCGTGCTCCTGCCGGCCCTTCAAAAGGCCCGGCGGGCGGCGGCGACCGTGCAGTGCGCCAGCAACATGCGTCAAGTCGCCAATGCGATGATCATGTACATCAACGCCAACAAGGGAAAGTTCCCGCCCGCCTCGACGCCCAAGATCGCCGATCGGTTTCCCAACGCCTGGTGGTGGCCCAACGAGCTGGTGCGCGGGAAGTACCTTAACGCCCCCAGCGTTTACGGTCAGCCGGGCAGCGCGACAGGCGACAAGAAATTTGCCAAGAGCAACGTCTTCCGCTGCCCTGAAGGCGTGCAAGAGGAAGACTCCGAGAACATCGGCGGTACGTCCTTGTGTCCGACGGATGCCAGGAATAACCGCTACAGTCTGCTCAATGATAACGAGGCCGCTGCCGATGGATTGGGGATTCCGTCGTGGTACATGCTCGTCTGCCGAGTGCAGACCGGATCGAACGCATATCCGGGCGGACTGAAGGCCGCGCCGTTCATCGGATTCAACAGCGGCGCCGGGGCCGCAGAAATCGACAATCCCGACTATCAGCGCAACATGTCGATGGTGAAGAAGGCCGCCGAAATGGTCATGATTGGCGAGGCGTCCAACAACAACTGGCTCGACCAGACCGCTGGCCCACCCTTTCCCAACATCTATATGCGGCGCATTGGTGCTCGTCACGGCAAGAAGACGGCCGACGGCGCCAACGCTTATACGAACTTGGCGTTTTTCGACGGCCACGTCGGCCTATACCCGACCGAGCCGTTCACTCGCAAGGCCCCCGCGGGAACGCCTGGCGCGGCCAGCGCCGGCGACAACATGGCCACCGCGCTCTACCAGGAGACCATCTTTTACTTGAGCAAGCAGAGGAGCCGGTAGAGACAGCACGAATGGAGGAGCAGCGTGGACGAGCGTCAGAGCGATCGACAACATCAGATCCAGCGAGTTCGAGGAGCGTTCACCCTCGTCGAACTCCTGGTCGTCATCGGCATCATCGCGGTCCTCATCGGGATCTTGTTGCCCGCGCTGCAAAAAGCCCGCCGTTCCGCGGCGACCGTGCAGTGCTCCAGCAACATGCGCCAGATCGCCAACGCGATGGTCATGTACATCAACGCCAACAAGGGCAAGTTCCCGCCCAGCGCTTTTCCCGCCAACGTCGCGGGGTTGAATCCCAACGGCTGGTGGTGGCCCAACGAGCTGGTGCGCGGCAACTACATCAAAGCGCCGAGCATTTACAGCAGTCCGGGCGATACCGTGAAGAAGTTCAACCGCACGAACGTCTTTCGCTGCCCTGAAGGATTGGATGAAGACTACGGCTCGGGCGGCGGCGGCGCGTTTCCAACCGATTCGAAGAACAACGGCTACACGATCAGCAACGACGGAAGTCCCGGATGCCAGGCCGAGGGCCTTGGCATCGCGTCGTGGTATATGGTGAACTCGCGCACCGCGCAGAGCAGCACCGGCCTGATCACCGCGATGCTGCTGCCCGGCGGCAAACAGGCGGCGCCGTTTGTCTGGTACAACAGTTCGACAACCGCGGCGCACCTGCAGGAGCCGGGCCTTCAGCGGCAGATGAGCCTGGTTCGCAAGTCGTCCGAGTTGATCATGCTCGTCGAGGCGTCGAACACGAACTTTTACGACCAGACCGCCAGCGGAACGCCGCCGCTCAACATGCGGCGCCTGGCCGCCCGTCACGGCAAGAAGACCGCCGACGGCCGCAACGCGTTCACGAACCTGGCGTTTTTTGACGGTCACGTCGGGTTGTACCCGTCGATCGATTTCCAGACTCCGCCGGCCGGCTCGAGCTTCCCGGCCGACAAGTTTCATACCGAGACGATCTTCTGGGTCGGCAATCAGAAATAGGAGTCGGGACGAGTTGAATCAGACCGTAACCGCTGCGGAGCGAGGAACGGTCGCGAATTGAAAAACCGGTTGCCAAATCTTTCTTCCGGTTTTCTGTGCGGGAAACGTCGTCGTGGTTGCACGCGCTTTCATCTGGCCCCACTCACCGGGGCGAAGCGGAGGTCGCCATGGTTCATCGGAACGTCGCCGTTCGGAGAAACGGCTTTACGTTAGTCGAGCTGCTTGTCGTGATCGGGATCATCGCGGTCCTGATCGGCGTATTGCTGCCGGCCTTGATGAAGGCGCGGCGGTCCGCCGCGACCGTGCAATGTTCCAGCAATATGCGCCAGATCGCGGCGGCGATGCTGCAATACATCAACGCCAATAAAGGTCATCACCCGCCGTCGCAGATCAAGGACGGGGTGGCCGGTGTTGGTTATCCGTACGGCTGGTGGTGGGCGACGGAACTGGTTCGGCAGAAGTACATCCACGCGCCGAGCATCTACAGCCATCCCGGCAGCACGATCGGCGAGCGGAAGTTCAACCGCAGCAGCGTGTTCTTCTGCCCGGAAGGCGTCGAAGAGGATATGGGCTCCGGCGGCAGCACCAAGCCCGACATTTACCCGACCCACTCCGAGAACAACAAGTTCAACCTCGGCAATGATTACGACAACTCGTTCAACTACATCGGCAAGGCCGCCGAGGAAGGGATCGGCATCGCATCCTGGTATCAACTGAATTCGCGCGTCGCGCAGCCCGGCAGCGGTGAAGTTCCGGGTGGCTCGAAGGCTTGCCCGTTTGTCTGGTTTGACAACGGCAATCAGGCGATTCCAGCGGGTCTTTCGATGCCCGGCTTCCAGCGCAGCCTCTCGATGGTCCGTAAGCCCGCAGAAGTGGTCATGATCGTTGAGGCCGCTAATCCCAACTGGGTCGATCAGAAGCCCAGCACCGATCCGCGATACGGCTACATCTATCTGAAGCGCATGGGCGCCCGGCACGGCCGAAAAACCGCGGACGGCGGCAACGCGTATACGAACCTCGCGTTTTTCGACGGGCACGTCGCGCTCTATCCCACGCTCCCATTTGTTGGCAAGCAGAAGGGCGGCGGCAGCGACAACGCGCTAACGGATTTCTATCGCGAGACGATTTTCTATTTGACCAGGCAGCGTTAAACAACCAGGGGAACAAGTTCGCTTTGATTCAGCCCCACGCACCGGGGCGAAGCGGAGGTTGTCCATGATGTCACCACATCGTCGCGGTTGGAGGAAAGCCTTTACGTTGGTGGAGCTGTTGGTCGTCATTGGCATCATTGCGGTGCTGATCGGCGTGCTGCTTCCGGCGCTGCAAAAGGCGCGACGGGCGGCGGCGACCGTCCAGTGCGCCAGCAACATGAAGCAAGTCGCCAGTGCGATGATGATGTACATCAACGCGAACAAGGGGCACTTTCCGCCCTGTGCCGTCCAACTCGCACCGCCGGTGTATCCGAATGGCTGGTGGTGGCCAAACGAGCTGGTCCGAGGCAACTACATCAAGGCGCCCAGCGTTTATAGCGCACCCGGCGACACCAACAAGCGGTTCGTCCGCACGAACGTCTTCCGTTGCCCGGAAGGAGTGGACGAAGACGACGGCGCCGGCGGCGGTGGCGATTACCCCACGGACACCAAGAACAACGGCTACCGCTTGGGCGTGGCCGACGGCAACCCCGGCAACCAGGCGGACGGGATCGGGATTCCGTCCTGGTACATGCTCAACTCGCGTAATCTTTCTGCGACGAACCAGTGGCCCGACGGCGATGGAAATAACCGTCGAGTCACGCCGTTTGTCTACTTCAACAATACCGATCCGAAGTTGCTCAGCCTTCCGGTTTGGCAGCGCAGCCAATCGATGGTTCGCAAGCCTGCTGAGCTAATCATGATCGTTGAAGCTGCGAACGAAAACTGGTTCGATCAAACCGAGAGCACGCAGAAGCCGGGTAATTTTTTGCGTCGACTCGGCGCCCGCCACGGGCGCAAGACCGCTGATGGAGCAAATGCCTGGACGAACATTGCATTTTTTGACGGGCATGTGATTGGTTACGAGACGAAACAGTTTGAGAATCCCAAGGACGTGATGGACAAGTTCTTCACCGGGACGATCTTTTATCTCACCACACAACAAGGGCGTTACAAGTAACTGGCAACGAAGTACAGGATGTTCGAAGTATGGAGATGGAGCGAATGACTTGCGCGAGAGGAGGGATGACGGCCGCTGAATGCGACGGCCGTCGCCCGCCAGAGGAGACGGGTGCAGGGCTCTGCCTGATAACGGTTGGTTGGTTCGTTCCCCGCACCCATTCGGTTTCACCAGATGCTGATCGAATGATTTGAGCCATCTGTTCCCGCGACGCCCGCGTCCTCGGCGCACTGCGGCGCTCGTCGGCCGAACAGCAACACGGAGCTCTTCCGTGGTGGCGGCCCGCTTAACGGTGGGTCGCCGCCTTCAGAGGTAGGCAGGCCGCGCGTGCGGGACAAACGGGTCCTGGTCCGCGCGGGAAGATTGACACCGTTGGGTTTTCACCACATTGCCGGAGGGCATAAAGATGTTTCGAAGGAAGAGCACGGTTTTGGCCGCTGCGGCGGCCGCGACGATCGTATCGAGTTTTGCCGGCCGCGCCTGGGCCGCCAACGCCACTTGGACGGGCGCCAACGACACGTTCTGGCTGACGCCTGGCAACTGGGACAACGGCGGGCCGTACACGCTCGCGCCCGGCGACGGGCTGTTCTTCGGCTCGTCGGGTCCCACCTCGTCCAACAACAATATCACCGCGGGCAGCAGCTTCGGCGGCTTGACGTTCCTGCCCGGCGCGCAGGGCTACACCCTGGACGGCAACGACATCGTTCTCACCGGGCCGATCGTCGTCGATTCGGGCAACGGCAACACTCAGACGATCAACTTCAACATCACCGGCGCGACGGGCCTGAGCATGAGCTCCTCGACGAGCCCGACCGGCAACAACCTCACGCTCAACGGCAACGTGAGCGTCGGCAGCCTTGCGGCCACCGGTTTCACGACCAACAGCACGACGCCGTCGAACCTTTTGACGATCGGCGCGGGCAAGACGCTGACGGTGGGCGGCAACATCGTCGTCGGCACAGCCACCGCGACCGACAACGCCCGTGCGGCCCTGGCGGTCACCGGCAGTAGCGGCTCGCTCGTCGCCGGCGCCACCGGCGCTACGATGACCCTCAGCCAGCCCAGCACCAGCGCCACGAACGTCCAGGCAAATCTGGACCTGACCGGGCTCAACGCCTTCAGCTTCAACGGCGGCGCGACCGGCGCGATCACCATCGGCACCGGCCAGCGCGGCTTCGGCAGCCTTGCCTTGGCCAACTCCGGCACCAACCCGACCAACACGTTGACGGTCGGCACGATCAGCCTGAGTACCGGCGGCAGCTCCAACGCCGGCGGCGGCACCCTGACGCTGGGCACCGGCTCCAACGTCATCAACGCCAACAACATCATCGTCGGAACCAACAAGGGCGGGGGCGCGATCGTCGGGACCAGCGGCGGCCTGAAGATCCGCGGCGCCGGCGGCACCGATGCCGACCGCGCCAACATTGCCATCGCCAACCGCACCAACAGCGGGACGCCCAACGCGCTGTCGATGAACCTTGGCACGATGAACGTTGACGCCAAGGTCGCCACCCTCACCCTGGGCACCACCAGCTTCAGCAGCGGCAGCCTCAACACCAACAACGCCACCGTCACCTTTGGCGGCGGTACGTTCGACGTGAACAGCGTGGTGATGGCGGTCAAGGCCGGCGCCGGCGTGCTCAACGGCACCACCAACATGGTGCTGAACATCACCGGCGGCACGTTCCAGGTGAACAACTCGTTCTCGATGGCGAACACCAACAGCACCACGAACCTCAACAGCATCATCAACCTCACCGGCGGAACGCTTTCGTCCAACGCCGACGTCACCCAGGCCGGCGCCCTCGCGACGCAGGTCAACATCAACGTCAACGGCGGCCTGCTCGACATGCACGGCCATAACGTCGGCACTGCCGCCGGGCCCATTTCGCTCAACGCCCAGAGCGGAACCGTTCAGAACCTGGGCTTGATCAACGGCACGGGCGGATTGCAGGTCAACGGCAGCGGCACGGTTGTCCTGGCGGGGGCCAACACGTATACCGGAGCGACGGTTGTCAGCTCTGGCACGCTCTCGCCCGCCGCCGGCGCGACCATCGCATCGCCCGTGATCGAAGTCCGCAGCGGCGGGTTTCTCGACACGACGAACCTGCCCACCATCGCGGCGGGCAAGACGATCAGCGGTAACGGCACGGTCATGGGCAACGTCACCGTCGCCGGCTCGGTCTCACCCGGCAACAACACCGTCCCTGGCTCAACCGCTGGGCAACTCAATTTCGCGAACAACCTGAGTCTCGCCGGCGGCGGAACGCTCAATTTCGAATTGAACAATCCCGGCGGTGGGAACGACACGATCCAGGTCGGCGGCGACCTGAACCTCAACGGCGTCACCACGCTCCGCACGGCGCCGCTGTCCAGCGGCTATCAACTGGGCACTTACACCCTCATGAACTACGCCTCACGCAGCGGCGCGGGCACCATTCAATTGCCCGGCGGCGGTGGCGGCGGGCTCATCACTCGTCAAACTTTCAACCTCGTCGTCGGCGCGACCCAGACCTCGCTCGACATCAGCGGAACTCCCGCCGCCTCGCTCACTTGGATCGGCAACGGCTCCACCAACGTGTGGGATCACACCGCTACCCTCTGGAACAACGGCGGCTCCAACGACAAGTTCTTTGATCTGGACTCGGTCACCTTCGACGATTCCGGGTCCGACTCGCCGCAGGTCAACCTCACCGGCGCCCTCGTGCCGGCCTCGGTCACCGTCAACGGCGACACGAAGAATTACAATTTCAGCGGCAGCGGCTCGCTGACGACCGACGCGCTGACCAAGAACGGCAACAGCACCCTGAGCATTTCTAACTCCGGCGTAAACTCGCTGGGCACCGTCACGATCAACGGCGGCACGCTGCGGATGATCAACAACGGCGCGACGAGCGCGAACGCCGTCACCGTGAACGGCGGCGCGACGCTGGCGATCGGCGCAGGGCCGGCCGTTCCCGGGGCGGGGAATCTTTCGACCCCCGCGATCACAAACAACGGCACGATCGCCCTGAACCGGCCGGGAACCTACACGCTCGGCGCCACGATCAGCGGCGGCGGAACCCTGACCAAAGCCGGCAGCGGCGAAACCATCCTCAGCGCGACCAACAGCAGCTACACCGGCGCGACGCTGGTCAGCGGCGGAACGCTGACGGTCGCCTCGCTGGCCAACGGCGGCACGAACAGCTCGATCGGCGCGTCCGCGTCCGACGCGTCGAACCTGGTCATCGACGGCGGCGCGATCCGCTGGACCGGTGGCGGGGTGGTGAACACGAACCGCAACATGACGATCACGGCCAACGGCGCAACGTTCGACGCCTCTCCGGCCGTCACCGCGAATGGCACGTTCAGCAGCACCAATGCGATCACCTTCCCCGACGCGGGGCCGCGGACGTTGGTCTTCACCGGCACCGACCCGGCGCCGCTCGTGGTCGGCAACAACGTTTTCGCCTTGCAGATCAACGACCAGGACTCCAACACCGGGAAGACGGCGGTCGTCAAGAACGGCTCGGCGTCGTGGCAGTTCAACAACGCGGGGAACAACTACTCCGGCGGCACGGTGATCAACCAGGGTCGCATCCGCGCCAACGCGGCCGGAGCTTACGGCACCGGCACGGTGGTCGTGAACGACGGGGGGCAGGCGTACATCTCGGCCGGGAACGTGACGATCAACAACGGGCTGACCATCAACGGTGTCGGACCGGTCGAGCAGCCGGGCACGGAAGTCGCCGGCAGCTACGGCGCGTTGCGTCTCGCGGCCAACGGGGACGTCTGGGCCGGCTCGATCACGCTCGGCGGCGACGCACGCATCACCGCCCGCGGCGCCACTGGCGCAGGCGCTTCGATCACCGGCCAGATCACCGGCAATCACGCCATCGAGTTCGGTAACATCGGCGGTTCCACGACGGCCGGCATCATCATCCTCAACAACGGCGGCACGCCCAACAACTGGACCGGCAACACCACCATCAGCGGCAGCACGCTGCGACTCGGGGCGGCCGACCAAATCCCCAACGGCGCGGCCGCCGGCAACGTCATCGTCAACGGGTCCAGTTCCCTGATCGACGCCACCTTTGATCTCAACGGGCAGAACGAAACGATCAACGGCCTGTCCTCCGCCGGCGACGTGACCCGCGCGAAGATCACGAGCACCGGCGGCGTGTTAACCGTGGGTGACAATAACGCCGGCGGCAACTTTGCCGGTACCATCGCGGGCGGCGGCGCGGTGACCAAAATTGGCACCGGCAGCCAGACCTTCAGTGGCAATAACACTTACAGCGGTGTGACAACGGTCAAGGCCGGCAAGCTCGTCCTGGCCGGTGGGGCGAAAACTCCGGTCCTCAACAACGGTGGGGCCGACGTGCAGGGCGGCCGCCTGGTGCTGGATTACAATGACACCGGCGTCACCCCGGACGTGAAAGGCATCCTCACCGCCGGTTACGGACAGACGCCGAAGTTCAACTCCGGCCAGATCCGTACGAGCAACCCCGCCGACACCGCCAAGGGCCTGGGCTGGAAGGACGACGCTGCGGCAAAGCAGGTCACCGTCGGGTATACTTGGTACGGCGACGCAAACCTGGACGGGCAGGTCGACGTCACCGATCTCGGGGCGTTGGCGACAAACTGGCAAACGTCTAGCGTCTGGGCGGGCGGCGATTTCAATTACGATGGCTTTGTCGACGTAACCGACCTGGGCGCGCTGGCCACCAACTGGCAGCAGGGCGTGGGCAGTCCGCTGGGCCCCGGCAGCCTCGAATCGGCGATGGCCAGCGTCGGTCTTGGCAACGTTTCCGTACCCGAGCCGGCCACAATCGGTCTGATCGCCCTGGGTTTTGCGGGCGTGCTCTCTCGCCGCTCGCGCCGCTCTCGTCGCGCGTGATTCACGCGAGATGCGCTCGGCGGCGGCGGCGGCGAATAAGTTCATCTTCAACCGGCGACGACGCGCTTCACCGCGCGTCGCCGCCTTTTGAGTTCATTCTTCAGGGGTCCATTTTTGCGTCGCGTCAGCGCACGGGCGCGTTGGTGCCGCGGGCCTTTGGCAGTTGTGGTGTAACACGGTTGCAGCAGACCATTCACCCTGTCGGAGGGCACTCATGTCACGTCGGAAGAGCAATAGGAAGGGCATTATTCTCGCGGCGGCAGCGGCCGCGGCAATTGGGGGAAGTTTCGTGTCGCACGCCGGGGCGGCCAACGCCACCTGGACCGGCGCCGTCGACACGTTCTGGAACCAGGCAAACTGGAGCACCGGCGCACCGTACACCGTCGTCGCCGGCGACACGCTGATCTATGGCGCCTCGGGCGCGACCACCAGCCACAACGACTTCGCCAACGGAACCAGCTTTGCGGGGATCACGTTCACCAGCGGCGCGCAGGCCTTCACGCTGGAAGGCAATGACATCGCGCTGAGCGGCCCGATTGTCATGAACTCGGGCAATGGTGCCGTCGAAACGATCAATCTCAACATGACCGGCGGCGCCGCGACGGGCATCAACATGAGCTCGGCGGCCAGCACGACCGGAAACAATCTCACGCTCAACGGCAACGTCAGCGTCGGCACGCTCGTCGCCAACGGGCAGAACATCACCGCGCTGCCGAGCAATACGCTCACGATCGGCGCGGGAAAGACGTTGACGGTCGGCGGCAACATCACGGTCGGCGGCTTGGGCGCCGCGTCGCTCGACGCCGCCCGGTCCCAGCTCGCGGTCACCGGCAGCTCGGGTTCGCTTAACGTCAGCACGACGGGCGCTCAGCTTCTGATCACCAACCAGGGCAACACTGCCAGCGGGAACGTCCAGGCGTTGCTCGACCTCAGCGGACTGGGCACCTTCGGCTTCAACGGCGGAAGCACCGGCTCGGTCAACATCGGCAACGGCAACCGCGGCTTCGGCGGACTCCGCCTGGCCAGCGTCAACAACACGATCACCGTCGGCACGATCCTGCTGGGCGTGGGCGGCAGCGGCAACGGCGGCACGGGCACGATCGTCCTGGGCAACGGGGCGAACGTCATCAACGCCAACACCATCAACGTCATCCAGAACAAGGGCAGCGGCGGGATCTCCTTCGACCCCGCGAACACGACCGGCACGTTCAAGCTGCGCGGCACCGGCGGCGCCGACACGGATCGTTCCGCGGTCACGATCGGCAACTTCAGCACCAACGGCTCCAACACCGGCGGCGCGTCGATGGTCTTCGGGACCAACGCCGTCGACATGAAGATCAGCACGCTCACGATCATCACCAACGGCACCGGCGCAGGCAGCCTGAACAACGGCATCGTCGGCACGTTCTCCTTCGGCGGCGCGACCAGCGTTGTTGACGTCAACAACATCGCGATGGTCAACAAGACCGGCGTCTCCACCTTCAACGGCGCGGTGACTGGGAACCTGTTGATGAGCGGCGGCAATCTCACGGTCAACAGCGGGTTTTCGATGATGAACCTGCCCGCCGCCTCGACCGCGGGCACGCAAACCAACGCCGTCGCCTCCTTCTCCATCAGCGGCGGCAACGCCACCGTCAACAGCGACATCACGCAGACCAACGGCCTGGCCGCAAACGTCAAGATCGACGTCAACGGCGGGCGGCTGAACATGACCGGGCACAACATCGGCTCGAGCACCGGGCAGATCACCCTGCTCACCGGTGCCGGCACCCTCGCCAACGTCGCGCAGATCAACGGCGGCGCCGGCGCGGGCGTGACCAAGAACGGCAGTTCGACCACCCTCAACCTCGAGGGCGCCAACAACTTCTCGGTGCCCGTGACGATTAACGCCGGCACCGTCGCGCTCACCAGTGGCGCGTCGTTACCCAACGCGTCGGCAATCAACATCGCCTCGGGCGCGGCATTCGACGTCACCGCGACCGGAGCGGCGTACTCGCTGGGCGCGGGGCGGACGCTCGGCGGCGCGGGCACCGTTTACGGCTCCGGCGCCGTGTCCGGCGGAACGCTCGTCGCCGGCGGCGGCGGCACGCCCTCCAGCCTCACCTTCACCGGCGACCTCGATCTGGGCGGCGGCACCACCCTCAAGCTCACGCCCAACGTCGGCAGCGCCACAGGCGCGATCGTCGTCAACGGCGCCGTCAACGCCAGCGGCGGGCCCGGCAGCGTCACCGTCAGCATTCCCGGCGGGCTGAGTCTGGGCACCTACACTCTCGTCGATTACGGATCGTTGACCGGCACCGGATTCTCAGCGTTCACCTACACCGCGACCGGCCGAACGATCGCCAACCTCGTTGACAACACGGCCAACACCTCGGTCGACCTCAACGTCACCTCGGTGGACTTCCCGATTTGGAGCGGCGCCGTCAGCAGCGAATGGAGCACGGCTACCATCACGGCCCCCAAGAACTGGGTCCTGAACTCCAACAATGCCAGCACCGACTACATCGAGACCGACAACGTCCTGTTCAACGACTCGGCCACCGGCACGACGGTCGACATCAGCGTGGCCGACGTGAACCCCGCGACGGTTACGTTCAACAACTCCTCGAAGAATTTCACGATCACCGGCAGCAAGGCGATCGCCGGCGGAACCGGGCTGTTCAAGAACGGTTCGGGTTCGGTCGCGATCGCGACCAACAACACCTATACCGGCGGCACCGTCATCAACGGCGGAACGCTGCAGCTCGGAACCGGCGGCACCACGGGCAGCCTGGGTGCGGGCAGCGTCGCCGTCAACGGCGCGAACCTCACGCTCAACAAGACCGGCACGTACAGCTTCACCAATCCGATCGTCGGCAACGGATCGGTCAGCATCAACAACACCGCCACCGTGACGCTCGCGGCGACCGGCAACACCTACACTGGCGGAACGACGGTCAACAACGGGGCGTCCTTCCGCGTGACCGGAGCGATGGCCGGCACTGGCAGCATCACCGTCGCCAGCGGCGGCACGCTCGCCGTCACCGGCAACATCACGAACCCGATCAACTCGCTGGGCGGCGGCACGATCGGGATGGGAACCGTTGCGCTCGCCGGCGATGCGACCTTCGCTTCGAGCACAACTACCAACCTGGCGCTGTTTGACCCCAACAATCCCGGCACCGCTCAGGGCAACGGCACTTTCACCGGCGTCCTCCACGGCGGCGGCACGATCAACATCCTCGCTAACCCCAACCTCGTCAGCGTCGGCACGCTCAATGTCGACGGCGGCGGCGCCTTCCGCCCGGTGAACAACACCGCCAACAGCGATTTCAACGGAACGATCGTGCTCAACCCCGGCGTCAAAGGCGAGATCGGCATCTCCACGGCCGGCTTCTCCACGACCGGCTCCGCCAAGATCATCATGACCGCCGGCACGTTCAACAACGCTTCGACGACCGGCGACTTCTCGCTCCTGAACATCCGCAACAACCAGGGCCTGGCCAATGCGCCGTTCGGCAATAACGTCGAGGTCGTGGCCGGCAGCGGCAGCTTCGTCACGCTCAATCCGCTGGACGTCGGCACGCTCGGGCCCTTCACCGTCGCGCTGGGCAATCTCAAGGTGCCCGGCAACATCACGGTCGGCGTCAACAAGAACGGCGCAACCGCCAACCTGGTTTCCTTCCAGAGCGTTAACCTCACCGGCGGCGCCACCGGGCCGACGATCTTTGCTCCCGCGACGCTCAATTACAACTCCGGCACGACCGCCATGCTCGCGCTGAATAACATCAGCGAAAGCGTCGCCGGCTCGAGCATCGTGATGGGCGGCCAAACCACGCTCACCATCACCGGCAACAACACCTACACCGGCACGACCGCGCTGCAGCGCGGCACCACCCGCATGAACGGCACGTACAGCGGCGGCGGCGCGTGGTCAGTCTCCGGCGGCGCGACCCTCACCGGCACCGGCACGATCAACGCGCCGGTCAGCGTCGCCTCCGGTGGAATTGTCGCGCCCGGCAGCAGCATCGGGTCCATCAGCGTCGGAGCCCTCTCGCTTGACTCGGGCAGCCTCAACTTCGAAGTCGGCGCGGCCGGCGTCGATCGGATCAACGGCACCGGCGGGCTCACCCTCACCGGCGTGTCCACCTTCTTCCTGCAGGACCTGGGCGGTCTGGCGGCCGGTACGTATTCGCTGATCGATTACACCGGCACGCTCAGCGGCGACCTGACCAACCTGGCGCTGTCGACGAACTCGATCAACGGCTTCACGCTCTCGCTGGTCAACAACACCTCCAACACGTCGATCGACCTGAGCGTCGCCGCACCGGTCGTCACGGCGAGTTGGAATGTCGACGCCGACGGCAACTGGTCTGATGGCGGCAACTGGACGGGCGGCACCGCGCCCAACGGCGTGGGCCACACGGCGACGTTCGCTTCGGTGATCACCGCGCCGCGCACGGTCACCGTCGATTCGCCCAAGACCGTCAGCGCCATCACCTTCGACAACGCCAACGCCTACACGCTGGCCGGGCCCGGCACGATCACGCTCGACGCGAGCGGTCAGCCGGCGATCGGTGTGACCAGCGGCTCGCACGTGATCTCGGCGCCGGTCGTGCTCAACAAGGCCACCAATTTCTCCGTCGCCGATTCGAGCACCCTCGCGATCACCGGCAACCTCACCGCCACCAGCGGTGAGGTCAGTAAGAACGGCGGCGGAACCTTGAAGCTCGAGAACCTGCGATCGGCCGGCCTGATCCTCAACGCCGGCACCGTGCAGATCAGCGCCAAGTCAACGCCGAACGACCCGGCCGGGACCAGTGTGATCAGCGGGATCGGCATGGATATCGCCTTCAGTGGGCAACTCGACCTGACGAACAACAGCATGGTTTCTGAGTACGACTCGGGCAGCCAGGCTGATCCGATCCGGCAGCTGCTGCAGCTCGGGCGTATCACCACCAGCAGCGGCGACGCTAATCACAAGCTCGGCTATGGCGACAATTCGGTGCTGAACAAGAGCACGTTTGCGGGTCAGACCGTCGACAGCACCAGCACGTTGGTGAAGTTCACCTACGCCGGCGACGCGAATCTCGACGGCCAAGTGGACGTGACGGACCTGGGTGCTCTGGCCACCAACTGGCAGACGTCCAACGTCTGGACTGGTGGCGACTTTAATTACGACGGATTCGTCGATGTGACTGACCTCGGAGCCCTCGCCACAAACTGGCAGGCTGGCGTGGGCAGCCCGCTGGGGCCCGGAAGCCTCGATGCCGCGATGGCGGCCGTCGGACTCGGAAACGTTTCCGTGCCCGAGCCGGCATCTTTTGGTATGGTGGCGTTCGCGGCCACGGCCCTGATGGGCCGTCGCCGGGCATCGCGCCGGCGCGCTTAACATTGATTTGTGCGAACACAGCGTCCGCTCGCTTAACCGCGGGTGGACGCCATCCGTACTGGGGGTTTGTGGCGGACGTCGGCGGCATTACTTAACTCACCCGGGAGGGTCTCGCTCATGCGTAACGTTAAGCGAAACGTGATGGCTCTTGTTGCAGCCACGGCTGGAATCGTTTGCACAGCTTCCAGAAGTAACGCGGCTGGCGTCTCCTGGACTTACGCAGGCCCGCTCCCCGGGCAATGGTCCACTAACGCGAATTGGTTCGGCACGGGCGCGGCGCCTGCGACCGCCGACGACGTGTTCTTCGTCAACAACGGCTCTGCCGCTGTCGCCGGAACCGTCACCAACGTCGTCGATCAGAACTTCACGATCAACACGCTGATCAACCAGGCGCGGGCCGACCTGGGAAACTTCCACACGACGCAGATCAACAGCGGCGTGACGCTCACGGTCCAGCAGGGCGGCGCGGGAACGACGATGCTGGTCGGCACCGCCCCGACACTCGACCTGGCGGACGCGCAGGTGACGACGACGATCACCGGCGGCGGCACGCTGCTGATCAACAGCCCCAGCTCCAACCTCATCGTCCGCCAGACCGCTACAAACACCGGCCTGCACCAGGCGACCTTGAACATGTCTGGCTTGGCGCACTTTTCCGCGACGGTCGGGTCGTTTGAGATCGCCCGCGCGATCAACAACACCAACGGCAACCGCGCATTCGGCACCGTCTTCCTCGCGGCCGACAACACGATCACCGCCGGCACGCTCACCGTCGGGCAGGGTGCCTCCAACGCTGGCAGCGGACAACTGTTCCTGGGAACGACGAACGTTCTGAACATCGGGACCATGACCGTCGGCGAGCGCAAGCAGCTCGGGCTGGTCGCATTTCAAACGGGAGTTAGCAACGGAAGCCTGCGCCTCCGCGGACAGGACGGAAACGGCCGCGTGAATACGCTCGTCGTCGGCGCACAAAGTTTCGGCTCTGAAGGCACGGGGACGGTTGCGGCAGGCACGATCGACCTGACAGGCGGCTCCGGCGTCGCCGCGGGCGCGGGTGCGGGCAGCATCGATGCGATGATCGACAACTTGATCATCGGCCGCGCCAATGCCGGCGGGAGTCTCACTACTGCAACGGGCCGCCTGACGTACGACCGCGGCGTGATCGACGCGAACAACGTCACCCTCGGCGCCGTCGGCTCGGGCGCGGTCGTCGGTCACCGCGGGCAGGCCATCCTCGAAGTGAAGAACGCCGGCTCGCTCATCGTTAACAACAACATGACCTTCGGGCAGAAGAACAATGCCACCGACATGGCGGGCTTCGGCACGCTCAACATCCTCGGCGGCTCGGCGCGCGTGCAGGGCGATCTCAACGACGCCACCAACAACAGCGCCGGCAACGCGACGATCAGCGCCGCGGTCACCATCGCAGTGAGCAACGGCACGACGGGCGGCGGGTCGCTCTCGGTGATCGGCAACCTCAACGGCACCGGCGGCACGATCAATACGTCTGTCAACAACCTCAGCGCGCTGTCGCTCGGAGGCATCAACGTCAACGCCGGCACCGTTGCGCTCAGCGTCGCCGGCAACAGCACGATCAGCATCACCAACGGAGCGAACGTCAGTGGCGGCTCCGTCACGTTGTCCGCTTCCAACGGCCGGATCAACATGGGTGGGACGCTGGTTCAAAACGGCGGCACGACCACCGTGAACACCAACGCCGGCATCTTCACTGCCGCCGGTGTCACGAGTAACACCGGCACCGTCACCCTCAACGCCAACAACAGCAGCGCGCTGACCCTGGGTGCGATCAGCGCGAGCGGCGGAAACATCGTGATCAACACGAACACCGGCGGCACCGCCACCGGTACGAGCCTGACGATCAACAACAACGGCTCGGTCCGCGCGCAGCGCCTGGGCTCGAGCGTCAACCCGCTGACCAGCACGACGTTCAACAACGGCACGCTCACGCTGGATCTTGGCACCGGCGGGCTACCCGGCTCGCCGATCGTCACGACCGACCAGCTCACCGCCGACGGCACCAACAAGCTGAACCTCGCGACGTCGGGACAGCTTTCATCCGGCACATTCGCGGCGATCGATTATTCGACGATCGGCGGCACGGGGTTCACCAGCTTCGCCTTGGGGACGCTTCCCAGCCGCGTCGTCGCGGAACTGATCAATAACGTCGGCAACACTTCGGTCGACGTGCACATCATCAAGGGCAACGACATCCCCAAGTGGGTCGGCGGAACCAACGGCGACTGGGACATCAACAACACGGTCAACTGGAAGCTCGCCACCGGCGGCGCGCCCACGACCTATCAGGAGACCGGCACGGATGCGGCGGGAAACGACTCTGTTCTTTTTGACGACTCGGCCACCGGTACCACGACGATTAACATCACGACCAACGTTACGCCTAACAGCGTCACGTTCAACAACTCGACCAAGGATTACGTTTTGAGCGGGCCCGGACAGATCGTCGGCGGCGGGGCGCTGGTCAAGAATGGAACTGGCCGTGCCACGATTTCGAACGCGAACGGGAACGCGTTCGGCGTGACGAGCGTCAACAGCGGCACGCTTACGCTCGCCAATAGTAGCAGTTTCACGGCGGTGACAGTCGGTAGCGGCGGTGCGCTGGAGATCGGCAACGGCGTCGCGGCCGGTGTCGGCGACGCCGGCAGCGCCGCCATCACCACCAACGGCCTGGTCGTGCTCAACCGCCCCGACGATTTCACGACGAACATCGCGCTGAGCGGCGGCGGCACGCTCACCAAGAAGGGCGTCGGCGCGGCAACGCTCAATGGCGTCAGCAGCAGCTACACGGGCAACACGGTGATCGAATCCGGGCGCGTCTTCCCCATCAACACCGAAGCGTTCGGCACGACCGGCGCGGGGACCGTCAACGTCCTCAGCGGCGCGGCCGTCGATGTCGGCGGAGCCGCGACCAACGTCTTGAGCTTCGCCGGCCGGAAGTTTGTCATTGCCGGCAACGGCGTCGATCCCAACAACGGCGCGCTCACCAACACCGGCAACGCCCAGCAGAATGCCTTCCAACTCGTCGCGCTCAGCGCCGACGCCTCGATCGGCGGGCCCAGCCGTTTCGACATTCGCGGAACGCTGCTCAGCGGCATCCCGCAGGCCACCCTCGACCTCGCCGGCCACACGCTCACTAAGGTCGGCAACAACTTCCTGGGGCTGGTGTCCGCCGACGTCAGCGACGGTAACATCATCGTCAACGGCGGCACGATTGACTTTGAACGCACGACCAATGTGCTGAACTTCAACAGCGGAAAGACGATCACCGTAAACAACGGCGCCACGGTCTTTTTCTTCGACTACAGCGGCACGCTTTCGCGGCCGATGGTCTTCAACGGCGCCGTCACGCTCGGCAACGACACGAACAACCCCGCCATCGTCGACAGCAGCATCACCCTCGCCGGCGATCTCACCGTTACTGCCCTCAACGGCAACGGAACCGGCTCGGTTACGCTCAACGGCGTCATCTCCGAAACCGGTGGGGCGCACTCGATCACCAAGAACAACAACGGCACGGGGAACAGCCGCCTCGTGCTCGCCGGAAACAATACGTACAGCGGCGGCACGACGATCAACGGCGGAACGCTCGAGGTCGGCACCGGCTCCACCAGCGGTTCGCTGGGGACCGGCCCGGTCATCAACAACGCGACCCTCACTTTTAACCGCGCCGGCGCGCTCAACGTGTCGCAGAACATCTCCGGCTCGGGTGTGCTCTACCATAACGGCTCGGGCACCACGACCCTTGGCGGCACCAACACCTACACCGGAACGACCACTGTGACCAACGGGCGGCTCGTGCTCGCCGGCGCTGGAGCGCACGCACCGGTCTTCACCGGCGGCGGCGCGGTGGTAAACGGCGGGCGGCTCGTCTTCGACTACAATGGCGGTCCTTCCGTTGGGCCGCAGGTGTTGAGCATCCTCGACGCCGGCTACGATCAGTCTCCCAAGTTCTCTTCGGGCCCGATCCGCACGACCAATCCGGATGATCCCGCGAAAGGCCTGGGATGGATCGAAGACAGCTTCTTCAAGAAAGTGACTGTCGGATACACATACTACGGCGACGCAAACCTCGACGGCTTCGTCAACGTCACCGACCTGGGCACGCTCGCCACGCACTGGCAGGGCTCGACCAACTGGGCCGGCGGCGATTTCAACTATGACGGATTTGTCGACGTGTCGGATCTCGGCGCGCTGGCGACCAACTGGCAGGCGGGTGTCGGCAGCGCGCCCGGGCCGGGCAGCTTTGAATCGGCGCTGGCCCTGATCGGCTTGGGTGGTGTTTCGGTTCCCGAACCGGCGTTGACCGGCGCGGTTGCTTTCTGCTTAGCCGCCGCGGCCTCGCGACGATCTGGTGCGAATCGCCGGCGACGGCGGCGAGGCTAATTGCGGACGGGCGGTGCGGTTATCGGACTGCTCGCGGGCGAACCGCGTGAAAGGTAGTAAAGATCACACGATTATCTGTGCAAACGTTCAACGCTAAGCACAAATAGCGTGATTTTGCCCACGCTCCGGTGTATAGTCCGACTCGGAGGCACCGTACCGCCTGCCCGACACCAGTGAGTTCGCAGCTTTGAGTTCCGTGCGCGCGGAGGTCCGAGATGTCCCAGCAGCGTCGTCGACGGCTTACGTCCAGGGGGATCGTGTTGGCCCGGGACGTTTCGCGGGCGGCGCGGGTCGCGCATGCGGCGTTTGAGGCGCTCGAATCGCGCCAACTGCTCGCCAACAGCATCTGGGCGTTCCCCGGCGCCGACGGGAAGATGCTCTACCAGCCCCTCCCGCAGGGCGACAAGATCGAAGATTATTCGAACGTCGGCTACATGGGCGGCACCGTGCCGCTGCCCAACGCGTCGGTGAAGGCCACCGTCAGCGCGCCCGTCGGCGACGTCGACGCCACCTCGCTCATTCAAAACGCGATCAACCAGGTCGCGGCCTTGCCGCAGGACGTGAACGGCATCCGCGGCACGGTCTTCCTCAACCCCGGCACCTACCGCATCGACGGCGTGCTGAACATCAACGCCAGCGGCGTCGTCCTCCGCGGCGCCGGTCCGAACCAGACCATCCTCCGCGCCTCGACCATCACGAGCACCGCGCAGCGCACCCTCATCAACATCAACGGTTCCAACACCCAATCGACCAGCAACACGACCAACGTCTCCGACAAGTACGTCCCCGTCGGCTCGATCAGCTTTACCGTCGACAGCGTCGCGGGCTTCAACGTCGGCGACACCGTCATTATCCACCGCCCCAGCACGCAGCAGTGGATCAACGACATGGGGATGAACCTCCTGGACAACCCGTGGACGCCGGGCTCCAAGGACATCAACATGGACCGTACGATCACGCACATCGACGGAAACGTCATCACCGTCGATGCGCCGATCACGCAGGCCCTGGACAAGATCCACGCCTACGGCGGCGGGACGATCTATAAGTACACGGCAGCGGGGCGGCTCAGCAACGTCGGCGTCGAAGGGATCGGCAGCTTTTCGGATTACGACCCGACTGTCGTCAGCGGAACGACCGCCGTCGATGAGAATCACCCCTGGACGTTCATCAACGTCGATGGCGCGATCAACAGTTGGGTCCGCGATGTCTCCAGCCGATATTATGCGTACTCCTGCGTCTACGTCACCAACTCCAAGTGGGTGACCGTGCAAGACTCGCAGTGCCTGGATCCGGTGTCGCTCGTCACCGGCGGGCGGCGGTATTCGTTCAACATCGACGGCTCGCAGAACGTTCTCTTCAAGAACCTCTACACCCGCGACGGGCGGCACGATTTCGTCGAAGGCTCGACCGTCACCGGGCCCAACGTCTTCGTCGACAGCCGCGCCGACAGCACGCACGCCGATATCGGGCCGCACCACCGTTATTCCACCGGCGCGCTGTGGGACAACATCAAGGGCGGGTCGATCAACATCCAGGACCGCGGCAACTCCGGCACCGGCCACGGCCACGCCGGCGCCAACCAAGTCATCTGGAACTCGACGGCCGGCAGCTTCATCGTGCAGAGCCCGATCGCGGCGCAAAACTGGCTCATCGGAAGCAACGGTACGGTCAACGCCGGCGGCGGCGTCGGCTTCCACACGCCCGGGCTCATCGACCAATCCGGCTCTGGCGCCGGCCACGACGTCGCGACGCGCAGCCTCTACTACCAGCAGCTCGGCGAGAAGATGACGGTCGAGAACTGGGTCCTTCGCGAGACGCGACTGGGTGACAGCGACCTGCTCACGTCGGGCGATGCCGCCGACGCTGTGAGTGTCGATGCGACGTGGAAGTCGAACATTCAAACCGCAACGGGCAAGACCGCCGTCAATTTCGACGTTTCCAACAACGGCCAGCTCGTGCCGATGACGTTCAACCTGAACCTGGACCCCGGCACGCACGTCGTCGGCGCGAGCCTCAGCCTGGGCGTGAAATCCACGGGCGGCAGCACGTCGGCCGACCGGATTTACTTCGAGGACAAGAGCCGATCGTACACGTGGTCGCAGCTTGGCGTGGCCGCGCCGACCGCGACCCAGACCGGCGTCGTGATCGATTTGTCGAAGCTGCTGGCGGCCCTTCAGGATGGGAAGCTCAACGTCGCCGTCGCCGGTAACACCGCGATCGACTGGGCGACGCTGACGTTTCAGACGGCCTCGACGACCCAGCCGACAACCACCACGCTTGCGCCCGCGGCCGACGCGTCTGTCCGCGACGGCACGTCCGCCGGCTCAAATTTTGGCACGGCGACGACGCTGCAAACCAAGAACGACGTCACGAACAACAACCAGGAGTCGTATCTCAAGTTCGATCTGAGCTCGATCGCCGGCAACATCACCGGTGCGACGCTGCGGCTGGTGCCCACGAGCGTCGGCTACCACCCGACCGGCTGGGGCAGCGGCATCGGGGCGATGTTCAATACGATCTCGTCGGTCTCCAACGACGGCTGGACCGAAACCGGCATCAATTGGAACAACAAGCCAGGTTCGGACCCCGCGTTCGAGACGTTCCTCTCCTACGCGAACGCACCGTTGCTGGTCGACGTCACGTCTCTCGTCCGCGCCGCTCAGGCCGGCGACAAGACGCTGTCGCTGCGGATCCAGTCGATCGTCACCTCCGCCAGCGGGCAGATCTCCTTCGCCTCGCGCGAGAACGGCACCGTGTCGCTGCGGCCACAACTGATCCTCACGACCTACAACGGCGTCACGCCTTCGGCCGACGCGTATGTCCGAGACGGCAGCAGCGCAACAACGAATTTCGGCACGGCTCCGGACCTGGAGATCAAGAAGGACACCGCCGCCAACAGCGGCAACAACCGCGAGGCGTATCTCAAGTTCGACCTGAACGGCATCAGCTCGGTTCCTGCCGGAGCGACCGTGCGGCTCGTTCCCATCTGGCTCAGTGCCACGAACAAGCAGGACACTGCCGCGCTGGCCAGCACCGATTCGTGGACCGAATCTGGCATCAACTGGAACAACAAGCCCGCTTCGGGCGCGACGCTAGGGAGCTGGCTGCCACAGCAGGCGGCGCCCGGAAAGTTCGACGTCACGTCGGCGCTGGCCACGGAACTCGCGGGTGACAAGCTGCTTTCGGTGCGGCTGCTTTCCAACACGACTTCGACCGGTGTGAACAACTACGCGTCGCGCGAATATCCGGATGGCCAGCTCGCGCCGCTGCTGGTGCTCAAGAATTTGGCGCCGATGCTTACGTCGGTGCAGGACGTGAACGGCGTGGTCAACACACCGACCGCGCCGATCTGGTTCGGCATCTGGGACGCCGAGACCGCCGCCAACGCGCTGAGCGTGACGGTGAACTCGTCGAACCCGGCCCTGCTGCCCAATGGCAACATTACGCTCAGCGGCGCCGGGGTGGACCGCTTCATCAGCCTCACGCCCGCCGCCAACCAATCCGGCTCGTCCAACGTCACGCTCACCGTCACGGACGCGCAGGGCGCGACCGCGCAGTACACCTTCAAATACGTCATCGCCAACACGGCCGCCATCACCGGCGACCAGGATTTCCCAGGCGAAAACGACGTCGTGCGCATCGTCCGTAACGGATCGTTCGTCGACGTGATCCTCAACAGCATCACCGTGCTGCACACCGACTACGCGAGCCTGGCGTCGCTGAACATCGACACGCTGGCGGGCAACGATCAGATCACGATCGACTATGTAAACGGTGATCCGATCCCGGCGGGGGGCGTCACGCTGAACGGCGGCAGCGGGGCCGATTCGTTGTTTGTCGCGGGCAGCACCGCCAGCGCGGCGACGCTGAACCTCACGCTCGCCGGTTCGGGCACGATGTCCATCGGCGCCGGCAGCGTCGCGCTGCCGGCCCTGACGGATCTCACGCTTACCGCCGGCGAGACGCTCAACCTCAACGGCCAAAGCCAGACGATCGATTCGTTCTTCGGCGACGGCACCGTCCTCAACAACGTCGCTGCCAACACGTCGACCCTCACGGTCGGCCAATTGAATGGCGACGGCAACTTCACCGGCACGCTCACCAACGGCAGCGGCACGCTCAACTTCGCCAAGTCCGGCAGCGGCGTGCTCGCGCTCAACGGCAACAACTCCTACACCGGCACCACCTTCATCAACGGCGGCACACTCGAGTCCGGCAATCCCAACAGCGTCGCGCTCCTGAGCGGCCCGCTCTTCTTCAACGGCGGGCGCTTCCACGTGACGGCCAGCATGAGCTCGGCCAACGTGAACGTGAAATACTCGACCAGCTTTACCGGCGCGACCGGCGCGAGCACCGGGACGTTCGACGTCGACGCCGGCGTGACACTGACCATTGGTACCGTCGGCGGTTCCGCGTCCCTACGTACCAACGGCGGTGGGGCGCACGGCGGGTTCTTCACCAAGACCGGGGACGGCACGCTGCGCATCCTCTCGGGTAATGGACAGCAGGACGACGTCTTCCACCTCGACCAGGGCACCGTCACCGCAGAGGCGGCAACCGCGCTGGGCGGCGGCGATTCGGGCGTCCGTGTCGACATGAAGGACGGTACGACCCTGGTCCTCAAGCAGGACGGCAGCACCAGTTTCCTCACGCCGATCCGTGTCGCCGACGCAGGTGGCGAGGTCAACGTCATCGTTGATCGGCAAACGCCCGGCGCCGGCGTGACCCACGCGGTCAACGCCCTGACGTCGGCAGGCGCGTTCACGCTCGACGTGACGGCCGGCCCGAACATCACCGCCGGCACGGCGGGCTTGACGATCACCAACTCGACCACGCTCAGCGGCAACGGGATCTTCTCCGTCCTGAACAGCGCGACGGCCTCCACGGTGCTCACGACCGGCCCGGTCAGCGGCGCGTTCGCGATCGACAAGATCGACAACGGCACGATGATCCTCAGCGGCGCAAACACCTACACCGGCGCGACGACGATCGAGAACGGTGTCCTACGCCTCGGCGCCGCGGGCACGCTGCCGACCGGCACCAATTTGACCCTCGGCAACGACACCGACGCCGGTACGCTCGACCTGAGCGGCCACAGCGCGAGCGTGAACTCGATCACTGCCAGCGGCGACAACGCGATCGGGAACAAGATCGTGAACCTCAACGCGGGACAGACGCTCAGTGTCACCGGCGTTTCGGGGGCCAACGCGATTCTTGTCGGCGGGCTCAGCGGGGCGGACAACGTCGTGACGAAGTTGATCCTCACCGGCGGCGGAGCGCTCACGGTGAACAGTCTGACCGGCACGATTGTGGTCGACAACGACGCCATCAATTCGGCGAGCACTCACGAGGCGACGCTCGATCTGTCCGGGCTGGGAAATTTCACGGCGAACGTCGCGAGCCTGAGCATCGGCCTCAGCCCGGCGGGCAACCCGCGCCCGCGCGGCGTGCTCACGCTCGCCGGCAGCAACGACATTACCACGCCTTCGATCACCATCGCCCGCAGCGCGGGCAACGCCGGCGGCGGCTCGCAGTTGAACCTCGGGCAAACCAACACGATTCACGCCAACTCGATCCTGATCGGCGCCGGCAAAGGCAGCAGCGGGTCGATGCAGTTCCGCAGCGGGCTGGTCAACTCGACGCTCACGCTCACCGATAGCGGCAGCGGCGTCGGAACCGACCTGACGCTCGCGAACAAGACCAACACCGGCACGGCGGGCACGTTCAGCGGCGTCGCGGATTTGAGCGCGGGCACGATCAACGCCACGCTCCACAACGTCGTGCTCGGGCTCAACACGATCGGCAACGACCAGGCCAACGGCACCCTTACGATCGGCCCGGGAACGGTCACGATCGCGAGCGTCATGCTCGGCCAGGCGAGCGTCGCCGGCACCGCGGCGGGGACGCTGAATTTGAACGGTGGGACGGTCACGATCAACGGGGATGTCTCTGACGGCGGCGGCAGCAGCGCGCTGGCGCTCAACGGCGCTTCGCTCAACATGACCAACCACGCCATCGGATCGGCTGCCAATCCGATCGATTCGACGACCTTCGCCAGCGGCACGCTCGCTAACGTCGCGAGCATCAACGGTACCGGCGGGTT
>JADMIO011478659.1_pt1 | contig 53435 bp, 52 predicted proteins | sample 8958161 | NCBI WGS metagenome assembly JADMIO01 (sample SAMN16585339, study PRJNA669376) | soil metagenome | isolation source: Crop rotation soil | place: USA: Cullars Rotation, Alabama | collected 2011 | reverse complement strand
CGCGACAACTTGTCCACGTGGAATTCTAAGCTTAGGATCCCAATGTGCTGGAAAGCGTCGGAGCGCGGCGCGACTTTCGATATGGTGTTGGGCTAGAGATTATTTTCCGATGATGTCCGAGCCGTCCACCATCGCCACCGTCGAGCGGACCGAACCGCTATCCGGTCTCAACCCAGCACAGCGGGAAGCAGTCCTGCACTTCGAGGGGCCTTTGCTCGTCCTCGCCGGCGCGGGCTCAGGTAAGACAAGGGTGCTCACCACTCGCATCGCCCGCCTGATCGAGCACCATGGCGTCGATCCGTCTCGGATTCTCGCCGTGACTTTCACCAACAAGGCGGCCGGAGAGATGCGCGAGCGCATCACCCGGCTTTTGGGCGAAGAGCCGCGCGGGATGTGGAGCGGAACCTTCCACGCCATCGGAGCCAGAATCCTGCGCAGCTCCGCCCATCATGTTGGCCGCACGTCGAGCTTTACGATCTACGACGAGGACGACACCCTCGGGGTGATCAAGCGGTGCATGGAGCGCGAGGGGATTCCGCAGAAGCAGTGGAGTCCCAAGGTCATCGCCTCGCTCATTTCCGACGCCAAGAACGCGCTCGTGCCCGCCGCCGAATACGAGTCGCTGGCCATGGATCCGGTGTCGCGCGCGGCGGCGAAAGTTTACCGGCAGATGGATCCCACCCTGCGCGCCGCGAACGCGGTGAGCTTCGACGACCTGCTCGTGCTGCCGGTGGAAATCTTTCGCAAGGACGAGAAGACCCTCGCACGGTACCGCGACCGCTTCCAGTTCATCCTCGTCGATGAGTACCAGGATACCAATCGCGCCCAGTTCCAGTTCATCAAGCTGTTGGGAAGCACGCACGGCAACGTTGCCGTCGTCGGAGACGACGATCAGTCGATCTACGGTTGGCGGGGCGCGGATATCCGTAACATTCTCGACTTCGAGAAGGAGTTTCCGTCCTCGAAGGTAGTGCGCCTGGAGGAGAATTATCGCTCCACTCCCGACATTCTCGGCGTCGCCAACGCGGCGATCAGTCAGAACGTCGGCCGGAAGGGTAAGACTTTGCGCGCGACTCGCGAGGCGGGCGAAGCCGTCAGCCTGATGTCGACGCTCGACGAGCGCGACGAGGCCGACTTCGTCATCGAGGAGATCAAGACCCGGCGCAACCAGGAGAATCGCGCCCTCAGCGACTTCGCGGTTCTGTACCGGACGAACGCGCAGAGCCGCGCTCTCGAGGACGCGCTGCGCCGCGACGCGATGCCTTACCGGCTGGTCGGCTCGGTGCGTTTCTACGATCGACGCGAGATTCGCGACCTGATGGCGTATCTCAAGCTGATCGCAAACCCCGCCGACGAGGAGGCGTTCAGGCGCGCCATCGCCGTCCCCAAGCGCGGGATTGGCGAAACGACTGTTGATCTCCTCGCCACCCGCGCCCGCGAGCTCGGCGTGCCGGTGTCGGAGATTGCCGCTCGCGAAGATCTCCAGGAATCGCTGCGTCCCGCCGCGCGAAAGGCGCTCTCGGACTTCAGTCGGTTGATCGCATCTCTTCGCGAGCGGGCGCGTGACACCAGTGTCGATGTGCTGCTGCAGGAGCTGATTGGAGAGATCCGGTACGTTGAGTATTTGCAGGCCGAAGGCCCGGAATCGGCGCGCGATCGCATCGAGAACATTAGCGCTTTGATCGACGGCGCCGCTGAAACCGTGATCGACGACGGTGGGGAAGTCGGGCTCACCCCGCTCGACCATTTTCTGCAGCGCGCAATGCTGGTTGCGAGCGCCGACGCCCTCGATCCTACTGCTGACGCTGTGACCCTCATGACGCTCCACAACGCCAAGGGGCTGGAGTACCCGGTCGTGTTTCTGACGGGATTGGAGGATGGACTCTTTCCGCTCTCGCAGTCCTTCGACGATCCACCGAAGCTGGAAGAGGAGCGTCGACTCTTTTACGTTGGCATCACCCGCGCGAAGGAGAAGCTGTACCTCTCGCACACCGAGATGCGCCGCCGAAACGGCGAGCTTCTGCCATCGATCAAGTCCAGGTTCCTGCGCGAGATCGCCGGTGCCAACCTCGAGGAACGCAAAAGCCTGCGCGTCGGCGCGCTTGGCCGGCGCGCCGTCGGCGGCCGCGAAACTTCCTTCAGCGGCGCGTATCCGCCGCGCCGAACGTACGAAGTGCCTTCGTGGCGCCGCGCTGCTCCGATCGGCGAGGCCGAGGCATCACAGGATGAGCCGCGCTATGTGAAAGGCGAGCGCGTCAAGCACAAGCTGTTCGGCGAGGGCTCGATCGCCGAGGTCTCCGGCGTTGGACGAGAGGTAAAAGCCGTGATCGATTTCGACGACGAGAGCATCGGCAGGAAAACCATCAAGCTGGCCTACACCACCCTCGAGCGCGGACACGACTAATGGCGGTCACTCGCGACGACGTACTCCACATCGCTGAGCTGGCGCGTCTCGGAGTTGACGACGCGCGCGCCGACGCACTGACGGCGGAGCTTAGCAGCATCCTGTCGCACATGGAGGTTCTGTCGCAGGTCGATACCGCGCAGGTCCCGCCTGCCGCGGGCGTCGGGGCAGGGGGCACACCGCTTCGGCCGGACGCGACGATTCCGCCGCTGATGGAGCGAACGCTCGAATCCTTCGCGCCGTCGATGCGCGATGGCTTCTTCATAGTTCCGCGTCTCGCCACCCACGAGGATTCATCCGAGAGCGGCGCTTGAACGTCGCGGACTATACCCGGCTCGGCGCGGCGGCACTTTCCGGTAAGGTACGATCAGGCGAGGTCGCACCGTCGGACGTTGTTCGCTCCGCATTCGAGCGGGCCAGAGACATCGGCGCCGGCCCCGATGCGCTCAACATCTTCCTCCACGCGGACGAAGAGGCGAGCATCGCCGAAACGAAAGAGGTGCAACAGCATCTCGATACCGCTGCCGACGTCGGCATCCTGGCCGGTGTTCCGGTTGCGATCAAGGACAACATCGCTTCGCTCGGCCTGCCTACCACCTGCGCTTCGCGAATTCTTGGCGGCTATGTCAGCCCTTTCGAGGCGACGGCCGTCACCCGGCTTCGGGCCAATGGTGCGATCATCATCGCCAAGACCAACATGGACGAGTTCGCGATGGGCTCGTCCACTGAAAACAGCGCCTTCGGACCGACCCGCAATCCACATGATGTGCGGTGCGTCCCCGGCGGATCATCGGGCGGGTCCGCGGCAGCGGTGGCCGCCGGCATCACTCCGATCGCGCTTGGATCAGAGACAGGCGGATCGGTGCGCCAGCCGGCGGCCTTTTGCGGCGTCGTGGGAGTCAAGCCGACCTACGGGCGAGTCAGCCGGTACGGTCTCGTCGCCTTCGCCTCGTCTCTCGATCAGATCGGTGTGCTCGGCCGCACTGTCGACGACGCCGCGATTGGGCTGGAGGTAATCGCAGGTTTCGATAAGGCAGATTCCACCAGCTCTGACGCCGACGTCCCGATTTACCGCGTGTCCGCGTTGGGCAAGCCTGCCCCCCAAGCGCGCCACCCGGATACGGAGGCGATGCGCATCGGCCGCAGTCCCGTGCCGCTCCCGCCGCCACCCGATTCCACGACTCTCAAGGGCATCGTCATCGGCAAGCCCAAGGAATATTTCCCCGAGTCACTCGACCCGAGCATCAGATCCCACTGTGAGCGGGCTCTCGATCGCTTTCGATCCATGGGCGCCGTCATACGCGATGTGTCGCTGCCGCGCTCGCCACTCGCGATTCCTGTCTACTACGTCCTCGCTCCCGCCGAGGCGTCGTCGAACCTGGCCAGGTTCGACGGTGTGCGATACGGACTGCGGGTCGATGCAGGCAAGGGCCTGAAGCCGATGTACGAGGCCACCCGATCGCAGGGCTTCGGCGCGGAAGTGACGCGCCGGATTCTGCTCGGCACGTACGTGCTGTCGGCGGGATACTACGACGCTTACTACAAGAAGGCGCAAGCGGTGAGGACCCTCATCGCCGACGATTTCCGCGCGGTATTCGCGAGTGGCGTGCACGCGATCTTCACGCCGACCACGCCGACTCCGGCATTCCCAATCGGCGCGATCAGTGATCCATACGAGATGTATCTCAACGACATCTTCACCGTCACCGCGAATCTCGCCGGCGTGCCCGCGATCTCGGTTCCGATCGGCCGTGTCCGCCGGCTGCCGGTCGGCGGCCAGATCATCGCCGCGCATTTCGACGAGTACACGATGTTCAGGGTCGCTTACGCGCTCGAGGCGTCGCTCGGTGCGGGGGCGCATCAATGACGCGTGATCGCTACGAGATGGTGGTTGGCCTCGAGGTACACGTCCAGCTCAAGACGCGGAGCAAGGCTTTCTGCGGGTGCTCGACCGACTTCGGCGCCGCACCCAACGCGAATACCTGTCCGGTATGTCTCGCACTGCCGGGCGCGCTCCCCGTCCTCAACGAGCATGCGGTGCAGCTCGCCGCCAGAGCGGCGCTCGGACTTGGATGTACCGTCAATCCTATCTCCGTTTTTGCCCGCAAGAACTACTTCTATCCTGATCTGCCGAAGGGCTATCAGATCTCGCAGTTCGATCAGGCACTGGCGACCGGGGGCTCGATCGCGATCGGAAAGGACGACAAAGGTGACGATGTGCGAATCGGCATCACTCGGCTGCATATGGAGGAAGACGCCGGTAAGTCCATCCACGACAGGTACGCCGGCGCGACCGCGATCGATCTGAATCGCGCGGGAGTCCCGCTCATCGAGATCGTCAGCGAGCCCGACATGCGCAGCGCGGGTGAAGCCGGTTCCTATCTGCGCACGCTCAAGCAGATCCTGCAATACCTCGACGTCAGCGACGTGAGCATGGAGGAGGGTAGCCTCCGGGTCGATGCCAACATCAGCGTGCGTCCTCCCGGTCAGTCGAAGCTCGGCGTCAAGACCGAGGTGAAGAACATGAATTCGTTCTCCGCCGTGGAGCGCGCGCTCGAGGCGGAGTACGAGCGTCAATGTGCACTCATCGATTCCGGTGGCGTAGTTCAGCAACAGACTTTGCTCTGGGACGGAGCGCGAGGAACTGTGCGGCCCAGTCGCACAAAGGAAGGGAGTCACGATTATCGCTACTTCCCCGAGCCGGATCTGCGTCCACTCATCCTTGATCCGTCCTGGATCGACGATGCGAGGAAGAATCTCACCGAGCTTCCCGACGCGAGGAAGAAAAGAGTCGGTGAAGAGTTCGGACTCTCGTCAGGCGAGCTGGATCAGCTGATGGTCACTCCAGCGCTGGTTGACTACTACGAGGCGGTCGCGCGGCAGTCGCGCGATGGCAAAGGCGCGTACAACTGGGTGATGGGTGAGGTATTGGCGTCGTTGCGCGCGTCGGGAGAAGACATCACCGAGTTCCGCGTTCGCCCCGCGGATCTCGCGCAGCTCTTGAATCTCGTGCGCGACGGAACCATCAGTCACACCGCGGCCAAGCGTGTGTTCGCCCTAATGCTCGAGACAGGCAAGCCCGCGGCCCAGGTCGCGGCCGATGAAGGGCTCGTCCAGGTCGGTGACGAAGGCGCCATCGATGCCTGGGTCGAGGAAGTCCTGCGGGAGCATCCTGAGGAAGCGAAAAGGTATCTCGCCGGCGAGAAGAAGCTGCAGGGAGTACTCGTCGGCTTCGTGATGAAAAAATCAAAGGGACGCGCCGATCCCAAGCGGGTCAATCAGTTGTTGTCGGCGCGCGCGGGGTAGAGCGGCTCCGGCAGCTGCGCGGCGTAGCGAAGTACCGAGCGCGGCAACCCGAAATGTTGCTGCGCCTGCTCGAGCACGTGCTCTTCGCCGCCGCGTCGCAGCGCGGCACGCCGGACCTTCTTGGCTTCTCTCAGCGCAACAGTTCCGGCGGGGTCGAGCTTGAACGGCTCCGCGTGATCGAGCCGCGTCAGCAGATCGACGATGTAGTCGAACGCGCGGCCCATGTAGCTCCCAACCTCCGTTTCGGCGAGATCCCACCGACTCTTCTCCTCGACGAGGTGGAAGATCCGCTGCCACGATTCGGTGTCGGCGACATACACCATGCCCCGAAAAATTCGTCGATTGGTGGGCGTGCTGAAGATCGTCGGACTTAGGATTCGGTCCAGGTGCTCGTCCGAATGGGAATGATCGCGAAGAATCAGCTGCTTAGCCGTGCGACTGAACCGCTCGCCGATGTGCATGTCGAACCGGCTCTCCCAGTAGCTGTGGCCGAGCGCGGCCGTCGAGGAAGTTATCGTCAGCTGATGCGGCACGAAGTAGTTGTGAGCGACGGAATCGGCGGCGAGATGCGCGAGATAACCAAGCCCGAACGCGCGCAGCGGCTCCGACTCGGCGTTGTCATGGATCTCGAAGCCAACGTTCCACGAGTGACAGTGTCGGCCGGCGGCCGCGTATTTCTTGGCGATGCTCGTATCGGCGGCGATGGACCCGTAGAGAAAGTCGTACGGAAATGCCGCGAGGAGCTCGGCGATGCCGGAGGGCAGCAGCGACAGCGAGCGCAGCATCGCCTCGCCGAGGAAGATGTGGGTGCCCGGCGTCCACGCGTGCGCGACCGCTGGCGCGAGCATCAGCGCCAACAGCACCGCCAGCGCGACGCGGGCGGCGCTGACGGCGCGCGGCGATGCGCGCACCATTCGAGGCAACCTAGATGCCGATGCGCTTACGTTGGCGACGTACTGCTTTGCGCAAATCCGTGAGCTCGTCCTTCACGACATTGTTGATCGCGTCGCGCGCGGAATCCACGTAGTCCCGCACCTGTTCCACCATGTCGTCGACCGGGATGCGATCGACCAGCTCCTCGCCGCGCTCCATCGCCGACTGGAATCCCCGTCTGGCGCGGGGCGCGACCCAGCGAGCGCCCTCCACGGCGCGATCACCAGCCCAACGCGCGCCCTCGACCGCGCGATCACCGGCCCAGCGCGCGCCCTCCATACCGCGCCCGCCCGCCCAGCGTGCTCCGCCAAGACCCGCCATGCCTGCGAGTGCCGCACCGCGGCCCGCGTAGCGAATGAGAGGACCGACCGGTCTTCGTCCCGATGGTCCACGCCGCAGAAGCAGCGTCACGCCGGCGCCCACCGCCGCGCCGATGAGGGCCGCCGTCAGCAGGTCATATTGCTGCTCACGCTCCTCGTCCAGCTCCATTTCTGGGCCGGACGCGCGGGCGCGGTTTCTCCCCACTGTCGGCTCCGCTTTCGTCGTAGTCCCCATCGTTCCAGTCCTCCTCGTCAAATGCCTGATTGATTCCCGTCCTCACGCCGCGAATCGTCGAGGCCGTCGTCACGAATGCCGACTCCGCCTCTTCCTGCACCACTTCCAGCAACGCGTTCAGCTGATGAATCCTGTCTTCCGTCGCGGACGCCGCTTGCTGCAGACGCTGGTTCACCGCCGCGACGGTCTGGCTCACCTGCTGGATGTCGACCCGGATCGCAGTCGAGATGTAATCCACGTTGTCTGCGATCGCGCTCGCGTGTCGCATCAGTGGATTGATGTCGCCGTAAATCTTGTCGAGCATGTCGCTGACTTTCTTGTAGCTCTTGCGAAAATTCCACGCCGCCGGGATCAGAGCAGCCGACAGTATGATGATGGTGATGGTCATGATCCCGCTCGCCGCGCTCGTGATTTTCTCGAAGAGCGCCGGCTCGGCGGCTACCTGCTTGGTGTAGATCGTGTCGGGCAATGCGCGCGCAGCCTGCAGGAGCAGATCGGCGCCGCCGGTGATCCATCCCATCATGCGCGTGAAGTGTGCAAGGGAGAGGCCATTTACAGAAAGACTTTAAGTGACGGTACAAAGAGTGCTCAGTACGATATATTTGCGCAACAGATCTTCACCACCAGCCTAATCAACATGCCTGCAGTCCAGTTCGTCGTCGAGGGTGGAAAATCCCTCAGCGGCTCGATTCGCCCTTCGGGCAATAAAAACGCGGCGCTCCCCATCGTGGCGGCTGCCCTCATTTCGCCCAACCCCGTCCATCTCGAGAACGTCCCGCGCATCCGCGACATCGAGACCCTCGTCGAGCTGATTCGCTCCGTCGGAGCTTCGATGGAGTGGGTCGGCCAGAACGCGCTCGACGTCCACGCCAAGGACCTGCGTCCTGCCGATCTCAACCCGACGCTGTGCGCCAAGATCCGCGCTTCGATCCTCCTCGCGGCGCCCCTCCTCGCCCGCTGCGGCGAAGTTACTCTGCCGCCGCCCGGCGGCGATGTCATCGGCCGGCGTCGACTCGACACCCACTTTCTTGCTCTCGAGCAGCTCGGCGCTGAGTTCACGCACGGCAAAATGATCGAGATGAAGGTGCGAGGTTTTCGCGGTGCCGATGTCTTTCTCGACGAGCCGAGCGTTACTGCAACCGAGAACGCTCTGGTTGCCGCCGCGGCGGCGACCGGAACGACAATTCTTCGCAATGCGGCGAGCGAGCCCCATGTTCAGGACCTCGCCCAATTCCTTATTACTCTGGGCGCAGAGATCGAAGGCGTTGGCACCAATACCATGACCATCCATGGCGGGCGCCCACTCGGCACCAAGGCTGTGACCCACCGGATTGGTCCCGACCACATCGAGGTCGGCTCGTTCATCGGTCTGGCCGCGGTGACCCGGTCCGAGCTGCGCATCGAGAACGCCGGCATCGAGCACCTCCGCTCCACCAGAATGGGCTTCGAGCGCCTCGGGATCGAGTGCAAGGTGGACGGCCCCGACCTGATCGTACCTGCCAACCAGTCGAGAAAAATCCAGTCGGACATGGGGGGCCATGTACCGAAGCTCGAAGATCAGCCGTGGCCCGCTTTCCCGGCAGATACGATGTCGATCGCAATCGTCACCGCGACGCAGTGCGAAGGGCTGATTCTCATGCACGAGAAGATGTTCGAGTCCAGGATGTTCTTCGTCGACAAGCTGTCGACCATGGGCGCGCGCATCGTCCTCTGCGACCCCCACCGCGCTCTAGTCTATGGACCGACCCGTCTCCGCGGCGCCTTCCTGGAGTCGCCGGACATCCGGGCCGGTATGGCCATGCTTCTCGCCGCACTCTGCGCCGACGGCACCAGCTTCATCAACAACGTCGGCCAGATCGAGCGCGGCTACGAGCGGATCGATGAACGACTGAACGCCCTCGGGGCGTCAATCACCCGGGTGGACGATCGGCGGCACTAGCGTGACCGAGGTGCCGAAGGAGGTTGTCCCCGACTTCGAGAGCTGGGGCATCCGCGCCTTCACGACGACCAGAGAGGCCGGCTCATTCGGCCTCGCCAGCACTGAGCCCGTGAACGAAGTGATGGCGCGCTGGACCGCCGTGCAGCGCGAGCTCTCCGATGTGGCGCGGCGTCTGGCGTCGATTCGGCAGGTTCACGGCACCCGGATCCTCGTCCACACAGGCGGCTGGGAAGGCTGGTTGCGCGGCGAGGAGGCCGACGGACACATCGCGTCGGAGAGGGGGATCGCGCTCGCCGTCGGCGTCGCCGATTGTGTGCCAGTCTTCATCGCCCATCCATCCGGCATAGTGGCGCTCCTTCACTCGGGATGGCGCGGCACCGCCGCCCACATCACTACCGACGCGATTTCTGCCCTGGCGAGATACGGGCTGCCGCCCGACGAGCTCGCCATCCACCTCGGCCCCGCCATCTGCGGTCGCTGTTACGAGGTGAGCGCCGAAGTCCGCGAGCAGTTGACCGGTCAGCCGGCGACCAGGCCAGGTAACGTGGATCTCCGCTCCCTGATCGCCGAGCACGCTACCGAGATGGGCGTCCAGAAAATCACGGTTAGCTCATCGTGCACGCGGTGCGACAACGACCGCTTCTTCTCCCACCGCGCCGGCGACCCCGGCCGCCAGATCGCCGTCATCGCCGCTAAAGCTCAGGCGTCGGGATCTCTGCCCGTCTAGGCACCCCCTAGTCCCAAAGTCGGCAGGTGGGAGACGTGGACGTCGGGAGCGTTTCAGTCTGTCGTGCTTTACATCCGTCGCAAACGCGAGGCTACCAGAGGAAACGCAAGGCAATCGGACGCCAGTGTGACAGCTAAAAGACTCCCAGCTGTCCGGTCTCCGGACTGCCGACTTTTTGGACTAGGGTGCTCGTCGAAGCTCCCCGGACTATCCGTCGAGACCCCCAGCATAGGTTGACTCGACCAACAACGGACTCTACATTGTGGTTGGACGTTGAACCCGGCGGCCAACGGAATGTGGGGATCCCCCCACATTTTTTTGTCCCTGAAAGAAACCTAGAACTTGAATGAACGAAACGCTGGAACGCCTTGTGGCCTTGGAAATTAGGCCGCTAGGACTAGAGCTTTTCGAGTTGAAGATCGGGGGTGGGAAAAGTCGCCCGATCCTCGACGTTCGAGTTGATCGGGAAGACGGTCAGAAGGTCACGGTCGACAATTGCGCGGCTGCCTCGCGCGCGATCGAAGCCAGGCTGGATGCGGACGGATTTGCGGACGGCAATTACGTGCTCGAGGTCTCGTCGCCCGGCGTCGAAAGACCCCTGCGCAATGCAAGTGATTGGCGGAAATACCTCGGTCGGACGGCGGTGGTCACCAGCAATGTTCCGGGTGACCCGGCCGGTCGGCGCACCGACGAGGTCGAGATCGCTGACGTCGAAGGAGATAGTGGGCACGAGATCGTAACTGTACGCAACGAGCGCGGCGATGAGCGGCGCTTCCCGCTCGCCGCGGTCGAAAAGGCCCGGCTGGCGTTTCACTGGAAAAGGTAGGGTTCAAAATGGCGGCTTCGGTAGAAATTCTGACGGCGATCCGCGAGTTGACCAACTCGAAGCAGATCGATCGCGCCGAATTGCACGGGCTTCTCGAGGATGGCATCAACGCCGCCCTCGCCAAGAAGCACGGGCCTACGGTGCAGGCGGAAGTGGACATCGACGAGAACAAGGGCGCCATTCGCATCGTGCTGCTCAAGACCGTCGTCGAAGAAGTCACCGACTCGGCCAGCCAGATTTCACTGGAAGAGGCGCGCTTCGAGGACCCCGATTTCCAGATCGGGGACCAGATGGAGATCCCGGTCGACTTCGGCGAGTTCGGACGCACCGCCGTTCAGGCCGCGAAGCAGCGGATCATCCAGCGAGTCAGAGAAGGTGAGCGCTCGAAGATTCGTGACGAGTTCTCGGGCCGCGTCGGCGACCTGCTCTCCGGTGAAGTGCAGCAGATCGAGCGCGGTAAGCTCGTGATCATGCTCAACAAGTTCCGCGAGGCGGAAGCGATTATCCCGTACCGCGAGCAGAACCATCGTGAGCACTTCCACCAGGGCGATCCCATCCGCGCCGTTCTCAAGCGCATCGAGGAGACTCCCAAGGGTCCGAGGCTTGTCCTGAGCCGCGCCGACGCGCTGTTCGTCAAGGCGCTGTTCAAGCTCGAAGTGCCCGAGATCCAGCAGAACCTTGTCGAGATCAGAGCCAGCGCTCGCGAAGTCGGCAGCCGTACCAAGATTGCGGTCTTTTCCCGCGACGACTCGGTCGATCCCGTGGGCGCGTGTGTGGGGCTCAAGGGTTCGCGCGTGCAGGCGGTCGTCAACGAGCTGGGCGGCGAGCGAATCGACATCGTGCCGTGGTCGGCGGATCCCGAGCGCTTCGCCAAGCTGGCGCTCGCACCAGCCCGTGTCGCGAGAGTCTTCAGCGATCCCGCGACCAAGACCATTCAGGCGATCGTCGACGAAGACCAGCTCTCGCTCGCCATTGGCCGCAACGGGCAGAACGTGCGCCTCGCTTCGGAGCTCACGGAGTGGAAGATCGAGCTCTACTCGAGCCGCGAGTGGATGGAGCGCGGCAGCGATCAGCCGATTTTCGCGCCGCTTCCGGCGGAAGAGCCGGTCTCCGGTGTAAATCCGCGGCTCGCGGACATCGATGGTATGCAGCCGGCGACCGTCGCTGTCCTCGAGGAAGCGGGATACCGCACCCTCGACGACATCATCGATCTCGAGCGTGAGGATTTCTTGCGTCTGCCGGGGATCGCCCCGGAGGAGGCGGACCGGTTGATGGCGATCATCAACGAGCTCACCACCGACGAGACGCCCGAGACCGGGGAGGAGGCCGTGTCGGCTACGTCCGACGACGCTGAAGCGAGTAGTGAAATGGAGTCAGAGGGAGGCGCCGCAGGTGGGCCTGATTCAGATCCGGAAGGCAAGAGCCCGGAGTAGCTGAATGGACTCCGCGCTGGTGCGCAAACTCCTTGGTCTGGTGGGCCTTGGCGTACGCGGGCGCGGGGCGATCGTTGGAGTGCAGCAGGTCCGGGACGCGGCCAGACGAGGAAAATTGCATCTGGCTATTGCGGCGAAAGACGCTTCAAGCAACAGTTTGGATAAAGTGCTGCCCCTGCTGAGGGCGCGGGGAATTCCGGTTTTCGTTGGACCGGACGCCGCCGAGCTCGGAGCTGCTGCAGGGCGTGAGACTGTGGCAGTGATCGGAATTGTAGATAATGGTCTGGCAAAGGGCATTCGGGCATTGAGCCCGAATCTCATGCCCGACATTCGTGTGGATAAGGGAGAGCGGGTTTGAGCAAGCTTCGAGTGCACGATCTGGCTGGTGAGTTTGGGGTGTCCAGCGATGAGGTCATCAACCTCCTTCGCCAAATGGATGTCCCTGTCCGAAGCCATCTGAGTCCATTGAGCGACGATCAGGTCGCGCGCATCCGCGCTCGCTGGGAGCGTGAGAAGCGCGCGCGAGTCGCTGCTCCGCCGGCGGCAACCCGGCGCCGTCGTGGCGCGTCTGCTCCCGCCGCCGAAGCCAAGCCAGAGCCGGCGCCGGCAACAGAAACCGGTGGTGTCCGACGCCGTCGTCGTGCCCCTGAGCCCGTGGCGGAGGCGCCGGTAGAAACGCCGCCCGCGCCGGAGCCCGTCGCTCCGCCACCGCCGGCACCTGCAGCTAAGCAGGCGCCGATCGCCGCGCCCACTCCCGTCGAAGCTCCGCCCGTCGAGCGTCCGAAGGCCCCGCCTCCACCGCCTCGTCCAGCGGCGGCGCCAAGTGCGCCGCCTTCTCCGGCTGCCGACAGGTCGGAACCGCGGGAGCGGCAGCGTCCGCAGCCCGTGGTGCCAGGTGCTCCGAGACCGCGCCCCGTCGCCACCGGCGCGCCGTACACTCCGCCGCGCCCTGTCGCATCAGCGGCTCCTGGCGTCGGCACCACTCCGACCCGTCGTGAGGATCGCGGCACCGGTCGCGGTGAAGATCGCGGCGCCCGTCGCGGCAAGAAGGGCAAGCGTGGTGTGGATCAGGAAGCGGTGTCGGCGAACATCGGCAAGACCATGGCGTCGATGCGCGGGCCAATTCGTCGCGGCGGCGCGCGCCGCGCCGAGGATGGCAACTATCGCGAAGAGCTGGCCGCACAGCGGCAGGCCGAGGCCGAGCGCGAGAAGAAGACCGTGCGCGTCAACGAGTTCATCACCGTCAGTGAGCTCGCCCAGATCCTGAAGGTGCCGGCAGTCCAGATCGTCGGGTTCGCGTTCAAGAACCTCGGATTGATGGTCACCATCAACCAGCGACTCGATTTCGATCAGATCGAATTGATCGCCGGCGAATTCGGATTCCAGGCGGTGAAGGAAGAGGAATACGCCGCCGATCTCGGCGCGGCTCCGGTCGAGGATACCGCCGAACAGCTCGTGTCGCGCCCGCCCGTTGTCACCATCATGGGCCACGTGGATCACGGCAAGACTTCGCTGCTCGATTACATCCGCAAGTCGAATGTCGTCGCCGGTGAGTCGGGCGGTATCACCCAGCACATCGGCGCGTACCATGTCTCGCTGCCGAAGGGAAAGAAGATCACTTTCCTCGACACGCCTGGCCACGAGGCATTCACCGCGATGCGCGCCCGCGGCGCGCAGGTCACCGACATCGTCGTGCTCGTGGTAGCCGCCGACGATCAGGTGATGCCGCAGACGGTCGAGGCGATCTCGCACGCCAAGAACGCCGGCGTGCCGATGATCGTCGCCATCAACAAGATCGACCTGCCGGGCGCCAACCCGATGAAGGTGAAGCAGGATCTCCTCCAGCACGGCGTCGTGCTCGAGGAATTCGGCGGCACCGTGCTGTCCACCGAGGTCTCGGCGAAGAAGGGCACCAACATCGACGCGCTGCTCGAGCAGATTCTGCTGCAGGCGGAGATCCTCGATCTCAAGGCGAACCCGAACCGCAGCGCGACGGGCGCGGTAATCGAAGCCCAGCTCGACCCGGGGAAGGGCGCCGTCGCCACGATTCTCGTCAACAACGGCACTCTGCGTGTTGGCGACGACTTCATCTGCGGCATGTACTCGGGACGCGTGCGCGCGCTCCTCGACGAGCGCGGTCGCAACGTCAAGGAAGCGGGACCGGCCATTCCGGCCCAGATCCTTGGCATCGGTGGCGTGCCAATGGCGGGCGATCAGTTCGTCGTCGTCGAGGATGCGATGGAGTCGCGCGAGATCGCGCAGCGTCGTCAGCGTCTCGATCGTGAGGCCAAGAGCCGGCGCACCGCCAAGGGTGTTGTTTCGCTCGAGGACTTCATGTCGCAAACCGCTCCGGGCCAGAAGCGCACGCTCCGTATCGTGATCAAGGCGGATCAGGGCGGACCGGCGGAAGCTCTCGCGGATGCGCTGGCCCAGCTGTCCCACGAAGAGGTCTCGGTGGATGTCATTCACCGCGGCGTCGGCGCGATCACCGAGAGCGACATTCTTCTCGCCCGCGCGTCGGGTGCGATCATCGTCGGATTCCACGTGCGTCCCGACAACAATGCCCGCGCTGCCGCCGAGCGTGAGGGCGTCGAGATCAAGCTGTACAAGATCATCTACGAGGCGGTCGAGGACGTGCGCGCTGCGCTCGAGGGCATGCTGCGCCCCGAGGAAAAGGAAGTCGTTCTCGGCGAGGCGGAAGTCCGCGAGCTGTTCAAGGTGCCGAGGATGGGCGTCATCGCCGGGTGCTCAGTACGCAGCGGGGTGATCAACCGCCAGGGAAGGGTGCGCGTGATTCGGGACGGCGTCGAGATCTACGACGGAGCCATTGCGTCTCTGCGGCGCTTCAAGGATGACGTCAAGGAAGTCCGTGAGGGCTTCGAGTGCGGTATTGGAGTCGAGAACTTCAACGACATCAAGGTCGGCGACGTTCTGGAGTGCTACCGCAAGGAACAGGTGGCGCGCACGTTGACCTCAGCGGCGGGCGCTTCTGCGTAGCACCCGTCGTGCGGACCGCGTTGCCGAAGCGGTCCGCGTCGAGGTCGCGACATTCCTCACTGAATCGGCCAAGGACCCGCGCATTGTGGGCTTCGTTACCGTGACCGGCGCCGAGGTTAGCCCGGATCTGCGCCACGCCCGGGTCTATGTCAGTGTGCTCGGCAGCGACTCCGAGAAGCAGGCGACTTTCGACGGCCTGGATAGCGTCGCTTCCCATCTACGCGCGCGTGTCGCCCGCCAGCTCCAGCTTCGCGTCGCGCCCGAAATCCAGTTCAAGGAAGACGACACCATCGCCCGCGCCGCACGAATCGAGTCGCTGCTCGCCGATGTCAAGAAGCAGGACGCCTCCCACGGTAGTGGCGGCGACAACGACTGAGCGACCCGCGGAGCGCGACACGCCGGTCCAGGGACTGCTGCTCGTAGACAAACCGGCCGGGATGACGTCGCACGACGTCGTCCAACACGTTCGAAGAATCTTTGGCGAGCGAAGCATCGGCCACCTCGGCACCCTCGATCCGTTTGCGACGGGTCTGCTCGTGCTACTGCTCGGCCGCGCGACCCGGCTTGCGACTTTCATCGACACCGAGCCGAAGGTGTATCAGGCTTCGATCAGGTTTGGCGACGAGACCGACACCGACGATTCCACCGGAACCGTGATCCGTAGTGCGCCCGTGCCACAGGAAGCGGCCGTGCGAACCGCCGTTCGATCTCTCACAGGGCCGATCTCCCAGGTTCCTCCAGCGTACTCCGCGAAGAGTGTGGATGGCACCCGCGCCTACGACGCAGCGCGGCGCGGCGAGCCGTTGCAGCTTGCCGCAGTCTCGGTCACGGTGCACGAGTGGCGTGTCATTCAGTTCACCGATGGTCGACTCGATGCGGAAATCACCTGCAGTAGCGGCACCTACATCCGGGCGCTTGCCCGCGATCTCGGACGTCTGACCGGATCAGCGGCTCACCTCGATTCTCTCCGCCGCACGCGCGTCGGTGAGTTCAGGGTCGCGGACGCAGCGACGCTGGACGTTCTCGCCGCCGACCGGACGAAAATCCGGGTTTTGCGCGTCGTCGCCGAGAACCAAACGTGACCCGCGCCGCGCCCATCGACGATTCAGGACTTCCTCCGTATGTCCGCGACACGGTCATAACGGTCGGCACATTCGACGGCGTCCACCGCGGGCACCGTGACGTCGTCGAGAGACTCGTTGCACGTGCGCGCGCGCTCAAGATCCCCAGCGTTCTCGTCACCTTCGATCCGCACCCGCTGGAGATCGTGAACCCCGCGGCGGCACCGCTGCTGCTCACGACCCACGACGAGAAGCTGGAGGTCCTCGCCGAAACCGGCATCGACTACATGGCGGTCGTGCCGTTCACACCCAACCTCGCCCGGTATTCGGCCGAAGCTTTCGTCGAGCTCGTGTTGCGACGGTGTTTTCGAATGCGCGAGCTTCTCATCGGTTATGACCATGGGTTCGGTCGACAGCGCGCCGGCAACGTCAACGTGTTGCGAACGCTCGGCGAGCGAGACGGCTTTAGAGTCGAGGTAGTCGACGCGGTATCAACCGCGGAAGGTCAGTCAGTGTCTTCGACTTCCATCAGACGCGCGATCGCTGGAGGTGATCTTTCGCGCGCCGCCGAGTCGCTTGGGCGCGCGTACTCTGTCAGCGGTAAGGTGATCCCCGGAGCACAGCGCGGCCGCACCATCGGGTTTCCCACCATCAATCTCGGCCCGCCACCGCCGAGGAAGCTTCTGCCCCCCGAAGGTGTATATGCGGTGCGTGTCCAGACTCCACGCGGTCCGCGCGGCGGAATGATGAATCTCGGGCCACGCCCGACCTTCGGTGACGCGCTGACCTCGCTCGAAGCGCATCTCTTCGACGCCACCGGGGATTTCTACGGAGCGCAGGTGCGGATCGACTTCGTGGAGCGTTTGCGGGAGACTCGAAAGTTCGCGTCGGTCGAGGAGCTCAAAACACAGCTCGCGCAGGATGAGCGCGACGCCAAAAATGCGTTGACTCTCCCTCACCTGTCCGGTAACCTTAAAGGCTAGTCACAAACTGTAACTTTTCTTCCGTTTCGAAGCATGAATCTGAAATGGCGTATTGCCATCATCTTAGGTCTCACCGCCGCATCGATCTGGGCGCTCTTCCCGCGCACCGTCGTTGAGCGCGTCAAGCGCAACGGCGAGTTTGTTTACGACACTGTCAGACGAGTTCCGTTGAAACGCGGGCTCGATTTGCAGGGAGGAATGCACCTCGCGCTGGACGTGGACGAATCGAAGGGCGCGGTCGCCGACAAGAGCAAAGCAATCGACAACGCCCTGAAAGTGGTTCGCAACCGCATCGACGAATTCGGCGTGTCCGAGCCCGTCGTTCAGAAGGCAGGCAACGATCGCATCATCGTCGAGCTTCCCGGTATCGACGATCCCCAGCGGGCCCAGGACGTCGTCCAGAAATCGGCCTTCCTCGAGTTCCAGATTACGGACGAAACTCAGGCGCTCGAGAAGGCGTTGCCCAGAATCAACGCGTTGGTAAAAGACGCCAGGGTCAATGTCGCCAGCAATGCTCCGGCGGCTACGAAGGATACAGCTACTCAGGGCCTGCAGTCGCTCTTCACCGCCGATACCTCGAAGAAAGCTGACAGCACGAAGACTGACACCGCTGCGGTAGTCGGTGGCACGGTCGGCGGACCCGGCGCTTTTTCGAAGCTCGTGCAGCCGGGTCAAATGCCCGGTGAATACATGGTCGCACAAAGCGACGTCGACCTGGTTACCCAGTATCTATCGATGCCGGCCGTGCAGGCCGCCCTGCCCCCGGGCAAAGTCGTCCGCTGGAGCAGCGATACACTCTCGTTCGGTGGACGAGTCTATCGGCCGCTTTACGTCCTCGACGCCAAGCCCATCATCACCGGTCAATACCTCACCGACGCCAAGCCCAACACCTCGCCGACCGAAGGGAACCTCGTCGAGTTCACGATGAACAACGAGGGAGCCCGTCGTTTCCGCACCGAGACCGGCCGGCACATCAAGGACTACATGGCGATCGTCCTCGATCAGCGCGTGATGGGTCGCCCCCCAATCATTCAGGGTGCGATCGGTGCGCACGGTCAAATCACCATGGGGGGCAAGGATCTTCAGGCCGCCCAGGATCTCGCGCTGGTGCTGCGCGCGGGTTCGCTGCCCGTGCCGCTCAAGGTTGCTGACGTTACTCAGATCGGCGCGAGCCTCGGCAAGGACTCGATCCACAAGGGCATCACTGCGGGCATCATCGCCGTTGTCCTCGTCGTGGTTGTAATGCTCGGCTATTACCGTTTCTCAGGCGCGCTCGCCGTTGCTGCACTGAGCCTCTACATCCTGTACACGCTGGCCGCCCTGGCGGGCTTCAACGCCGTGTTGACGCTACCTGGATTGGCAGGCTTCGTCTTGTCGATTGGTATAGCGGTCGACGCGAACGTTCTGATATTCGAGCGAATCCGTGAAGAGCTTGCTCATGGTAAGACAGTACGGACCGCCATCGATGAGGGCTTCCGCCACGCGATGAGCGCGATCGTCGATTCCAACGTTTCCACCGCCCTTACCGCGGCGGTGCTCTATCAGTACGGCACCGGACCGGTGCGCGGCTTCGCTGTAACACTACTCGCCGGTATCGCTGCATCGATGATCACCGCGATCTTCGTTGTTCGGACCTTTTACATGATCTGGCTGAATCGCTCTCGCGCCGCCCAGACATCTCTGAGCATCTAATGCTTCGTATTCTTCACGACACCAATTACGACTTCATCCGCTGGTGGAAGGTGATGGCGGGCATCACCATCGCCTTCATCGTTGTCGGCCTTGGCTCGCTGGCAATCAAGGCCCCCAACTGGAGCATCGAGTTTACCGGCGGAACGCTGATGCAGCTGAACTTCACTCAGCCGCCCGACGTCGGAGAGATTCGCTCTACCCTCGACGCCGCCGGCATCCACGGCGCCGAGATCCAGCAGTTCGGTACCCCTCGTGACTTCACCGTGCGGGCGCAGAACCCCGAGCAGGTCGCGGCGCAATCCAAGGGCGCGGCGACGATTGCCAACACCATCGAGAGCGTTCTCAAGAAGAAATTCGGGGAGAGCGCGGTGCGGGTCGTTCGCAAGGAAGGTGTCGGCCCGCGAGTAGGGCAGGAGCTCAAGCGCGGTGCGATCATCGCGATTCTGCTGTCGTTTCTGATCACGCTCGTCTATCTGTCGATCCGGTTCGAGTGGAGATTCGCACTTGCTGCAGTGATTGCGACCAGCCACGACGTGTTCACGACAGTGGCGTTCCTGAAATTGATGCACCTCGAAATATCGTTAACCGTGGTCGCGGGACTTTTGACCGTGCTCGGCTACTCGCTGAACGACACCATCATCATCTTCGACCGCGTTCGCGAGAATCTGCGCAAGGGCAGAAAAGAGAGCCTTTACGACACCCTCAACCGATCGATCAACGAGACCCTGCCGCGGTCGGTGATGACCCACGTCACGACATTCGCGGCGACGCTCGCGCTGCTCCTGTTCGCCGGTGAGGTCATCCGGCCCTTCGCCTGGGTCATGTCGTTTGGTATCGTCACCGGGACCTTCAGCTCGATGTACGTAGCGGCCCCGATACTTCTCTGGATCGAACGCAAATGGCCACGCAAGACGGGCACACGTACGTCTTCATCGACAGCCACGCCCACCTCGCGGACCCGGCGTTCGACGGCGACCGCGACGAGGTAATCGCCCGCGCCCGCCAGGCGGGCGCGGATGCCATCGTTTGCATCGGTGAGTCGCTGGAGACGGCGGACCGAGCTGCCCAACTCGCCGCCGATAATCCGGGGTTTGTGTTTCCAACCGCAGGCGTGCATCCCCACGATGCTGCCTCGTTCGACCCGGCCCGTGACCTCCCGCGCCTGAGGGGGTTCCTTCGCGGTCCCGCTGTCGCTGTCGGAGAATGTGGACTCGACTACCATTACGACAACTCGCCTCGCGATGCGCAGATCACCGCTTTCAGCGCGCAGATCGGGCTTGCCGCGGAAACTGGAAATCCGATCATCGTCCACACCCGTGACGCCGAGGACGACACCAGATCCCTGATTGGCGAAGCAAAAACCGCGGGAGTTACCGGCGTTCTGCACTGCTACACTGGCTCGCGCGACCTCGCGAAGTTCGCGCTCGACGCCGGCTGGTACGTTTCGTTTGCTGGAATCGTGACGTTCAGGAAGTGGACGGACGATGATCTGCTCCGCTTCGTTCCACGCGACCGGCTGCTGGTGGAGTCCGACGCTCCATATCTCGCGCCGGTTCCAAACAGGGGCAAGCGGAACGAGCCGGCCTGGGTCGCGAATACCCTGGCGCGCGTAGCTGAAGCGCGCGGCGAAGATGCGCACAGCCTCGGGCTCGCGGTGACGAAGAACGCGAGAAGACTGTTCGCTCTGGATTTAAGCGCCGCCGGGTGAGTAACATTCGCGCTCCACTCTGACCGCGGCAAACGACGGAGTAAGAAATGTCAGTGAAGAAGATCATCACGGAAAAAGCTCCCGGCGCCATCGGACCTTATTCGCAGGCGATCGTGGCCAACGGATTCGTGTTCACGGCGGGCCAGATCCCTCTCGATCCAGCAGCCGGAAAAATCGTCGACGGTGGGATCGTCGAGCAGACGGACAGGGTGATGCAGAATCTCCAGGAGGTTCTCCGTGCGGCCGGCGTGACGTGGGCGGACGTCGTCAAGACGACCGTTTATCTACACGACCTCGCTCACTTCCCGACCGTCAACGAAGTGTACGGCAAGTGGCTGGGCGACGCGCGGCCGGCGAGATCGACGGTGCAGGTCGCTTCACTGCCACGCGGCGCGTTGGTCGAGATCGACCTGATCGCGGCAATCCCCAAATAGTCGCGGCGACCGAGTGAGCACCTCCAGAACGCGCGATGAGCTCTTCCGGCTGACGGAGTTCGCGCGCTGCGCCGGTTGAGCGTCGAAAATGGGTCCGGGTGACCTGTCCCGCGCGCTGGCCGCGCTCCCCGTGAAATCCGATCCACGGCTGCTCGTCGGCAGAGAGACCTTCGACGACGCCGGGGTCTTTCGGCTGTCCGACGATGTCGCGCTCGTACAGACGGTGGATTTCTTCGCGCCCATCGTCGACGATCCATTCGACTTCGGTCAGGTAGCCGCCGCGAATGCGCTCTCCGATGTCTATGCCATGGGCGGCCAGCCGTTGACCGCGCTCAACATCGTCGCTTTCCCGACGAAGGATCTTCCGCTCGAAGTATTAGGTGAGATGCTGCGGGGAGGGCAGGAAAAAGTACATGAGGCGGGCGCGGTGATCGTCGGAGGCCACACCGTCGTCGATACGGAGCTGAAGTACGGGCTGGCAGTCACCGGGCGCGCGCATCCCGATTTCCTGCTCACCAACGCCGGCGCGCGAGCTGGCGACGTCCTCGTTTTGACCAAGCCGATCGGCAATGGCATTCTCGCCACCGCTGGGAAACGCAACCAGCTCTCGCCGGAATCGCGTGAGGCCATGCTCGGCGCGATGAAGGCCCTCAACGGAGCTGCCTCTCGTGCGGCGCTCGCGGTCGGCGCCCGCGCCGCTACGGACATCACGGGATTCGGCCTTCTCGGTCACCTCTCCCACATCGCGCGGGCCAGTGCTGTCTCGCTTCGTGTCGACCTCGATGCGATCCCGCTATTGCCCGGTGTGCGCGAGGCGGTTCGCGGGGGGTATGTAACCGACGGCGCGAAACGCAACGCTGAATACCTGCGCGAGCTCGTCCACTGGACCCGAGGCAACGATGAAGACCGCGCCATCCTTCACGACCCCCAAACGTCAGGTGGGCTTCTCGTTTGCGTCAGCCCGACCCGTGTCGCCGACTATCTTTCACGCGTTCCAGGTGCTGTCATCGTCGGCGAAGTTGCTCAACGGGGAGACGTTGCGATCGAAGTGCGCTGATACGCTCGGGGGTGGATGGAGCCTGGTGGCTTCCGTGATCTTCAAAATCACTGTGACCTTACGCCGTAAGGTCGGGTGGGTTCGATTCCCACACTCTCCCGCCATCGCACTGCTCGGCGTTTTCGCGTCGCTCAATCTCGTGCCGATGGCTTCGAACGCCCAGCAGCGGGACAGCGCCCGCGCCGGCGTCGCTGCCCCATCGCATGCCCAGCCAGGTGTCGCGGATACGACGCCCAAACCACCGATGAGTCCCCGACGGGCGTTTCTCACATCTCTGCTGATTCCGGGCTACGCGCAGACGGTGCTCGATCGCGACAAGGCAGCGATGCTCTTCGCCGTCGTCGAGATCGGATCGATCGGCATGGCGCGCAAGGCCGCGCAGGATCTGGCCGAGGCCAAGGGCCTCGCGCACGACAGTGTCGTCGCGACGTACAAGATCGATCCGACCACTGGGCTCGCGGTTATCGATCCCAAGACCGGATTGCCCGTGCCCGACACCTATTTCGCCAGTCGATTTACGCCCGATCGGATCAAGGCGCGACGGACCCACTACGAGGACTGGATCGCGGCGATCGTGTTCAATCACCTCATTGCGGGCGCCGACGCTTACGTGGCCGCGAATCTCTGGGACTTTCGCACCAACGTTGGCGTCGTTGCGTCCGCGCGATCCGCGGGAATCGTTGCGTCGGTAGGGTTTCGGTGAGCGGCGGGGAGCCGATCGGGGTCTTTGATTCCGGCATGGGCGGACTCACCGTCATGCGCGAGATCATGAACCAGCTGCCGAACGAGAGCATCATCTACTTCGGCGACACTGCGCGGGTGCCTTACGGACCAAAGAGTCCGGACACGGTTCTTCGTTACAGCCGGGAGATCACTACATACCTGCGCGGCGAGGGCGTGAAGGCTCTCGTCGTCGCGTGCAACACCGCCACCGCGCATGCGCTCCCGGCTCTGCGCCGGGAATTCGACTTTCCCATCGTCGGCGTGATTCAACCTGGCGCGCGCGCCGCCGTCGCTGCGACGAAGACCAAGCGCGTCGGTGTCATCGGGACGGCGGGAACCATCAGATCACGCGCCTACGAGAAGGAGATCCAGCGTCTGCTTCCCGACGTCAATCTCATCGCCCAGGCGTGCGGTCTCTTCGTCCCCCTGGTGGAAGAAGGCTGGCTCGACACCGAGCCAACCCGCGCAATCGCGCGCAACTACCTCGCCCCGTTTGTTACCGCCGAGGTCGACACGCTGGTGATGGGATGCACCCACTATCCGTTGATCAAGACGGTGATTGGAAACGTCGTTGGCAGGGAGGTCAGGCTGATCGACAGCGCTTACGAGACTGCCCGGGAAGCCGGAGAAGTTCTCCGCGCGCTCAACCTGCAAAACGAGACACCCAACGAGGCGCGCTACAGATTCATCGCCTCCGATGCCCCCGACACTTTCCTGCAGCTGGGCCAGCGCTTTCTGGGCTCAGCGATTGATCGAGTTGAGACACGCACCCTGGGTTGATCCATCCCATTGGCGCAGCTCGATCGCTTCATCAGTGATCCGCAAAAAGGTGGGCGCGTCCAGCCAGGATCCCGCGTTTCCGAACACATTGCCGCTTTCCATTTTCTCCAGCGTCGCAACGTGCGAATGCCCGTACACCAACAGGTCCAGGTCCCTTGCTTCCCCGAGCTGTCGCTGGGCATACGCGCGCAATCCGCGGCCTTCATCGCGAGCGCGATAAGTTCGACTGGCGTTCGAGCTTCCGTGCGCGAGCCGACTCGCCCAATCCGGATGAATCAGGCGAAACGCTTTTATCGCCAGCGAATGACGCATGATCGGGCGGATCATCCTGTAGCCCCGATCCTCCCGATCGCGCAGCCCGTCGCCATGCTCGACACGCACCTTCCATCCGGCAACTGATCCTTCCCACGGACCGATCACGTATTCCACGCCGACATCCTCGCGCAGGATCTCGCCGCCCCAGCAATCGTGGTTGCCCGCCACCCAAAGCACATCGATTCCCGCATCCCGCAGCTCGGCAAGCGCAGCGAGCGCGCGAAAGCTCCGGCGCGGAATGACGGTTTTCCACTCGAACCAGAAGTCGAAGAGATCGCCATTGATGATCAGTGACCTCGCATCCCCGGCCAGACCGCGCAGGAAAGCGACGAATGATCGCTCGATCTGTGGGCTCGCCACACCGAGATGCGCGTCGGAGATGATGATGCAGGGACCGTTGAGCACGGCTCAAGTTAGCGCGCCGCCAAAGTCTTTACAAAGCATCGCATCCGGGGCATTTTCGCAGCTCCCTCCATGACATCCGAGAGCGCGCGCGGCACGGCTCACATCGTCGAGTTCCGGGTTCGTTACGCCGAAACCGACCAGATGCAGGTCGTCTATCACTCGAACTATCTGATCTGGTGCGAGATCGGCCGCACCGAATTCATCCGCGCCCTTGGTACTCCTTACGCCGAGCTCGAGCGACAGAACGTCACGCTCGCCGTGGTCGAAGCCAGCCTCCGCTTTCATTCCGCGGCTCGTTACGACAATCTCATTCGTGTAACGACTACTATTAGCGATGTTCGCTCCCGCACTATCACCTTCGACTACGTGATTACAAATGCGGAATCGGGTGAACGATTCGTCACGGCATCGACCAAGCTCGCATCGCTCACCCGCGATTCGCGACTAACCAGTCTGCCCGCCGGACTGCGCACCCTTCTCGAAAATGCCGCTTCGTAAGCTGCTTGGCGCCGCCGGCGCTTTCGTCGTCGTCGCGGCCTCGGCCGGCGCACAGCCGAGCACGACCCGCGCGGACGCCGCCGCGATCTCGCTCTACGCGCGGATCTTGGCGATGACCGACACCCGCCAGCTCGATACCGTGCTCGTCGATCGGTCGCTCGCCACCAGCTGGCGCCCGCTGCGCGCCGCGGCGACGATCGCAATCGGACAAGTAGGCCGCGACAAAGCACTGCCGGGTGCTCCGAGATTGCGCACGCTGCTGCACGATCCCGACTCCAGTGTAGCGGCGAATGCAGCATACGCGCTCGGACTGCTGCGTGATTCCTCGTCGATCTCTGATTTGAGCGCCGGTCTCGAAGCGCCTACGCCCGCTGCGCGGGAGGCGGCGTGGGCGCTTGGCGAAATCGGAGCAGCCTCGCGCGGCGCAATTTCGATCGCGCTACGAAGCCAGCATCGCGGTGATGTTGCAGTTCAGCTCCTGCTTGCCGCGGCCAAGCTCCGTCCCGTCCCGCTTGCAGAGATTCGACCCTATTTGCGCAACGCCGACCCCGCCCAGGTTTGGGCGGCATCGTACGCGCTGGCGCGCACGAGAGCCAGCGCGGGAGTGCGCGATCTCCTCGCCCTTGCCGACGCGCCCGTTGCCACCGGCGGCGTGACGACCACATCGGCCGAGCCCTCCGGCGAGCGCGGCCCTTACACCGATCAGCGGCTCGCGCCCGCGCGCATTCGTGCAGAGATCGCACGCGGCCTTGCCCGAACCGCCGCGGGTGACTCGCTCGGCACCCAGGCCTTCGCCACACTTTCACGGCTTGCGCATGACGCGGATTCGCACGTTCGGATCAATGCGCTGCGGTCGCTTGGGACGTATCGCGCGCAGGCCAGTGCGATCCTCGTCGACGCGACGAAAGATGCCGACGCCAATGTGCGCGTCGCTGCCGCACAAAGCCTGTCCGTATCCTTTCCAAAGGATGACGATGCGTTCGCCGGACTCTGGGCGGCCGACACGTCAGTCGTCTATCGCGCCTCGTTGCTGGCATCGGCGGCGAGCGCCGGCCTTCGCCCGCCTCAGCTTCGCGACTGGGCCGCCAGTGCGGACTGGCACCTGCGCGCCGCCGTGGCGAACTCCGCCGGCGATACCCTCGATCGGGCATTCGCCATCTCTCGCGCGCGACCGCTCCTGAGCGACCCCGACCCTCGCGTTCGGGAGAGTGCTTATGGTGCGCTGGCGCCTCCGATTTCAATGGCGCTCGAGGACAGTGTTCACGAGCTGTTGGTAGCCGGACTTCGCGATCCGGATTTCTACGTCAGGGCAACCGTCCTCGCTGCTCTTGTCGATCGACCGACCGCCGCCGACTTGCCCGCTGTGTTGGCGAGCTATCGGCTCGCTGCGAAGGATTCCGCCAACGACGCCCGACTCGCCGCCCTCCAGTACGTCGCCGCCGTCTGGAAGCGCGATAGCGCATCGCTGACGTCCGATATCCGTTCGGAGCTCTCGGCGATGCCCGTTCCTTCGGACCCGCTCGAGCGGAATGCCGGCGCCGGTGTTTCGCCGTGGTCTCACTGGAGTACCGTCGTTCCTTCTCCGCGCCCGGCCGCCTGGTACGACTCAGTGGTGCGGCAGATGGTCCTTCCGATCGTCGAAGGCAAACGGATCACTGCGACTATCTACACCGTACGGGGGCCGGTTACGCTCGAGTTATTCGGGGCCGATGCGCCCCTTACGGTATGGAACTTTCTCTCGCTCGCACGGTCTGGATACTATCGAAACACGCGGTTTCACCGCGTCGTTCCCAACTTCGTCGCCCAGGATGGAGATCCAAGAGACGATGGCAATGGTGGTCCCGGATACGCCATACGAGACGAGATGAATCGCCACCGTTACGAGCGCGGGGCAGTCGGCATGGCATTATCGGGTCCGGATACCGGCGGTAGCCAGTATTTCATCACGCATTCGCCGCAGCCGCACCTCGATGGCCATTACACCGTCTTTGGCCGGATCTTGCGCGGCTACACCGTTCTCGATCGAATCGTGCAGGGCGACCTCATCACGCGCATTGATCCCCGATGAAGCAACTCCTGCTGCTGATCACCCTGGGTGGATGCGCCCCGGCGCTGCATCCACTCACCGGAGTACCGGCGCCCGATCGTTCGCTACCCGAGTTGGCGATTCCCGCCGGTCACCGCCAGATCGTGTTCAAGTGGGAATACCAGGAAGGCGACATCGCCGCGCGCGGCGACGGCTCGGTGCGAACCGCTGCGCCCGACAGCGCGCGGCTCGATTTCTTTCTCGGCGGCGGATTGGGCGCGGGAGCGGCGCTGTTGATCGGCGACTCGCTGCGGTCCCCAAATCCCGAGCTGGCGAAGCGCTACATCCCGCCGACGCCAATGATGTGGGCGGCACTCGGGCGGTTGGCGCTCCCCCCGCTGGCGGACACAGTTGTTCGTCTGGACGGCGATGTGCTCCGCGCCGACATCGGACGGCCCATCCAGTGGAGAGTCGCCATTCGCGGCGACACTCTGCTCAGCGTCCAGCATGTATCGGGTGACCGGATCATCGAGAGTATGAATCGTTCGTCGGATAGCGTCGTCACCTACGAACGGCCCGGCGCCCGGCGAACTCTTCGCCTGACCGTGCTGAGAGAACAACCCGGATCTTTCGATGCGTCGATCTGGCACTTATAGTCTTGTCCTTGTCGCGATGGCGGCTTGCTTTCCGTACAGCTTTACGGGAGGCGGGCTGCCCTCTCATATAAGGACGGTTGCCATCCTTCCTTTCGAGAACCAGACGGCAACACCTGAGCTGCCACGCGAGCTCACCGACGCGCTGAGAACGCGGTTGCGAGACCGCCTCGGCCTGCGCGATGCGTCGGAGTCCAAAGCCAACGCGATTGTCCGCGGTGTCATCCAGCGCTATGAGACCGACATCCCAATTGGCTACAGCGCCAACAACAAGGCTGCGACGACGGCGAAGCGGATGCTGCAGCTGGTTGTGGACATCGAGATGATCGATCAGGTGACGGGCAAGACCCTGTGGCAGCGTAAAGGATTGCTTGCGGAAGGGCAGTACGAGGAGCGCGGGGAACCGGAAGGGCGACGCCAGGCCATCGACCACATCGTCACCGACGTAATCGACGGAGCCCAATCGCAGTGGTAAACCGGCGCGGAGAGAGTCGGCTCGGCTGTCTCATCGTGCTGCTCGTTCTCGCCATCGCGGCGTATGTCGCCGTCGATTTTGGCGAGGCTTATTTCCGTTACTATCAGTTCAAGGATGCGATGGGACAGGAAGCCCGCTTTGCCTCGACAAAGACCGACGACCAGATCACCACTCGTTTGGCGGCGCTGGCCGACTCGCTGGAGCTCCCCGCCGGCGCGGAGCTCATCACCGTCGATCGCAGTCCTGACGTGGTTACCATTTCCGCGGATTACGACGTGGTGGTCAAACTCCCGTTCAAGAAGGAGCGGGTGCTCCATTTCCACCCAATGGCGGCGAGCAGACTCTGAGCCCCAGAGATCCCGCGACCAAAGTCGCGACGTGGTCTGAGGCGGCGCGCTGGAGGGAGGCCAAAAAGGGGCGGGTCGCGTTCACCAACGGCGTTTTCGATCTCCTCCACCGCGGCCATATCGACGTGTTGAACGCCGCGCGGGCGACCGGGGAGTATCTGATCGTCGGAATCAACAGTGACGAATCAGTCCGCCGACTCAAGGGCCCCACGAGACCCGTGCGCACCGATGGCGATCGTGCCTACGTTCTTGCGGCGCTCGAGTGCGTCGACCTCGTGGTGATATTTCCGGAAGACACCCCACTCAACCTTGTAAAGCAGCTCAGGCCGGATGTAATCGTGAAAGGTGGCGATTACTCTGAGGCAACCATCGTCGGCGCCAGCGAAGTAAAGAGCTGGGGTGGGACGGTGGTCGTCGTGCCGATCACGCCGGGCCACTCAACGACTGCCATCATCGGGAGACTTGGTGAAACCGAGTAAAGCAAAGCGAACTGGCCGCAGGGCTGAAGAGCTCCGTCAGATCACCCTCGAACGCGGCGTCGCGCCCTACGCGGAGGGATCATGTCTCATCTCCTTCGGCGCGACGCGCGTTCTTTGCACCGCATCGGTCGAAGATGGAGTGCCGGGCTGGCGGCGGGGTAGTGGCGAAGGCTGGCTCACAGCGGAGTACGCGATGCTGCCTCGCGCGACTCGCACTCGCACCACTCGCGAGCGCGCCCAGCTCGGCGGCCGCACCCAGGAAATTCAGAGGCTGATCGGCAGGAGCGTGCGCGCGATGCTGGACGATTTCCGGTTTGGCGAATTCACCGTCAAGCTGGATTGTGATGTGCTCGTTGCCGACGGAGGAACCCGTACCGCGGCGATCACAGGCGCCGCGGTCGCCATCGTCGACGCATTTGACTGGATGGTGGAGAACGGCAAGCTCGCTGTCTCACCGGTCAAGCGCCGAGTCGCGGCGGTGAGCATCGGAATCATTGATGGCGAGCCACGCCTCGACCTCGATTACGAGGAAGACGTCAGAGCTGAAGTCGACATGAACGTTGTGATGAGCAGTGAAGGCAAGTTCGTCGAGGTCCAGGGCACCGGCGAGCACGGAACCTTCGACCGGTCTCAGCTCGATCAGCTTCTCGAGCTCGCCATCTCCGGTATCCGTACGCTCGACTCCGCTCAGGTCAAAGCTCTCTCCGAGTGAGAGACCTGCGCTTCCTCCTGGCGACGCGCAGCCAGGGAAAGCTGGCCGAGATGCGCGCTATCTTCGCCGAATATGGTCTTCAGGTAATCGATCTCGCCGAGCTCGGAATCCCGGAAACCGAAGAAGAGGATCACCTGGAACAGTTCGAGACCTTCGAGGAGAACGCGCTCGCAAAGGCGCGCTACTTCTTCGAGCTGTCGGGCGGGCGCCCTACATTCGCCGACGATTCGGGAATGTGCGTCGACGCACTCGGTGGCGAGCCGGGAGTTTACAGCAAGCGGTGGTCGGGCCACATCGATGCGAACCCACGAGCGATCGACGCCGCGAACAACGCAAAGCTGGTGGAGCGAATGAGCGAGGCCCGCGGGTCAGAGGGGGACAGCTTCACCGACACAGCGCGTTACGTGTCCGTTGCCGTCTATATAGATGATTCCGGCGAAGTTCTGCGGCGCGGCGTAATCGAAGGCCGCGTGCTGACTGCACCAAGGGGAGAGGGTGGATTCGGCTACGATCCCTACTTCGAGGCGCCGGATCTCGGCGGGACCTTCGCCGAATCACCACTCGAGCGCACTGCGGCCGCGAGTCATCGCAGCCGCGCGTTTCGCGCGTTGCTCGGCGCGTTGCGCGACTCCGGCCGCATATAGTAACTTGCCCTCACCACGGGGCGTAGCGTAGCCCGGTATCGCGCCTGCTTTGGGAGCAGGAGGTCCCCGGTTCAAATCCGGGCGCCCCGATTTCGAGATCAAAACCCCGCAACCTCTCGTTGCGGGGTTTTTTCTTGCAATGCTTGCGCGCCATGTCCCAGAAACGAACGATCAGAGCGGACGTCGTCGTGGTCGGCGCCGGCGCAGCGGGCCTCGCCGCGGCGTCCTTTCTCCGGAAGCGCGGTGGCCGGATAATAATTCTCGAGGCCCGCGACCGAATCGGCGGAAGGATTTTCACCCGTCACGATCGGCGGTCGCCGCTTCCTATCGAGCTCGGCGCGGAATTTCTCCATGGTGCGGCGGAGGAAGTCAATGCGATCGCCGACGGGGCCGGCCTCACGCTCGTCGATGTCAAAGGTGATCGCTGGGCATCCAGGCGTGGACGGATGTCGAGGGTCACCGACTTCTGGGATCGCCTGAATCGCATTCTGGGCCAGACCGACGCCCAACGTGTCCCGGACCGGTCACTGTCCGAATTTCTCGCCGACCAGCCAGGCGGCAAGCGCTTCGCGGCTGATCGCACCCTCGTCCGTGAGTTCGTCGAAGGATTTCACGCGGCCGAATTGAACCGCATCAGCGAGCGTGCGATCGCAGAAGGCGGCAATCCGGGTGAGGACGAAGAGGAGCAGCGACTCCGGCGCGTCGTCGCTGGCTACGATGCAATTGTCACCGAATTGGCGGCTGACTTACATCGGTCGATCAGGCTGCGCCAACCAGTCGCGGCGGTTGACTGGTCGCGGGGCAGGGTAGAAGTGACAGTCAAGCCGCGCAAAGACTCGAATCCGGTTGTCCGCGCAGCAGCGGCGATCATTACGGTTCCGCTGCCGTTGCTTCAGTCTGCCAGCAAAGGGCGTGGCGCGATCGCCTTTTCTCCCGAGATCCCCAGTGTACGAGCGGCCGCGGACTGTGCCGCGATGGGACACGTCCAGAAGATCGAGCTTCTCCTCGATTCACCGATCACCGAGATGGTGAGCGGGGAACGGCGCCAGCACCTCGAGCGCCTCGCTTTTCTGCACGCGCGCGGTGTTCAGATTCCGGTGTGGTGGACATCGTATCCCCTGCGCTCAGGGCTCGTAACGGCTTGGGCCGGAGGTCCAGTTGCTCTTTCGCTCGAACGCGCCGGCTCAGACGTGCGCGATACGTCGGTGCGCGCGCTTGCGTCGGCGTTCGGGATCGATGAGCGAACGGTGAAGCGGCATCTCGTTGCGATCTTCACCCACAACTGGAGCCGCGATCCCTTTGCACTCGGAGCCTACAGCTACTCCCTGGTCGGCGGCAGCGACGTTGGAGTGCGGCTGTCGCGACCGATCCAGTCAACGCTCTTCTTTGCTGGTGAGGCAGCCAACAAAGACGGTAAGACGGGCACCGTTCACGGAGCCATTGCGAGCGGATTTCACGCCGCGAAACAGGTCTTTAGCGCGCTCGGGAGATCGTGAAATTAGGGCTTGCCGGGCCTCTGAATCGGCGTTCGATGATTGCTTCAGCAGATTGCATTCGGCCTTGCAATTTGCAAGGAATTTGCCTCATAATCTCCTTTAAGCAAACACCATAAGCAAGTGTCCAGCCAGTGGTTACAATGGTGACAGGTGCTGGCAATGTGCTTGCTAAATAGGGTCGGGCACAAGCGAGAATCGTCGCGTCTTTTTGATGTCTTGCCGTAACCGCTCGCCGTCGCCAACTGATTCCGGAGACTTTTCCAATGAGCAGCAAGAAGGGTTTCACTCTCATCGAACTTCTTATCGTCGTCGTGATTATCGGCATTCTTGCCGCGATTGCGATTCCGAAATTTGCAAATACGAAGGACAAGGCTTATGTCGCGCAGATGAAGTCCGACCTTCGTAACCTCGCGACCTATGAAGAGCAGTACGCTGCTGACAACGGTGGCGCCTACTTCGGTGGAACCGCGACGATGGCAGCGCCGCTCCAGGGCTTCACGCCGTCGCAAAACGTCACGATCGTCGTCACCAACGTTGCCGGCCCGCCGCCTTCGTGGAGCGCGACCGCTACGCACTCGCAGTCTGCGAAGACCTGCGACATGACCAACGGTTTGATTACCTGCGCGTAATCGACCTGACCGGATAGATGAAAGAAAGGGAGCGTCGCCGACGCTCCCTTTCTTCGTTTCCAGATTCTAGCGGCCCGCGTCGCTCGTATCAGGCAGACGTCTGCTGGACTGCTCGGACTGAAGCCGCGCAGTGAACCTCTGGGATTCTGAGATCCTCTCAACTTCCAGTGCGATCGCATCGACGGCTGTTTCGATCTTCTCGAGTCTGAGATTGATCGCGCCGAGCTCTCGCGGCGGCACCGGCCTGGGCTCCAGCCACTTCGTAATCAGTCGCACGATCGGGAGACCAAGCACCATGGTTACGACGCCTGGAATTACCCAGGAGAAAACCTGCTGGACGATGAAGTTCGGATCTGGCTGCATTTCGCTCCCTTGGGTAAGCCGCACCACAACCTTACGATAGCAGCAACTTCCGGTTTCTGCCGCCCGCGTCACGGCAAACGAATTGCACGTTCGATGGAGAGCGCATCCCGCGCCGACTACCGGAGGTTATGTGCGACCCGCATTTCTTTGTTTGTGTCTGCTAGTCTTTGCGTCCGCCTGTGAGACAACCACCGACGACATCTTCGGAATAGGCGGTGGCGGCGGCGCCGTCACCCAGGCACAGGCCTCGGGCAGCTGGTCGTTCACCGTGCAGCAGACGGGCACCCTGGCGTGTACCGGAGGTGCGCTCCCCAACGGCCAGGTTCTCACCGCGACGCTGGACGTCGCCTCCGACGGTACCGTCAACGCCGGCACCAGCACTTGGCAAAACCCTCCGACGACGCTGATCCGCCCGCTCAGCGGATCGGTCCGCCTCACCGATGGCTTCACCGACCTTTTTCTGAGCTCGAGTGCCGGAAGTTCGTCAGCCATGGAGTTGCGCGGCACCATGTCGTCCAACGGTACATTTAGCGGCACGCTCACCGATCCCGGGCCAGGTTTCACGCCAATGTTCGGCACCAGCGGCTGCGAGTACACGGCCTCGGGAATCAAGGGTTGAGCACCAAGCCAGCGGCGGACACCAGGCCGACGCATCTTTAGGCAAACAATTGGATAGCAATGACCGCCAAAGACATCGTTTACGTGAATGGCAGCTTCGTTCCCCGCGCCGAGGCACGGGTCTCGGTCGAAGACCGCGGGTTCGTGTTCGGCGACGGCGTTTACGAAGTCATCCGCGCCATCAACGGTCGGCTGTTCGCCAGCAAATTCCACAACGACCGGCTTCGCCGCAGCCTCGATGGCATCCGGATCACTCTTTCCGGCGGCGACACGCCTGAACGCTTTGCCGACATCGGCAGACAGCTGCTCAAGGAAAACGATCTGGTGAATGGGGAAGCGACCGTCTACATGCAGGTCACCCGCGGAGCCACGACGCGCGTTCACAACTTCCCACCATCTCAAATTCAACCGACGGTCTATATCTCCGTCGCGCGATTCACTCCCTATGCGGATCTTGCGCGCACGGGGGCAACGGCGATCTCTCATCCCGACCTGCGCTGGGGACGCTGCGATCTGAAAACTCTCAATCTGCTACCCAACGTGCTCGCTTCCCAGGCGGCGAAAGAGCGCCACGCGTTCGAGGCCATGTTGATCCGGGACGGCATCGTGACCGAGGGCGCGAAGACCAACTTCTTTGGAGTGGTGAACGGCTCGCTGCGCACCCATCCGTGCGACACTCACATTCTGCCCGGGATCACTCGCTCCGTGCTGAGGGATCTTGCCAGCGACGCTGGCATCGCGGTTGACGAGACCCCGATCAAGGAAGAAGAGATTCCTCGGCTCAGCGAGCTTTTTCTGACAGGCACCACGACCGATGTGATGCCGGTCGTCAAGCTCGATGACCGGCCGGTAGGCGATGGCAAGCCCGGCGAGCTCACCCGGCGTTTGCAGCGCGTTCTCGCCGAGAGTCTTGCATCGGGCGATTGATCGCCGCTTCGGAATCGCGTCACGTCCCGAGCGATTGATTAGAATCCCGGTGCTCGCTAGTTTTCGTTCCGTCACGCGCCAGTAGCTCAGTTGGATAGAGCAACAGCCTTCTAAGCTGTGGGTCGGGGGTTCGACTCCCTCCTGGCGCGCCAAGCGATCGCAAGCGCCGTTAGCTCAATTGGCAGAGCAAATGACTCTTAATCATTAGGTTGTAGGTTCGATTCCTACACGGCGCACTATGGCCCTGACAACTGAGCCCGCCAGCCGCGAAACGAGACGGCCACTTAACCGGTGGCCGTTTTCGTTTGCGGGATCTCGCCTCAATCCCTGGCGTGGGCTCGACGGGCTGCCGCGCGAAGTGTGGCTGCTGTTCGCCACCAATTTGATCAATCGGGCCGGCATGATGGTGCTGCCCTTCCTGATCGTGTACCTGACCCGCGAGCTGCACTTCACTGCGGGTCAGGCAGGCCTAGCGTTCGCGCTGTACGGCGGCGCTGCAATCTTCGCGGGCCCGATTGGTGGCCGACTGAGTGACAGAATCGGAGCGCTTCCGGTGATGCGCGCATCGCTCATGCTCTCGGGCAGCGTGGTGATGTTCTTCCCGTTCGCCCACAGCGTTGGCGCTGTTTACGCCGTAACAGCGCTGTGGGCGGCGTGCGCGGAGTTGTTCAGGCCAGCGAGCCTCGCCGCGCTTACGCACGTCGTGCAGCCCAGCCAGCGCAAGGCCGCCTACGCGCTGAATCGCCTGGCGATCAACCTTGGCATGAGCATCGGCCCGGCGCTCGGCGGGTTTCTGGCCGCGGTGTCGTTTCGCTCGATGTTCGTGGTCGACGCGCTCACAACTCTCACCGCCGGCGTCGTGCTCATTGCAGCGCGGTGGCGGCCGACTGGCACTGCGGAGCGCGACACAGCGGAGACCCAAGTCACTTCAGCACTGGCGCGACTGCGGGGCAACTCGCGTCTCGCCGTGTTTCTCGCTGCGACTTTCCTCGTGTCGGTCGTGTTCTACCAGCACGAGTCAGCGTTGCCGCTTTACATGGTGCAGTACCTGAGCCTCTCGCCGGCGTTCTACGGCAGCTTGTTTACCATCAACACGCTCATGATCGTCGCGCTCGAAGTCCCAATCAACCGCGCCACGGCCGAATGGCCACACGCGTGGGCGCTCGTCGCGGGATGCATGCTGTTCGCGTTCGGGTTTGGAGGGTTGGGCATCGTCTCGTCGGCGTCCGGGATCCTTTTCACCACCATCGTCTGGACCTTCGGCGAGATGATGCTATTTCCCGCGATGGCAGCGCACCTCGGCGACATCGCGCCCGAGGCCCAGCGCGGCGCCTACATGGGAGCCTACAGTATGTCGCTCAGTCTGGCTCTGACTGTCGGACCGTGGCTCGGAACCCAGCTCCTTTCGCGCTTCGGCCCAGCCGTCGTGTGGTATTTCATGTTCGTGCTGGGGGCGCTGGCCGCTGCGCTGATGGGGTTTGCAGCGCCCCACCGCCGAATGGTCCGCGCACCAGCCGCCGCTGGATCTTAGCGACGATCATCTCGATCGCTACCGCGTTGTGGCCGCCGCGCGGAACGATGACATCCGCGTACCGCTTGCTCGGCTCGACGAACTCGAGATGCATCGGCTGCACAGTGGAGAGGTATTGCTCAATGACATCGTCGAGTGGCCGGCCGCGGGTTCTGGTGTCACGCTCGATGCGTCTGATCAATCGGATGTCGGCATCGGCGTCGACGAAGACCTTCACGTCGCACAAATCCCGCACGCGAGCATCGACGAACAACAGAATTCCATCGATCACCACCACGTCGGCAGGCTCGACATGGGTGTGCTCCGCGCGCCGCAGGTGCGTGACGAAATCGTACTCCGGCTTCTCGATGGGCTGGCGATTGCTGAGCGCGGTCAGGTGCTCGCAGAGCAGATCGTAATCGAAAGCGTCGGGATGGTCCCAGTTCAGTTTCCTGCGTTCATCGAAGCTGAGCGCGGGAAAATTCTTGTAGTACGCGTCCATGTCGATGAAGACCACCGACGATGTCGTGAGCAGCTCGGCGACATTTGTTGCAACTGTGGACTTGCCGGATCCCGAGCCTCCGGCGATTCCGATCATCAGCGGCTTTGTCATTGTGATGCAAGCTATCGATGAGTTGCATGGAACGCATTATGCCCGACTAACAACTGACTCGAACAGCGGCAGTGCAATAGGATGAAAACGCGTTTGATACTCTTTACGTCGATGCTTATCGCCCTCGGTGCGTGCAACGGATTCAGGCACGGCGACCCGAACGCGGCGACCGGACCTACGACTCTTCAGGTCGATAACCAGGGCTTTGTCGACATGACGATTTACGCTTTGCGCAGCTCGCAGCGGATTCGGCTCGGCACGGCGGTTGGGAACCGCAAGACTGACCTCACCATACCGCCCGCATTGCTGAGCGGATTGACTACGCTGCGCTTTATCGCGGACCCAATAGGTGGCACTCGACCCTCGGTGAGTCAGGAGATTACGGTTCAACCTGGCGACACCGTCGGACTGATGATACCGCCGGTGTAGCATCTCTCAGCTCAGTGTTCCGGGCGCTGCGATGACAGCGAGCGCTCCCGGCACACAGGCGAGCTCAACGTGGCGGTCGCGCGCCACGCGGAGCTCGCCGTCCACCTCCATAGTCGGCGCCGTTTCGAACACAAGATCGAGCCGCGGTGTGGTGGTTGCGACCACTCCAGGCATACCGATGTGCTTGCCACGCAACGCCGCGGCGAACAGTCGCACCCGGTTGATGGCATTGGTGTCCGCGATGAAGCAGACGTCGAGATGGCCATCGGTCACCGATGCGCGAGGGGCGATCTGGAAAGCGCCGCCGAGAGATTTTCCGTTGGACGCGGTCACCATGAGCATGCGAGCTCCATCGGTTCCGGCAATTCCGGTATTTGAGATCTCGATTCCTCGGTAGCCAAAGAGCTGACGCAGCGCCGAGTAGATGTAGACGGCGTCGCCTTTGAGAAGTTTTACCTGGTTGCTTGCCTCGAGCACCGAGGCATCGAAGCCAAAGCCGCAGCTGTTGAGGAAATGCAAGGCGTCGACGCGCCCGACGTCGATCCGGGTAGCGGCCCCGCGCGCAACGAGATCAGCGATCCATTCGACCGGCTTATCGGAGACGCCGATCGTTTTTGCGAAGTCGTTACCAGTGCCCGAAGGGACGGCGGTGAGTAGGCAGGAGCTGTTGAGGCCGACTATGGTGTTGGCGATTCGGCTACAGGTGCCGTCGCCTCCGACCGCAACTATGGCTGTGAAACCATCGGATATCGCTCGTTGGGCAAGTCGTTCCTCGTCGCCGGGCGCTGTGGTGTAGAAAACGTCGGTGACGCTGGCGCGGTCTCGGAATGCGGCCTCGATGGCGGGGAACCTAGATCGGTTGCGCCCGCGGCCGGCGGCCGGGTTGACGATGAGGCAGGTGCGGGTTGAAACCGAGCCGATCAGGGATGAGCTCCGTGGAACTTTGGGGATGTCTTAACATCTTTTTTTGCCGTTCGTCAGACGTTGTCCGCGCCGGAAAAAAGGTGAGAGGGGCAGGGGGTTGAAGTAGGTGTCTGTCCGCGCTAGTTTGCGAATCCCCTTCCGACTGGCGAGTCAGCCTGCTCAGGAAGCGCGGGTCAGCTTCGAACGCCAGAACAATTTGCTTCGAAACACTTGACGAATGAACCGATCCGGTTTATTCTTCAAGGCTGCTGCGGAAAATGCAGCAAAACGCTGTTTGAAAATCGAAATTGAGATCGATGGATGTGCGAGGCGAGGTCTATGATCCGGGACTGGTTCAGTATCCCGGGGAGACTTCAAAACCTGAAACATTCAAAGTGATTCCGGACGTGGAAGTCGAGAGACTTACGTCTGGAGACGACCGCGTTCGGGAGAGCAATCAAATCTTCAAACTATTGGAGAGTTTGATCCTGGCTCAGGACGAACGCTGGCGGCGTGCTTAACACATGCAAGTCAAGGGGGCCCAGCAATGGGCAACCGGCGAACGGGTGCGTAACACGTGAGCAACCTACCGAACTGTGGGGGATAGCCGGCCTAACGGCCGAGTAATACCGCATACGCTTTCATTGAGGCATTTCAGTGAAAGGAAACCTACGGGACAGATCGAGGGGCTCGCGGCCTATCAGCTAGTTGGCGAGGTAACGGCTCACCAAGGCGACGACGGGTAGCTGGTCTGAGAGGATGGCCAGCCACATTGGGACTGAGATACGGCCCAGACTCCTACGGGAGGCAGCAGTGGGGAATCTTGCGCAATGGCCTAACGGCTGACGCAGCGACGCCGCGTGTGGGATGAAGCTCCTCGGAGTGTAAACCACTGTTGCCCGGGACGAATAGCTCGATTAATCGAGCCTGACGGTACCGGGTGAGGAAGCACCGGCTAACTCCGTGCCAGCAGCCGCGGTAATACGGGGGGTGCGAGCGTTGTCCGGAATCACTGGGCGTAAAGGGCGCGTAGGTGGTTTGATAAGGGTGTGGTGAAAGTCCGGAGCTCAACTCCGGATCTGCCGTGCCGACTGTCAAACTCGAGGGCTGTAGAGGCAGACGGAATTCCGGGTGTAGCGGTGGAATGCGTAGAGATCCGGAGGAAGACCGGTGGCGAAGGCGGTCTGCTGGGCAGTTTCTGACACTGAGGCGCGACAGCGTGGGGAGCAAACAGGATTAGATACCCTGGTAGTCCACGCCGTAAACGATGGGTACTAGGTGCCTGGGGGAGCGACCCTCTGGGTGCCGGCGCTAACGCAGGAAGTACCCCGCCTGGGGAGTACGACCGCAAGGTTGAAACTCAAAGGAATTGACGGGGGCCCGCACAAGCGGTGGAGCATGTGGTTTAATTCGACGCAACGCGAAGAACCTTACCTGGGCTAGAATGCCTCTGACCGGCGTAGAGATACGCCTTCCTGGGTAAAACCAGGCAGAGTGCAAGGTGCTGCATGGCTGTCGTCAGCTCGTGTCGTGAGATGTTGGGTTAAGTCCCGCAACGAGCGCAACCCCTGTTCTTAGTTGCCAGCGCGTAATGGCGGGGACTCTAGGAAGACTGCCGGTGCCAAACCGGAGGAAGGTGGGGACGACGTCAAGTCATCATGGTCCTTACGTCTAGGGCTACACACGTGCTACAATGGGCGGGACAGAGGGGGCCGAGGCAGCAATGCCAAGGCAATCCCAAAACCCGTCCTCAGTTCGGATTGTCGTCTGCAACTCGACGGCATGAAGCTGGAATCGCTAGTAATCGTGGATCAGCATTGCCACGGTGAATACGTTCCCGGGCCTTGTACACACCGCCCGTCACGCCATGGAAGTGGCGAGCGCCCGAAGTCCGTGTCGGAACCCGCAAGGGGCCAAGCGGCCGAAGGCGAGCGTCATGACTGGGGCGAAGTCGTAACAAGGTAGCCGTAGGGGAACCTGCGGCTGGATCACCTCCTTAACGGAGCTGCGAGTAAGGCAGACCGGGCTGGGAAACCAGACCAACATGTCGGAAAGCACTCACGTGTCGCTCGTCTCGTAACATCCAGATCTCAATCTCGATTTCCATATAAAAAGAGCCCGAACCAGTACACCTGTGGGTGTATGATCCAGGCTCGAAGTAACACGAAGGACTTGTAGTTAAGTCCTTAAGCACCAAGCGACAGAGCGCTTATATCTCGAAAGTTTTTTGACAATGGAAAGTAGTAGTGATCGTGGGATTTGAGTACTGGGACCTGATAAGATCCTGGTACTGAGAATCAACACTAGTGACACAATTTCTAGCGATGCTCTGGCTCGAAAGAGTTGGGGCTCGATTTGTCTCAAGAGCTATTAAGCTCGAGAGTCCAAAGATTGTATCACTCGTTAGATCGCGCGTGTTTCTGTTTGAACAAGTTATTTGATCAAGCGAAAGAAAGTATGTGGGGGATGCCTAGGTACACGGAGGCGAGGAAGGCCGTGGTAAGCTGCGATAAGCCAGGGGGAGCTGCACACAAGCTATGAGCCCTGGATTGCCGAATGGGGAAACCCGGCTGTCAGCGATGGCAGTCACACTCTACGGAGTGAGCAAACTCAGGGAACTGAAACATCTAAGTACCTGAAGGAAAGAGAAATCAACCGAGATGCCCTAAGTAGCGGCGAGCGAAAGGGGCCCTAGCCCAAACCGTTGCCCTTTGTGGTGGCGGGGTTGTAGGACCTACAGACGGCGCAGCCAAGTGTTAGCGGAATTCTCCTGGAACGGAGAGCCATAGACGGTGAGAGCCCGGTACGCGTAAACCAAAGGTTGCGTTAGTAGTGTTCCTGAGTAACGCCCGAGTTCCGAGGAATCGGGCGTGAAACTGGGGGGACCACCCTCCAAGGCTAAAGACTCCCGTGTGACCGATAGTGAACGAGTACCGTGAGGGAAAGGTGAAAAGTACCCCAGTGCGGGGAGTGAAAGAGTTTCTGAAACCACATACTTACAAGCGGTAGGAGGCTGGGCTGGTCTTCGGATCAGTTACGGCTGACTGCGTGCCTTTTGCATTATGATCCGGCGAGTTACTCCTCAGAAGCGTAGGCTAAGCGGCTAGGCTGCGGAGCCACAGCGAAAGCGAGTCCTGTAACGAGGGCGACTTAGTTTCTGGGGGTAGACCCGAAGCCAGGGCGATCTACCCATGTGCAGAGTGAAGCGCGGGTAACACCGCGTGGAGGCTCGAACCAGTACGGGTTGAAAACCGTTTGGATGACGTGTGGGTAGGGGTGAAAGGCCAATCAAGCCTGGAGATAGCTGGTTCTCCCCGAAATCTATTGAGGTAGAGCCTCAGGAAGTGTTTGCAGGAGGTAGAGCGACTGGATGGGCGCGGGGGGTCGAAGACCCTACCAACCCCAACCAAACTCCGAATGCCTGCTAAATGAATCCTGGGAGGCAGTCGTTGAGCGATAATGTCCAACGGCGAGAGGGAAAGAACCCAGAACCACAGCTAAGGCCCCGAAGTGGCCGCTAAGTATAGCGAAGGATGTGAACGTGCCGTGACAACTGGGAGGTTGGCTTAGAAGCAGCCATTCCTTGAAAGAGTGCGTAATAGCTCACCAGTCCAGCGTGTTCGCGCCGAGAATGGTCGGGATTAAGCGGCCCGCCGAAGCTTGGTCTTCATACTATGTATGAGGGGTAGGGGAGCGTTCCCATCAGCAGTGAAGCCACCGTGGAAACGAGTGGTGGAGCGTTGGGAAGTGAGGATGCCGGAATGAGTACGCGCGAATCAAAGTGAAAACCTTTGACACCGAAAACCCAAGGATTCCTGCGCCATGGCAATCAGCGCAGGGTGAGGCGGACCCTAAGGCGAGGCCCCAAAGGCGTAGTCGATGGATAGCCGGTTAACATTCCGGCCCCGCCAGTTGCACGTTATTACCCCAGGAGGGACCCTGGAACGAATGGAGAGCGGTCTTGTGGATTGACCGTCTAACCGCGTAGGCGTAAGCCGAGACGGGAATGTAAGAGCAAGGGGCAACCCGAGCTCAATTCTTCAATAGTCGACAGGCAAGAAAATCTTCTGTGGGGAGTTCAGCTGGTGTCCGTACCGTAAACCGACACAGGTGGGTGAGGCGAGTAGCCTAAGGTGAACGAGTGAAACGTGGTCAAGGAACTCGGCATAATGATCCCGTAACTTCGGAAGAAGGGATGCCTTTCCCGGTACTTATTTTTACAGTGAGTGCTGGAGGAGGCCGCAGATAATCGGCTCAAGCGACTGTTTAGCAAAAACACAGGTGAGTGCCAAGCCGCACAAGGCAACGTATACTCACTGACGCCTGCCCGGTGCCGGAAGGTTAAGGGGAGAGGTTAGGGCGCAAGCCCAAAGCCTTGAGCCGAAGCCCCGGTAAACGGCGGCCGTAACTATAACGGTCCTAAGGTAGCGAAATTCCTTGTCGGGTAAGTTCCGACCTGCACGAATGGCGTAACGACTTGAGCACTGTCTCGACCACGTGCTCGGCGAAATTGCAGTCTCGGTGAGGATTCCGAGTCCCCGCAGCAGGACAAAAAGACCCCATGCACCTTTACTGCAACTTGTCATTGCTCGTTGCACGGTGCTGTGTAGCATAGGTGGGAGCCGTTGATCCCTGGGCGCTAGCCTAGGGGGAGGCAACAGTGAAATACCACCCTGCGCCGTGCGACGTGCTCACCAAAGCGAGGCAAACCCTCCTTGGGACCGTGGCAGGCGGGCAGTTTGACTGGGGCGGTCGCCTCCGAAAGAGTAACGGAGGCGCGCGCAAGGTGCCCTCAGTGCGGTCGGTACTCGCACGCAGAGAGTGTAACAGCAGAAGGGCGCTTAACGGTGAGACGGACACGTCGAGCCGATACGAAAGTAGGCTGTAGTGATCCGGTAGCCCCGCGTGGGCGGGCTATCGCGCAACGGATAAAAGGTACGCTGGGGATAACAGGCTTATCGCGCCCGAGAGTTCACATCGACGGCGCGGTTTGGCACCTCGATGTCGGCTTATCACATCCTGGGGCTGGAGCAGGTCCCAAGGGTCCGGCTGTTCGCCGGTTAAAGTGGTACATGAGCTGGGTTCAGAACGTCGTGAGACAGTTCGGTCTGTATCCGCTGTGGGCGTTGGAAGATTGAGGGGCGCGGACCCTAGTACGAGAGGACCGGGTCGGATTGCCCGCTCGTGTACCAGCTGTGGTGCCAACTGCAGCGCTGGGTAGCGAGGGCAAGCGCAGATAACCGCTGAATGCATCTAAGTGGGAAGCTGCCCCCAAGATGAATCTTCCCTGGAGCCTTGAGCTCCCTGAAGGGCCGGGAGAGACCATCCCGTCAAGAGGTCGCACGTGGACGCCGCGCAAGCGGTTTCGAGCGAAGCGATCCTCATCGCCCGTGAGGCTTGATCTCCTTATATGGTTTGAGGTTCCTCTTTATTACCTCGAACCGACTAGCAGAAAACCAAGCGATCTAACGGTTGATTCGAACATCACACGATCACACTACTATCCAAAGTCATTTTGAAAATCGCTGGCGACTGAAGCGCAGGGGCCACACCCGTTCCCATTCCGAACACGGCCGTTAAGCCCTGCAGCGCCGATGGTACTCCGTTCGAGAGAACGCGGGAGAGTAGGCCGTCGCCGGCACCTCATTAAGCCGCCCGATTCGTCGGGCGGCTTTTTTTGTACTGCCGCGGATTCCTGGCGCGGCTGGAGATGCGGACCAACTGCCAGTCCGAACTGCTGACTGACTGCCGATTGGGAAACTCATTGCGAGCCGCGAACCGACCGTGCTTTACATGAACGGGGTCTGCTCGTCTGAGAAAAACTGTATCTTGTTGTTTGAAGTCTTGGTGGGGTGTAGGTCAATTGGCAGACCGCCGGACTGTTAATCCGGAAGTTGCAGGTTCGAGTCCTGCCGCCCCAGTTCTCCGCCCTCTGACATTGCAGAGCTTCGGCTGGCCACTGTAGTCCCAAAGCTGGCAGTCTGGAGACGTGGACAGTTCGGAGCGTTTCAGTCTGTAGTGCTTTGCATCTACAGGAAACGCGAGGCTACCAGAGCGCCAGTATGACAGCTAATTGACTCCCAACTGTCCAGTCTCCGACCTGCCGGCTTTTGGACTACAGTGGCCAGCCGAAGCTGCGAGATGTGAGACGCCGAAGCATTAAGTTGGGGAATGCCGAGAGCGGGGATCGTAACGGTGGTCGGGAAGCCGAATGTCGGAAAATCGACGCTGCTCAACCGGATCGTCGGACAGAAGCTGAGCATCACCAGCGAAAAGCCGCAGTCGACGCGCGATCGGGTGGTCGGGATTCGCACTGCCGAGGATTCCCAGATGGTGATCCTCGACACGCCCGGACTTCTGAATCCGCGGTATCCGCTGCAGGAAGCGATGAAAACGACGGCGCTGCGCGCGCTCGAGGACGCCGACGTCATCATCTACCTCGGCGATGCTACGGAAGGCGAGCCGGTGCCGCTCCCTGAGGCAGCCGGGTTGTCGGCGGCCCCCCGCGCAACGATCGTGACCGCGCTCAACAAGGCCGATGCACTATCGCGCGAATCGCGAGCGCGCCTGGTGGAGGGCGACCGAGTCGCGCTGATCTCGGCGCTGACTGGCGACGGCGTCCAGGAGCTGATGGAGCGCGTCGCTTCGCAATTACCGGAGAGCCCGTTCCTATACCCTGACGATGAGATCAGCACCCAGCCGGTGAGATTCTTCGTCGGCGAGCTGGTGAGGGAAACGGTGCTCGAGCAGCTGCACGACGAAGTGCCGTACAGCGTCGCGGTCCAGGTCGAGGAATTTCGCGAAGAGCGCTCGCCTCTTTACATCAGGGCAGTAATTTACGTGGAGAGGGACAGCCAGAAGGCGATCATCATTGGGGCGAAGGGCGCCCAGATCCGCCGCCTCGGTGAGTCGGCACGAAAGAAGATCGAGGCGTTTGTGGGCGCCAAAGTCTATCTTGATCTGTGGGTCAAAGTGCTCGCCAACTGGCGAAAGAATCCTGGCAGTCTGTCACGGTTTGGATATCAACTGGGAACGGAAAGGGTCAAATGAGCTTGTCGGCGCGTCTTCTTGAAATTCTGGTTTGTCCCAAGTGCAAGAGCGAACTGGAATACCGCGAATCGGAGAACGCGCTGCTTTGTCACAAGTGCCGGCTCCGCTATGCCGTTCGGGACGATATTCCTATAATGCTGATCGATGAGGCGACTCCTTTTTAGCGCCGCGCTCGCGGCCCTCGCCGCGACGTCCTCGTCGGCGCAGACTCCCGCGGGAAGCGAGGGATCACTGTTCCTGCTGCTGCCCACCGGTGCGCAGGCAGTGGGGATGGGGCAGGCGATGGTCGCGGCGAAACCGGGCAGCGAAGGCATCTGGTGGAACCCGGCCTCGATCGGTGACCAGGAGAAGCGTGAGCTCGCGATCCATCACTCGAAGACGGTGGCGGGCGTCGGTGACGCACTGACTTTCGTGCTGCCGACGCGATCATTCGGATCAGCGGCGCTCTCGGTCAATATCCTCAACATCGGCGATCAGCAGGTGAAGGACGAATTCGACAATGTGGTCGGCGTCGTCCTGCCGCGGGACGTCGTGTTCGCTGCAACCTATGCCGGCAATATCAGCCGCCGACTGACGGCCGGACTCAACTACAAGGTCGTACAGCTCCGTGTCGATTGCTCGGGCGAGTGCAGCAGCGTGGGTGCCGAGGTCCAGAGCTCGCGCGCACTCGATCTCGGCGCGCAGTATCAGATGGCGGCGGGCGCACCGCTCACTTTCGGCGCCGCGATCCGAAACCTCGGCGGCCGCCTGAACTCACGCGAGACAAATCAGCGCGATCCTCTGCCGACGCAGGTCGAAGCGGGGGTGATGTACCGCCTCAAATTCCTCGACCACTACGTGAAGGATACGGAGCTCAGGGCGGCGGGTAGTTTCGTGAACTCGCGGTCATTCGGCGGGAAGTCGGTGCGGTTCGGGACGGACGTGATGTATCAAGGCCGGGTTCACTTGCGCGCCGGCTACGTCGGCCATGATCAGCGGGGCAATGCGAGCGCAGCACTCGGATTCGGGCTGCAGAGCGATTCTTTCGTATTCGACATCGCTCGAACCTTTGGCGGGCTGCCTGCCGACGATGGCCAGGCGCCGGTGTACGTCTCGCTTCGATATCTCTTTTGAACAAATCGGACAGACGCGTCGGCTAGCGCCGTGAAAGTTCTCTACGCGCTACTCGTCTTCGTACCCATCGCCATCGCAACCCGGCTCGCCGGTGCGCCGGCGATCGTCGTTTTTGCCGTAAGCGCACTGGCGATCATTCCGCTCTCCGGCATCCTCGGCGCTGCTACCGAGGCAGTCGCCGAGCACACCTCTCCCGCCGTGGGCGGGGTCCTGAGCGCGACGATGGGGAATCTCGCCGAGCTGATCATCGCGGCGGTGGCATTGCGCGCGGGGCTCATCGACCTCGTCAAAGCGTCAATCACCGGGTCGATCCTCGGCAATCTGCTGCTGGTGCTCGGGATTGCTTTGCTGGCGGGGGGCCTCAAGTACAAGGAACAGAAATTCAGCCGGCACCTGGCGGGGTCGAGCAGCACCGTCCTGATGATCGCGGTATTCGGTTTGGTGGTGCCGGCGCTCTTTCACGGCTTGCACCCGGACCCACAGCGGGTGGTGACCGTCCGCATGTCTCACTACGTGGCGCCCCTTCTGATTGCCGGATACGCTGCCTGGCTGACGTTTTCCCTCTGGACCCATTCGTCCGATTTCAGGCCCGATCGGCAGGGTCCACCCGTGACTGTAGCCCCAAAATGGTCGTCAAAGAAGGCACTGGTAGTCCTCATCGTCGCCGCCGCCGGGATCGGGGTTGTGGCTGAGGTGCTGGTGTCGGCAACGGAGGAAGCGGTGAAGGCGTTGGGGTTGTCCGAGTTCTTCGTCGGACTGATTCTGATTCCGATCATTGGCAACGCGGCCGAAAACAGCTCAGCGATTCTGATGGCGATGCGAAACCGGATGGACCTGGCGCTCGGCATCGCCATTGGCTCCAGCATACAGGTGGCGCTGCTCATCGCGCCGGTGTTGGTTCTTCTGGGAATGGCGTTTCGCCAGCCGATGGATCTTGCCTTCACCACGATGGAGGTGGCAAGCATCGCATTGGCTGTTTTAGTAACGTCATCCGTGATCAGGGACGCGGAAACGAACTGGCTCGAGGGGGCCTTGCTGGTTCTTGCGTACGCTGTACTCGGAGTTGCGTTCTTCTTTTTCTGACAGAGTAGAATCACTGTAGCCGGAAGCCAACGATTTGCTGCAGCCCAACGCAATACGCTTCTCACCTGACGGTGCTTCTCTTCCAGCGCACGTAAGCGCCTGGATTGAGGGGCAGGAAGCCTCTGTCGTCACCATCGCCGTGGCCGACGAGCTCATGTCCATCGGGTTGCGGGCACGTCCACGTTTCGTGGTGTTCGACGCGCGACGCGACCCGGCACCCGTCCTCGCGGCATTGCATCGCGTAAAGAAAGACTCCTATACCGCCGTCGTTCCGTGCGTGGTGCTGTGCTCGAAGAAGACCGAGGCGCTGTCCGAGGCGTTCGATGCGGGCGCCGATGAAGTGATCCGCGACGGAATGCAGAGCGAGGAAGCGGTGCGAAGGCTGACGGCGATGCTTATCCGCTCGGAGCGTGATCTCGTCGTCCACCCTTCGACGCGTCTCGCCGGAACTTCGGCGATCGAAGCGGAGATCGGCCGCCGGCTGGCGTTGGGCGATGCGTTCGCCGTTTGTTACGCCGACCTCGATCACTTCAAGGAGTTCAACGATCGCTACAGCTACAACGAGGGCGATCGCGTGATCCGGATTCTCGCGAAGCTTCTCCACGATGTGGTGAAGGGCACTTGCGGCGAGGACGGCTTCATCGGACACATCGGCGGCGACGACTTTATCTTTATCATTCCCTACAACGCTATTCCGTCGGTTTGCGGAGAGATCGTCGCGACCTTCGATCTGCTGGCGCCGTATCAGTACTCTGAGCAGGACCGGCGCGCCGGTTATTTCTTCGGGAAAGATCGCCGTGGACATCTCGATCGGGTTCCGCTGATGACGCTTTCCATCGGAGTGGTGACCAATCTGCGACGCACGTTGACCTCGGCCCGCCAGGCGAGCCAACTTGCAACTGAGATGAAAACGTACGCCAAGAGCCTGCCCGGCTCGGTTTATACCGTTGATAGACGCAGCGATGATCGCGTCACGCCGCAGGAGCCACTGCCGGCGATTCGCGATGTTCGCACTATCGGAGACAACGAATGAACGTCAGCTGTCCGGATTGTCGCTCGATCTTCCGCGTGGATCCGGCCAAGGTTCCACCGTCGGGAGTGCGAGCGCGGTGCTCGGTCTGCAGCGGCGTGATAACAATTCCGGCGCCTTCGGGCGTTGCGACGCCCACCGGCGGGACGGCGCGTCCGATGACCAGCGGCTCCGACGCACCACCGCCGGAGCGTCCGAGACCGTCCCAGGCTCAGACCTGGGAGTCGCAGCCGTCGGCGGCTCCGCCGCGCGCGACTCCAGCGGCTACCGCGGCGCCGCGTCCGGCCGCTCCTCCACCCCCACCACCGCCACCCCCGGTTCGCACCGAGGTACCTGCTGCACCGCGGCCGCGACCGGAGTCCCTGGAGCGACCAGCGCCGACGGCGACGGCAACGCCGCCTTCGCCGGCGTCCCCTCGAGCGCCATTCAGCCAGCCGACTCCGCCAGCCGTTCCGCCGGTAGTACGTCCCACTCCCGCCGCTACCGGTGGATCGAGCGCAGGTCCCTCGGCGCCACCGTTCGTACCTCCGTCACCGCCAGCGCGTCCCGCGACACCGCCAGCCGCGGTACCACACCGTCCCACAACGCCGCCGAGTGTGTCACAGGTAGGTGGCGACAGCGGTGCGCGCCGTCCGCTCAATCCCTTCCTGTCCAAGGACCCCGACCAGCGCGCCAAGCGCCTCGCGCGCGCCCTCGTCTCGGACATCATCACCTATCATCCCGCGAAGCACGCCGAAGGTCTTCGCGACGGAACTCTGAAACAGCTCTTTCGCGAGGAGATCAAAAAGAGCTTCGAAGAGTATATTGCGCAGGTCGGGCAGCAGCTCGCGGAGAGCACGACCTACTTCCAGGAAGCGCTCAACGAAGTGCTGGGTGGCGGCAAGAAAATCTTTTAAGGGACTCGGGGGTCCGGGATGGCGGAAAGTGAACGCGGTCGCAGTCTGAAGCAAAGCCGGGAGCGACTCGCGGAGCTGCGGAGGTATCTTTGACATCGACGGCAAGCGCGCGCGACTGAGCGCGCTCGAGGCCGAGATGGCCGACCCCGGCTTCTGGAACAATCAGGAAAAAGCGCAGACGACCCTTCAGGAAGTGAAGACTCTGCGCGGATGGGTTGACCCCTTCGACAAATTGGACGGCCGGGTGGTGAGCGCGCTCGAGCTCGACGAGCTGTTGCAGGACAGCTCGGAGCCGGAGATGGAGCGCGATCTCGATACAGAGACGTCGCAGCTTAGCGACGATCTCGACGCGTTCGAGGTTAAGTCGCTGCTGCGCGGTCCCGACGATTTCCGCGATGCGCAGCTCGAGATCAGCGCCGGCGCAGGTGGAACCGAGGCGCAGGACTGGGCGCAGATGCTGATGCGCATGTACACGCGCTGGGCGGAACGCCGCGGCTTCGAGGTCGACATCCTCGACCAAAGCGAGGGCGAAGAGGCCGGGATCAAGGGTGCCGTGCTCGAGATCCGCGGTCAGTACGCTTACGGATTTCTGCGACCGGAGACCGGCGTTCACCGCCTGGTGCGAATTTCGCCCTTCGACGCGAACGCGCGCCGGCACACCAGCTTCGCTTCGGTCTTCGTGTATCCGGTCGTGAACGAGGAGATCAACATCGAGATTCGCGAGGAGGATCTCAAGATCGACGTGTACCGTGCCTCGGGCGCCGGCGGCCAGCATGTCAACAAGACGAGCTCCGCGGTTCGCATCACCCACCTTCCGACTGGAACGGTCGTGGCGTCGCAGCAGGAGCGGTCGCAGTTCAAGAACAAGTCGACGGCGATGAAGATGCTGAAGAACAAGCTCTATCAGGCGGAGATCGAGCGGCGCGAGGCGCACAAGGCGGAGCTCGACGCAACCAAGTCAGACGTGAGCTTCGGCAGTCAGATCAGGAGCTACGTGTTCCAGCCATACACGATGGTGAACGACCACCGTACCGAGCTCAAAATTCCCGATGTCCAGAAGGTGATGGACGGTGGAATAGACCCCTTCATCGAGGCGTACCTGAAGCAGGGCGGCGGTTCGAACACGGCGGCGGCGTGACCGAAGAAACCAACTTCGTACTACAGGCGCGGCGCGAAAAGCTGGACGCGCTGCTCGCGGCCGGCGTCAATCCCTACGGTTACGGATTCGACCGCCGTCACTCGGCGAGCGACGCGCAGTCGCTACTCGGAGATGCGGAGCAAGGGCCTGAAGTGAGTCTGGCCGGTCGGATCGTCGCCTGGCGCTCGCACGGGAAGACGACGTTTGCGCATCTCGCGGATTCCACCGGCAAGATCCAGCTGTACTTCAAGAAGGATCAGCTCGGCGACGATGCATACGCGTTGCTCGCGCATTTCGATCTCGGCGACATCGTCGGCGTGCACGGCCCGCTCTTTCGCACCCGCACCGGCGAAGTCACGGTGCGAGTCGATCGCGTCGAGATGCTCGCGAAATCGCTGCGACCGCTGCCGTTCGGTAAAGAAGAAGAAGTGAACGGGCAGATCGTCCGCCACTCCGGGTTCGCGGATCCAGAACAGCGGTACCGGCAGCGCTACGCGGACCTCGCGGTGCACCCAGAAGTACGCGCGCTTTTTGTCGCGCGGTCGCGGATGACCCGCGCCATCAGGCAGTTTCTCGATGAGCGTGATTTTCTAGAGGTGGAAACGCCGATCCTCCAGCCGCAGTACGGCGGTGCTGCCGCGCGGCCCTTCACCACGGTACACAACGCGCTGGACATGCAGCTCTATTTGCGGATTGCCGACGAGCTGTATCTCAAGCGCCTGGTGGTCGGCGGTCTCGAGCGCGTCTACGAGATCGGCCACGACTTCCGAAATGAGGGCATCGACCGGACGCACAATCCCGAATTCACGATGCTCGAGTTCTACCAGGCGTACTCCGACTATAAAGGGATGATGGACCTGGTCGAGAAGCTGCTCGAGAAAGCGGCCGAGGCGGTGCGGTCGGTTCCAGAGCTCGCCGAAAAAGTTCCGGTCTTCGAGCGGCCGTTCAAGCGCATTGAATGGCTGCCGTCACTCAACAAAGCCGCGGGTGTGGATGTCACCACGCTCGACGAAGCGGCGCTCCGAGCACTCGCAGCTCGGGTCGGGGTAGAGAAGGTGGAGACTCTGAGCCGGCCGAAAGTTCTGGACGAGATGTTCCAGGCGTTGGTGGAGTCGAAGCTGATCGAGCCGACCTTCGTTGTGGACTATCCGGTTGAGCTGTCGCCCCTGGCGAAACCAAAACGTGGAGATCCGCGCCTCACGGAGAGGTTCGAGCTGTTCGTTCAGGGCAAGGAGATCGCCAATGCCTTCGGCGAGCTCAACGATCCGATCGATCAGCGGCGCCGATTCGAGGCGCAGGCAGCACTCCGAGCCGGCGGCGATGAGGAAGCCACTGGCGTCGACGAGGACTATTTGCGCGCCATGGAATACGGCATGCCTCCTATGGGAGGCGCAGGCATTGGAATCGACCGACTGTTCATGTACCTGTCCGGATCGACGAACATCCGCGACGTAATTCTTTTTCCGACGATGAGGCCCGAGTGAGCAAGCTGGAGCTCCAGATCGCGTGGCGATATCTGCGCAGCAGGCGTGGGTCGAAGCTGCTGTCGCTGATCAGCATCATCGCAATCGGCGGAGTGCTGGTCGGGGTCAGCGCGCTCGTGATCATCATCGGTGTCATGAACGGCCTGCAGCACGATCTACGCGAGAAGATCCTCGTCGGCAGCCCTGACATTCGGGTGCTGAGTTATGGCGAGGATCTCAAGATCGCCGATTGGCCCGACGTGCTCGAGAAAGTTCGGAAGCAACCCGGGGTAGTGAGTGCCGCGCCATTCGTCCTGACCGAAGGCGTGATCACGGGTGGCCACACCTACTCGGCGGGGTGCTACATCGTCGGGCTACAGCCGCAGGCGCGTGGCATCCCCGACGTCACGACCATCAGGGAGCACGTGAAGCAGGGCGATTTCCGGTTTGCGAGCTCCGATGGCCAGCACCGCGGGGTGGTGCTAGGGAATTTGCTGGCGGCTCGATTCAACAAGTACACCGGGGACACGATTCAGCTTTTCACGGCCGGAAACCACGAAATGAATCCCGTCACCGGCGGCTTCGTGCCGAGGGCGGAAACCTTCGAGGTGACCGGAGTCGTAGAGACTGGTATGTACGAGTACGACAACTCCTACGTCTACATCGCTCTCGACAAGGCACAGTCGCTGGCCGGTCTTGGCAGCGGCGTCACGGGCATCGAGGTGAAGACCACCGATCGTTGGCAGGCAGCGAGCGTCGCATCGCGCCTGGTCGCCGCCCTTGGGTGGCCATATCGGACTGTCGATTGGCAGGAGCAGAACCAGTCGTTGTTCCAGGCGCTCAAGCTCGAGAAGCTTGGGATGGGTGTGATTCTGCTTCTCATCGTGCTGGTCGCCGCGTTCAACATCGTCAGCACTCTTACCATGGTCGTCGCCGACAAGACCAAGGAGATCGGGATACTCAAGGCGATGGGAATGCCCGCCAGATCCATCCGGCGGATCTTCTTCGCCCAGGGACTGGTGATTGGGGTTGTTGGGACGCTACTGGGGCTGGTACTCGGCTTCGCGGGCGCTCTGGCGCTCGACAAGTACCAGTTCATCAAGCTCGATCCCCAGGTCTATTTCATCGATCATCTCCCCGTGAGCACCCAGCCCAGCGACATCATGTGGATCATTCTGGCCAGCATTGCTATCGCTGCGGTGGCAACGGTGTATCCATCAGTACAGGCATCACGGCTCTTTCCGATCGACGCGATCAGGCACGAATGACAATGGCGGTTCTGGAAGCTCACGATGTGTACAAGACCTACGTCGGCGGTGACGGGAACGCCCTTCACGTCCTCAACGGGGTGAACCTCTCCGTTCAACGGGGTGAGATGATCGCCATCGTGGGCGCAAGCGGCGCGGGGAAGAGCACGCTGATGCATGTCCTCGGGGCACTGGACAAACCGACCAACGGTTATGTAGTAATCGGTGGAGAGCCGGTACACGGCCGGGATGAAACCCAGCTCGGGGAATTGCGGAACCGAACCGTCGGATTCGTGTTTCAGTTTCATCATCTGTTGCGGGAATTCTCGGCGCTCGAGAACGTGATGATGCCGCTACGAATCGCCGGACGCCCCGACGAGGTTGCGCGGAGCAGGGCTGCCGAGCTCCTCGCGAGGGTCGGTCTCAGTGCTCGCATGAGTCATCGTCCCGGTGAGCTGTCGGGCGGCGAGCAGCAACGGACGGCGGTTGCCCGGGCGCTCGCGATGGATCCGCAGATCCTTCTCGCCGACGAGCCGTCGGGAAATCTCGACCGGTCAAATGCCGAGATGCTCCACGAATTGTTGAGCGAGGTGGTGGTTGACCTCGAGATCGGGATGGTCGTCGTTACACACAGCCGCTCGCTTGCCGGACGGGCCCGCAAGGTCTTGCTGCTCGAAGGCGGAAAGCTGAGTCCGGCCGAAGTCGATGAGGTGGTGGTATAAATGGTTTGCGATCTGTGCAAGGATGGAGAGGCAGTGATCTTTCCAGCACAGTGGGATCCGAAGCTTGGAATTCACGTGACTTGAAGTCGCGGC